>Ga0172377_10001712_pt1 | contig 22286 bp, 20 predicted proteins | sample Pumphouse3metaG_FD_119749 | JGI IMG/M metagenome (GOLD analysis project Ga0172377, IMG submission 119749) | Leachate microbial communities from a municipal landfill in Southern Ontario, Canada - Pumphouse #3 metaG | ecosystem: Engineered > Solid waste > Landfill > Unclassified | place: Canada...
TTCGAAATCCGCCACTAACCATATACCAAACGTTGTGCGAAAGGCAGAGCGCCAAGACAGTGAAGAGGAAGATGAATTGATGATAAATACATTTCTTAACCCCGCCCCAAGAACGCCCGCCGTCCTTGGCGGGCTGAAGAAGAAAACGTAAGAAGGAATTTGAATGGCAAAGACAAAAACAGCACCGAAGAATCAAAAATCAATCGAAGAATCCCTCTGGGAATCTGCCAATAAACTACGTGGAAAAGTCGAATCATCCGAATACAAGCATGTTGTTCTCGGATTGATATTCCTGAAGTTTGCCAGCGACAAGTTTGAGGAAAGGAAAAACGAACTCATTGCTGAAGGCAAAGAGAAATATATCGATATGGTGGAATTTTACACCATGAAAAATGTGTTCTACTTGCCGGAAGAATCTCGCTGGAAATACTTGAAGAAGAACGCCAAGCAGAATGATATTGCTCTGAAGATTGATACAGCCCTTTCAACCGTGGAGAAGAACAATCCATCACTGAAAGGTGCGTTGCCGGACAACTACTACTCCCGTCTCGATCTTGATGTTGCAAAATTGGCATCACTGCTCGACACTATCAACAATATCGACACCCTTCAGGATAAAGAGCAGGATATTGTCGGTCGTGTGTATGAATATTTCCTGAGCAAATTCGCTTTGGCAGAGGGAAAAGGAAAAGGTGAATTCTACACGCCCAAGTGCATTGTGAACCTACTTGCCGGAATGATAGAACCATACGGCGGTACAATCTACGACCCCTGCTGCGGTTCTGGCGGTATGTTTGTACAATCAGTGAAATTTATTGAAAGTCACCATGGGAACAAGAAGAATCTTTCCATTTATGGGCAGGAATACACTTCCACAACCTATAAACTGGCAAAGATGAACCTTGCAATCAGAGGAATTTCCGGAAATCTGGGTGATGTTGCTGAAAACACTTTCTTCCGTGACCAGCACAAAGACCTGAAAGCCGATTACATAATGGCCAATCCGCCTTTTAACCAGAAACAGTGGCGAGCGGATAATGAACTGGTTGATGATTCCCGTTGGAATGGCTATGAAGTACCGCCCACAGGCAATGCCAACTACGCCTGGATTCTGCACATGGTGTCAAAGCTGTCTGAAAACGGAGTTGCCGGGTTCATTCTTGCCAATGGTGCCCTTTCCGGTGGCGGGGATGAATACAAAATCAGGCGGAAGATGATTGAGAATAATCTGGTGGAGGCGATTTTGATACTGCCTCGAAGTCTTTTTTATACAACTGATATTTCTGTTACCATCTGGATTTTAAATAAGAACAAGAAAGCCCGAACAGTTGAGTTCAATGGAGAAGTAAAGAAGTACCGCAATAGAGAACGGGAAATTCTCTTCATGGATTTACGGCAATGGGGTGAACCATTTGAAAAGAAATACGTGCAATTTTCCGAAACGGATATTCAGAAGATAACAGAAACTTACCATAACTGGCAAAGCACCGGGTTTGAGAAGAATTACCGCAACATCCCGGAATACTGTTGCAGCGCAGACTTTGCAGAAGTTGAAAAGAAAGACTTTTCACTCGTTCCAAGCAAATACATTGAATTTGTGAACAGGGATGAAAATGTCGATTTTGATGAAAAGATGAAAAACCTTCAATCTGACTTTACGGCGTTATTGAAAGACGAAGAGAAGTCAAAGAAGGAATTACTGAAAGTTTTTAGAGAGTTGGGCTATGAAATCAAATTATAAAAAACTTGGCCCATATATCCGTGAAGTTGATATAAGAAACACCGCAGGAATAGAAGAAAACCTGCTTGGTGTTTCAACACAAAAGGTTTTTATCGTATCTATAGCAAATACGGTTGGAACTGACTTTAGCAAATACAAAGTTGTTAAGCGAGGCCAATTCACATATGTACCTGATACTTCCAGGCGTGGAGATAAAATTGGTCTTGCCATACTTGAACATTTAGATGAAGGTATTGTTTCGTCAGCTTACACGGTTTTCGAAATCATTAACCATAACGAACTACTCCCTGAATACCTGATGATGTGGTTTCGTCGCCCAGAATTTGACCGCTATGCACGGTTTATGTCACATGGCAGTGTTCGTGAAATATTCGGATGGGAAGAAATGTGTAATGTTGAACTCCCCATCCCCCACATCGACAAACAAAAAGAAATCGTCGCCGAATACAACACCATCGCAAACCGCATAAAGCTGAACGAACAGCTCAACCAGAAACTGGAAGAAACCGCTCAGGCAATTTACAAGCAGTGGTTTGTGGATTTTGAATTTCCAGACGAGAACGGGAAACCGTATAAATCGAGTGGTGGGGAGATGGAATATTCGGAACGATTAGATTCAGACTTGCCTGTTGGTTGGTCTGTAAAAGATACAAATGAAGTAATTTCAGTTAAGGATGGGACGCATGACTCACCAAAGCCATCTGCGGTAGGATACGCTTTGGTCACTTCGACACATCTTGAGCCTTTTAGCGTTAACACTGACGACGCATACTTGATATGTGAAGAAGATTACATAGACGTTAATCGCAGAAGTAGGGTTGAGTTGTATGATATACTATTCAGCATGATTGGTACCGTTGGCACAATTTCCTTGGTGCTAAAGGAACCCGTTGATTTTGCTATAAAGAATGTTGGCCTATTTAAGACTTCCCAATTAAAGAAATATGTTTTGTACCTGCTCTTCTATTTGAAAAGCCCTGTCATACGTGATTACATCCAAACCTGCCTTTTGGGGAGTACTCAGAACTATATGACACTCACTGAATTGCGAAACATTCCATTTGTTATTCCTGACGATTCAGTTCTTAAAGAATTTAACAAAATTGCAAATCCGCTGGTTGATAATATTAGAATTTTGACGTTGCAGACATATGCTTTAGGGCAATTGAAAGCTACCCTACTGGGCAAAATCGCACAAGCGGAGGCTACTGCATGACCATTGCCACCGGAACTATACAATACCAATTAGGAACCACACCGGTAACCGGATGCGGCTTCTCTTATACTGCCGATGAGCTTGATATAGCATTGTCCGGCTCTGTCGCAGAAGTTGTATATGATGATTCTGGAAAGGCGGATGTTGAAGCGCTGCTTGCCGGGCTTGCCGAAACCGACTTTGAAAAAGGGGCGGTCGAACGGATCTTGGCGGATACCAAGCCGCTGGAAGATTGGCGTGTGGGTGAAGCGTTGGCCGAGGCATATCTGGTACATCAAAAGGACTGTTTTTTCCCTTGGCCGGATGGGCGTGACGAGCGCAAAAGCGGCTCCAGTCTGCCCGGTGCTGATTTGGTTGGTTTCCAATCCAATGGCCTAGATGACTTTTTTGCTTTCGGTGAGGTAAAGACATCGACCGAAAACAAATATCCTCCCGGAGCGATGCACGGCCGTACCGGTTTGAAGCAGCAGCTGGAAGACCTCAAGGACGATGTGAAAATAAAGGATGATTTGGTGCGGTATCTTGGTCATCGTGCGACAACAGCATCATGGAAAAATCGTTACCAAAATGCTGCAAAAAAGTACATCAAGAGCAAAACCAATGTTCGCGTTTTCGGGTTTCTGGTCCGCGATGTGGAGCCCAATCAGGATGATCTGCGTACCCGGGTAACCAAACTCGCCAAGGATCAGCACGCGGATATGGTGATCGAATTGCTGGCGCTTTATTTACCGCAGGACAGCATCGGGCAACTGAGTAATAAAGTTGTTAGCGGTAGAAATGGAGGTGTTGTATGAATGTAACAACGGCATCTCTGGAAAGAATTAATCAGCATTGGGCCATTCAGGCCATCGGGGAGGAGCAGATCAAGAAAGCGTCTGAACTGGCCAATTGCCTTCTTGTAGAGAAAGCTGTCGGGGTTCAGATTCATTTCAACTATACTTTCTCTCAGTCAGATTATGATCTGCTGGATAAAGTGTCCATGGCTTATGAGATGGCGGCCATCGAAGGGTTGAATGATTTTCTGAATCCGACTTCCAGCGATAATGATCTTAGAGAGCAATGTGCATCAGGAGCTTATCGGGCATTTGAGATCCGCAGACTCTTTAAGATCCCTGCTACAGACGAGCAAAGAATTTTCCATATTTTGCACCTTTCTTCATTGGCTTATTGCGGGGACCGATGGACGGATCTGCGCCGCTGGTACAACGAGAACGATCATGTTTTCAAGATTCCTTCTGTGGCCAATGCGCCCTGGGATGGGCGATTGCTCAATCGGCTTTTTGAGTGCTGGGTGCGACTTTTCAGAAAGAAACGCTGGGATGATCTGGATCGAATCAGGGAGATTATTGCCGGACTTCGCGAGGATCAGAAACAGTATGAGACGGAGGTGTTAAGAGATTCCTCCAATGCAGAGAACCGTGCAATGGCATTGCGTCTGATCAGCCTGTACCACTGGGCAAAGGCGACGGAGATTCAGGCCAAGTATATGCTGCAGGGTGAGCCTGCAGGTGTGACTTCCCTGCTCAACAAACACTTTGAGTCGGCTATTGAAGCCGCAGCCGCCAGTGCGGATGCACAACTCGAAATCTTACTCCGCTGGCTTCACATCGCCGGACGTCAGATGGTCGCAGATTCCATCTGGTGGGTCGCAAGAAGGATAAACTCCCGGGTCACCAAGTTTGTAAAGGAAGTGACTAAGCAACAAGCAATGTTTGAGCTATTGCCGCCTCAACGTGCAGCCATTCAGGAACAAGGACTTCTCGATCAGGCAGCGACAGCAATTGTTGTGGACATGCCTACCTCAGGGGGCAAGACGCTGCTTGCTCAGTTCAGAATATTGCAGGCACTTAATCAGTTTGATCAGGATGAATCCGGCAAAGGTTGGGTGGCCTACGTGGCCCCGACAAAAGCTCTTACTGCCCAAATCACACGGAGACTTAGGCGTGATTTTGAACCCATTGGTGTCAAGGTTGAACAGCTTACAGGAGCCATTGAGATTGATGCCTTTGAAGAGGATCTTCTTGCTCAGACAGAACGAGCGGATGCCTTTGATGTGCTGGTCGCTACACCCGAAAAGTTGCAGCTTATTATCAGGAACAAAAAGATCCCACGTCCGCTGGCTCTGGTCGTTATGGATGAGGCACACAATATTGAAGACGAAACCCGTGGATTAAGAATAGAGCTTCTTTTGGCAACCATTAAAGGTGAGTGCAGTTCAGCGAACTTTCTGTTGCTCATGCCGTTCGTCGAAAAGCCGGAAGTCCTTGCACGGTGGCTTGCACAGGATATTAACGCCGGGCGACCAATTAGTTTTGGAACCACACCATGGAAGCCCAATGAGAGAATTGTGGGCATGTTTAAGGCGGAAACTGATGACTCCATCAATGCTGGATGGCATCTGAAATATGAAACGCTCACGACCACCCCGAAGACAATTCACCTCTCCGGTGAACACACTGTCGGTGGCGTGAAACCGTTGAAAGTTCCAAAAAGCAAAGTTTTGAAAAAAGGCAAGCAGGATGGAATGACCCTGCAGACTGCGGCAATGGCTCGAATCATGTCCGATCGCGGAACCAGTATTGCTGTGGCTAATAATACCGATTGGGTATGGAATATGGCGCGCAAGACGTGTGAGACGATGCAGCCATTTAATCCGATCCCTGATGAAATTCTATTGGTTCAAAATTTCTTAAAGTCCGAGATAAGCTCAAACTTTGAACTGATCGATATGCTCTCTCATGGGGTGGGTGTTCATCACTCCGGGCTATCTGACGAAGTTAGAGCTCTTATGGAGTGGCTTGCAGAAGAAGGAAAACTGCGGGTTCTTTGCGCTACAACAACCATTGCCCAAGGTATTAATTTTCCCGTTTCTTCCGTGTTTTTAGCATCTAATAAATACCCATACGGCAAAGAAATGTCCCCACGTGAATTTTGGAACCTTGCTGGTCGCGCTGGTCGAATGAACCACGATAGCGTAGGAGTTGTCGGTCTTGCTGCAGGTAATGACCCCCAGAAAATAATAGAATACGTTTCGCGTGCAACCGGTGAACTGGTTTCGCGCTTGGTAAAGATGCTTGATGAACTGGATCAGGCAGGAAAGCTGAATGAACTGGAGATCGTTTTTCAAGATGAGCAATGGGAGGACTTTCGTTGCTATGTTGCGCACCTCTGGAATGAAAAGAAGAACCTTGATGCGGTGCTTTCAGATACAGAACAACTGCTTCGTAATACCTTTGGGTATGGATTGCTCGAAAGCCGACCAGAACAGAAACAGAAGGCAGAAAAGCTATTAGAAGTTACTAAAAAGTATGCAAGAACTCTTTCGGAAAATCCCGGTCAAGCATCACTTGCGGATATGACTGGCTTTTCGCCAGAAGGAATTGGCCGCGCTTTGGCAGGAATGAACTCTCTGGAGCACAAACTTACAGCAAATGACTGGAAACCAGAAAGTCTCTTCGGAGGTCAATCAGGCATGGCAGATCTGTATGGAGTTATGCTGAGAATTCCGCAGTTGAGAAGCAATCTTGAGGAGATTACCAGTCGAGGACTTGAGCAAAGTCAAATAGCCGGCATCACCAAAGCGTGGGTTAATGGGAAGAGTATTGAAGAGATAGCACGGGACTATTTCAAAGGTGGCGAAGACCAAACCAAAGCTCTGACCGCTGCCTGTAAGGCTATCTACAAGACATTGGTCAACAATGGCACATGGGGAATGTCGGCGTTAAGTCGCCTGTCAGGGATAGATTTTGATGGGTTGACTGAACCGGAAAAACGCCAGATCAATATGATCCCTGCAATGATTTACCACGGGGTTCAATCTGAAGAAGGTGTTTTGTTGCGCATGAATGCTGTCCCGAGAAGCATTGCAGAATCACTTGGCAGTGTGATGAAAATTTCAACTGCGAAAGCAAATTGTACAATTCAGGATGCAAGAGCCTTCTTGAAGCAGGCTGGTATTTCCACATGGGAAGAAGCTAAACCACAAGCCTCATCTTTGTCCGGCGAGGAGTATCGGAGAATTTGGAAAATACTTTCGGGAGAAGATAGATGAGCACAAAATTTACAGAGGAAAAACTTGAACAGGCAGTTATCGAACTCTTTGAGGCCGAAGGCTACAAACACCTTACCGGCGACCATATCCACAAGGAGATGGCGGATGTTCTGCTTCGTGATGACCTGAAACAATACCTGCTCAATAGATATTCTTCAGAAGATATTACCCTGAATGAAATCGCTTCAATCATCCGCAAACTTGGCCTATACCCTTCTTCTGCCCTTTATGAAAGCAATAAGGAAATCAATAAACTCATTGCCGATGGTTTTGTTCTCAAAAGGGAAGACCGAACTAAGAAAGACCTTTTCATTGAACTCATTGACTACAGTAATCTGCCCCCGACGCTAAAACCAAAAGCGGATAAAATAACAACCGTTGTCGCAGAAGAACCGGCAGAATATGACACCAGCCATAACATCTACAAGATTGTAAATCAGCTTGAGATTCAGGGCTATGAGAAACGCATTCCCGACGCTATTGTCTATATCAACGGCATTCCGCTTGTTGTTATAGAGTTTAAAAGCGCAATCAAAGAAAATACAACTATCAAGAATGCCTATGACCAGTTGACTATCCGATACAGGCGGGATATCCCGGAACTGCTGAAATACAATGTCTTTTGCGTCATCAGCGACGGTGCAAACAATAGAGCCGGTTCTCTTTTTGCCCCCTATGATTTCTTTTATGCCTGGCGTAAGACTGACGGCTACGAACTCAAAGAGGAGGATGGAATCAATTCGCTGTACACTATGGTCAAAGGGATGTTCAACCGCCAGAGGCTTGCTGACATAATCAGAAACTTCGTCTATTTCCCGGATACGACCAAAGAAGACATCAAGATTGTCTGCCGTTATCCGCAATATTACGCTGCACGAAAGCTCTTTCATTCCGTTAAGGAAAACATGCGACCCGAGGGTGATGGTAAAGGTGGAACGTATTTCGGCGCAACCGGAAGCGGAAAGAGCTATACCATGCTCTACCTTACCCGCCTTTTAATGAAAAGTACCTACTTCTCAAGCCCGACAATTGTTCTGATTACCGACCGAACAGATTTGGACGACCAGCTTTCAGGGCAGTTCACCAACGCCAAGAAATTCATCGGTGATCAAACAGTAATCAGTGTTGAAAGCCGGGAAGAACTCCGCAAGTACCTACAAGGCAGAAATAGCGGCGGTGTTTTCCTCACGACCATTCAGAAATTTACCGAAGACATGAAATTGCTGACAGAGCGGTCGAATGTCATCTGTATTTCCGATGAAGCCCACCGTTCGCAAATCAATCTCGACCAGAAAGTTCGATTAACTGCCGAGGGCGTAAAAAAGACTTACGGCTTTGCCAAATACCTGCACGATTCACTACCCAACGCCACCTATGTTGGTTTTACTGGTACGCCCATTGATGCCACTCTCGATGTCTTTGGTAAGGTTGTAGATGCCTATACGATGAAAGAATCTGTTCAGGACAATATCACGGTTCGTATCGTTTACGAAGGAAGAGCTGCCAAGGTGCTTCTGGATGAAATGAAACTTCAGGAAATTGAAGAATATTACGAGCAATGCGCAGACGAAGGCACCAATGACTATCAGATTGAAGAGAGCAAAAAGGCTGTTACCAATATGGAAGTCATTCTTGGTGACCCTGACCGCCTGGAAGAGTTAGCAAAAGATTTTGTAGCGCATTACGAGGAACGGGTTGAAGAAGGCTCAACGGTGCTGGGAAAAATAATGTTTGTTTCATCAAGCAGACAGATTGCATACGACCTGTACAAGGAGATAATAAAACTTCGCCCACAATGGGCAGAAGTACGGGAATGTGATGAAGGGGCAACCCTTTCGGAAAAAGACCGAAAAGAGATAAAGCCGATGGAAAAAATCAAAATGGTGATGACCAGAGGCAAAGATGACCCCAAAGAACTCTGGGATATGCTTGGAACAAAAGACTACCGCAAAGAACTTGACCGGCAGTTCAAGAATGCAAAGTCAAATTTCAAGATTGCCATGGTTGTTGATATGTGGCTCACCGGTTTTGATGTTCCTTTTCTTGATACCATATACATCGATAAACCGATTCAGCAGCATTCACTTATTCAGACTATCTCACGGGTAAATCGAGTTTATGAGGGAAAGGAAGCCGGACTTGTTGTCGATTACATCGGTATCAAAAGCAACATGAATTTTGCGCTCAAGAAATATTCGCAGGTCGAAGAAGACGATTTTGAGGATATTCATAAAGCGGTCATTATCGTTAAAGACCAGCTCGATTTACTGAGAAGACTTTTTCTCAAATTCGATACCAAACCCTATTTCATCGGTACGCCATTACAGCAGCTTGAATGCCTGAACAAGGGTGCAGAATACGTTCAGATTACAAAAGAAGCAGAAACCCGCTTCATGGCAATGACGAAAAAGCTCAGGGGAGCATACAAAATCTGCTCAACCAGCGAAGAACTTAATCAGAATGAACGGGACCATATTCATTTCTATATGGCAATAGCTTCTATCGTACACAAACTGACCAAGGGTAATGCACCTGACACTGCCCAGATGAATGAAAAAGTCCGGGAAATGATAAAAGAAGCTTTGTTGGCTGACGGTGTTGAGGAAGTTTTCAAACTTGGAGAAAATGAGGCTGATAAAGATATCGATATTTTTAGTGATGAATACATGGCAAAAATCGACAGGATTAAATTGCCGAATACAAAGATTAAACTCCTCCAGCAATTACTTAAAAAGGCGATTGACGAATTCAAAAAGGTAAACAGAATAAAAGGAATAGATTTTACCAAGCGATTCAAAGCCTTAATCGAAAAGTATAACGAACGAAAAGAGGGGCTTGCACTTGCAAACGATGTTCTTGATGATATTGCCCAACATTTCGCTGACCTGTTCAAAGACCTGCAGAAGGAGAAAAGCTCATTCGAAGAAATGGGTATAAATTTTGAGGAAAAAGCCTTTTATGACATTCTGAAAGCAGTCGCAGAAAAACATGAATTTGAATATCCACATGAAAAGCTGATTGCATTATCGCAAGCAGTAAAAAAGGTTGTTGATGATAAAGCAAAATATACAGATTGGTCACAACGAGACGATATAAAAGCGGAATTGAAAGTTGATTTAATATTGATTCTTGCGGAACATGGTTATCCGCCAGTTCCGAAGGATGAAGTATTCAAAGAGATATTTGAACAGGCTGAAAACTTCAAGAAGTATCGGGATGAATAAGAGAAGAAAAGAAGAAACCGCTTCCGCCGTCCTGGCTCCAGCGGTTGGGGTGGGGTTAAGAAATATTCAAGACTGGAAATCGAAGAGGCGCTCTGCCCATCGCACAACAGCGGCTATGCGGTTCGGGCGGAGTACCGCCCTCTCCCAAATTGCCCTACGCTATCGCTACGGGCAACTTCGCATAGCCGCGAAACGTTAGCAACAAGCAGTGAAGAAAAACACGGAAATGATTGGTTTTGCAGCATTTGATTGATTTCAAAAGATTTTTCTACTGATTTTCATATTTGAAACTCACTTTTTTAATTGTAAATTAGCGACTTAAAAAACAATTGATTAGTGGCTAAAACAATATGAATAACTCAGAGATAATACTTTATACAAACCAAGACGGTGATGTAAAGGTTGAAGTAATTCTACAAGATGAATCAGTTTGGTTGGCACAAAAAGCAATGGGAGAGCTTTTTGGTGTTGTGAAATCCACAATTAGTGAACACTTATCAAACATTTATGAAAGTGGTGAATTAGAAAAAAGTGCAACTGTTCGGAAATTCCGAACAGTTCAAAATGAATCAGGAAAAGACGTTCAAAGAAATATTGATTATTATAACCTTGACGCAATAATATCAGTTGGTTACAGGGTAAATTCACAGCAAGCCACACAATTTAGGATATGGGCAACGAAAACTTTAAAGGAATTTATAATCAAAGGATTCGTATTAGACGATGAACGATTAAAGCAGGGTGGGAAACTATTTGGGAAGGATTATTTTTATGAATTACTGGAACGAATTAGGGAAATTCGTGCGAGTGAAAGAAGATTCTACCAAAAAATTACCGATATTTATTCTGAATGTAGCATTGATTATGACCCACAAGTAGAAATTACACAAGTTTTTTAAAAAACAGTTCAGAATAAATTGCATTGGGCTATTACTGGACTAACAGCGGCAGAAATTATTTCATCTAGAGCAAATTCAGAGTTGCCCAATATGGGATTAACTAATTGGAGAAAATCACCAAAAGGTAAAATTTTGAAATCAGATGCTACTATAGCAAAGAACTATCTTAACGAAAGAGAGGTACGAGAATTAAATCGTATTGTAACAATGTATCTTGATTATGCAGAAAATCAAGCTGAAAGACAAATCCCAATGAAAATGAAAGATTGGGTGGAAAAACTAGATGCTTTTCTGCAATTCAATGACTACTCTGTTCTTAAAAATGCAGGCTCAATCTCAGCCGAAATTGCAAAGAAGCTAGCTGCTGAAAAGTATGAAAAATTCAGAGTAATTCAAGACCAAAATTATGAATCTGACTTTGATAAAGAAATAAAAAGGCTAAAAGGTAAATAGTTAAAAAAAAGAATCGGATTGCAGCAAAACACATTACGAAAAGATTAACTGCCAGTTGCTAACACGCGTTGTGCTTCATGCTCAGAAACCGTAGCACACAAAGGATTTAACACTAGAAATGAGTATATTTGTGCTTAAATGATAGGATTAAAATGGAAATAACGGAAAGAAAATATTTAGACACATATAAAAAATCTATTGGCAATGAAATTTCTAAGTTGATTAAGAACTTTGATTTTTCAGAGAATCGTGGGGGATTTGAATATTTGACAAAGTCTTCTGCCGTTTTTTCATCAAATATTGAAGGAAACAGAATTGATTTGAATTCCTACATGAATTATGAAATGAATAAGGAAAAATTCAAGGCGGGAAAAGAAATCGAAGAAATTGAGGATTTGATTGAAGCTTATGGATTTGCACAAAACAACAAGCTGAATGAGAAAAACTTATTGAATTGTCATAAAATATTTTCAGATACTTTATTAATTAGAAGCAAAAGAGGTAAATACCGAATTGAGCAGGTTGGAGTTTTTGGAAAATCTGGTTTAGCATATATGGCAGTTGAGCCGGAGTTTGTGGAGAAAGAAATGAAAGTATTTTTCCAGAACATAAGTCAATTAATTTCATCTAACCTCAATGAAATTGAAGTTTTTTATTTTGCCTCATTGATTCATTTACGATTTGCGCACATTCATCCATTTAGAGATGGAAACGGAAGAGCAGCCAGATTAATTGAAAAATGGTTTGTTGCAGAGAAATTGGGACGTGATTTTTGGAAAATGCCATCAGAAGAATTCTACAAAAAGAATCACGCCAAATATTATGAGACAATTAATCTTGGCGTCAATTTTTATGAATTGAATTATGACAGATGCATAGGATTTTTAGAAATGTTGCCGAATTGTCTGAAATAAAGCACGAAAGCACAACATTTTGTATAAGTAATGGCAGACAAGGTGCTAAATATCAAGGGTTGTAGCCCGCTCAAACTGGGTGGCAGTTTGACAGGAAAGAAGCACGCAATCTGCCACTACTCATACCCGAACCCTTAGGGTGCATAATAAGAAGAAAATATGGATAGAATTCTCATAACCGGAGCGACAGGAAATATTGGTTTAGAAGTTATTAACTACTTGACGGAATTAAAATCTTCTAACGAAATAATTGCTGGTGTTAGAAATATTGAAAAAGCTAAAAATGTTCTCAAGGACTGTCCTGACTTAAACTTTACACATTTTGATTTCGAGGATTTTGATACCTTTGATAAAGCTTTGAACGGAATCGACAAGGTGTTTTTATTGCGACCACCCCACATTTCGGACATTGAGAAATATTTTAAACCCTTGATTTCAAAAATTAAGGAGAAAAATATAACCAAAATTGTTTTTCTATCAGTTCAAGGGGCAGAGAAAAGCAAAGTGATTCCCCACAACAAAATCGAGCGATTAATAAATGAATACGGATTGGACTTCATTTTTCTTCGACCAAGTTATTTTATGCAAAACTTGACCACTACATTGATTAAAGATATTCAAACAAAACGTGTGATTATTTTACCGGCAGGAAAAGCAAAATTCAACTGGATTGATATAGAAAATATTGGAGAGGTTGGTGCAATCCTGCTAGACAGATTTAACGATTATAAAAATCGAGCGATAGAAATAACTGGATTAGAAAATGAAAACTTTGAGAAGGTAACGGAATTGATTAACAATTCAATTGACAGTCGGATTGAATATAAAAATGTTAATCCGCTCAGGTTTTATAAGATTAAGAAGCGAGAAGGAATGGTAAAAGGAATGATTATCGTAATGATTTTACTTCACTTTTTACCCCGATTTCAAAAGAAGCCAAGAATTTCGGATTATTACGAGCAATTGACTGGAAAAAAACCGACGGATTTAAAAGCATTTATTGAGAGAGAAAAGAAAAAACTTGATAAACAATAAATTACACAACATAACAATAAATATAGGACATTGGGCGGATGATGCTAAATTTGAGAGTGAAAACACTTAATAAAACATATATCGGTTGGATAGGATGGGCGCTTTGAAATGCCCAACGCCCCATATTCAGACCCTTAAGCTAACACAATAAAACACAGCTTATGGATACAAATGATTTATCACGAGAAACTTATACATCTATCATTGATACAGCTGAAAGCTTTTGTCATGATTTGGCATAACAGTTTGGAGTAATGACTTGGGTGTTTAAAATGTGTCTCAACATGTATCATCATGAGATCACGGACTATAATAGAAATCAATTGATCCACATCATGGGCAAAAGCACGCATTATTATTCGGTCATGAATTATCCTCGTCAAGCCATTATGCTCTCGGTCATGAATGCCGCAGAATATTGCTTTACCCGCAATTTCCCGGAAAAAGCGAAAATTTTCCATCATCAAGGTGGAATTACCGAGGTATATGAGGATTGACATATTATCCTAATCAAAATTTACTGCGAGCGTACAACTTTCTTTCGTACTTTCACTTACATATTCTTCTCGCTAATTAAATGATCTTGATGTAAATTTATCCCCTTAAACTTGGTATCTTGCTCATAAAATGAAAACATAAAGTGAAAACATGGAAAATAAACTAGTTGATTTGCTGATTATTGGTGCCGGACCGGCAGGAATCTCGCTTGCGGTAGAGGCGGAGGCAGCAGGCCTTGCTCCCGATAAAATTATGATCATTGAAAAGGCTCCCGAGCATTCCTGGATGATCCGCTCTCTCTATCCCGGTAAAAAAGTCGTAACGGCAAATTATAAGGGAATTACTGCAATCTGTCAGGGCGTTATTTGTTTCTCCGATAGTAGCAAAGAAGAGACGATCACTTTTCTTGATAAAGCAATAAAAAAAACCGGGATTAAGGTTCAATATCAAGAAGAGATCCGACTGATCAAGCGTTTGGGCGATAAGGAAAATCACTTGTTCGAGCTTGTGGGTACTAAAAACACTTACCGCAGTCGAATTGTTGCCATTGCCATTGGCATCTTTGCCAAGCCCGCTAAACCCGATTATAAGATAGCTCCGGAGCTCAAATCAAATATCCATTTCGATATCACATCTTTTTCGTCCAAGAATGAAAAGATCCTGGTGGTCGGAGGTGGCGATACAGCGGGCGAATATGCGCAATTTTTGGTTCAGCAAGGCCATGAAGTTCATCTATCTTACCGAAAAAATACATTTTCACGCATGAATCCTATCAATCGCAAAAGTACACTGGCTCTCCATGATCGTAAATGCCTCAATATTCTCTGGGAAAGCAATATTTTACATTTGAGCCAAGGTGAACAGCATAAAATCTGTGCTCATTTCCAAGAAGAGCTCTACGGACAAAAAGAATACGATCGCATCGTTTATGCTTTGGGAGGCAGTACGCCGGAGAATTTTCTAAAGTCCGCAGGCATAGATTTTCATGAGGATGTCCCCAAAATAGACCATAAGGGAGAAAGCAATATTCCCGGTTTGTTTGTAACGGGAGATCTGGCGGTCGGCAAAAAAGGCGGAAGTATTTCCACAGCTTTTATTACATCAAGAAACACTATAAAAGCCATCTGTCGCTATTATCTCAATTGTAAAGTAAAAGACAAATAAGCAATAGCTCACATTCATAATAAAAAATTTAATTTATACCACCTCATCGCACTAACTATTTATAATTCTTTGTGGTCAGAAATCTTCTTGGTCTTAGGTTGTGGTTTTAGTGCCTTTTTTACTACGCACTTCGTGCTTCGACGAACTCGTGTGTGAGGTCTTAGATTTATATTCTTTTTCTGCTTCAGCAACAGCTTTAGGTGATTGTGCTTGAACACTGAGCCTAAAACCCATAGCTTGAATGATCTTCAGAATTGTTTCAAAACGGGGTTTAGCATCAGGCTTAAGTGCTTTATACATGCTTTCGCGTCCCAAACCGCTTTTTTCGGCAAGCTTGCTTATGCCTTTGGCTTTCGCAATATCATTGATTGCAGAAAGAATAAGTTTTAGATCACCATCTTTTAAAATTTCTTCCATATATCCTGCGATGAGTTCATCATTATCTAAAAACTCATAAACTTCAAATTTTGAAAATTTTTCACTCATTTTGAGACTCCCATTCATTTAAGATATTTCGTGCCTTTTTTATATCTCGTTTTTGACTTCCTTTGTCTCCAGCACATAATAGAAGCACTATCGTATCATTCCGCAATGAAAAATAAATACGGTAACCTGGTCCAAAATCAAATTTCAACTCTGATGTTTTTTCTTTCAAGCCTTTTTGTATACCCAAGATGACCTTCTTCGATATTTTTCAATCTTGCTAAAATCCTAGCTTTAGCTTTCGGGTCTTTTAATCTTATTAGCCACTTCCTAAAAGTTTCAGATTTGATAAGCTCAAACATGAACAAAAGTATCCATTTGGATACAAATGATCAAGCATTGTTTTTAAACTGTGACCTGCGTCACAGAAATCAGATGCTGGAAGTCGAAGATGCACCCTAGCCTTCCTGAGCGACCTAGCCTTGGCGAAGTTGGTGGCGAAGCTGTGCCGGAATACAGAATAATATTTTGCTGTCGTCACGACCGGGATTATTGACATTCCGATCGAAGCGCAGCATAGCAGAGGAATCTCAAACGAAAAACATCTATTCCTGAAACGCCATCTTTAGCACACGACAAAACCTTATATGAAAAATAAGCTAAGATTTTCCATCCTTAATTTTAATTATGACTGCTAATAAGATTAATTCAATGCTCGCTTAATCGCTATCTTAACACTTAAAAAATGTGACACAGGTCACATTTTTTGCTATTTAGGTATCATATGATACTTTTTACTTGCGTTGATAAATGTTATTTACGATATTAAAGCATAATCATTGAGAAGGTGCCACTATTTGTATCGAGAACACGATCATTCAATTACTTGAAGACGGCCACTACAGATTCGGTGATAGAGCTTATGCTGAAATGCGCAAACAGCTTAATATGAAAAGTAGTAATTGTGTGCATTTTATTATAGATTCACTGAAAAGCGGCGTTAGATTGGAAGAAAAAACATTTAATAAACAGCCTCATTTAGCTAAGGTTTTTTGGGTGCTAAAAAATAAAACAGAGGATAATATCGATGCTTATATTAAGATGCGTATTCAAAAACTGGCCCACGAGACAGTGATCATTTTTTCAGCACATAAAGATCACTATTATATCAAAAAGGGAGTTTAAAATGAGATGTCCTACTTGTATGAAAGAAACCCTCGAAACAAAACGAGGTAATTATTTAGAGGGTAAATATCTAATCAAAAATACCGAATGGGAAGAATGTAGCTCTTGCGGAGAAAAGCTCTTTGGTCCTAAGATTCTGAAAGAACTAGATCGCGCTTATTATGTCAATAACGATCTCATTTTTCCCGAAGAAATAAAACGCAAGCGAAAAGGCTGCGGTAAAACTCAGCTAGAATTAGCAGAAGCTATTGGCGTCTCAGAAAACAGTATTAAGCGCTGGGAAAAAGGATCCTATATTCAACCTGCAGATAAAAATAAAAAAATGAAAGAAGTCTTCTCTCAATGGCAGGAAAATAGACTGTCAAATATATCCAGTGATAAATGGGTGGCTACACTTATGGATAAATCTTATGCAGCTCCTCCAGCCTATGCCGGCAATACTGTTGGAAATGTCTGCAAGGAAGGCGATAAAGACATCAATAACATCATTAAACAGATTAAATAATGTATGACGCAAAAGATATTAGGGCTTATGTAGATTCGCTCATCAAATTGAGCAAGCAAGCTTTAGACAAGCCTCTTGACCTGGAAAAATTATTAAAAAAACTACATCTAAACGTGAGCTATTTTGATATAAAAGTATTAGAAGAGAAAGATCAAAATATCCGAGGAATACTCGATTACCAAAGGAAAATGATATTTATTCGTAATGAAGAAGTATTACCCAGGATGCGCTTTACTTTAGCTCATGAAATTGGACATTATGTCCTACCTGAGCATATTGAGCATTTTGCAAAGTGTAAAAAACACTGTACTGATGATATTTGGAATTCAAGAGATAATGCATTTGAGATCGAAGCCAATATTTTTGCGGGGGAATTACTTTTTAAAGGTTCATATATTCACGAGCTATATAAGAATCAAGACATTGTAGATTACAATATGATTGAAAAAGTAGCACTAGAATCTAATGTTAGTTTCGAAGCAACATCCAGACATTTGATTTTAAACTCGCCTTCTCCACAAATTCTCTTTATTTATAGAAGAGATAATCCAAATAAACAGCCCAGCATCGTTAGTTCTCATGCAATTTCTAACAGTCAGGCAATGAGCATTTTCAAACCCTACTTCGCTCCAAAAATGATTAAAATAAAAGAAGATCGCTTTAGCATGGAAGAGAAAATTTTTAATAATCTGATACTTGGTGCCGATATAAATTTTACTCAAAACGAATTTAAAAACTCATATATCCTTACACTGAAAAGCTGTCGTCACGACCGGGATTATTGACATTCCGATCGAAGCGCAGCGTAACAGAGGAATCTCAAACGAAAAACATCTATTCCTGAAACGCCATCTTTAGCACACGACAAAACCTGATATATAAAAAAAGACCCAGCATGGCTGAGTCTCTATATCACACTTCATATTAATTCTTTCGCAAAGAAATCTTTAGCGATTCTCTTTCACAAAGTTCACCAGCTGCTGCGCAATATAGTCAAGATGACGATCCTCGAGTCCCGGCCAGCTTCCAAGCCAAAATGTATCATTCATAACTCTGTCGGTATTCTTTAGACTACCCACCACTCTATGTGGCATGTCTAGATATCCGGGTTGTTTAAGAATATTACCGGCAAAAAGTAAGCGTGAGCCGACTTTATGATTCTCTAAATACTGCAAAAGTTCATGTCTCGTCCCGGGAAAGTTTTCTTCCAATGTAAAGGTAGAGCCAAACCAGGAGGGTGTAGCCTTTGGATGAGCTTGATCGCAAATAATCATATCGCCCAATTCATTCTTGATGATGGTCTGAAGATAGCTGTGGTTGTGTCGACGTTTATCGGCAAAAGCATCAACGCGTTCCATCTGACTCAGTCCAATGGCTGCCTGAATATCGGTGATCTTAAAGTTAAAGCCTTTTTCGGAGTAAACATATTTATGGTCGTAGCCAAAGGGAAGATCTCCGTGCTGACCATTATAGCGGTTCCCGCAACTGTTATCGTGACCGGTTTCGCACCAGCAATCGCGTCCCCAGTCGCGCATGCTTTCTGCTATGCGTATGAGCTGAGGATTGTTGATCATTAAGGCGCCGCCTTCTCCCATGGTGATGTGGTGAGCAGGATAAAAAGATGCAGTTCCCAAGTCGCCGACGCTTCCGGTTTTCTTGCCATTAAACTCAGCACCCAAGGCATCGCAATTATCTTCAATAACCCAAAGATCGTGTTTTTTGGCAATATCCATCACTGTATCCAAATCGAAAGGATTTCCCAGAGTATGGGCCAGCATAATGGCTTTGGTTTTGGGCGAAATAGCGTCTTCCAAAAGAGAAAGGTCGGCATTATAACCCGGCACGCTCACATCAAGAAATACAGGCACGCAGCTAAATTGCAAAATAGGATTAACCGTTGTAGGAAAGCCCGAAGCAACAGTGATAACTTCATCGCCGGGCTTGAGTGCTCTTTCGCCTAATTTGGGTGAAGTTAAGCTTGCAAGCGCCAGAAGATTGGCCGATGAACCTGAATTCACGGTTAAAACACGTTTGGATCCCAGCATTTCTGCCAGTTTCTTCTCGAATTCTTTATTAAAACGACCGCCGGTAAGCCAGCCATCCAGAACGGCATCAACACCGTAAAGCAAATCTTGCTCAAAAAGCACCTTACCCGATGCGGGTATATAGTCAACTCCCGGTTCCATGGGGCGCTTGATATTATTTTGCGCAATAGCGCTAAGGATTGAAACCAAATTTTTATCAATATTTTTATAGTCCATATTCTTCCTCCAGATATCTATCCACAGTCGAAAATGTCATCTGAGGATATTCTTTTTTGATTTTGTCGTTTTTAAGACCACCTTTTAATGGACGAGGAGCTGCCTGTCCCAGCTCGGCGGTATTTAATGCTTTAATTTTAATTTCATGCCCCGAGAAATGCGCCAATACCTTTTCGGCCAGTTCAACACGATTTAAATATTCATCCGATGCCAGGTTATAGATACCTTGCTTGTCATCCTTTAGCATCACAGCAAGAAATTTTGCAATATCGGCTGCATTTATGGGTGTTGCGTACTGATCTTGTGGCAATCGCAGCTCTTTTGGGTTCTCCGACAAAGCTCTTTTTGCCAGGAAAGCAATAAAGTTCTTACCACGAATTTCCTTGCCGTAAACATTGGTAATTCGCAGAATGAGATAATTTTCGCAGTGTTCTTTCACCAATTTTTCTGCAAGAAGTTTGTGACGTCCGTACACTGAAAGTGGATTGGGTTCGGCTTCTTCATCGTAGGGACCATTCTTGCCATCGAAAATATAATCGCTGGAAATAAAAACGAATTTCGCCTTGAATGAATTTGCCAATTTGATGGCTGCTTCGGTGGAAGCTACCGTATGTTTATAACTTTCCTCTTCGTGGCTTTCACAATAGTCAACATGTGTGAGAGCACCGGTATGAATGATCACATCGGGATGAAAGGCTTTAAGATCGAAAGTGGTTTCTGCGGGATTGAAAACATCGAAATATTCCGTATCGTTCGTTGCAAAAGAATAATGGGAGCCAATGACATCAAAGTCGGGATCAGATTGCATAAGTCTTAAACAATTGCTTCCAAGCAAACCCGATGCACCAATAATAAATACTTTCATCTTGATCTCTTTTTTTTAGAAAGGGCTTTTAAAATCGCTCAATGGCAGAGCCTTGATATCTCGATTGGACATAATGGGAGAATCGTTATTCCAGTTGTAATGTATAGTATCCCAGCGAATAGCCATATCGTGCTGAGGACTGTGAACCGTTGCGACGAGATAATTCATAATTGTGTGATCTTCCAGACTCATAAAACCGTGGGCGAATCCGCGTGGAATATACAAGGCCAAATGATTTTCGGCGCTGAGCACCACATCTCTGACTTCACCGTAAGTTGGCGACTCCCTGCGAATATCCAGAATCACATCTTTTACAGCACCAAGAGTTACACAGACCAGTTTTTCGTGATCTTTCGGAGGTAGCTGAAAGTGCATTCCACGAATAACATTTTTTTTTGAAATTGAAAAATAAGATTCTTTAAAACAGCTGGAAATACCGGCATTTTTAAATGATGCATCATCGTAGCATTTGATAAATGACCCACGCTCATCATCAAAGCGCGGGAGCTCAATACATTGAACGGAATCGAATAAGGTTTTGATTATTTTCATATATTCCTACAAATCGTTTAGATAATAATCCAGAGTGTTAAAAATATCTACCTAGTCTGTAATTTAACATTTAAAGTCGTATCTATCCTATAAAAATAATTAAGATTTTTTTACCATGACATTCCCAAGAATGTTCAACCCACTCGACATACTCGGGGTTGGTGTAGGTTTAGTGCTTATTTCCCCAGGGTTTCACCCTAGGTTATTTGGAGTTGAACCCCACAAAATAGTGGGGTTCGATAACATGATTCAGTTAAAATTTACTCCGAGTATGTTGAAAAATGATATGCGTTTAGACTTACTTTCACTAACTGCATCCCAATTATTTTCTACTAAACTTCCATAAAAAAGTGAGATTCGGAAAAGGAATGTTCAACCCACTCGACATACTCGGGGTTGGTGTAGGTCTAGTGCTTATTTTCCCAGGGTTTCACCCTGGGTTATTTAGTGTTGAACCCCACAAAATAGTGGGGTTCGATAACATGATTCAGTTAAAATTTACTCCGAGTATTTCGAGGAGTAAAACTCTCAATAACCCGGCACAAAGTGCCGGGAATTAAACCCATATAAAAAAACAACCCCTCGTATTTCGAGGGGTTGAACAAAAAAGTGTGACCTACATCACACCTTGTTTTTTTCTATAGAATTTACAACTTTATCACAGTATTTTATGTCTATGGCAACATATAGACAAATACTTTATCATATTATAATTGAGCCTTATAAGCGCGAAAAAGTTCTTACAGAGACAAAACATAAGCGATTGTTCGCATTCATAAGAGGATTTGTTGATAATAAAAAATGCTTCCTTTATGCTATCAACGGCACTAACGATCATATTCATATGTTAATTTCAATTAAGCTTGATATTGCTATTTCTGATTTCATGAAAGATCTAAAGGTTTCTTCATCAAAATTTATTAAACGTGAAAATATATTTCCCTTTTTTAGAGGTTGGGCAAGAGGGTACTCCATATTTACAAAAGACTATTATTCCCTAGAAACTATTAAACGCTACATAGATAATCAAAAGGCACATCATCAAGAACAGAGTTATTATAAAGAATTCGATAAAATTCTTAAAAAGAATGGTCTATAGTTCAACCCACTCGACATACTCGGGGTTGGTGTAGGTCTAGTGCTTATTTTCCCAGGGTTTCACCCTAGGTTATTTAGTTGGAGTTCCTATATTTTTGTAGACAGAGAGTTAAGCCCTATATTATGTTAACACAGCAAAGGAGTCCAAATGAGTAAAACCAGACAACATTATCCCAAAGAGTTTAAAACAGAATCGGTAGAA
>Ga0172377_10001714_pt1 | contig 22284 bp, 20 predicted proteins | sample Pumphouse3metaG_FD_119749 | JGI IMG/M metagenome (GOLD analysis project Ga0172377, IMG submission 119749) | Leachate microbial communities from a municipal landfill in Southern Ontario, Canada - Pumphouse #3 metaG | ecosystem: Engineered > Solid waste > Landfill > Unclassified | place: Canada...
ACAATATATAGACCCAGAGGTCTCTTTTGTTTTAGATATTGGAGGTCAAGATATGAAATCCATTTTTACTAGAGAGGGTGTAATATCAAATGTTGAGTTAAATGAGGCTTGTTCGTCGGGTTGCGGTTCTTTCTTACAGAATTTTGCATCAACAATGCAAATAACATTAGATGAGTTTACTGAGGCAGCTTGTTCTTCTGTATATCCAAGTGATTTAGGATCACGTTGTACGGTTTTTATGAACTCTAAGATTAAACAATCTTTACGTGAAAATGCCTCATTGGGAGATATATCAGCTGGGTTAGCCTACTCTGTTATTCGAAATTGCTTATTTAAGGTCTTAAAAATTGAGAACTTAAACGATTTAGGTGAACATATTGTAGTTCAAGGTGGTACTTTTCGTAATGATGCAGTCTATAGGGCTTTAGAACTATTGTCTGGAAAACAGGTAAGCTCTACTGATACACCTGAATTAATGGGGGCCTTTGGTGCAGCTTTATATGCTGTGAAAATGTGGAAAAAAAATGGCTATGAAACTAAATTTACTGGAGCTGAAGCATTGCCAGATGTAACGCATATTGATAGTCGTGAGTTAGAGTGTAAAGGATGTACTAATAAATGTTCTATTCTTCGATTTAAATTTGAAAATGGTAATGTTTGTTATGCAGGAAATAAGTGTGAAAAGATATTTTATAATAAACAAACAGCACCTAAAAAAGGATATAATGCTTTTGATATAAAAAATGAGGTGTTATTTGATCGAAGAACCGAAAAGAAGCCTACGATTAAAGAAAAGATAGGAATTCCTAGAGTTCTAAATCTTTATGAAAACTTTCCTTTTTGGTGTACTCTATTAGGAGAGTGTGGATTTGATGTAATCCTTTCTCCTGAGTCCACCTATTCTATGTATAGAAAGGGAGTAGGATATGTTATGTCTGATAATATCTGTTTCCCTGCGAAAGTGGTTCATGGTCATATTCTTGCATTACGGGATATGGGAGTAGATAGAATTTTTTATCCCATGGTAGTTAAAGAAGAAAGAGAGTTCGATAATACATCTAATAGCTTTAACTGTCCAGTTGTTAGTGGCTATCCTGATGTTATTCAGAGTTCTATGGACCCGTCTAGTCAATATAATATTCCTTTAGATAAGCCCGTTATTAACTTTAGCGACTCTAAAGCTTTAGAAAAGGCATGCTATGAATATGTTTCTTCTTTTGGTGTATCACAGGGCGACTTTAAAAGAGCTTTCATTTTGGCATTAGAAGAACAACAAAGGACAGAAACACAATTAAAAACTATGCAGGAGGAGGTTCTAAAGAATTCTTTAAGAAGCCATGATTTAGTTTTTATATTGGCTAGCAGACCTTATCACTCTGATCCTTTAATACATCATAAGGCAGGTCAAGTGTTATCTGATCTTGGAGTTAATGTTTTGACTGAAGATGTGTTTAGAACTAGTAATACAAGTCATTTTGATAATTTAAATATGGTTTCACAGTGGTCTTATCCTAATCGTGTTACGCAAGCTGCTATGGAAGTCGCTGAGTTACCTCAAAATGTACAACTAGTTCAATTGAATTCTTTTGGTTGTGGACCAGATTCGTTTTTAATGGATGAGGTAGGAGAAATTTTGAAGAATGCTGGCAAAAACCATACTGTTTTGCGTATTGATGAAATTGCAAGTCCAGGTTCTATGAGACTGAGGCTTCGTTCGTTGATTGAATCATTGAAAGTAATGGATTCCAAATTAACAGCTTGTAATGGTACATGTAAAAAGGAATATATTGGTTATGAAACTATATATACAGAAGAAGATAGAAAGAAGACGGTCTTAGCACCTTGGTTTGCTGATTTTCTTTCTCCTTTTATACCTGCAGTGGGTGAGTTAGCTGGTTATAAAATAATAAATCTACCTAAGCCCAATCGAGAATCTGTAGATGTTGGTTTAAAGTATAGTCATAATGAATTGTGTTATCCTGCAACAATTATTATTGGAGATATGATTAAGGCACTTCAGTCGGGTAAGTACGACTTAAATGATATTGTTGTAGCTATTACGCAAACTGGCGGTCAATGTAGAGCTACTAATTATGTTTCACAGATTAAAGGAGCTATGAAAAATGCTGGTTTTGCTGATGTTCCTGTAATCGTTGCAGCTATAGGAGATGTCTATCAAAATGAGCAAGAAGCATTTAAAGTTCCTGTTTTATGGATTCTGAATATTCTTGTTTATACGCTTTTGTATGCTGATGCCTTGCAACAAATGTATAGTTTGACCTTGGTGCGAGAAAAAGAAGAGGGAACCTCTCAACGATTATTTGATCTTTATGTTGATTTGGGAATTGAAGCAATTAAAAAAAATGACTCTAAGTTGTTGTTGAAGTATTTACGACAAGCTGTATTAGACTACAATAATGTACCTATTTATGATAGGGAATTTAAGAAAGTAGGATTCATTGGTGAGATTTATCTGAAATACAATAATTTTGGACAAGCACATTTAAGGGAATGGCTTCGTTCTAAAGGTATGGTTGTAGTGACTCCTCCTGCATTGGACTTTGCTATGCAATATTTTGTGAATTCAAAAGTTAATGCAAAAAATGGAGTTGCTCGAGAAGGTTTATTAGAGCAGTTTTTGAGTCCTCTTTTTCTAAAATGGATGAATCGAAGGATAAGTAAAGTTGATTCGGTGATTAAAGACTTTCGATTTTATACTCCTTATGAATCAATATTTAAAAAAGCTGAGTATGCTTCTGAAATATTAGACTTATCCAATCAGTTTGGTGAGGGTTGGGCTATTGCTGGCGAAGTTGCCTCTTTTATGCGAGAAGGTATTGATAGAATAGTATGTGTACAGCCTTTTGGTTGCATTGCAAATCATATTGTAGCTAAAGGAATAGAAAAGCGTTTGAAAAAATTTTATCCTAATCTGAATATTTTATATCTAGATATTGATGGAGGTATGGCAGATGTAAATTTACAAAATAGGTTACACTTTTTAATTAGTTAATAAGACTAATAATAAAAGAAAGAAAACGGACGATTTTAGTTTCTAATTTAACTAAGATCGTCCGTTTTTATTTGAAGTAAAGTGTGTTTATTTTAATTCAATATTGGTTTCTATAACCGGAGTTTCAATGCCATTATTTCGCTCAACCATAGATTTTAATAGAGTAGGTTGGTCAAATTTTAAAGGTTCTGTGTATAAGTTACTGTTGCTTGTAGGTGTAGAACCATCTGTAGTGTAATAAATAGGAGCATTATCTACCGTTGATAGTTTAACTGTAGCTGTTCCATTTTCTTTATCTATAGAAATATCACTTATTACATCAAAACCTCTTGTTGAATAGTTGAATTCTTTGGCTTTGTAATAATTCATCATTCTAGGAAGTCTCTCGATAAAAGAGTTATAGTCTCTTTTATCTTGATTAGTCCATTGAACTTCTGATAAAGCATCCATTCGAGGTAAAACCATATATTCAGCATGAGATGTGGTTGGTACATATTCTGTCCATAAGTTAGCTTGTACACCTAAAATGTGTTTTGCTTTATCTGCAGGAATTTCATCAGGTATAGGATTAAAAGAGTATACTTTTTCTAATGGTACATAGCCTCCAATACCAAAAGGTTCAGTATCTGTATATTTAGTTTGATAATAATCAAAATAGAAGTGACTTGTTGGAACCATAATTACATCATTCCCTTGATTAGCAGCAATGATACCACCGTCAATACCTCGCCATGACATAACCGTTGCATTAGCAGATAATCCACCTTCTATAATTTCATCCCAACCTATAATTTTTTTGCCTTTAGTTGCTAAGAATTTTTCAACGTGGGTCGTAATATAACTTTGTAGTTTTTGTTCAGCAGTATGTTTACTATCTGCTTTGATATTAAGTTCTTCTATTTTAGCTTGACATTTCTCACACTCTTGCCATCTTACTTTAGGACATTCGTCGCCACCAATGTGTATATATTCCGATGGGAATAAATCTGCTATTTCTGTTAAAACGTTTTCTAAAAAAACAAGAGTCTGTTCGTTACCAGCACAAAGAACATCATCAAAGATACCCCATTCTCTAGCCACTTGATAAGGCCCTCCTGTACAACCAAGTTCAGGGTAAGCGGTTAAAGCAGCAAGCATATGGCCAGGTAAGTCTATTTCAGGAATTATGGTTATAAAACGATCGTTAGCATAGGCTACAACATCTTTTATCTCCTCTTGTGTATAATAACCACCATAACTTTTTCCATCATATTCTCCTGTGTTTTTTCCAATAACAGTTTCTGTTCTCATCGACCCTTTTTCTGTTAATTCAGGATACTTTTTGATTTCCACTCTCCAGCCTTGATCATCTGTTAGATGCCAATGAAAGCGATTCATATTGTGTAAAGCTAGTAAATCAATATATTGCTTTATAAATCCCACAGGAAACATATGACGAGCAACATCTAGCATCATTCCTCGATGTTCAAAGCGAGGATAGTCTGTTATAGTAACAGGGTTAAAAACCACTTTTGCTACTTGAGGGGTAGTGTCTATTGATTTACGTAGTGTTTGAATACCATGAAAAGCTCCTGCTTCAGAAGCTCCATTGATTTCTATTAGATCTTTACTTATTGATAATTGATAAGCCTCCAAGTTTTCATGATCAAAATTTGATTTCAACACAATGGTATTTGATGTATTTGCATCAGTATTTTCTTTAATAGGTAGTTTGATTCCTGTTGAAAATGTAATGTAATCTGAAAGGAATTGGGCTGAGCGTTTCATGTCTTCATTGTTTGCATCATAAACAATAGAAGTACTATTCGATAATATAAAGGGGTTTCCATCTTGTTTTACAATCTGTTGTGGTAATGGAATTACATCATATGATGCTGTTATTTCTTTGTTTTCACAACCCGTAAAAAGGAAGACTCCTATTATTAATAGAGCAATTAGTGTTAGGTTTTTCAATTTCATGGTACGTTTTTTAATCTATATTTTGTATTTATACTACAAATTAAGTCTTTTTCTAAACTTATTAAAAAAATACGTTAAGTTTTTTCTTTTTAATGTCAATTTAAAATTAAAAGGATGAAGACTAGACATTTTTATTTGGTCTGTTAAGCATGTTGAGTGTTCTATAGTTTATTTTGTCTCGTGTTGTTTTTTAATTTATGATTATATATTAAAGAATTTGAGTAATAGAATGGGTTAAATAAAAAAAGCTATTTCTAATACCTAAAAAGGAAATAAGAAATAGCTGTTAAATAAGATAAAATGGTAGGGTTGTAAGTGATTTATACTTTCTTCTTCGATATTTTCCAGTTATAATTAGAAGATATAGCCGAATCCTAGGTTAAGATAAATAGGGTACATAGCGAATGTTATAGTATTGAAGTCCTTTTTAAAAGCATCATTCAATCCCCAAGTTAAATCTCCATATACATTTAAGTGTTTATAAGCTTTCCATTCTCCACCTAGAATAAGGCCCCACTGAAATCGTCTTAAGTCTGTTGAAAAGTCATATGTAGCTATTTTTCCATCAGAGAATACGACTTTTTCTCCTGTTGGATCACCCTCCCTTAAATAACCCTCATAAACGTGTCCATTAAAAACTCCATCAAATAGATATGAAAAATAAGTTCCACCCTTTAGTTTCCATCTAGAGCTTATTTTATATCCAGCCATGATAGGCAATGTTATATAGGAGTTTTTTACTTTAGTTTTAACTCCACCAGTCCATTGTCCAGCTACCTTTTCACCTTGATCACCAATAATCTCCATACCATAGTTTTTTACTATAGCTTCAGTTGTCATTGATTTAGTATCTAAAGTAATTCCAGTAATTAGCGCCCATTGATTCTTATTGCCAAACCATTTGGAGACTTCACCTGAAATAGATAGAGATAGGTTGGGACTATATTTTTCTATAGATCTAATTTCTGCGGGAATAGGAAGTGGAGTTATTCCACCAACATTAAAGCCTGCTTTAAGTTGATATTCTAATCCACGGAGTTTAGACCATATTAAACCTCTACTATTTTCTTGTTGTCCAAATGTGCTAAAAGTAGTTATGAGACAAAGCAATAGGGTAACACTTACTCTTTTTATTTTAATTGTTGTCATGCTTCTTTATTCTGAGTTAATCAATATATTTTAATTCTACCTCATATTTTAATTCTACCTCATCAATATAAAGCGTACTTCCAAGTGCACCATTAAAAAGGTGTCCTTCAATACTTGAGGTGAAAACTATAGCTAAGTTGTATTTGCCAGCTTGTACTTTATCGTGATTTGGTTTTTTGTTATAGTCAAACTCTAAATCAAAGAATGTCCAACTATTTGTTTCTTTTGCATCTTTAATTCTAGCTATAGCTACAATATTTGGATGTGTTAAACTATTGCTGCCATTAAGTGATTTAAAGTTTTCGTCTGTTTCATAGAAGACAGCATAAATATCACAAATATCTCTTTTGTTTGGATCAACAGTCTGCTCTCCTGATTCTTTATCTAATACTAAGAAATCATTGCCTCTTTTGTATTTATAATAACCTGTTAGTCGAGTAGGGTACTTATCGAAAGGTCTTCCAAATAAGGTGGCTTTTAAGGGCTCTTTTATGGCTTGCTCAGGGTGGAATGAGCCAATAAAGATATTTCCTGCAGCTAAAGGCATGTCGTTATCTCTTCCGAAAAAACCAGTATCTTTAGTTGTAAGTTTGATACAGTTTCCTTTATATCCATTTGTACTTATAATAGTGGGGTAATCATCTGCATTTTTTGCAACACCTGTTAGTGAGTATCCTGCGTTTCCACTAGCCCATTCTAGTGTGGTGTTTTTATTAATATCCTTCTCAGCTATGATATAAAAGCGCTGATTTTCATTTTTCATTATTGTATCTTCAAAGTGATACGTGGTACCCATATCAGCATCAGTAACAGATACTGTATAAGTCTTATTCCATTTACCATCTTCTGATGTTACTTTAAATATTTTAGGAGAGTTAAGGTCCAATTGAGTTCCACTAGGGGGATCAATAGTAGCTCCTTCTGTAAGGGTGAATTCTAAGGTTATTGAGCTTAGGTCAGTTCCTTTTTTTACAATAAGCAAGACATCAGAATTATTTATTTCTGGTTCACGAATTAATATGTCATCAGGTTTTACTGAACACCATAGTATATCTGCCTCAGCATTTGGTTCTTCACTTTTTATACATGAAGTTATAACACAAGTTAAAACAAGTGTCATAATGAAAAGAAAGGAAAGTTTTTGTTTTAGTTTCATAACTAAGGACTTTAAGTAAATATTAAAGTATTTTACATTGTATTTAAACGAACAAAGTTAATTAACTTGTAGTAACAAAATAATATTAAGTTTTTTTCTTATTGGTTAGAGAAGTAGTTGTTTGCCTAAAATTATAGATGAATTAGTTAAACTTACTTTAAAATAGTTGTAATAGAGAGAAATATAAAAAGGTGCTTTCCTAGTATTAAGCACCTTTTTGAGTAAATATATCTGATTAAATAGATAACATCTTCATTAAGTCAATCAAGCTATGCGAGACGTGTTTTTGATTTTTTGTTGCACGTGTTAAAGGAACATATACAATTTCATCATTTTCTATCCCAATCATTATGTTGCGTTGTCCCTCTAGTAGTGAGTCAACCGCAGCAGCACCTAAACGGCTAGCTAAAATCCGATCGTATGCCGTTGGACTTCCACCTCTTTGTATGTGACCTAGAATAGTTACCCTAACATCATATTGTGGATATTCGTTTTTAACTCTATCCGCATAATGCATAGCACCACCAGTTAATTCACTTTCTGCTACAAGTACAATACTACTGTTTTTTGACTTTCTAAATCCACTTTTGATAAATTCGGCTAATTGATCTTCCTCGGTTGAAAACTCAGGAATAATGGCTGCTTCAGCTCCTGATGCAATAGCGCCATTTAATGCAAGAAAACCAGCATCACGTCCCATAACTTCAATAAAGAAGAGTCTCTCATGAGAGGTTGCAGTATCTCTTATTTTATCCACAGACTCTAAAATAGTGTTCAGTGCTGTGTCATATCCAATGGTGCTATCAGTACCGTAAAGATCATTATCAATTGTACCTGGTACACCAATGCAAGGAATATCAAATTCTTTTGCAAATTGCATAGCTCCACTTAGTGACCCATCACCACCAATGACAACAAGTGCATCAATACCTTCTTCTTGAATGTTATTGTAGGCTATCTGTCTCCCTTCGGGTGTGGCAAATTCAGGAGATCGGGCTGTTTTTAGAATTGTACCCCCTAATTGAATGATATTACTAACATGTTTACTTTTAAAATCGACAATTTCTCTTGATATAAGACCTCTATATCCTCTATATATACCTTTTACTTTTAGTCCGTGATATATAGCTGAACGAGTTACGGCTCTAATGGCAGCATTCATACCTGGTGCATCACCACCTGATGTTAATATACCTACACAGTTTACATTTCTCATTTTATTTTACCAGTTTTATATACATAGCAAAGATACTAAAAAAGATAAAAGACAAGAGTTTTTAGGGTTAAAAATAGTAAAGCTTGTTTGATGATAATCACAACAATAGATCATTGTTTTTCTATGTTTCTTTTTATTGTGTTATAGACCTCTTCCATTAACCATTTAGGAGTTGAAGTAGCACCACAGATACCAATAGATTTTGCTGATTTTAATAATTCATTATCTATAGATTCTGCACTATCGATAAAGTGGGAATTTCTATTTGTTTTCTTACATTCTGTAAATAATATTTTACCATTTGAGCTTTTCTTTCCACTGACAAAGAATACTAAATCATGAGAAGCTGCGAATTTTCGTATATTAGGTATTCTATTTGCAACTTGACGACAAATGGTGTCATGGTATTTAAAGGAGGCGTTAGGTTTTATGTTTTGTTGTATATACGCTACAAGTTTTTTAAATTCCTCTAATGATTTTGTAGTTTGAGAGTACAGATAGATATCCTTTGAGAAATCCAGCTTTTTAGTCTCTTCTATATTTTCTATAACTATGGCTTCCCCCCCCGTTTGTCCGACTAAGCCTAAGACTTCTGCATGACCCGTTTTGCCGAAAATAACAATTTGTTTGTTTTTGTCGTTTTCTGCTTTATGTTCTTTATTGATTTTTTTCTGTAATAGTAAGACGACAGGACAAGTAGCATCAATAATTTCGATGTTGTTTTTCTTTGCTATAGCATATATTTCGGGTGGTTCTCCATGTGCTCTTAGGAGAACTTTGGTGTTTTTAAGTTTCTTAAACTCTTTATGATTAATGGTTATAAGTCCCATTTTTCTGAGTCTATCAACCTCTTTATTGTTATGAACTATATCACCTAAACAATAAAGCGTTTTATCTTTAGCAAGGACTTCTTCTGCTTTTTTTATGGCTGTAACCACTCCAAAACAGAATCCTGATTTAGTATCAATTTCAATTTTAGCCATAAGATGAAAGTGTTTTAGCTTAACGAAGCAATTTTCTCATTGAATTTCTTTAGTAAAAATAGGTCTTGTTCTTCAATAGTGAGGTTGCTATTGTCTAGTATAATTGCATCTTTTGCTGGACGTAAGGGGCTAATAGATCTGTTTTTGTCTATTTCATCACGTTCTGTAAGATTTTTCAATATCTCTTCATAGTCAGCCTTCATTTTTTTGTGAACTAACTCATCATATCTTCTTTTTGCTCTGACTTCTGCAGAGGCTTGAATGAAAAATTTCAGTTCAGCATTAGGGAATACAGTCGTACCAATGTCTCTTCCATCCATTACAATTCCTTTTTCTACCCCCATAGCTTGTTGTTGTCTTACCATTTCTTCTCTAACAAAATCTAATTTTGCTATATGGCTAACATTATTTGAAACCTCCATAGAGCGAATTTTTCTTTCAACATTAATACCATTAAGATAAGTTTCAGGTGATAAAGAATGATTATTAAGTTTGAAATTTATACTTATATTAGGTAGTGCTTTTTGAAGTTCAAGTTTATTGATAATCTCACCTTTGGAAATTAAATTGTTTTGAATACTATAGAGCGTAACAGCTCTATACATTGCTCCCGTATCTACATATATGTATTCTATATTTTTAGCTAATTGCTTTGCCATTGTGCTTTTACCACAAGACGATAATCCATCTATTGCTATAATTATTTTTTTCATACATTATTCATTTATTATGGGATCAAAGATACATTAAATTAAGTAGTCAATAGTTGTTTTATAATGAAAATGCTTTGGATTAGTTCATTAGCTAATGATTAAAAAAGATAAAAAGAGAATTTCATTAGGAAAAATTATTGCAAAAGCTGAAGTTTATATCAAGAATGTATTATATTTGCAAATATGATATGCACACGTTAAAATTATATTATAGATATTATGGAAATTAAGAAAACGCCCAAGGCCGACTTGGAGAACAAAAAATCAACTTGGCTATTAATTGGTTACGTTATTGTGCTTGCTTTTATGTTTATTGCATTTGAGTGGACACAGCGCGATATTGTAATAGATACAAGCCAAGGTATTGTTGACATTGTCTTTGAAGAGGAGATTATTCCTATAACTCAACAACAACCCGAACAAGCTCCACCACCCCCACCTGAAGTAATTGAGGAAGCACCTCAAGTCGCAGAAGTATTAAATATCGTGGAAGATGATGCAGATATTAAAGATACGCGTTTAGCTTCATCAGAGGAGACAGGAGAGAAGATATCTGTAGGTAAATATGTACCTGTAGCAGTAGAAGTAGTAGAAGAACCAGTTGAAGAGGAAATTTTTGAGGTGGTAGAGGAGATGCCAGAGTTTCCTGGAGGACCTGCTGCGATGATGAAATATCTTAATAATAATATAAGGTATCCGACTATTGCTCAAGAAAATGGTATTGAAGGTCGTGTTATTGTACAATTTGTTGTAAATAGTGATGGTACGATTGTGGATGCGAATGTAGTTCGAAGTGTCGATCCATTTTTAGATAAAGAAGCATTACGTGTAATAAATTCGATGCCTAAATGGAAACCAGGTAAGCAGAGAGGAAAGTCTGTTCGTGTAAAATATACACTGCCTGTTATGTTTAGACTTCAGTAATATTTATAACAAATTAGAATACAAAGAAGGCTGCTATACTTTTGATAAACAATAAGTAGCAGCCTTTTTTTATATGATTAATTTAATATGTATAGTAATAAGGAATTAGTAGAGAAAATAGAATGTGCTATTGAAAATCTACGATTAAATAAGAAACCAGATGGACTCTATGATCCTATATCTTATGTGTTGTCCATAGGTGGAAAACGAATCAGGCCTACATTGTTGCTTTTAGCATACAATTTATATGGAGAAGAGATAGAAAAGGCTATGAGTGCTGCTTTGGCAGTTGAGACTTATCATAACTTTACTCTTTTACATGATGACTTGATGGATTGTGCTGATAAAAGAAGAGGAAAAGATACAGTTCATAAAGTGTGGAATGATAATACGGCTATTTTATCAGGAGATGCGATGTTGATTTTATCCTATCATTATTTGTCACAATCCAGTTCTAACTATTTGTCGCTTGTTCTACCTGAGTTTACAAAGTTTGCTTTAGAAATCTGTGAAGGTCAACAGTATGATATGGAATTTGAAAAGAGGACGGATGTATTAGCAGAGGAATATTTGGATATGATAAAGCTAAAGACTTCTGTGTTGTTGGCCGGAAGTATGAAGATAGGTGCTATTTTAGGAGGTGCCTCAGCAAAAGATCAAGAGTTACTATATCATGCTGGATTGAATGTTGGACTAGCTTTTCAGTTAAAAGATGACCTATTAGATGTATATGGTGATCCAAAGGTCTTTGGAAAAAACCTAGGAGGAGATATTGTATCTAATAAGAAAACTTACTTACTGATAAAGGCGCTTGAGAGAGCTGATGAGGAACAAAAGTACAATTTATTATATTGGTTGGGGTTGAATGAGTTTGATGCTGAAGAAAAAATAAAGGCTGTTACAGAGTTGTATAATGAATTGAAAATAAAAGATTTAGTTGAGAATAAAATGGATTCTTTTTATAATCAAGCATTAATAGATTTGGAAAAAGTATCTGTTCCAAAAGATAAAAAGAATGAGTTACTAGTGTTTATTAATAAATTGATGGAAAGAGAGCTATAAAGCTATGCCGTATAGACGATTACCAAATACGAATAAAGCGAGATTGAGAGCCTTGAAAAAGGTGGTAGAAAAAGGAAGGTCTTTGCCTTTTTTAGACATTCCATTTTCTGCTGATTTGCTGCGTGAAGCTAATAATGAGTATCATCAGTTTGAGTCGGCTTTAAGCTATTATAATCAATGTCTATCTAATCAGTCTTCAGCTAATAGAAAACATCAAGTAAATGTTAAAAATGCTCGTTTATACGTTTCTCATTTTATTCAAGTTTTGAATTTGTGTGTTATTCGTGATGAGATAAAAACATCCGCCAAGCGTTTGTATCATCTTCCGGAAGATACACATAACTTGCCAGATTTAAGTAGTGAATCATTATTACTAGAATGGGGGAGAAAAATAATTGAAGGAGAAGAGAAGAGGTTGATTGAAGGAGGAATACCCATATATAATCCTACGATAGCTAAAGTTAAAGTCTTATTCGATATTTTTGAAGAAGGGTATTGGATTCAAAAAAACTTGCAACGCATAACTCAGCAGAGTTTAGCTACTTTGAATGATAAAATTGAAACGGTAGATGCTTTAATTCTAAAGTTGTGGAATGCTATTGAAGATAAGTATGAAATGCTGCCACAAGAAAAAAGAATTTCAATTTGTCAAAGTTTTGGTGTTGTATATTATTATAGGAAAAAGAAGAAAGTAAATATGAATTAATATGTTGATTATAGATTCTCATTCACATATTTATTTAGAGCAATTTAGAGATGATCTTCATGATGTTATAGTAAGAGCAAAAGAGGTCGGGGTAGAACAAATATTATTACCTAATATTGATCATATAACTATTCCGTCTTTATTGTCTGTCTGTCATGAATATCAAGGAGTTTGTTTTCCAATGATGGGGTTGCATCCTACATCTGTGGACGATAACTATTTAGATAAGCTTAATATTGTAAAAAGAGAGCTTCAAGAGCATAAAGAGCAATTTATCGCGATTGGTGAAATCGGCATTGACCTTTATTGGTCTTCTGAATTTAAGGAGGAACAAATAAAGGTTCTGAGAGAACAATTGTCCTGGGCTATTTCATATGATTTGCCTGTTGTTATTCATTGTAGAGATGCATTTAATGAGGTTTTTTCTGTTTTAGATGAATTTTCTAAATACAATATAAAGGGTGTTTTTCATAGTTTTACTGGGAGTAAAGAGGAATTGTATAAATCTTTATCATATAAGAATTTTTATATTGGTATTAATGGAATTGTAACATTTAAGAATTCCAGTTTATCGCAACTGATTCCTTTAATACCAGTGGATAGGTTATTACTAGAAACAGATTCTCCCTATTTATCACCAACTCCAAAACGAGGTCTTAGAAATGAATCTTCATTTTTAGTGTATACTTTGGCTGAGTTGGCCCGTATTTATGGAGTATCACAAGAAGAACTTGCCGAAATAACTATAAAAAACACTAAGAGGCTCTTTGGAAAGCTCAAATAATTTTGATTAGTTTTTAAAGTTTATTAATTTCGTAGCATTAAATAAAGAATATCTCAGAAATAAGGCACTTGAGTGAAAAAAATATAATACATTTGTCAGAACAGAGTATATTATCTGTTTTTTACATTAGAGTAGAGTAAAATTGGAGAGATGCTCGAGTGGCTGAAGAGGCTCGCCTGGAAAGCGAGTATACGTCAAAAACGTATCGAGGGTTCGAATCCCTCTTTCTCCGCATACATTTGATTATTATAGATAAAAAATAAAAAACAATTTAATTAATTAATCTTAAAAATTAGACACACAATGAAAAAGTTATTTGCAATTGTTGCTGTAATGGGAGTCCTTGTTTTTGGATCGACTCAAATTGCTTATGCACAAGATGGTGCTGAAGCAGCTCAAATGGAAGAAACAACGGCTGGATCAGCAGATATTGTTGTTCCTGAAGAAGGTGGAGGCCTTCATAAAGAACTTAAAATTAAATTTATTGAGGGTAATGCAGGCTTTATGAGTGCTGTTGCTATTGCTCTTATTATCGGATTAGCATTTAGTATCGAACGTATTATTTATTTAAGCTTAGCTGAAATTAATACTACAAAATTTGTATCTTCTGTACAAGCAGCGTTAGAGAAAGGAGATGTAGAGGCAGCAAAAGATATAGCTCGTTCAACTAGAGGTCCTATAGCTTCTATTTATTATCAAGGATTAATGAGGATAGATGAAGACTTAGATGTTGTGGAAAAATCTATCGTATCTTATGGTGGAGTTCAAATAGGATACCTTGAAAAAGGTTGTTCTTGGATTACTTTATTCATCGCTATGGCTCCTTCATTAGGTTTCTTGGGAACTGTAATCGGTATGGTTCAAGCATTTGATAAAATACAACAAGTAGGTGATATTTCACCAACAGTTGTTGCAGGTGGTATGAAAGTAGCTTTGATTACAACTATTTTTGGTTTGATTACAGCATTAATTCTTCAAGTTTTCTACAATTACGTTTTAACAAAGATTGAAGCGTTAACAACAGAAATGGAAGAAAACTCTATCACTTTACTTGATATGATTATCAAATACAACTTAAAGTTTAAAAAATAATAAGCTATAACAATGAAAAAATCATACATGATATCCTATTATGTGCTATATGTGTTATTTGCTATCACAATAGTTGTATTAGGCTTATTCTACTTTGGTGGACAAGCTGAGGTACCTATTGTTGAATCAGTAGATACTATATCACAACCAGCATATACGGATACGTTATTATATCAAATGTACGCAATGATAGCTTTTGCAGTTATTGTTACTATCATTGCTTTCGTAAAACAATTTGCATCAGCATTTAAGGATAATCCTGTTAATGCAATGAAATCTTTGAGTGGTGGTGTTTTATTAGCACTCGTTCTAGTGATTTCTTGGGCTATTGGTAGTACTGAGGCTTTAGTTATCCCTGGATATGATGGAACAGATAATGTACCATTCTGGTTGAAGCTGACTGATATGTATATTTATTCTATTTATTTCTTGTTAATAGTGGCTATTGTAGCTATACTAGCAAGTAGTATTAGAAAAAGATTAATATAAATCAGTTGTAAACTTAATTAATAATACTAGAGAAAGAATGGCAAAAGGAAATAGAAAAGTACCTGATATAAATTCGAGCTCTACAGCAGATATTGCTTTCTTATTACTTATATTTTTCTTGATTACAACTTCTATGGATACTGATAGTGGATTAGCTAGACAATTGCCTCCACCTCCAGAGCCCGATCAAGAAGAGCAAGATATTGATATTAAAGAAAGAAATATTTTAATTGTTCTTTTAAATGCTCAAAATCAACTTATGGTTGGTGGAGAACTATTGGATATAACCCAATTAAATGAAAGGGCGAAAGAATTTATACAGAATCCACAAGATAAGGCAACACTTCCTGAAAAAACGGAGATTGAAGTACCTTACTTTGGGAAGGTTGTAACTACTGCTAATCACGTAATTTCATTAATGAATGACCGTGGTACTTCTTATCAAGCATATATTGATGTGCAAAATGAATTAGTAAGAGCTTATAACGAATTGAGGGATGATATTGCATTGTCTAAATGGCATGTGCGTTATGAAGAACTAAATGAAGATCAGAAATCTGCAATTAGAGAAATTTATCCTCAACGTATATCTGAAGCTGAACCTAGAAATTATGGAGGGAAAAAATAATGGGAAAATTTAGTAAACAAGGAAAAAGAGAGATGCCACAATTGAATACATCCTCACTTCCTGACTTGATTTTTACTTTATTGTTTTTCTTCATGATTACTACCACTATGAGGGAGGTAACTCTTAAAGTTGAATTTCAAGTACCATCTGGTACGGAACTAGAAAAGCTTGAGAAGAAATCATTAGTTACCTTTGTGTATGTTGGTAAACCTATGGAGGAATTCCGTAAAGTAATGGGGTCTGAAAGCCGTATTCAATTGAACGATCAATTTGCTGAAGTAGCAGAGATTCAAGACTATATTACCCAAGAGAGAGCAAGTATGCGTGAAGAGGATCAACCTTTTATGACAGTGTCATTAAAAATTGACGAGCATACCAAGATGGGTATTGTAACTGATATAAAGCAAGCATTACGTCAAGCTTATGCTTTGAAAATCAATTATTCTGCTACTCGAAAAGGACCAGGAGCTCAATAATATGAGATTTATATACATTAAAAAGGCGAGATTAACAATCTCGCCTTTTTAATTGTTGTATTTTGCTAAATAAGTTATTAAAGTCTATACTTATTTTTTAGCAACTAATTATAGTTTATTTCATTCTTGCTTTTATAAGTTATAACACTTCACTTGCGGTATTGTGATAGTATGTATAAGAGTTTTATAAGGTATTATTATTGATTTTAATCTTTTAGAATAGTTAGGTTAATCAATATTTCACCGCACATTATGGTAGATATAAGCTCTCTTGGAGTAGCAATTATTTTAATATATTTAGTTTGGATATCAAGGTTTTTTAATTGGTATATATCTATTCAAACATCAAAGTTGTCATTTGGTGAATCTTTCATGGTTTCATATCCAACTTTAGTGTAGTTTATGTTATCTAGAGATGTATAAAATTCAAGAATCAGGGGAAATTTAATTATTCCGTTGGAATATGTGAAAATCGTGTAGCAATACTATTAATTTTAGTTCCCTTAGTTAATACTAGCTTTAACTCTAGAGTGATATTTTTGTTTCTTATCCGGTTTTTATCTCTAAAATTTTGTATGCTTTCCTATATTATCAATATATATTTCAGCCTCAATAGCATCATGAGTAACTTTACTTCTTAATGTTACTTCTAGCAAGCTCCATCTTCCTCCACCAGTTCTTCAACCTATATAATCTTGATACGCCTTTCTGAATAGTGAGGTTGCCCTATTGAAAATGGTGAGTTAGGCTTATCGTATATACCACATATGCTAAAACTAATGATTTTAGAACTCCTGCATCACTAACACTAGCTAATTGAGATAAGTATCTAGGAAAACTGCCTGGTATTAAAGTTGAGTAGCATGAGTTGTTTGCTTTTTCCCATATAAAGTTCTCACAATTTGCTCATATGTTTATTCTTGTTCCTTCGTGTATCTTTACTAGTTTTGAAAAGTTATTTCTCATGTTCTTTTGTGGAGGATTCTCACGAGCACAACCCATTTCATCTTGATAAACAATTATATCTACATTCAGCATATGAATTAACTCTTTGAAGCGAAGGTTGTCTAGTTGTAGCATACCAAGTACCATATGGAGATATCATCGTTTTAGCTTTAGACGTAAAATATTTAGCCGGATTAATCATATCATTTATTGTTTTGTTTCTCTCTAAAGGTAAGATTACTTAATCTTTCAACTTGATTTGTGGTTCATCAACAACTTATAAATACATGTATATTGAGAGATTCAGCTGTTTCCATTATAGTCGTTAGAGGACTTCGATTACTTTTGTTATATGCTGGTTCAATAAAAAAATGATGTGTGAAAAGATTTTCCCTTAGTGGCCACTGCTAAAGTGATAATGTATTCTATGCCAAATTCAGGGAGCTCTGTGGTTTATAAGAATGCTTCATTTAGTCTTTTTCTTATTTAATTGCCAATAATCTTGGTGATGAATTCTATTTATAGAACCTATTATTCTTTTGTTCATAGATATGTTTATTTAATAAGCTTTTTAGATAATATACTTACAAACTAACTTTAACAGATCTCTAGAACCTATCGAATGTTTTTATTTGTATCTTTGTAATTAAACTTAAAATAGATTGTTAAGTAAATGACAGTAGGTAGACAATTATTGCAAAAATATGCTATGCATTTTGGCACTTTTATGGGAGTTTACTGGATTATAAAGTTTATTCTTTTTCCATTAGGCTTAGTGGTTCCATTTCTTTTTTTATTATACATAGGACTCACATTAGGTGTTCCTTTTATGGGGTATTATTATACTAAGAGTTATCGAAATAAAATCTGCGGAGGATTTATCCAATTTGGACATGCTTGGTTGTTTACTATAGTTATGTTTATGTTTGCATCTATATTGACTTCAGCTGCACATTACATATACTTTAGGTTTCTTGATAATGGTCACATAGTGGACACCTATCAAGAAATGATCAATACTGTTTCCCAAGTAGAAGTAGCAGGTGCAGCAGTTGATACTTCACAATTACAAGAAGCAATCGATTTGTTCTCAACATTAACTCCAGCAGATATAACTTTCCAGATATTATCCTTAAATGTTATATTTGGTTCGTTAATGTCTATATTTATAGCTCTCTTTGTACAAAGATCACCTAAGACTTTTCTAAAAAGATAATTATGGATATATCGATTGTTATACCTCTTTTTAATGAAGAGGAATCATTACCCGAATTATACCAATGGATAAAACGAGTAATGGTAAAGCATAATTTTACTTATGAAGTTCTTTTTATTGATGATGGAAGTACTGATTTTTCATGGAATGTAATTGAAAATCTTCAAGAAAAATCTAACGCCGTTAAGGGGATTAAATTTAGACGTAATTATGGTAAATCTGCGGCACTTTTTTGTGGATTCGAGGATGCTCAAGGCGATGTAGTAATAACAATGGATGCTGATTTACAAGATAGTCCTGATGAAATACCAGAATTATATAAGATGATTATGGAAGGTGGATATGATTTGGTTTCAGGATGGAAAAAAAAACGATATGATCCATTATCTAAAACAATACCTACTAAATTATTCAATGCTACTGCTCGTACCGTTTCAGGTATTAAGAACCTACATGATTTTAATTGTGGCTTAAAAGCATATAAAAAGGAAGTAGTAAAACATATAGAAGTGTATGGAGAGATGCATCGTTATATACCTTATATAGCAAAAAATGCAGGATTTACTAAGATTGGTGAGAAGGTTGTAGAACATCAAGCTCGTAAATATGGAAAAACTAAGTTTGGATTAAGTCGATTTATTAATGGATATCTTGATTTAATAACTTTATGGTTTTTGTCTCGTTTTGGTATTAAACCTATGCATTTTTTTGGATTGTTAGGCTCGTTGATGTTCCTTTTAGGATTCATATCAACAATAATAGTGGGAGTTACTAAGTTATATAATATGTCTAAGGGATTTCCTTATCGATTAGTTACAGAATCACCTTACTTTTATCTCTCTTTAACTGCAATGATTATTGGAACACAGCTATTTTTAGCTGGTTTTTTAGGTGAGTTAATATCTAGAAACTCACAAGAACGAAATAAATATCAGGTTGAAAAAAAAATATAATATGAATAGACTATCTTATCTTTTAATTCTACTTTTAAGTTGTCCTTTTATTGCAGTTGTTTTAAGCGCATGCGATGAAGATGAGGATTGCTCGGAAACTGATAGGCAAATGATGTGGTGTGGAGTTTATACTTTTTTGAATGATACTTCAGATAAGGTTATTAATGATACGATTCCATATTTAACAGTTACTGCATGGGATACCGATTCCATAATAATAAATAAGCAACAAGGGATACTTCAACTAGATTTGCCTTTACGCTATTCTGTGGATTCAACAGTTTTTGTTTTTCATTATCTAGTAGAAGAAGATGAGGAACTTATAGAAGATGCTAGAGATACATTAGTTGTTAAGCATAAAAACACCCCTTACTTCATTTCTATGGATTGTGGTTATCAAATGAAACAAGAAATCGAAGATGTATATTTTAGAGGTCAACTACTAGATTCAATAGATATTAGAAGAAAAGAAGCAAATAATAATGGAACAGAGAATATCAAGCTATTTTATAGGCCTTAGCTTTTTGCTGCTATTTGTGTTCTGTAGTGCTGATTCTATACAAGCTCAGTCTAAAGAAAATCAAAAAATAGTAGTCGATACAACAGCTAAGGTTCCTTGGTATGGGGGAACCTACGTAGGGATAGATTTATTTGGGTTAGGAGCTAAAGCTTTTGGTGGTGACTTTCTGAGCTCTGAAGTTAGCATCAGAGTCAATCTTAAGAATATGATTTATCCTGCTTTAGAATTAGGCTATGGAAGTACAGACACTTGGAGTGATAATGGTATCCATTATAAAAGCAGTGCTCCTTATGTAAGACTTGGTGCTGACTTTAATACAATGTTTAAGAAGGGAGATGTTAGTCATGTATATGTTGGGCTACGTTATGCTACTAGTTCGATGAAGTATGATGTTTACACTGAGCCTGTTGACGATCCTTTGTGGGGAGATGCATTAACTAATCCTCTACTGATTGATAATATTTGGGGTGGGGATATTCCATATGATCATAGAGGACAAAAAGCAACAATGCACTGGTTTGAAATTGTCGGTGGAATACAAGCAAAGATTTATCGTAATTTTTATATGGGGTGGTCTATGCGATTAAAATACAGAATATCCAGTTCACCTGATATCTATGCAGATCCTTGGTATGTTCCCGGATTTGGGCAATACGACTCGTCTAAAATAGGAATCACCTATAGCTTAATTTATAAACTTCCTTTTTGATCTTAATGATACTTGTAGAATTATGACTAATTACCATAAGCTTATCAATGGATTGTTGTCAATAACTGTTGCTAAAGATTTAATGGTAGGAAATCGAAGAAGTAGCTATTACTTATGTAGACTACCAATAAAACTGTTAGGTAGAGATGTTTTGATTTATCGGTGGAAAATACTAATAGAGCATTTATATATAAATTAAAAGTGGTTATTTTATGAAACGTTCAGCAAAAAACTTAATATTCTTATCCCTTCTTATTTTAGTTACAGTTTTAATTTTATTCAAAAGCAATCAAAAAGCAAGTCAATATCAATCTATTGATGGGTTGATTTTTGGTACAGTATATCATATAACTTACCAATCTCAAGATGAATTAAAATCAACTATTGATTCGTTGTTAAAAGAATTCAATCATTCACTCTCTCCTTTTGATTCTACCTCAATAATAGCTAAAATCAACAAAAATGAAGAGGTGGAACTAGATGATTATTTCATTACTGTTTTTAATCGCTCTGAAGAGATTTCTGATTTGACTGAAGGAGCTTTTGATATTACTGTTTCACCATTTGTTAATGCTTGGGGGTTTGGATTTAAGAAAGAGCAATTTCCCGATTCTGCTACAATAGATAGTTTATTACAATTTACAGGATATAAGAAGGTAAAGCTCTTAAATAACAAAAAGATAGTAAAGGAAGACTCTCGAATTACTTTAAATGCTAGTGCCATAGCTAAAGGTTATGCTGTAGATGTAATAGCTCATTTTTTTGAAATGAGGGGAATTAAGAATTATATGGTAGAGATAGGGGGGGAGATTGTAGCTAAAGGGTTAAATGCTAAAGGTGATAAATGGAGAATTGGTATTAATCGTCCTAGGGAAGATTCTATTGCTTCTAAATCGGAATTACAGCTAATATTAGAGTTAAGCAATCATGCTATTGCCACTTCAGGTAATTATCGTAATTATTATTACCGTGATGGAATACGTTATGCTCATACTATTGATCCTAGAACTGGGTATCCTGTACAACATGAAATACTATCAACAACTATATTAGCTCCAGACTGTATGACAGCAGATGCAATTGCTACATCTTGTATGGTAATAGGATTAGAGGAGTCTAAAAAGCTGATCGATTCATTAGATAATGTTGAGGGGTATTTTATTTATCAAGATGCAAACAATGAAATTGCAGAATATTTTACGGAAGGAATGAAGGACTTTGCATTTCAAAAGGAAAAGTAAGATAAGATATTAAACCACTCTAGAACGATTAAATAGCCTGAAATGCTGATTAAGAAAGGAAAAGATTAAAAAAGTTTCAGAAAAGTTTGGTAGTTAAAAAAGAATATGTACTTTTGCAATCGGGTAAGTCCTATACGGCCAGCTCCCCATGAATCCTCCAGGGCTTGATCGCAGCAAAGGTAGTGGGTCGTAGCGGCGCGATATAGAAAGCTTACCCACCTGCCTCTTTAGCTCAGTTGGCCAGAGCACGTGATTTGTAATCTCGGGGTCGTTGGTTCGAATACGACAAGAGGCTCAGCAAGATGTCTTTCTTAACGGATTGACATCTTTTTTTATGTTTCTCTGCCGCC
>Ga0172377_10001716_pt1 | contig 22264 bp, 18 predicted proteins | sample Pumphouse3metaG_FD_119749 | JGI IMG/M metagenome (GOLD analysis project Ga0172377, IMG submission 119749) | Leachate microbial communities from a municipal landfill in Southern Ontario, Canada - Pumphouse #3 metaG | ecosystem: Engineered > Solid waste > Landfill > Unclassified | place: Canada...
CCGTAAGACGAACCGCCTCTGTCACCGTAGGAGGAACCTGAACGGTTGCCGTAAGACGAACCGCCCCTGTCACCGTAGGAGGAACCTGAACGGTTGCCGTAAGACGAACCGCCTCTGTCTCCGTAAGACGACCTTCTGTCACCGTAACCTTCGCTCTGTGTGTTGTAATTTACTTTCTCATATCCCCCTGCATTACTGCCTTCATTTGAGGAATCAGATGTAGAGATTCTTTTTCTTCTCGGACGGAGAACCCTTCCGGAATTTGCTGCATTGTCTCTTTCGTGGTTGTTCCCGTAATCTCTACGGTCATCCTGGCGAACTACCTCGCCCTGTTTTGTTTCTTCCATTGTAATAATTGCCTTTTCGGCTTTGTTAAATTGTTCCTTTGGCTCACGCCATTGTTCTCCGGATGGTACCGGACATTAATAATTATTTTAATTTAAAAATATAAGTAATCGTTCCTTCCTGTAAATCGGGCGCGCTGAGATCCTCTTTGAATCTTGCTTTCAAGGCCACTTTCCTGGCTTCACTCCAAAGCGAGGAATTGGAAGTGGTGGTACCTGCGTCACCTGCTACGGCTTTCCGGACCTTTCCGTATTTGTCGACCCAGATCCTTACAACAACCGTACCTTCATCCTGAACATTGTAAGTCGGCTTCTGAAGCGATTCCGAAACCACTCGTCTGCCTTTCAGATGTGCGGTAGGCGTGCCGCTGACATTGCCCGACTTGATGTTACCGTCAGGATGTCCCGCATTGAGCGCGTCGCTGACCTTTCTTGCTGTCTGAGCGGCCAAGGTATCTTTGTCGCTTTGATTGTCCGCAGCGTGGAAAAGCGCTCTGTTGTCAATAGGTTTTTCATTTTTCGGCTTCGGGATGTCCACGTCACCGAAATCATCGACCGTGGAAGCCTTCCCCTCATTTGCCTTTTTGCCGGTGTTCATGGCTTGGGACTGCTGAACCAGAGCTACAGGTTTGGACTTGTCCACTATTTCGGCTTCAGCCTCCTCGCCTTTTAAGCTCGCTCTGACCTTCGGTTCCGGCTCATTCTCGAATTCTATGACGAAACTGCTTGTCTCAGGAGGCGGAGGGTAAATGTATTTGAGCCCGGAATAGACAAGGACACAGCACAATCCAAAGTGCAGGCACACCGTAAGCAGAATGCCGTTGCGTCTGGAGCGTTTCTCCCGTGTTTGTCTAATTCTGAGGTACTCTTTCATATTCCTTATTCCGGCTGGGTGGCCAGAATGACTTTGTAGTGATTTCTTTTCGCTATGTTCATAACAGCCACGACTTCTTTGACAGGTACGCTTTCGTCAGCGTAGATTGAGAAAGTCGGGTCCTCCTCGTTCTGAAGTATGCTCACGATCTGGTCCTCAAGTTCCGAAAACGGAGTAGGAGTCTCGTTTCCGTTGATGTGGTAAGTGTACAGGTCGTTCTCGTGCCAGTCCTTGATGGACACGCTGAGAGTCGCTTTGGCGGACACCTGTCCCGTACTCTTTGGAAGCATCAGTTTCAAAGCGTTGGGGTTGACAAGGGTGGAAGTCACGAGAAAGAAGATAAGCAGGAGAAACACGATGTCGGTCATTGACGACATCGAGACTCCTGAAAGCACTTTCGTTGATCTCTTGAATGCCATAATATCCTTACTTTTCTACTGTGGCGTCGATCTCCTCGTCAGCAGGTTCGTGGAGCAAATCCATAAAATCGATAGTGGTGCTTTCCATCTTGAACACGATGTTGGAAATCTGAGCCACGAGATAGTCGTAGCCGAAGTAAGCCGGGATGCCGACTATTAGACCTCCGACAGTGGTGATCATCGCGGTGTAGATGCCGCTTGAAAGCAGAGTGATGTCAAGATTGTTGCCTGCCTGCGACATATTGAAGAAGGCCTGCACCATTCCGAGCACTGTTCCGAGGAATCCGATCATAGGCGCGCCGCCAGCAATGGTCGCGAGGATAGGAAGTCCTTTCTCAAGTCTTGAGACCTCTACGTTGCCTGTGTTCTCGACTGCTGTCTGAATGTCGGAAAGAGGCCTTCCGATGCGCTCAATCCCTTTTTGAACCATTCTTGCGGACGGACTGTCATATTTTTCGCAAAGAGTTACAGCTGATTTTATTTTTCCTTCGTGGACATAATCCCTTATGTCTTTCATAAAGTTCTTGTCAATGTGGGAAGCCTGATGAATCATCCACCATTTCTTTCCGAAAATATAGATGGCGATAATCGAAAGCAGAAGCAGGACTATCATCAGCCAGCCTCCCTTAACGGCCATCTCTAAAAATGTATAGCTCATTTCCTGTGCCTGCGGCACGGCTGTCTGTGCCGCAGTCATAGCGGCCGTGGAGTCGATACCTGTTTGAAGAAGATTGAACAGCATATTACTTTATTTTTATTTTTAATTTTAATTTTCCGAATTAAACTACAAAAATACACATTTTTTACTGATTATCCTCAATTTCGCCGACAAGAATTCCTATTTCTGACTTTCGGCATCCGGGTATTCCACGTCAAAAAGAAAGAGAGCGTTGCCCGGAACCGACTCCCCGGCATCGGAGCGGGAGCCCGATTCAATCAGAGACGCAATCCACTCCGGGGATCTCTTCCCGCGCCCCACCTCAAGCAGCGAACCCACCACGGCCCTCACCATATTTCTGAGAAATCTGTCAGCCGAGATTCTGAACATCAGGTAGTCCTGTGGGGATGCCTCGTAGCCGAGCAGGCTTACGTGAGAAGGAACGAATGGCTTCCAAATGGCTTTGGACACGCTGCAGATTGACGTCTTGTTGCTTCCCCCCGTTTTCTCGAAACAGCTGAAATCGTGAGTCCCGACCAGATTGGCGGCCGCTTCGTTCATCAACTCAATATCCAGAGAATATGTGTATAAATAAGAGTATGAATTCATAAAAGGATCTTTCCTGCGATGCAGAAAATAGGCATATTCCCTTTTCGACGCATCGTATCTCGCATGAAAATCCTCCGGTACCGCAGACACTTCGTGAACCTCGATTGATAATGGCGTGATGGCATTTATTTTGTAGCGAAAAGCCTCGGTTACAAGGTCAGCCTCGCCGATATAGTCGAAATGCGCAATGTAATTGACTGCGTTGACTTTCGAGTCTGTCCTGCCGGCGCCGACAATTGAAATGCGCTCGTTCAGAAGAGTCGAAAGAGATTTTTGAAGACATTCCTGAACAGATGTTGCGTTTGTCTGTGCCTGCCAGCCACAGAAATTGGAACCGTCGAACGAAAACCGTATCTTGTACCTCATAAGTTGAATTATTTAAAGACAAAAATATAAAAAAAATTATGGAGAGCATAAACATTAAAGAATTGAATGACCGTATTCAGAAGGAAAGTTCCTTCGTGGACATTCTCACTCTTGAGATGGGAAAGGTCATTGTGGGCCAGAAACAGCTGATTGACAATCTTCTAATCGGGCTTCTCGCCAACGGACACATTCTTCTGGAAGGAGTTCCCGGATTGGCCAAGACATTGGCCATCAACACATTGTCTCAGGCTGTGGACGCAAAGTTCAGCCGTATTCAGTTTACCCCGGACTTGCTGCCGGCGGATGTGACCGGAACCCTGATCTATTCTCAGAAGAACGAGCAGTTTGAAGTGCACAAAGGTCCTGTCTTCGCCAATTTCGTTCTCGCTGATGAAATCAACCGTTCCCCGGCAAAAGTCCAGTCGGCTTTGTTGGAAGCGATGCAGGAAAGAAAAGTTACTATTGGAGACCAGACTTATCCGCTGCCGCAGCCTTTTCTTGTGATGGCAACTCAAAACCCTATCGAGCAGGAAGGGACATATCCGCTTCCGGAAGCGCAGGTGGACAGGTTTATGCTGAAAGTTATCGTGTCCTATCCTAAGAAAGAAGAGGAGAAGCAGATCATCCGTATGAACAATCTTGGAGAATTCCCCAAAGCGAATCCTGTCGTAAAGCCGGAGGACATTGTGAGAGCGAGAGAGGTCGTGAGAGAGGTCTATATGGACGAAAAGATTGAGAGATATATAGTTGACATAGTCTATGCCACAAGGACTCCTAAGGATTACAATGTCGGCAAGCTGGCCGATCTCATTCAGTTCGGCGCTTCTCCGAGAGCGAGCATATCCCTGTCTTTAGCATCGAAGGCTTACGCTTTCATCAAGAGAAGAGGTTACGTCATTCCTGAGGATGTCAGAGCGGTCTGCAATGAGGTTCTCCGTCACAGGATAGGGCTGACGTATGAGGCGGAGGCGGAGAATGTCACAACTGAGGAGATCATCTCAGAAGTACTTAACGCGGTGATAGTTCCGTAACTTGATATGATTGAAAGTAACAGTGCCGGTGATCTTCTTAAGAAGGTCAGGAAAATAGAGATCAAGACTAAGGCACTCTCGCATCAGATCTTCGCGGGAGAGTACCATTCCGCCTTCAAAGGTCGCGGAATGGCGTTCAGCGAGGTGAGAGAGTACCAGTACGGGGACGATGTGCGCAGTATGGACTGGAATGTCACGGCGCGCCTTCGCACTCCTTATGTCAAGGTCTATGAGGAGGAGAGGGAGCTGACTGTCGTGCTTCTGATCGATGTCAGCCGTTCCGGTCTTTTCGGTACGAGCGTAATGACCAAAAGAGACCTTATCGCCGAGATTGCGGCGGTGCTCTCTTTCTCCGCAATCATCAACAACGACAAGGTGGGAGCGCTTTTCTTCAGCGACAAAGTCGAGGAATTCATCCCTCCGAAAAAGGGCAGGAGCCATCTGCTGCACATAATCAGAGAGATCCTGGAGTTCAAGCCGGCTGACAACGGTACTGACATTGGCGAGGCACTACGCTATCTGACAAATGCCATTAAGAAGAAATGTACGGCTTTCCTGCTTTCGGATATGCTTGACGTGGACGCGCATGGGCAGCCTAAGTACGAGGAAGCCGTGAAAGTGGCGGTCAACAGACACGACCTGTCCGTGATCAGAGTGTTCGATCCCCGTGAAAGGGCATTCCCGAATGTGGGGCTTGTCCACGTTAAGGATGCCGAATCGGGAGAGTCCGGATGGGTCAACACCTCAAGCCGAAAGGTGAGAGGGGCTTATTCGTCGTGGTTCGCTACCGCCGAAAACAATGCCGAGAAGATGTTCAACAAGTACCATGTCGACAGCGTGGCGGTGGGTACGGATCAGGATTATGTTAAGAATTTGATGGGCTTTTTCCAGAAGAGATAATTATGAGTTCAGTTCGGAAAATATTGCTTTGTGTCTTGCTGGCGTTGCCTTTTTGCGCAACGGCCCAGGAGAAACATGGCGGGATAATTGATATGAAAGGCTCTTTTCTGAGGCAACTTCAGAAAAGGGATTCCGTGCTTGTGGCAGACCAGCTGCAATATGGTTTCAAACTTGACAATGTGGAGGAAGGAACCGGTTTCTCGCTTCCTGACTTGTCCAAAGTGTTCACGGACAGTCTGGGGATTGATTTGATCGCCCCTTGGGTCATCGACACTTTGAAAGTTACAAAGGCGAAGAAGAGTGCGTCCAGGCATTTCGACATCGAGGGTTTCGTGGTCATAGCTCCTTTTGAGGGGGCTAATTACACGCTTCCGAGAATAGCGATTCTCAGAGCCGTAAAGTCTGGCGCGGTGGACACTCTTCTGTTCGATGAACAGAAACTGGAAGTCAGGACTATGCCTGTGGACACCACTACCTACAAGCCTCACGACATCAAGGGGCAGATTCGTTATCCGCTTACCTTCAAGGAACTGCTGCCTTACATCGCTGCATTCTACGCCTTGGCAATCCTGACCATCCTTGTTGTCTGCCTTGTCAAGATGCGCAGGAAGAAGGAAAGCGGAGACGTGTACAGAGAACCGGCGCACGTGGTGGCTTTGAGAAAACTCGACCACTTCAGAGGCGACAAGTACTGGGCGCCCGAGAAGCAGAAGGCTTTTTATTCGGGAATTACAGATGCTTTGAGGGAATATATCGTGGCCCGTTACGGAGTGGAGGCGATGGAAATGACCACTGCCGAGATTTTCAGCGGGTTGAAGGGGAGTGACGTCCCTAAGGAACTTTTCGACGAGACTGAATCCCTCTTCAAAAGAGCTGATTACGTCAAGTTTGCAAAGTATGTTGCTGACAATCAGGAGAATGCCGAGGTGCTTCCTACAGCCGTCCGGTTCGTGACCTACACTTATCAGAAACAGTTGGATGAGGAAAAGGCCAAGGCGGACGCAGCAAAGGCGAAGGCTGACGCTCAGACATTGAACAAGGAATCAAGCCCGAAGAGGGAAGAGGACGATTCGGCTTATATGCCAAAATAGGAGGAAAAGGCTTATGTATTTTGAATATCCCGCATTATTATGGTTACTTGCGATACCGGTCTTACTGATAGCGCATTACATTTATCTTGAGTTGAAAGGCAGGAAACCTCATCTAAGGGTTTCCGCGTTAGCCCCGTGGAAAGCGGGCGGACGGACCTCGCTGAGTTACATCAGGCATATCCCTTTCGCTCTCAGGATCATAGCCCTGACAATGATTGTCATCGCGATCGCGCGTCCACGTTCGTCATCGAAGTTGGACAAGGTGGACACCGAAGGAATTGACATTGTTCTGGATATGGACGTGTCCACCAGTATGCTTGCCAGAGATTTCACGCCTGACAGAATCAGCGCTGCCAAGGACATAGCCATAGAGTTCATATCCCAAAGGCCTTCGGACCGTATCGGAATCGTGGTTTTCGCAGGAGAGAGTTACACTCAATGCCCGCTTACCACTGATCGAGCGACCCTTATCAATCTGATGAAAGAGATTCAGACGGGGCTGATCGAGGACGGGACCGCAATCGGTAACGGGCTTGCTACGGCTGTGGCCCGGCTTAAGGATTCTGATGCGAAGAGCAGGGTGGTGATTCTGCTTACGGACGGCGTGAACAATTCCGGGGAAATCGCTCCTCAGACCGCCGCCGAGATCGCAAAGACTTACGGAATCAGAGTCTACACCATCGGCGTCGGGGCCAACGGTGAGGCGCCTTATCCGGTGATGACCCCTTGGGGAGTAGATATGCAGAACGTGAAAGTGGAGATTGACGAGGGGTTGCTCAAACAGATTGCTTCCACAACGGGAGCGCGTTATTTCAGGGCTACTGACAACACCAAACTCTCCGAAATCTACGGGGAGATCAACAAGATGGAGAAGGCCAGAACCACAATAGATAGTTTCCCTGTCTACAAGGAGCTGTTCACCACTTACGCGCTGATTGCGCTGGCGTGCCTTCTGCTTGAACTTTTGTTGAGGTTTTTTGTGATTAAGAGATTGCCATAGAAGGAGGAAAAGGAGATGATTTATTTTGCACAGGCACAGTATCTTTTACTGTTATTGCTCATACCGGTCACGCTTGTTCTTTATGCCTTTCAAAGACATTTGCGAAAGAAGCGTCTGAAGAAAATCGGCGACGGGAAACTCGTGGGCCAGTTGATGCCGTCATATTCCGGGTCAAAAGGCTGGGTGAGGGTGATTCTTTTCTCTCTTGCGTTCCTATTCTTCATTGTTGGGTTGTCGCGGCCTCAGATCGGAGCGAAACTGAAGGAGCACAAGACCAAAGGAGCGGAGATTATGATAGTTCTTGACGTGTCCAATTCGATGCTTGCCGAGGATTATTCGCCTAACAGGCTGGAAAGAGCCAAGTTGGCAATATCAAGATTGGTGGACAAACTCAAGGAGGACAGAATCGGGCTGGTGGTTTTCGCGGGTAATTCTTTCGTGCAGTTGCCTATTACCAGCGATTATGTGTCCGCCAAGATGTTTCTGAATTCCATTTCCACTGAGTCAGTGCCGGTTCAGGGTACTGCCATCGGTGATGCGATCACCACTGCTATAAAGAGTTTTAGCGCGCAGAGCGAGAAGAGCCGCGCCATAATCGTTATCACTGACGGAGAGAACCATGAGGATGATCCGGTGGAGGCGGCGAAACAGGCGGCCGACATAGGGATAAAGGTCTATACCATCGGTGTCGGTTCTACTGAAGGCCAGCCTATTCCTATGAACGGCGGGCTTTTGAAAGACAAAGACGGCAACATCGTCGTGACTCATCTGGATGAGAAGACTTTGAGGGACATTGCTGATGCGGGCAAGGGGGCTTATGTCCACGCGGGTAACGACGAGTTCGGTCTCAATCCGATTGTCGAGGATCTGCGCCGTCTTCAGGACGAGCAGTTGAGTTCGGTCGTGTTTGAGGAATATAATGAGCAGTTTATGTATTTTCTTGCAATAGCATTGGCTTTTTTCGTGGTAGAGATGCTTGTTGGCGAGAAACGCTCAACAAGACATTTGTTTAATTGATTATGAGACATTTAAGATACGTATTGACAATTGCTTTGGCGTCGGTCTGCGTGTGTCTGTCGGCACAGGTGGACCGTCACGATGTCAGAAGCGGCAACAGACGTTTCCGCAAAGGGGATTTCAAAGAGTCGGAGATTAATTACCGCAAGGCTTTGGTCAAGGATTCCACGTCCTTCGCGGCCAATTATGATCTGGCTTCCGCTCTTTACAGACAGAAGAATTACGATGAGGCAGGGAAGAGTCTCGACAGATTGAAACAGGCTGCTCCGATGTCCGTCAATGCAGCCGACTATTATTACAACGTCGGCAATGTGGCTTTGCAGAAAAAGGATTATCAGGGAGCGGTGGATGCCTACAAGCAGTCGCTTTACCGGAATCCGGGAGATCTTGAGGCCAAGGAGAATTACATCTATGCGAAGTTGATGCTGAAGAATAAGAAGAACGGCGGCGGAGGTGACAACAACAAAGATCAGAACAAGCAGAACCAGGATCAGAACAAACAAGATCAGAACAAGCAGGATCAGGATCAGAATCAGAACAAGCAGAACCAGGATCAAAACAAACAAGATCAGGACAAGCAGAATCAGAATGCGCAGCAACAGCCTCAGCAGGGTAAAATATCCCCTCAGCAGGCGCAGCAGATGCTTCAGGCCGTTCAGGCTAAAGAAAAAGACACTCAGGATAAGGTGAAGAAGGAAAAGGCCGAACTGCTTAAGTCGAAACAGAAAGACAAGAACTGGTAACACACTTAATAGATATGAAAAGATTTTTTATATTCCTACTGTCATTGCTCGTGATTTCGTCCTCGGCCTCAGGCCAGAACAAAATTCGCGTGGAGGTGCCGAACATCGTGGCCTCTGACGAGCAATTCAACGTGACTTTCATTATTGAAGGGGAGAACGAGCCGTCAGACTTCAACTGGGCTCCGGGTGATGATTTCCAGTTGGTTTGGGGCCCTCAGAAGGGGAGTTCCACCAGTATCCAGATAATTAACGGGAAAAGATCTAAGTCCTCTCAGACCACCTACACCTACGTGCTTATGCCGAAAACGACAGGCACTTTCCGTGTCGCGGTGGCAACGGCAACAGTTAAGGGCCACAAAATCTCTTCAGAAAACGTGTCAGTTCAGGTCGCGACAGGTCAGACTTCGTCACAGTCCTCAGGAAGTTCTTCTTCCGGGTCCGGAGCCTCGTCATCAAGCAAAACCGCTTCCTCAACCGGCAGCATATCCAACAGCGATCTGTTCCTCAGATTGTCGCTCAGCAAGACAAAAGTGGTGCTTGGAGAGCCTATTAACGCAACCCTCAAATTGTACCAGAGGGTAGACATAGCGGGATTCGAGAACGCCAAGTTCCCTACATTCAACGGGTTCTGGAGTCAGGAGGTGCAGGCTCCGACCAATATCCAGTTTCAGAGAGAGGAAATCGACGGAAAGCTTTACAATTCCGCTTTGATTCGAGGGTATGTGCTTATCCCTCAGCAGGCCGGAAGCATCAAGATAGATCCGGCCGAATTGGTGTGCCTGGTGAATGTCCGCACAGGATCGTCTTCCGGCAACAGCATTTTCGACAGTTTCTTCCAGGACGATTACACCACAATTAGAAAAAGAGTGGTCTCGGAGGCTCACACGATTCACGTTTCGGCATTGCCTTCCGGCGCTCCAGCTTCTTTCGGCGGAGGAGTCGGGAATTTTACCATTTCCGCTTCACTCAGCAAAGATTCCATCAAGACGCACGATGCCGTGTCCCTTTTGGTGAAAATCAGCGGAAACGGCAACGTGTCGCTTTTGGAGGCGCCGAAAGTCTCTTTCCCTGCTGACTTCGAGGTCTACGACGCTAAATCCACTCAGAACACCAACAAAAGCGGCACCTCGGGAAGCAAGACTTTCGAGTTCCCGTTCATCCCGAGAAGTCACGGCGATTTCACAATAGAGCCGATAGAATATGCTTACTATGACATAGCCGCAGGAAAATACGTCGTCACAAGAACATCTCCGATCAACATAAAGGTCGCGAAAGGAAGTGCTCCTGACGGTCAGGTGTTGAGCGGGACTATGGCTTCAGGAGTGACCAGAAATGATGTTAAAAGCCTTGGCAACGACATACGGTTCATTCAGACTAAGATGCCTTCCTTCTCATCTAAGGGCGCATTCTTCTTCGGATCGGCATTCTTCTGGGCGTTGCTCGCACTGATAATTCTGCTTTCAGCGGGGTGCTGGTTCTTTGTAAGGAAATACGCTGTCCGAAGGGCTGACGTCATTGGCAACAAGAACAGAAAGGCCACCAAGATGGCTCTCAAACGACTGAAACAGGCTGAGGACTACCTGAAAAAGAATCTTTACACCGCTTTCTACGAGGAATTGCACAGGGCTCTGCTTGGCTTCGTTTCAGACAAGTTCAATTTGCCGGTAGAGGATTTGTCTTCCGAGAAGATATCGGAGACTTTGCTCAATCAGGGCGTAAGTCATGAATTGTCTGATGAATTCACCTCTCTACTTGGGGCGTGCGAATATGCCCGTTATGCTCCTGACGCAGGTCACGAGGCTATGAGCGCCCATTTCGACACTGCCGTAAAAGTGATTTCCACTATGGATTCAGTTATCAAAAAATCAGGCGGAGCCGGCAAAGCTACTGTTATGGTCGCGCTCGCACTGCTCTCTCTTCCGGGAGTCTCGAAAGCGGCCCAGAAGGATTATCTCGACTCTTTGTGGACGAAAGGAGTCACGGAGTACAATGCCGGTGACTGGAAAGGAGCAGTCAAAAGTTGGGATTCAGTAGAGAAAACGGGCGTGGAGTCTGCCGTGCTGTACTACAATATGGCCAACGCCTATTTCAAGGCGGAGGACTACCCTCATTCGATTCTGTTCTACGAAAGAGCTCTTAAGACGGATCCTTCGTTCTCTGACGCCCGTTACAATCTCGAATTCGCCAACACCTTCGTGCAGGACAAGATAGATCCCGTTCCTGAGTTCATTTTGAAGAGCCTTTCCAGAAAACTTTGCTACACAATGAGTTCCAACACTTGGGCGGTGCTTGCTCTGGTCTTTTTCGCTCTTTCTTTCGGAGCCGTGGTGCTCTTCCTGCTGTCCCATAGAATCGGGGGCAGAAGAACCGGATTCTATTCGGCCATTGTCCTGGTGCTTTTCGCATTAGGCTCATTCACCTTCGCTTCGTGGCAGAAATCCACTTATCTGAAGTCTGACACGGCCGTAATTATGAATCCTGTGGTTTCGGCCAAGAGTTCGCCATCGGAAGAGTCCGCGAAAGATCTTTTCGTGCTTCACGAGGGTACCAAAGTCAAGCTACTTGATGAGGTGGGGGATTGGAATAATGTGGAGCTGGCCGACGGCCGTCAGGGATGGATAAAGAAGGCTGACATTGAAATAATATAGCTTATGAGAATAATAGCGTTACTGTCTTTTCTACTTATATCCTTGCAATCGGTATCCGCTTCCGGCGGCGCTTTGCATTCAGCTCAAGCATCTGTTTCGCAGGCTGAGCCAGCTCCCGGCAGTGCTTTGCAGGTTGGCGGCGGAAGGATCCGCTTCGCTTTTTTGACAGACACTCATTATGCCGTAGGAGCACAGAGCGTGGCCGATTTGCGTGCCTGCGTCAATGACGTCAATTCGATTGACACTCTGGATTTCGTCTTGATAGGAGGTGATCTCACGGAGTCCGGAGCTGATGATGAACTTGCGGGAGTGAAGACCCTGCTGGATTCTCTGAAGTACAAGTACTATGTTGTTGCCGGCAATCACGACGCCACATGGTCTGAAAGCGGCTGCAACACTTTCCTCAAGGTGTTCGGCTACGAGCATTTCGAATTCGCATGCAAAGGATGGAGATTCATCGGCTGCAACTGCGGTCCGGATATGAGGATGTCTCCTGCTCTGATTCCTCAGGACGCTATGGTCTGGCTGAAAGGGCTGAAGGCCGGGCGGAAGACAATTTTTGTCAACCATTATCCGCAGGACACTTCCGTTCTGAATTATTTCGATGTCACGAGAGAACTCAAGCGAGTCGGAGTGCAATTTGAGATAGGCGGTCACTGGCACAGCAACACTGCGATGAATTACGACGGTTTGCCCGGATTTTTGGGAAGATCCTCATTGTCAGACGACTCCAGGCCCGGTTACAGCATTGTAGTAATCGAAGGCGACAAAGTCACTGTGTCCGAAAGGACTGTCTTCGGAACCACCACGGTACAGGGCGAGCCTTGGTATGAGCAGACCTTGTCCCCGGTCAAAGACACGGTCACATACGACGCCGATGGGCTTCCTTCAGGTTATCCGTGGATGCGATACGATGTGAATGAGAGTTATCCTCAGGTTAGCGAGGTTTGGAGGTTCTCCGAGCCTGCGAACATTGCGTCCGGTTTCGCGAGAGCCGGAGAGAAGGCTTATTACGCAACCAGTTCCGGCGTCGTCAATGCAATATCCCTGAAAAACGGCAGAAAATTGTGGTCCAAGCCATTCGGTGCCAAGATATTCTCGACTCCCGCGGTAAGCGGAAAGTATCTTGTTTTCGGTTGTACCGACGGCTTCGTGTATGCGCTCAACCGCTCAAGCGGACGTGTTATCTGGAAATATCGCTGCGCCAAATCGGTGCTCGGCTCTCCTGTCATTACAAACGGCACAGTCTTCATCGGCGCCTCCGACGGGGCGTTCAGAGCCCTAAGGCTCAAAGACGGGGAAGCTGTCTGGACTAATAATTCTATTGAAAGTTTCGTGGAATGCCGTCCTTATGTGGATGACGAACAGGTAGTGTTCGGAACGTGGTCAAGGAAGCTCTATTCTTTGGATCCTGCAACAGGACGTCTTCAATGGACTTGGACTTGCGAGCGGCCAGGCAGCAAGTTCTCTCCGGCTCAATGCTGGCCGGTCAAGTCTGACGGCAGGATATTCATAGCGGTTCCTGACAGGAAGCTCTATGTCCTTGATGCCGCGACAGGCAAAGAACTGTTCCATCTCAACGGCGTGGCGCGTGAGTCAGTGGGGATCACCGAAGACGGCTCCTCTGTCTTCACCAAGTCTATGTACAGTCATCTCATCGCCATTTCATCAAATGTCTCTTTTGATGCAGGCGGGGCAATGCCTCTCTCAAAGGCTCAGTGGAATGTGAGGACGCCTGCCGGCTATGACATATCCCCGACTTGCCTTTCGGAGAAGAACGGTGTGCTGTTTCTCCCGACTGACAAGGGTAACATTCTGGCGTTCAATGCCTCTGACGGGACTTTCCTATGGGGGCACAAATTTTCCATCGCTCTGGTCAATCCGCTGGACGTCTGGGAAAAGAAAGGGAAAATGTTTATCTTAGCGTCCGCTATGGACGGCAATGTGGTTTTGCTGAATTATTAACACTTGAATTTATTACCAAACTTATGAAAAGAATTTCTTATGTCGCCGGACTGTTGTTGTCTTGCGTATTTTTCCAAAGTGTCGCGGCTGAAAAGCTTGAGGACTGGAAGGATCCGAATGTCATCGAACATAACAGGCTTCCGATGAGTTCCACTTTCACGACTGATCAGCAGAAGACTCTTTCGCTGAACGGCGTTTGGAAATTCAAATTCAACGAGTCTATTGCCGCCAGAACAAAAGGATTCGAAGCGTCTGCCTACGATGATTCCTCGTGGGGCACTATCCCCGTTCCGGGCAACTGGGAGTTGAACGGCTATTGCGACCCTGTCTATCTGAACATAGGTTATGCTTGGAGAGGCAGTTACAAGAACAATCCTCCCGTTCCTCCTATCGAGCGCAATTATGTCGGGCAGTACAGAAAGTCATTCGACATCGCTCAGGACTGGATAGGGAAAGACATCTGTCTTTGCATCGGCTCTGCAACCTCAAACGTGAGAGTGTGGGTGAACGGCAAAGAGGTCGGCTACAGCGAGGACAGCAAACTGGAGGCTCGTTTCAACATTACCAAATTCGTTAAGGCTGGCAAAAACACTATAGCGCTTGAGATTTTCCGCTGGTGCGACGGCTCCTATCTGGAGGATCAGGATTTCTGGAGGCTAAGCGGCATCGCCCGCGGGGTCTATGTCTACACGAGGGAGCAGAAGAAGCTTGAGGACATCAAGATTTCGGCTTCCGCTGACGGATCTATTTCTCTGGTGACGGAAGTGACCCCCGGAGTGGCTTTCGTGTCTTATGAAGTGCTGGATGCCAAAGGCGACAAGGTGGCTTCTTTCAATGAGCCGGTGGTCAAAAAGTACGAGGTGTCTGCTCTTGGGAATGTTTTGCTGAGGTCTTCGGCAAAGGTTGAGAATCCTCTTTTGTGGAGTGCCGAGACGCCTAACCTCTACACCCTGACAGTGAAGGCTTCGGACAGGAAGGGACTTTGCGAAAGCACGTCTCTGAAGTTCGGATTCAGGACCGTGGAGATCAGGAACGCCCAGCTTCTGGTCAACGGGCGGCCGGTGCTGATCAAGGGCGCCAATCGTCACGAGATGAATCCCTACAAGGGTTATGTCGTGTCAGAGGAGGATATGATCGAGGATATAAGGATATTCAAGGAACTCAACATCAACACTGTGCGGACCTGCCATTACCCTAATGATCCTCTTTGGTACTCTTTGTGTGACAAATACGGAATTTATGTTATTGACGAGGGCAACATCGAGTCTCACGGAATGGGTTACGGCAACGAGACTCTCGCAAAGGATCCTCAGTACGAGTATGCCCATCTTCAGCGAGACGAGAGGATGGTCAGGAGAGATTACAATCATCCGTCCGTAATAGTCTGGAGTCTCGGCAACGAGGCCGGCAACGGAGAGAATTTCTACAAATGCTACGACTGGATCAAGGCTTTCGACAAGACTCGTCCGGTGATGTACGAGAGGGCTGAGCAGGACAGGAACACAGACATTTTCTGCCCTATGTACGCTTCTCCTTCAAGATGCGTGAAGTACTGTGTCAACAATCCTTCCAGACCGTTGATTCAGTGTGAGTACGCTCATGCTATGGGCAATTCGCTCGGAGGTTTCAAGGAATATTGGGATCTTATACGCAAATATCCTGCGTATCAGGGCGGCTGTATCTGGGATTTCGCGGATCAGGCACTGTACTGGAAGTCCGATGCTTCCAAGACCGGCTCAGACCACATTTTTGTCTTCGGAGGGGATTTCAATGATTATGATCCTTCAGACGGTTCGTTCAACTGCAACGGGATCATAGCCGCTGACAGGAGTTATCATCCTCACGCTTATGAGGTCCGCTATCAGTATCGTTCGATTCTGACTTCTCTTTCATCTCCTTCGTGGTTTACCGCCCGTGACGTGTCGGATTGCTCCGTGGATGTGTACAATGAGAATTTCTTCATTGATCTGTCACGTTATTCTATGTCATGGAATGTGGAGGTGAACGGTGTCAAAGTGCTGTCCGGCTGCATTGACGATTTGAAGGTCGCCCCTCAGGACACCGAGACCGTGTCTCTGGGTTTCTCAAGACAGTACCTGCTGGATGCGGCGTTCAAGGTTACGGGAAGTGAGGATTTCCGTTATTCAGATGTCAATCTTAATGTAAGTTATGCTCTCAAGACGAATGACGGACTTCTTGACGCTGGGACTGAGGTGGCTTATGACCAGATTCCGCTTTACGAAGGCGGCTTGAAGGTCGAGCCTCGTTTCGCCGCTGCGTTCAGTGGCGAGAAAGAGGCTGACGCCGCGGTGTCTTCGCGTTCCAAGCTTCCCGTTCGTTCAAATGTTCCCGCTCTTTCCAAGCTACCGGCTCGTTCAAAGAATGGTAACAGCGTGGTGTTCAGCGGAATGTATTCTTTCGCCGGAGATGGACTTGAAAGAGGCGGCGAGTGGACGGCTACATTTGACGAGACCGCCGGAACCCTTGTAAGCTACACTATGGGCGGTAAGGAGCTTCTTGCGGGGGCTCTTACGCCAAGTTTCGGTCGAGCTCCGACTGAGAATGATATGGGGGCGAAACTTCAGGACAAGAGAAAGGTCTGGATGTACCCGTCTTTCGACGTCTATTCATGCAAAGTTACGGAAGGAGCTGACTGCTATGTGGTGACGACTGTTTTCAAGGCGATCCAGTCCGCTTCCGTGCGGATGACTTACTATGTCTATGCCGACGGGTCTATCGCGGCTTGCGAGGCTATGAAGGATGCCGGTGGGCTTGACAAGATGCCTGATCTGTTCAGATTCGGAATGAAACTGCCGATGTCGGGGTCTTATTCAGTAATTGATTTCTTCGGCAAAGGTCCTTGGGAGAATTACTCCGACAGGAACAGCTCCGCATTGGAGGGACATTATGCCCAGTCGATCAACGATCAGTACCATTATGGCTATGTCCGCGCTCAGGAGTCCGGCACAAAGACGGGGCTTCGTTACCTGAAGGTTCTCAATGACAATGGCGCCGGTCTTGAATTTACTTCCGATGTGAAGTTCTCCGCTTCGGTTCTGCCTTTCAGTCAACAAGATATGGATGCAACTCTGAATGGCACTCCGTCTCGTCCCAATCCTACCAACAAGCAGGTCGGGGCGCCGCTTCATTCTCTGGAGCTGAAGGCGAAGGCCCGCGATAACGACCGTTCGGCGGGAACAACTTATGTGAATTTTGATCTGGTCCAGACCGGTCTTGGATGTATCAATTCCTGGGGCGCTCTGCCTTTGGAGGAGTATATCATCCATCCTTGCGAAAGGGAGTTCCACTTTGTGATCAGACCTGTGGACAATTAAAACTGTTAGGATTATGAATAGGGTATCATTTAAGGCTTTTTGCCTTGTTTTAATAGCGATTTGCTTTATGTCATCTTGTTGTTCAAAAGCTCAGGATAACGGCTCAAATGCCGTTATCGAGACTATTATGAATCGTAAGAGCGTGCGTTCTTACACTTCTCAGAAGGTTTCTCACGATCAGGTGATGACTTTGCTCAGGGCCGCTATGGCGGCTCCGTCGGGAAGGAATATGCAGCCGTGGAGATTCGTGGTCGTGGACAATCCCGACACTCTGAAGACGCTCGCTGATTCTCTTCCTTATGCCAAAATGCTTAAGGAGGCTTCCGTGGCCATCGTTGTCTGCGGCGAGATGAATTTCGTGAATCATCGCAACAATGATCAATTGGAACCTAACAAGAATTGGACTGCGGATTGTGCCGCGGCAACTGAAAATTTGCTTATAGCCGTGGAGTCTATGGGTCTGGGTGCCGTGTGGACGGCTGCATGGCCTTACGAGGAGCGCTATTCAGCTGTGAGCAGAACTCTGGGAATCCCTGACGGGGTGATGCCTTACTGCGTTGTTCCGATTGGCTATCCTGCCGGGGAGAACAAGCCTAAGGACAAATGGAAGCCTGAGAATGTACATTTCAACAAATGGTAGTTTGATATGCAGAGTATAGCCGAGAGACGAAAATATATTCTTGAGTGCATCAACAGGCGTGGGACGGTGAAGGTTACCGATCTTTCAGAAGAGTTGAATGTCACTAAGGCGACTATACGCAAGGACTTGAAGTTCCTCGAGGACATTCATTCGATTTTCCGAACTCACGGAAGCGCTTTGCCTGTGACACAGACTGTCTCTGACGTGGATGTGGAGGTTAAAAGCCAGTTGAACATCGACCTCAAGAGGAGAATCGCTTTGGCGGCGGTTGATTTGCTTCTGAAGGATGATGCCATTATCATTGCCTCGGGATCCACGATGACTGCTTTCGCAGAGGCCATTGCTCCCGTGGGGCATCTTAATGTGATCACTCCTTCGGTCCGAATTTCCTACTTGCTTGGTCGCAAGCCTGACGTTACAGTGATGCAGCTCGGAGGACAGATTTACGGCAATTCGCTTTCAGTCAGGGGAGTACAGGCCTCTCAGGAATTGAGGACAGTACTATGCTCCAAGTTATTTTTCGGAGCTGACGGCTTCAGTCCCGATTATGGAGTGACTTGCGCCACAAGCGAGGAGGCGATTTTTACAAGAGAGATGATGAAATGCGCTTCTGAGTCAATCGTGCTTGCGGATTCTTCCAAGATAGGGAAGAGGGGGTTGGGAAAAATCTGCGATATGAAGGATGTCGGGACCATAGTCACGGACTCAGGCATATCCGCTTCGGTGCGCAAAAGTATCGAGGCTCTTGGGGTCAGAGTAGTTGTGGTCTAACGCCGACCGTTTAATTGGTTTTAGCGTTGTCCGTAATAGGCTTTGGGACCGTGTTTGCGGGAGAAGTGCTTTTCGATTAGTCCGTCTTTCATTTCTGCTTCAGGATTGAGTTCCTTTGTCAGGTACGCCATTTTCGCCACTTCCTCCAAAACCACTGAGTGGTAGACCGCTTCGTCTGCGTCTTTTCCCCATGTGAAAGGCCCGTGGCTCTTTACCAGCACTCCTGGTGTGTGGATCGGATTCAGATTAGCATTGCGGAATCGCTCTGTTATTATCTTTCCTGTTTCTTCCTCGTAATCTCCTTCGATTTGGGCTTTGACCATATCCTGAGTGCACGGTATGCAGCCGTGGAAATAGTCGGCGTGAGTTGTTCCCAATGTTGGGATGTCTTTTCCTGCTTGTGCCCAGGCTACCGCATAGGTGGAGTGGGTGTGGACTATTCCTCCTATTTCCGGAAAAGCCTTGTACAGAACGAGATGAGTTGGCGTGTCGGATGACGGCCTCAGCCTGCCTTCTACAATTTTCCCATCCAAGTCGACTATGACTATGTCTTCCGCCTTCATTTCCGAGTAGTCGACTCCGCTCGGTTTTATGGCCACCAGACATGACTTTTTGTCAATTTCAGACACGTTGCCCCACGTGAAAAGCACCAGACCATATTTGACCAGATCCAGATTCGCCTTCAGCACTTTTTCTTTCAGTTCCTCAAGCATAGAGATTATTGTTTATCTGTAGTTGCCCACGGCTTCCAGATAGGCTTTTGCCTTGTCCGGGCAGTTTGTGGATATGTAGGTAATCTTATGCCTTATGGCCCAGTCGATTACCTCGTAATCATCGGCGAACCACAAGGTTGTCGCGATTCCCAATTTATTCGCCTTGTCGGTGATTGCCGGTTGGTTGAGCAATGCGTTGGCCATATATGACAGGCCTTTGATCCCGTGCGCATTGACTTCCTCCGGACTCATTGGAGTGTAACTGCTGCTCACATAACACACGAATGCGTCAGGCTGAAGCCTTCTGACTTCATCGCAGATGTGAAGGCTGAAAGATATGAATTCAATCTGATCGTTCATACGCATTTCTCGTGTCATATCCAGCACTGCCTCCACAAGCCTCGTCTCCCTCTCCGCTGAGTAATGGGGCTTCAACTCCATAATCAGCTTGGTTTTCGGATCTTTCTTGCCTTGTTCGAGAAATTCTCTTAATGACGGCATTCTGAGGTTGTTGGGCAACTGAACCTTCATCACTGTGGCATAGTCGCTTTTCTGGATGTTGACTTTCTTGTTGTCAATGTTGAGGTTGACATCGTGATGTATCACAAGAGAGTCGTCCGCCGTGAGGTGCACGTCGAATTCCACTCCATAAACTCCGAGCTCCTGAGCGTTTCTCAGACTGGAAATTGTGTTCTCGTAAGAGCCTTCTTTTGAGTGAAAGCCTCTGTGCGCCACAATCTTAGGCTGTGCGTAAGCTGATAGTGTGAGCAGTAGAGCCGCCCCGATGGTTATGTACTTTTTCATATTAGGTGTTTTATGTCTCTATATTCCCTTTTGATTTCCGGCCTATATCTCCCAACGGCCTCCTTTGCCGAACAGACAGGTTGTCACATCTCCCGTCAATCCGGCCCGGAGAATGAAGTCGATTGCGGAATAGCGGCTTCTCATATACGGAATGCCCCTGAATGTCTCTTTAAGCCTCTCTCTTGAAACACCGATCATTTCCGGCTCGTATGGCGCGCCGACTCGTTTCAGCATATCCTTGATCTTGTCGAAAGAGTAAAGTTGCTTTTTGAGTTCATTCTTTAGTTCTGGCCATGCCTTTCGCACATCTTCGATTTCTTTTTTGATTGCCTCACCGCTGACATACTTTGCCTTGCTCTCTTTCAATGCTCTTTCTCTCAATGTCGGCTTCTCTTTGAAGATTTCCTCAATTTCTTTTTTTATTCCATCCCATTCCGGCCACATCTCGGCGCATTTCCCTGCATTGAGTTTTGAGAAGTCATAGTTGAGCAGAAATTCGTAGCATGCAGTTGAAACAAGTGTCCCTATTCCAACTTTGAAACCGTGAGACACGTGTTTCCCCTGATAGCAGAGCCCTTCCATATCCCAGTAATGGCTAAACTGGTGTTCCATTCCGGACGCTGGACGGCTCGTCTGCAGAGCCTGCATAGCGAACCCGCTCATAATCAGCCCCTCAGCAAGTTTTTCAGTAGGTTTTACCTCTCCTGCCGCAACGGCATCCGGTTCTGACAAGGCCTCTTTGAGGTCATCTTGAACCAGATCGAAAGAAAATTTGTCAATAGGCTCCGCTCCGGCGGCCTCTGCGAGCATCCAGTCCGCTCCCGCGGGAATCTTCGCAATAAGGTCCGCATATCCGGAAGCGGACATCCCCTTAGGAGCCTTTGCCGCGATTTTCGGATCGAACACCATTCCGTAAGGCGCATGGCAATCAAAAGTCTGTTTGTTGCCTTTGTAAGTAATTGAAGCCCCGAATGCGGTGTAACCGTCCATCGAAGCGGCGGTCCCTACAATCATATACTTTAGGTTAAGTAGCGTTGAGGCATATTTTGTCAAGTCATTTATTACTCCAGAACCTACGGCTACCGGTATAGCGCCGGATGCCCGTAAGTGATTTTCCACCATTTCCATAAAATGCCACTCGGCAAAGAGGTCCGCATCCTCGATTATCAGTGGCTTCGCGGTCGCGATTCCGGTCTTCTCCAACTCCTCGTTAACTATCTTTCCTGCAACCGCATAAGTGTTTTTGTCCGCAATTACCACTGCCTTTTTCTCGCCGAACAGGCTCCTGAACATCTCCGGAACCCTTCTGATTGCTCCGTTTTCGATAATTAGAGCCTTGGTGTCCGTCGTCCTCTGCAGTGCTTTCTCAATTTTATTCATATCCGTCATTGATTTAATAATTTTCCTTTTTCGTTCCCGGTTGTCGTTTACGATTGCCGTTCTCAGTTGTCGTTTACGATTGCCGTTCTCAGTTGTCACTCTCTCACCGGCTTTCCCTCCGTTTTCGTTCCCGGTCAATTCTTATCTGTGCCATCTCCGTTTCCGTCCTCTTTCCGCTCTTTTGACTTCTCCGCAGTATTCATATCAGTCTCATTCCTCAATTCTCGCAAACCCTTTCGTTTCCTATAATAAACTTTCGTTTCCTGTAACAATGCAAAGATATAATTTTCTTTTTATATAATATACTATTAATTAACTTTTCTATATCACAAATATTTTCGTTTCGTTTAACATTGCGTCATTGTTTTGTTCTGACCATCCCTATCTCTGATAACCTCTACCTCCTATTGCCAAAAAACTCGTTCACGCCCAGTAACTCTTCGCTCGTATTTCTGTCCGACCCTTTGACGCGAAATCGGCCTCCTGTGCATCTGCAGGGCAGATGCTTGTTAGCGGCATCTTACGATACCGAGTCTGATGTTTAAGCCCCCGCCAGCAAAGCTGGCTGCCCCTGAGGGCATACGCTGACATTCGTCGGCGGTCGTCTGATGCAGACTGTCTGTCAACGTCAAGAGGCTTTTGGCAATTCCGTAAGTAAAAGGCCGGGATTTTCTTACGGAATGAAGAATTTTTCGATTTGGTAAGAAAAAGGGGCCTATCTGCTTACGGAATTAGGAATTCTGAAATTTGTGATGTTGCGATCGATGAACGGGGAGCGAAAATAGGGTCGGTTACACCCTTGTCGTGCTAACTGTATCACATAATGCTATTTTCATCAAAAATCTACTTGCTAAACTTGAGGTGGCATTATTCGTCGCTCCCATTTTGGCCGCCAGGAAAGTGAGCGAGCATTGTGAGCCGCCGTTGTCGCTGTCAAGCGACCGCTGAGGGATGTC
>Ga0172377_10001718_pt1 | contig 22260 bp, 15 predicted proteins | sample Pumphouse3metaG_FD_119749 | JGI IMG/M metagenome (GOLD analysis project Ga0172377, IMG submission 119749) | Leachate microbial communities from a municipal landfill in Southern Ontario, Canada - Pumphouse #3 metaG | ecosystem: Engineered > Solid waste > Landfill > Unclassified | place: Canada...
GACGCTCCATGTATTAGCTACCGTTTGATTCATGATCACTTCAGTACCACCTGACATCGTGTTGTTGCTTGGTGACCAAACCCAGAAATTATCAGTCCATGTTTCCCAAGACTGAAGCTTGAACATCCCGGTTGTATTGCATACATCGATCGCTTCTGCAAATGCATCTGCAGACTCTTTGCACAGATCGGCATCAAAAGTCGCATTCCCCGTTGACTCTTCATTCATCATCGGGCTTCCAGCAAACAATAAGTCTTTACCGAGGTAGGCCAATGCCATAACTTTAGAAATGCGCTGTCGGTTATCTCCCAAAGTAGTTTGTCCGGCTACTGTCTCATCCCAATCTACGGGCAATATATCTGCTGCTGCCCTGAAATCTGCAGCTGCTTTTAATGCTGTCTCCCTGTAGTTTAACCTGGGTAAACTATACTCCTCTGATGACGATAATACTGTATCAATATAAGGTAATCCGCCCCAATATCGCATGAGTTCAAAATAAAACCAGCCTCTGAAAAACAATGCTTGTCCTTTTATCAAATCTTTTTCTTCCTGAGTACCATCAATCATTAAATCCAGTTTGCTTAAGCTAATGTTTGCCTTTCTGATACCATACCAGCAAAGTGGCCATATTTTTTTATCCCTGGGTTCATTATCAACGGGAACGATCGAACCATAAAATATGCCCGACCATCCGGCTTGAGCCCAATAATTTCCCGAGTCAAACGGGAAAACTGAATTAGAAAGCGTTTCATCGGCCATTTGCCAATCCAAAACTCCTCCCGAATGAAGATAATCGGTCTCACAGCAATACAGTTCCTCTATAAATCCCTGGAAACTGACAAAATTGCTAAAAACATCGTTCTCAGTAATAGAAGCTTCAGGAGCTTTATCAAGATATTTTTCACAAGATTCTAAAGTCAGCATCATCATTATGACACTAACAATAAAAATTAGTTTATATTGATTGTTTCTGTTTTTCATAATTTCCAAATATTAAAAAGATATATCGAATCCAAGGTTAACCCGCTTAACGGTAGGATAAGTTCCTACATCACCACCACCTCCAGAGAACGATGACTCCCTGTCATTGGGAAGTTTAGACCAGAAAAAGAGGTTGTTCCCATTAAGGTATATCTTAAGAGCTGACAATCCGACCCTCTTAACCCACATGTTCTGAAAGGTATAAGCGATCTCAGCATTTTTCAGCCTCAGGTAGGAAGCATCATAAAAAAAATAATCACCTAAAGTTTGTCCTTTAGTTTTCCACCTGGGTAGGAAAGAGGAAGCATTCTGGTTATCTTTAGACCAGTGATCTGCCACATGATCAAATACCTTATCGGTTTCCTTAGCAAAATCCTGAAGCGGAACATAAGCGGTAACGTCATTCACACCGTAAAGCTGAACAGAAAAACTAAATCCTTTATATTCAGCTCCTAATGATAAGTTATATGTATTCTTTGGCACATCGGAATATCCAAATGGTGCAGAATCATCTGCTTTAATAACACCATCTCCATTAAAATCAAGAATAACATAATTGCCTGGAAGTTTTTGGGTGTCATAAGACTCATTAGGAACACTGGCGTAGACATCGTCCCAGTTATTAATAAAGCCAGCTCTGATCTGCGTTTTTGCCTGTCCGATTGAAAATCCAGCAGCCTTAGTATAATCGGCTTCCATAATAGGATCATCTCTGTTAATTACTTTGTTTGTGGAATGGGTTAAAGCCAGATTTGCCCAGTAATGAAATCCACCGTTTACTCTCTTATCATATTTCAGTTCAAGCTCATGACCGCTTGATTTTACACGTCCAAGATTAGCGCTTGGTGGTGTGGCTCCAAAATACATGGGAACACTTCTTAAATCACCTGAAATCATAATGTCTGTCCTGTTCTCTGTAAAATAATCATAAGTGACAGAAATTAGATTTTTAAATAATCCGAATTCGAGCCCATAATCGGTCTTTTTTGCTTTTTCCCAATGAAGATCCGGGTTTCCTACTACAGATTGTTTATACCAGTTATATGGACTGTACCCATAATAAATGTTTTGATTCAAGTGGGCAGCTCCACCATAGTAATATTGATCGGAATACATCCATCTGCCTGTACCTACTTTATCATCACCGACCATACCTACACTATAGCGAAGTTTAAATCTGTTGATCCAATCAATTTTAAAGAATTTTTCGTTCGATAATACATATCCGAGACCCACCGAAGGAAAGAAATGAAAACGGTAACCGGGTCCAAATTGTTCAGATCCGTTATAAGCTCCGTTCATTTCAAATAAATAAGTGGTATTATAGTCATATGTTGTACGGAAAACCCAGTCTTCACGATATGTTTTAAACATACTTCCTTCTGCATATTCTTCTCTTTTAAACACCCCTGTTGCTCCAACGTTATGTTTATTGAAACTGCGCGTATAATTAAGTTGAAACTGGTACATCATTTTTCTGGAAATATAATCAGGTAATATATTTTCTTCTAAAATAGACCATGGAATATTATGCCAGTCATACTGATCCGCACCAAGAATAGGAACGTTAGAAGTATACTCACTGGGATCCTGATCCGGACCAGTAAATAAACTCGAATCAATGATTTTTAAAGGGGTATTACTTCCGGCTGTGGGCTGAATAGCGCCAACATCCGAAATTCCGCTTTCTGATAATATTGTATTATCGTAAAATAAAGATACTTTAGCACTCAATCCCTTAGTTATAAAATCCAACTTCTGGTTCAAAAAGAAATCGGAGTTCAGTGTAGTTGTGTGTATAGTTCTTACTCCGATATTAGCTGCCATAGCCACAGGGTTTACGCGGGTACTAGTACCTTGATAAGTCCATCCCCAACGACCATCAGAATACCTCGGAAGAAATAGATCGGGTGCCAGAGAATAGATTGAAGACCACATCCAGGAATCGGCTCCACCGAGATCACCATAACCGTTGACATTTTTTTTACTGTAAATTCCTGATAAATTAACGGTCAGGTTTGTAGTATTCGTAATCTTGAAGTCAAGATTACTTCTAAAATTAAAACGGTCATAATTATAATTAGTATCATAACCCTTCGAATTGTCATAGTCTTTAAGCATATCCCCTTCATGAAGAAAGGCAATTAATCCGAAATATTTCACAAAATCAGTTCCTCCATGTACGTTCAGAGTGGCATGATGAGAAATACCTACCTTATTAAACATTGCTTTCTTCCAGTCAACATTTGGATATATCTCGGAATACAAAGGGGTCTGAGGACTTTTGTAACGGGCAGCTATTTCCATAGGAATATAATCTGACCATGAATCCTCATTAATAGAACCTTCGTTCTCTATTGCCTGATCCCTGGTTAGAATAGCATCGTATGAGTCCATCGCTCCGGGGAGTTTTGACAACATCTTCCCGGTCATATTATAGGAAACTGATAATTGCGGTTTTCCGAAAGAACCTCTCTTGGTTGTTATCAGAATCACTCCGTTTGCACCCTTTACACCAAATACTGCTGTAGCTGAAGCATCCTTTAATACAGATATACTTTCAACCTCGTTGACATCAACATTGTCCATGGCCCTTTCCACACCGTCAACCAAAATTAATGGTTGACTGCCATTCCAGGTATTCTGTCCCCGAATATATATGGCTGTTGAACTTTCTCCTCTTCCAGTTCCGCCAGGCTCTCCTGACGAGGTTACTGTAGTAACACCAGGAAGATTGCCTGTTAAAGCTTGCTTCATATCGATAACTCCTCCAGAACGCTTGAGTTGTTCATTTGTAGTTTGTACAATTGATCCTACGACACTCTCTTTCTTTTGTACACCATAACCAACAACTAAAACCTCGTTAATAGATACAGCTGTTTCTTTCATCGTCACATTAATGGGCGATCTATCAGTTACTAAAATCTCCTGTGTTTCCAATCCTATGAATGAAAATACCAGCGTGTTCACATCTTTAGTTACAAATAAACTGAATTTTCCATTGGCATCAGTAATGTTACCAATAATGGTGCCTTTCACTGAAACACTCACGCCGGGTAATGTATTTCCCTCGTTATCTTTTACAATACCAGTGATAACTTTTTTAGTTGATTGATCAACTTCAGTTTTAATGGTGACTGACTCCGGCTTTTTCAGGTTATTTTGTTTATAAAGGAAAACCTGTCTGTCATCAATACGGGATGATATATCTGTGCCTTGAAATAAGTTTTTCAAAACCATCTCTATTGTTTCATCCCTTACTGAGATGCTTTTTTTTATATAAGTATTTACAACATTGTCATTGTAAATAAAAATAAACTCACTTTTCTTTTCTATCGAACTTAGAATTTCAATCAAAGATGAATTCTCAAATTGAAGATCAATCTTCGTTTTTTGCGAATAGGGTCTGATTGAATATGCCATGGAGCCGATAAAAATCAACACGAAAAGCAGCTTCATTTTCAATAAAATAACTTTAATCTCCTTTCTTTCCCGAAAAGAGAACTTATCTGATTTTTTTTCCATAAATTTATAGTGTTTGTTTAAATCAATTTGTGATAATTACACAATTTAATGCGGGAAATGCTACCAACAATTTCCGCATTTTATTTTTAGCTGCTGTGCAAAATTTTAGTGAAATATTTATTGAATTTAGCTCCAATTTATTTTTGAATTATTTCGTCAAATGTCATATCCTCCAGCGGATCAGTTATCCCGGATATCCGAAGCAAACCTTTTTTACCACTTCCAAGTGTAAAAAGTATAACGTCATTAACCTCTACAGGAATAACTTTTAAATTAGTCTCGAGATCTTTAAACAAATCATCATTTTTCATCTCATCAAACTGAGCTGAAGTTATAGTTGTTGATGCAAATGTTGTTCCTGTATCCGGGAACCTGCCTCCATTGTACCATTGAGGATAAAAATCAATCGCATCCAAATCGTATGACGCTAGCTCTGAATGATCGAAGAAAATATCAATAATCGACCCGAATTCAGCCAATTGACTTGAATAATAACCAGTTCCGGTATCGATGTCAAAAGCACTGCCATAATTACTATTCCAACCACCTATGACCAGATCCTTATAGGGTAAGATATTACTATTACGGATGGTAATTGTAACTGCTTTGGTTGTTTGCTGCCCAATTTGATCAGTGACTTTTACACTGAAGTTTGTGGTGTCTTTTATATTTACAATAACAGCTGAGAAATTAGCAGATGTGTAATCGGTAAACTTTGTGATCTTGGATTTTGCAACTTCTACTTCAGGATTGCTGTTGTTGTAGGGAAAACTTCTGAAAAACTGAATCATACTCAATTTTCCGGTTGTGCTAGCTACCCCGTTAATCGTATAGGAATCTCCATAATAAACAGAATCTTTTGTGACCGGATTTGTTAAGCTTATGGTCGGTGCAATATAACTTTCTATATTAATACTAGTACTACTTTCTTTATTACAACTACTGAATAACCCAAGAATTACAATAACCATTATACAAAGAAATAAACTATTCTTTTCCATATAATAAACATTAAAATATTTTATAATCTGTAATATTAAATAGTATTGATAAAACCGAACTACCATCAATATAACAGGCAGTACCGATACATAAGAATAAACTATTTAAAATCGTCTCAATTGTTTCATACTCGATAGAACAATTTTAATCTTCTTTATTAGCCAGAAGGATTAATCATATGATTCTTTTTCATAAATTTTAGTTTAGTTGTTTTAAATTATTAGATTAATAATATTCTTTCACTCAAAAAAACACATATTTATCTTCTTGTTTTTTATATTTTGTTTTTGAAATAAAAGCTATTCCATCAATAACCCGCTCCAAGTCATCTTTCAACTCAAGTTTACCAGAAATTTTTTCTACATTTTTCGAAAGTAAAATATCTATGGGGACATTATAATAACGTGAAACCCGTTTCAATAAATCGGTTACTTTCTCATTATGAAAAGTCAGGTATCCATTAACCCAGCCGGTATAATCCTCAGTATTTTCTATGTTATTAATTTCAAATTTGGTAGCATTTTTTGAAATAGAAGCTTTTTGATTTGGGGCAATAAATTTTTCCTTTGACTGCAAATCATTATTTGAATTTATACTGACTTTACCTTCGACCAAAACAATATTGTATAAATTGTCCTTTTTATAAGACTGAATATCGAATTTTGTACCATAAACTTTCGTGATGAAGCGATCAGTCTTAACGTAAAATGGTTTTTCCTTATTTTTTGCAACTTCAAAATATGCCTCTCCTTCTAAAACTACTTCGCGCTTTTTCTCATTAAATACTGGAGGAAAAACCAAGTTTGAACCGGAGTTTAACCAAACTTTAGTTCCGTCAGAAAGAATGATACTCGACCGTTTTCCGTAAGGGACAATTATCTGGTTAAAAACATCCTCAGCAACTAACTGAGAAATTCCGGTAGTATCATTTACCATAATACCGGAACCATCAGGTGTGTACTCAAGCTTAGAACTTTTACTTGTAATTGAAACAGTTTTGCCATTTGCCAGAATCAATTTAGCATCGTTGGATGGCATTGCATTTAAAACAATTACCTGGTCAACCCGTTTTTGATATCTAAAATAATAAACAGAACTTCCCATTCCAATCAATAACAGGAAAGATGCTGCAATTTTTAAATAATTGGAGATCAATATTTGTCTCTTTTGTTTCTGAAGAATTTGCTGCCAAAGTTCTTGCTTTCTTGTATTGGTTTGATGGATACCTTTAGATCTTAACCCACAAAGTATTTTAACTGCCAAATTGATCTCATCAACCTTATCAGGCATGATTTCCAATAATTCATTTAATCTGGTATTTAAACCATCTTCCCTCACGATTTCTCTAAATTCCTCGTCGAGAATAAAATCATCGGTTGTAAAAGCAATAAAATGTTCCCTGTTTATCATTTTTATCTTACTATTATTTATATGAGCAAAAAAAAGTGAAATCTGGACATGGAAAATGAATTTTTTTTGAATATCTATTTAATAATATCTTATCAACTATGCAGTCGACCCTTAAACAACATATTTTACCCTTATTGGAGATTCTTTATAAAAAATCCAATTACTCAAATAATTTAGCAATCGTATAAATTTATAATTTGTGAAATCCCTTTTTTTAAGGGTCGATAATGTAAAGGCACTAAATAAAACGTCCGACCTATGGTGTATTTCAAATGCAAGACTTTTTGGTGCTGGAAGAATTTAATGTAAACCATAAAAAAGTACGCCGTTTACTTAGGAAAATGGATTTAATAACCTTATACCCCCATAAGGACATAAGCAGATTATGCAGCACCAAAAAATTTCTCCAAAAGCTTTCCGCAAAAACATATATATTCAAGGACAAGCAATACAATGGAATAAAAAATTACTCAATTTTGGCTATGGTTATACATAATATTACGAATAAAGTTTCTTCTCTTTTGGACCCATTCCAAGTTTCAAAACTCCGGAGGCATGACGATAAAAATGACCTCTCAAATCTTTAGCATATTCATTTAAAATCTGAGTTCCTAATCCATTATAATCACCACATTTGTATAAAGAGCGACCCAAAATAATTTCTCGCAGAGCATTATTTCGCGTGCTGGTATCTGTTCTGCTGACTGGCGTGTCCCGAATTGCTTTACATATGTTCGTCATTGCATGTCCTGTAACACCCTTCATTTGAAGAAGTTCAAATAATGTTTTTGCAGGAACTTCACTTGCCAGGTTTTCGAATGCAACGGCAACTGCTCTGAAATGCGAAAAATCACTTTCTGGAGTCAGCATTTCTGCCAACCGAATAATTGACGGCAAAACTCCTTTTTCCCGGGTCTTTCCTAGTGCAATAATCAAACTGTCTAAATAACTCATGCTCATACCAAATTGACCCATTCCGGTATAATTCCAACCTTTATCCCATTGTTCAAAACCATCGATCCTCTTTCTGAGAATTTTCCATCCTGAATTATTATCGAGCATACCCAAAATACGTGCATATGCCAGTTTATCTTCTTCTTTTAGAGATAAATTAAGCTGATAGACCAACGCAGGAATACCTAATTCCTTATTCCACATAACAATTTCTAATCCGGCAAGATCATCGACAAGTGTCATTGATGCTTTTTGAACTTCCTTGAAACTTGGAGGATAATTATCCTGATCGATCAAAACGCGCTCTGGCATACTTTCAATTTTCACCAACTTTTGTTGCAAAGCTTTGATATCAATGTACCGGATTCTTTGGTTATTTGCAGCAGCCATAGCCGCAGCTATCCCAACTGCGAAACCCTGATTTTGAAGGCAAGGTTGCATACGGATAACTGGCATAGCATCTCGATGAGCGCTTGCGCCTAGGCCAGTTACGGCAATCCCTTCCAATCCTTTAGGTAGAATTCGTTTGACAAACATGGGCGTTGGTTGACCATTGCCGAAAATTTTCTGTCCAAGATCGGTTTGGGTATCTCCGTTCCACAACCGAAAAGTTCCACAAACGTCTTCACCCAAATAGGGTTCTTGAGCAGCTAAGAATACACTCGCACCTTCATCCGAAGCGGCAATTGCAGCAGCAACCCCGGCAGTCGATCCGCCAATTACTACCACATCAACCCGATAGACTACTGGGATTTTACGTTCAGATTGAAAACAATATTTAATATTTTCCGGATTTGCAGCCAAGGTTTTATTCAAATTCCATATCCCGGAAGTTGTCAGAAAAGCTGATCCGACAGTTGAAATTTTAATAAAATTACGACGTTTCATTAGATTTGGTTTAGATAATAATAAAGTTATAAAAAATATTTGAGCCCGCTTTTAAATGTATGGTTTAAAACAGTTCGTTAACTTCCTGATTAAAATAAGCAATACTCTTTTGGATATCGGGTACAGAATTATCCCAGTTGTATTCGTATTCTATAGAGAATAATCCTTTGAAATTTTGACGTTTTAACTCTTTCAACATGGCATCAACATTACAAACCCCGGTTCCCCAGATAACATCATGTTGTTCAGACTCATCATCTTCCTTTTTTTTCACATCCTTAAAATGTAAAGATTTTATCCGGCCTTCACACATTTTCAAGGCTTCAACCGGATCAATTCCCATACGTTCCCAATGACCCACATCGGCGCAGGCACCAATACGGTTGCTAAGCCCTTTCACTGCTTTTAAAAACAATTCAGGTTTCCAGTATGGCGAAGGTTTGGGATGATTGTGAATAGCAACATCAATTTTGTATTGGTTGGCCAATTGATCAATATATTTCAGGTCTTTGTATTCAGGCTCGCAGGTGATCGTTTCTATTCCCATCGCAGATGCAAATTCAAAGAGTTGTTTCCACTCCGCTTCGCTATTACAAATAATTACGCCGCTGGCTACAATTTTAACTCCTTTGGATTTTGCATATGATAGTACTTTCTTCTGATTGGTTTTGTCCATGTGAAAGTCCATTGTTCCCTGGATATTTTTCCCCAACGTCTGACCGTAATATGCTTCAATATATTTCAGTCCTAATTGTTGGGATTTGTCAATTGCTTCCTCAAAAGTAAATTTATGAAAGGTATAGGCCTGAACACCCAGGAGCCAGCCAGCTTTATCTGCTCTAGTTTGCTGAGCAAATGAATTTACCCAAAGCATCAGAGCTAAAATGATTACAGTGGAATATTTCGTAATGTTTCTCATAGTTAAATATTTTAAAAATAATATTATATTTTGATGTTTGAGTCCACTCTTAAAAGTAGGTTTTTAAAATTTGATTAAATTTATTATAAAAAATAGCATTGGCAAAATAGAAAGCTGTCTAATTAATTATCGGTTATAAGCTCCATTTAAAAAGGAGATAATCCAAAAATAAGGCGAAAAGGCAGCATTTTATTACGCAGGTCTTCTTTAGTGTTATGGTAAACAGATTTTAGTGGTTTTTCTTTAAGTAGAGGTTCAATTTCCAATCTATCATCTTCATTAAATAACAATAAATCCTTTGTGCTTAATGTTTTACAAAATACAGCAAATGTTTTCTGGATAATCTCATATCGTTAATACCAGGCGATATTGCTGCCAAAAAGTTTGCTGTCCATACGGATACTTTTCCCGTCAACGTTAAACTGGTTATGCCAGCCATTATTGTCGTTATATTGTTTCAGGGAATTTTCTCCTAAAATGGATGGAATTTCGCTAAAGAGGTCTCCCTGAATCTTTTTATCTGATTTTTTAAACATTACCTAAAATACGCAAAGAATTATCTATTACGCATCCAAATAACTTCAAATCAGTCGTTATACTAAGTAACCCTCAATCACCATAGGTATTGCTATGATTCAATCGTATTACTTCCTGATTTTTTGTTATTTGAATGCTCATTACGAAACTTCCTTGCGAAATTTAGGCATTATATATATTACTATCGTTTACAAATCAAAGATAATAAAAAACACACATCTAACATATTGATTAGTATATTAATATCATATATTTTTAGAGCAAACATTTTAATGAAAATTTATATATATTTGCCTATCCGACTTTTCGGAGTGGGCTCAAAGATAGTTATTCCAGTTGTACCCTTAAAAAGAGATTCCAGATACCAAAAGGAAAAGAAAAGAAAGCTATATGGTTTTTCAAAAAAATCCGATTACTCAAATAATTTAGCAATCGGATTAACTTATAATTTAAGAAAACCCTTTTTTAAGGGTCGACTATTTAATATCATAAAATGAATGTTCGTATATTAACTACTATTAATAAGTCTATTTTGATATTTCAAATTATTCTTATTTGTTTATTATCCGGTGTTAATGCTCAAAATTTATCTGGGATAAAAGGTCTAAAATTTACCAGGCAGGGTGTGAAACGTTTTATTTTCGAGGATTCGCAGTCGATACATTTAGCGGGGTTGGAACCTGAAAATATTATAGGATTAACCATAATGCATCCTGTTGAATCTATATCTGGAGAAAAGGCAGATATTCATATTGAGAAAAATATAATGCAGGTAGAGTCGAAACAATTATCACAAACAGGTATCTGGTTTGGAGGTTTTAACCCTTTTGCTACTTATACTATAAATGTAGAATCTTGTGTTGGTAATGGAGCTGTAGGATTTGAGTTTTCCGGAAATAATAATGAGAAACAATTTTTTGTTTCAGTAAATTTTAATAATGAGCGAATTGAAGGAATAAATTTATCGGTATTAAAAAATTTGGATACCCTGATTCAACGTTCGGTTTCTGTTATGACTGGAGATAAACCCAATATTCAGGGAAAATTAATTTTGCAGATGCTGGGTAGTGGTTTTGTTTTATATCTTGATCAGGGTGGTTTGCCCAAAGTAATAGGACAAGCAGATTTCAATAAGTATATTGATCTAAGAAAAATAAAATATATTAATACGTTTCAATCAAAATTATATGTTAAATTATTTGACGGCAATATTAGGCTCGGAAATGTTAGCATGGATTTGACAACAGGTATGGGTGAAGCAGATATCAGGGCAATTACTTATGAAAATGGAGATCCAATGCTTGACAAAGGCCGGATTTGGTACACGATGTCAATTCGTGGACGATCATTGCCTCATCACATTCAAGGTGTTTTTAGTCTTGATCCAACAGTTTTCGATTTAAAGTTCGAAGGAATTATTGTTTTCGATAGAAATGATGGTTTATTGAGAAATGAGATTGCTTCTCATATATTTTATGACCGGAAACAAAAAGTATGGAGGGGAATTACTACAGGATTTAGTGCCTATGCCAATCCTAAAAAAGAAAAAAAACAATTACTTGCCATCGAAAGTTATAAAGATCCACGGTTTGGATTTTCAATTATGAAAGCTAAACCTCTGGGGGTTGTTGGGGATATTGAAGATCCTCATATACTGTTTGATGAGAAAGTATCCAAGTGGCGTATACTGACTTGTAAAAATACCGTAAATGGCTATAGAGCAGTTTTAATGGAATCTGATTACTGGGATAATGGTTACCATAAAATTGCTGGTCCGGTCACTCATAATTCAACAGGAACATCGATTCAGAAAATTAACGATAAAAGATATTGTTTTTCCGGAAGTTCAGAGCGCGAGATATTTATATACAGCTACCCCGACTTAAAAGAGGTTGGGACACTTGCTATGGATTTACCTCCATGGGATAATAAATGTAATACCAGAATATGGCCAAATGTGGTTGAACTTCCTGATGGTTATCCCTTTAAATATATTGCACTAATGATGGACCGGTTTAACTATCCTGGAATGAAAGGTTCTAACTGGACTTATGGTGCTTTATATTTTTACCATGGGTTTATTGATAAAAATAAATAGCAGACATCAATAGGTGTAAATAATAAAAAAGAAATGGCTCTTTAGCGTAATTTAAAACTGGTCCCCTTTACTTAGTCGACTCTTAAAAAAGGGGTTTCACAAATTATAAAATTAATCCGATTGCTGAATTATTTGAGCAATCGGATTAATTTATAATTTTTATAGTAGATTTAAATAGGGGAAATATATACTTCTAAAGGCTTTAAAGATTTTTTACTAACATTTGGAATATTAATATCGATGGTCTCTGTCATACTCGTGTTTGAGGCAATGATATAAGAATGTTTTTTGTCTTTCACCTTTATCATATAATGCAGATCATTTTTTGATTTCCAATATGATGTATTTAGATAAAAAATGTCCAGATTTTTATGCAATTCTTTAACTATAGGTTCCAATGCATTAAAAACCTCTGGTGTATTTGAACGGTCATTCCAAAATAAAATTCCGGTAGCTCCATGTATAATTGACGTATACATCTGACATTTTATGATCTTTACAAACTTTTCGGCTGACATATCTGAAGGTTTAGCATAGCCGTTGCCATCATAAAACAGCCATACCGGAGTTTTTTTGTCAATGCCCGCTTTAATGGCATCAACAGTTGTACCTGCCAAAACCGGATACGTGTTAAAATCAATAAACGCATTGATGCCGAATACATCGCCACACCCTTTATATCCTGCTGCTGTACTTTTTAAATTTTCGAAAAATAATGTCTTTAACGTTTCAATGTCATATTGTATATAAGAAGCGGTTCCGTTTTCATATACGGGCAACCCGTTATAAGCTCGATTAAAACCAAGCAAAGGTCTTTCTTTTATTATCACTGCTCCCTTTCCTAAAGCATCATACGGAGGTGTTGGGGGCATCGAATCATGAGTTTTTAGGTATGTCTGTTCAAAAAGATAGGTGTTGCCTTTAGCTATACCTACCATATCAGTATAAACAAGAGTGTTTTTCTCCTTTTTCTTTATTTGTTCTTTGATTTTATTGCCAACCACAGCAGGCCAGCACCAGCCACTACCAGCACCCCCATTGGCTATTTCATCAATAGGTGCCCATATATGATCGGTAGTGCCATTTTGTTTAATAAGAAGGTCTATAGCACTATCAAGTGCATTTTCAAAGTCCTTATCATTAACATGCTTTTTTATATACTGCCTCTTGCCGTAATCACTATCATTGCCGGTGCTAGCATTTGGTATGTTATCTATATATTTTTTCAACATTTCGTAGAACCCAATCGACCCGGTTATTTCTACTCTTTCCTTCTGAAATTTTAGGTCACCGGGCGACATGTAGACCATGTTATAAAGCGACGATTTGTCGAGATAAGGCTTCGCGTTTTCACGATATACTGCCGCGCCATTTTCCATCGCCTCTTTATTATATCCGGGGATGTTCCAAAGGCCAATAGCAAAAAATCGTTCAAATTTAGTATCTCCATTTTTCTCTCTTAAAACCCACCCATCCTGGCTGGTAGTCCATGATGATTGTTGCGAGAATAACACCGATGCCTGAAGGCATAGTACTATAAACAAAAACAAAGTTCGAAATTTAAAATTGTAGTTTTTCATGATATCATTTTTTTTATTTGATTACTATTATTTTTGATTACTAAAATTTTCTGTTTGTTAATTTTCTGTTATCCAAATCATTATATTTAAAAATTTTGTATACGGAAACCCAATGTATTTGGCATTATACTTCCGACTTCATTTCTACTTTTTCTAGTGACATGATCATACATCTCACTATATTTTATATGAGGGGAAAAAATTGAAATCTGGACATGAAAATTGACTTTTGTCTGTTTTTATTGAAAATATTTTTATTCTGGATAAGTAGTGTATATCTTAGCCTTTATAAAGGCTTGATAAGTGTTATTTTATCTTGAAAACCTTATTTTAGAATATTATTCGTTTGATGTGACAAAAACAAAATAAACATGTTAACGCCCTTGTTCCAGAATCTTCTCTGCCTCTGATCTAATTAATTTTATGGTACGATAAATTGATTTATAACAAGAATCAACTGAAATGTTTAGCATTTTGGAAATTTCTTCATAAGATATCTCAGATTCAAATCGTAAATAAATAATTTCCTGTTGTTTATCTGTGAGTTTACCAATACATTTTTTAATAGTTGAATAAATATGCTCCAAATCTTCTTTGTCAGAAATATCCTGCCCGGAACTTTTAAAATAGTCAAAACGTTCTTTAGGAAAAAAACCGGTAAGTATTGTTCTTTTTTGTTTATTAATATCAAGAAACAATTGTCGGCGGAATGTAATTATAAGGTATCCCGTTATGTTTTTAACCACCCCAATTCTTTTCCTTACTTTTATTAAATTTATGAACATACTTTGTATGGCATCTTCAACTGTTTGTTTGTCATATGAAAGTTTCCATCCATAAGTAAACAATTGGTCATAATAATGTAAGTATATTCTGGAAAGAGCATCTATATTACCATTAATAATAAATTGATTCCACCACTCAACGTTACAATCATTTTTTTTTGATACATTCATTAGTTTATGCATTTATGTTAAACCGAGATTCAGGTTGTTGTAATTAATTACGCGAATTACACTAACCCAGTGTTTTTCGTCTGTCCCGAAAATCTAACTGAGTGCACCAACCCGAACCCCGATATTTGCAAACCCGAAGATATTGCAGATAACTATTGGATAAATTTTAGATTATTCAATAATCAATTTCAAATATTTTATTTATATACATTGTACTTTAACCCATTTTAATATTAATATATATATATTAAACTATTTTAATCATTGTATAAATGTTAATTAATTATTTTATCTTTTTATATTACGTTTAAAATATTTTTTAAAATTAAAAATATTATCTAAACTATTTTAATCTTTTTGATAAAATCTTTACTTTGCTTTTAGCTAATGATATTTTTTATTTACCTGGTTTTTAAAAATTATATGATATTTATATCTATTAACGCAACGCTTTTAGTATTAATATAGAGTATAGCCTATTGGTAGTTTTGTAAGTATTTTGTTGAAATTATTCTCACAATTTTTTTATCATTAATATTTATAATAAAAAGAAGGCATAATAGAATACCAAAAAGAATGATTGATTATATGCTTTTTAAGGGCCGGATAAATAAATCAGTATATCAAAAAAAAATCCAATTACCTATATAATAAGGCAATTGGATAAAATTTAAATCTTTGAAACGTGTTTTTATATGTCAATCATTTAATGCAGACATATCAATCATTTCCAATACGTTATAAGCGTATTACTACTTTTTTCTGAAATATATCTGTAATGGTACACCTGTAAAATCAAATGTTTCTCTGAGTTTATTTTCGATATATCTGCGATACGGGTCTTTTACATATTGAGGCAAATTACAAAACAATGCAAATGCCGGTGTTTCAGTAGGAAGCTGGGTAACGTATTTTATTTTTACATATTTCCCCTTAATAGCAGGAGGTCCGTAATGCTGTATAGCCGCAAGTAATACATTATTAAGCTCTGATGTTTTTATTCTTCTTTTACGATTTTCGTAAACGGCCATTGCTGTTTCCAATGCTTTGAAAATACGCTGTTTTGTTAAAACTGAAATAAACAGTATTGGGACATCAGTAAACGGAGCAATTCTTTCCTTAATTATATCTTCATAGTCCTTAGCTGAATTACTGCTCTTTTCTTCCTCCAAATCCCATTTGTTTACCAGAATTACTACCCCTTTTTTATTCTTTATAATAAGATTAAAAATATTAAGATCCTGTGATTCTACTCCACGTGTGGCATCAAGCATCAGCAGACAAATATCAGACTCTTCAATGGCCCGGATTGAACGTAATACCGAATAAAATTCAATGTCTTCAGTAACCTGTCTTTTCTTTCTCAGACCGGCTGTATCTACCAGATAAAACTCATGCCCGAATTTATTGTACAGAGTATCAATAGAATCTCGTGTAGTTCCCGCAACATCGGTTACAATATTCCTGTCAATACCTGTAAGTGCATTAATCAGAGATGATTTACCAACATTAGGACGTCCTACAACAGCATAACGCGGAATTTTTTCATCTTCCTCTTTTTCTATCTGCTTCGGGAAACGAGATACTATTTCATCAAGTAAATCTCCTGTTCCACTTCCACTGACAGCTGATATAAAGAAAAGTTTATTTGTAAGTCCCAGACTGTAAAATTGCTGAGCTGCCAACATCCTGTTTTCACTATCTACTTTATTAACAGCTATTACAACAGAATCCAGTTTCCCTTTTTTCCTTATAAAATTAACTATTTCAGTATCGAGATTGGTAATCTCATCTTTTACATCTACGACGAATAAAATTACATCTGCCTCATCAATTGCTATGTCTACCTGTTTACAAATCTGTTCTTCGAATATATCGTCTGAATTTTTAACATAACCTCCGGTGTCAATCACCGAAAAATCTATGCCATTCCAGACAGACTTTCCGTAATTTCTGTCACGGGTTACACCCGAGATCTCATCGACTATTGCCTTCCTGCTTTCAACAAATCTGTTAAACAAGGTGGATTTCCCTACATTAGGTCTTCCCACTATTGCCAAAATATTACTCATTTTTCTTTCCTTTCTATTTTAATCGATAATTTTTTATGCTCTGCCCTACTGTGGATCATAGCCAAAATCCTTCAATGCTTTTTTATCTTCCCGCCAGTCCTTAGCAACTTTAACATAAGTTTCCAGAAAAACCTTTTTCCCAAAAAATTCTTCCATATCTTCCCGTGCCTGGGTTCCTACTTTTTTAAGAGCAGCTCCCTTATGACCTATAATAATTCCCTTCTGACTTTCCCTTGCCACATAAATCAAACATCTTAGTCGCAGCAATTTTGGTTCATTATGAAATTCCTCTACTTTGACTTCAACACAATAAGGTACTTCTTTTTTATAATTTAGTAGTATTTTTTCACGTATAATCTCTGAGACAAAAAAACGTTCATCCTTGTCGGTCAGTTCGTCTTTTGGAAAATATGATGGTGCTTCTGGCAAAAGATCAATAATACGGTCAAATATAGGTGCTACATTAAATTTTTCAATTGCTGAAATTGCAAATATCTCAGCCTTTGGTAATAACTTCTCCCATGACTTGATAATTTCTTCAACTTTTTCCTGATATGAAAGATCAATCTTATTAATAAGAAGAATTACAGGAGCTTTAGAATTTTGTATCTTTTCCAGATATTCAACATTCTTATCCACTGTTTCTACCACATCCGTAACATACAGAATAACGTCTGCGTCAATCAATGCCATATCGACAAACTTCAGCATGGACTGCTGAAGCTTATAATTTGGTTTCAAAATTCCGGGGGTATCAGAATAAACAATCTGAAAATCATCACCACTTACAATGCCCTTTATACGGTGACGGGTGGTCTGCATCTTCTTAGTGATGATGGACAACTTTTCACCAACCAGAACATTCATGATGGTCGATTTCCCTACGTTAGGATTTCCGATAATATTAACAAAACCCGCCTTGTGTACTGTCATGTGATATTTTTATTTTGTATCAAAGATATAACTAATTTACACCATCTTTAAATAGTTGATTTCCATTTGGGTTAGAAATCTCCATTTTCCGCGTGGTAATTTTTTCTTTGTAAGACCGGCAAAAAATACACGGTCAAGCTGAGCTACTTTATATCCCATATGAATGAAAATACGGCGCACAATCCTATTTCTTCCTGAATGTATCTCCACCCCTATTTTTTTCTTGTCGTCAGGATCGATAAAATCAATATTATCTACAGATATAAATCCGTCTTCAAGTTCAAAGCCTTTTTTTATAGTCTCTCTGTCTTCTTCTTTCAAATCTTCGGTCAGTGTTACCTGGTAAACCTTCTTTTTCTCAAAACTCGGATGAGTAAGTTTCTTTGCAAGTTCTCCGTCATTTGTAAAAAGCAGCAATCCTGTTGTTGACTTGTCAAGTCTGCCTACCGGATATATTCTCTCTGAGCATACACCCTCAACAAGTTCCATAACAGTATGTTCTGCATGAGGATCATCCATAGTGGTTACAAAACCTCTAGGTTTATTTAGAAGCAGATAAACTTTCTTTTCAATGACTAAAGAATCATCATTATAAGTTACTTTATCTGTCTTTTTTATTTTTATTCCCATCTTAGTGACAACTATACCGTTTACCTTTATTTTTCCATCTGCAATTATTTTGTCAGCTTCTCTTCTGGAGCATACTCCTGAATTGGCGATATAACGATTAAGCCTTACCTCTCCATTTACTATATTGGGAATCTCTTCTTCACGATGATGATTTCTACCATTTTCACGGTTATCGTTAAATCTTTGATCTTTAAAAAAATCAGTTTTCTCTCTCATTATTAAAAGTTTGATACAAATATCTAAAAAAAACAGCAATGATTGATCTTTGCCTAAAAATAAGTCTTAAAATTCAGATTCCAGATTTCATTTTCTATTATAATCTTCTTTTTAGCTAGATTACTTTATTCTCCTGATTTATCGAATTTCTTCTTTTTTCTCCTTAAAAAGCCTTTGCCCTTTTCTTCCACAACAGGAGCAGCTTTAAGTAATGCAGCTTTCTTTTTATCTTCTTTGTACTTTCTAAATTCTATTAAAATGGCATCCAGCACGTCAAATTCTGTTGACTGATTATTCAGAGGCGATTTAGCATTAAAATATATCATAAAGGAATCAACCTCCTGTTCTTTTAGACCGGTAATTTTCATGAGAGTATCCCTGTTGTAATAAACAGAAATACGCTTCCATGATTTCTGTGAAATAATTTCATTTCGCACATTCCGTTTCTCCTTTTCCTTTTTACTAAGGTGGTAATGCATAAAAGAAACCGGAGAGAAAACAGCATTATACCATTTGGGTTTTTCGTTAAAATCATCACCTCTCAATTCCGGTGGGATACTGTCCGGTTTTCCTGTAGGTAAACCATACAAATTCAACTTCGGATATTTATCGTTTACCGTTACCTCTCCTATTGCATATCTCTTCGGTTCCAGCCTAAAAACTATCAACTCGTTACTTTTATAATAATCAGAAGGAATATGGATATATTTTCTTTGATAGCCAATAGCCGATACTGCAAGGCTATCAATATTAAGCATTTCAATTGAAAACGAGCCATCTTCTCCGGCAGTTGTTCCTGAATGATCTCTCATATTAACTATGTGAGCATATGAGACAGATGTTCCGTCTATCTGATTTACTAATTTTCCTTCCAACTGAACCAGAATAGGATCAATCAAGACCATAGTTTCCTGTGATTGCACAAGCGAAACAATTCCAAGGGAAAAAACAATATAGCAAACCAGGTTTCTCATAATCTCTGTAAAAGTAGCTAAATAAGTTGGAAATGTAGACTTAACCAAAATGCTTAACGCTCTTTAACCTACTTTAATAAACATTGCAACTTGAATAAAGTGCCCAAAGAATAACTTTTGTCCTGTTTTCAATTACTTCAACCGTTTTATACGATCCATAGCCTCTATTACCTGAGAACGATCTGCGAATGATGAAAAACGAAAGTATCCTTCTCCTCTGGAACCGAATCCGGAACCAGGAGTTCCTACTACATTTGCATCAATCAGCAATTTATCAAAAAAATCCCATGATTTAATATTATTTTTTGTTTTCAGCCAGATATATGGAGCATTAATTCCTCCGTAAACTTCGTATCCTAAGGAAGAAAGACTTTCTCTCATTATTCTTGCATTTTCAAGATAATATGCAATTACTTCATTAACTTCTTTCTGTCCCTGAACGGAAAGGGCTGCAGCTGCGGCCTTCTGTACAGGATAAGAAACACCATTAAATTTAGTAGTATGACGTCTTAGCCACAAAGGTCTTACCTGATGCAGATTTCCCTGTTCATCATAAGCCATTAATTCATCAGGTATAATTGTATAGGCACAACGTGTACCTGTAAATCCGGCAGTCTTTGAAAAACTTCTAAACTCAATTGCAACCTCTTTGGCTCCCTTAATTTCATAAATAGAATGAGGAATATGAGGTTCTGTAATAAACGCTTCATATGCAGCATCATATAATATGATACTTTTGTTTTTACGCGCATAATCAACCCATTTCTGCAATTCTTCCTTAGTTGCCACTGTTCCTGTAGGATTATTCGGGAAGCATAAAAAAATCAAGTCAGGACGCTCTTTAGGAAGCTCCGGAATAAATCCGTTTTCTTTAGTACATGGCATATATATAATTCCGCTGTAATGCCCATCCTTATCACCTTCGCCTGTTTTTCCTGCCATAACCGTAGTATCCACATAAACCGGATATACAGGATCACAAATAGCCATTTTACTCTCTGTTCCAAAAATTTCCTGAATATTACCAGTATCACATTTTGATCCGTCAGAAACAATAATCTCATCTGCAGAAATATCTATTCCTTTTTCCTGAAATGTTTTTTTTGCTATTGTATCACGTAAAAAATCATATCCCTGTTCCGGTCCGTATCCACGGAATGTTTCCTTGTGTCCCATTTCTTCAACACCTTCGTGAAAAGCCTTTACAACAGAAGGTACCAATGGCTGTGTAACATCACCTATTCCCATACGGATAACCTTTTTATCAGGGTTTGCTTTCACAAATTCACTAACGCGTCGTCCTATTTCAGGAAACAGATAACCGGCTTTTAGTTTTAAATAATTCTTATTGATTAATGTCATATTATCGTTTTTTAAAATTTCTTTATTATGCCTTGGATCCATCTACGACAGAACAAATAACTAAATACCTGCTTTACCAAGATATTCTTCCATCTTTATCTGGATCTTCAAAGCAGCATCATGTGCTTTATCTGCAAAATCTTTTTCACAGGAGGCATAAATAATGCCACGTGAAGAATTTACAAGTAATCCGCATTTTTTATTCATTCCGTATTTTGCTACTTCCTCAAGACTTCCTCCCTGCGCACCAACACCCGGAACCAGCAGAAAATGATCAGGAACAATTTTTCTGATTTCCTTTAATTTTTCGGCTTTTGTAGCTCCCACTACATACATTATATTTTCTGTTGTACCCCATTTCTGTGACGTCTTAAGTACTTTTTCAAAAAAAGCATCTTCGCTTTCACCTTCTTTAAGGTACTGAAAATCTGCAGCTCCCTTATTTGAGGTAAGTGCCAGTATAATTCCCCATGTTCCGGGATATAACAGGAATGGTTTTACAGAATCCTCACCCATATAAGGGGCAATTGTCACAGCATCAACTTTTAGCTGTTCAAAAAAGGCTCTTGCATATAACGAAGAACTATTCCCTATATCTCCGCGTTTTGCATCGGCTATAATAAACTGCTCAGGATAATTTTTCTTAACGTAAGCGATTGTTTTTTCGAGACTCTGCCATCCGCGTGATCCCAGACTCTCATAAAAAGCGACATTTGGTTTATATGCCACACATAAATCATTAGTTGCATCTATTATCTGCCTATTAAATTCAAAAATTGGATCGTCCTGTAATTTTAAGGATACTGGTATTCTGTTTTCGTCAGTATCCAGTCCGACACATAAAAAACTTTTTTTCTTTTTAATCTGATAAAAGAGTTCGTCCTGATTCATCTTTATACTTTATCTTTATTATTTATTGCAGAGATGCATAATTCAGCATCCATATTGTTTTAATTTCCCGTTTATTATCCAATGATAATTTTATCACAAACAAAATTGCCTAAATTTCGCTTTCTTTCATTTTTTGGGCATTTTCTTCAAACTGTAACTTTTCGATAAATTCGTCCAGATCTCCATTCATAACAGACTGTAAATTATATGAAGTCAAATTAATCCTATGGTCTGTTACTCTTCCCTGCGGCCAGTTGTATGTACGAATTTTTGCTGATCTGTCTCCTGTGGAAACCATTGTTTTACGCTTTGATGATATTTTATCAATATAC
>Ga0172377_10001719_pt1 | contig 22250 bp, 11 predicted proteins | sample Pumphouse3metaG_FD_119749 | JGI IMG/M metagenome (GOLD analysis project Ga0172377, IMG submission 119749) | Leachate microbial communities from a municipal landfill in Southern Ontario, Canada - Pumphouse #3 metaG | ecosystem: Engineered > Solid waste > Landfill > Unclassified | place: Canada...
AAACCTCCCCATATTGCAGGATGTGGTTGCTAATCATCTGTTTACGATATTCTGCACTACCTCGCACATCGGAGATGGGAACAAACTCCTCTGCCGTCTTCTTAGCCAAAACTTGCCAATCTTTCTTGATCATTGTAGTCCATAGATCTGTAAAAGACCTGCTGATAACCGGTGTGGCAGCCACGCCTCCCAAAGCCAGTATTGCGCAAGCTTCAGGCTGCTTGTCGATGCGAATGGCGGAGGATACTGCAGCGATGTCCACGGATTTACGTTTTGTAGTCTTGAAACTCTTGATAAAAGAATCCCGAGGGGGTATCTTGATGATAATCTCTTTGATGAATTCCCCAGCTTGCAGAGCTGTTTTGCGATAAGAGATGAAGAAATCACGCAATGCTATCTCGCGTTCAGCTTCCAGAGAGGTTAGTTTCAGATGTGTATCACAAACCAGGAGTAGGGGCAATCTATCTCCGCTTGGTGATGCGTTTGCGATATTACCTGCTAAAGTACCGGAATTCCGGATTTGTTTGCCGGCTATCAAGCGGCAGATAATCACCAGTTCCGGCAGATTAGTCTTGATGATGCTGGAATCCATGATTTGGCTATAGCTTACTGTTGCTCCGATATGAATGCCATCATGCTTTAATTGGATGTTTTTCAGTTCGGAGATGTTGCCAAGATCGATCAGTGTTTTAAAGTGACGTCGTGCTATGTTTACCTGCACCATCAGATCGGTACCTCCGGCTATCAGTGCGGCTTCGGGACGATCGTGCAAGAGCTGGCACAGTTCCTGGCAAGTATTGGCAAAGATATACTCTTCGATTTTATACACTGAGCCGGATCTTTGTGGACACGTTGAAAGCTTTTCCTCGAAAGTAAAGAGCTTGGTTTCCAGCTCGCGGCACCAGGCAGGAACTATCGATGCAGGATCGAACTTCTTGCTTAGTTCCCTGGCTGCATCCAGGATGGATTGATAACCGGTACAACGGCATAGGTTCCCCTCCAGAGCGGCCATTATGTTCTCTTCGTTGGGGTGCGGGATCGATGCCAACAAGGCAAAAAGGCTCATTACAAAACCGGGTGTGCAATAACCGCATTGTGTGCCGTGATGCTCCAATAGGGCACTTTGAATGGGATGCAGATCTTCGGGGGATCCCAAGCCTTCTATAGTGATCAAATGTTTGCCGTGTAGTTTTGCCGCAGGATACAAGCATGAATTGATAGCCTCATACACGATTGACCCTTCTCTTTGGTAAGATATCACCACCGTGCAAGCTCCGCAATCGCCTTCATTGCAGCTGCACTTTGTTCCGTACATATGAAGGATTTTATGCAGCATTTCCAGGGTGCTAAGGCCAGGTGATAAAAGCGTGCTTTGCCTATTTCCGTTCAGGTAATATACGATTCTAGTGAATCGATAATTATCACCGCTATTTAGCATTTGATCCATAATTTTACCTCTCTGCGGAATAATGGTGTATCTGCTATTTTTGTAAAGCTTTTTCTGTGAGACTGTTGGTATAGGTAGCTTATCCTCGATTCCTATATAAAAGGCAGATAATGGGAAACCGGATACCGGATCTTGCTACATAAGGCTACGGATTGCGGCAAACAATTTCTCTTTGCTTACAGGCTTCGATAGCACTCTGTGAAATCCACCAGGGAGATTTATGGCTACATCCAAAGCTTCTCCTTACTGGGAGTCTTGGATACCTGTAAGTTTACATACGCAAAGGCAATTCAAAATAGAATGTACTGCCGGAGCCGGGGTTGGAATCCATGTACAACCTGCCTCCCAGGATTTCCGAAAGTCTATGGCTGATTGTCAAGCCGATGCCAATACCCTCGTATTTGCGTATGGAAGCGTCTTCCACTTGGTAGAATTGCCCATAAATATCGTTTGCGATGTCTTCAGGTATCCCCAGTCCGGTATCAGATACCCAGAGATCAGAGCGCCATTCTTCAGCCTTTGTACTCAAGTCATTGATCGAGATGGTGACATCCTTTTAGAAAGCTTCCATCACATTCTGGCAAAATGAACAGGGTATACCCTGAAGATCCTCTTTATGAGGAATGATGCCTTCCCGGCACCACTCATGTTCGTTGTTTAAAACCATGCTGTTCGAGCTTAGGAAGAAGATCACACACCGGTCTGTATCCAACAACTGCCCAAACTCCATGCATATCCGATCCATGATGTTGCTATAATCTGTTCTGCGTGCTATTCATCCCCTCTATATCAGCTTCAGCATTGGAGTACAGAGAGGGGGAGAGATAAGCAGCACACAGGATTCTGGCAGGCTTGCAGACGATTCTGCTTGACATATTCATTAGCGGGGCAATCTGGGATAAAAGGTGATACAGATGAGATGTTGCATAATAACAAACTCACATCCCAGCAATGATGTACGAATCTACTACAAACTGGGCCAGAGTCTCAGTAAAAGGGGAGAAGTGCATATAATCTCCACTAACGGGATGGTAAATAGCAGCATCAATCCTTATCAAGTGGTGGTGGATGCCAATTCTCCATACAAAGCCCTATCCCAGATTTATCGGGAAACAAAGCTATACAAACCTGATCTTGTGGTATGCGTGGAACCCCTTACCATATTGGTTGGGCTAGCGCTCAGGCGCAAATTCGGCAGCCGCGTTGTGTTCGATTGTCATGAATTCTTTGCGGATGCCCACGCCGAGCGATCCGCTTTGATCCTGCGCCCTTTGGTGAAAGCAATCTATCTGGCTGCTCTGCGTTTTCTGGCGCACAGGACTGATGCTGTGTGGGCGGTCAATCAAGAGATATTGACGCAGCTATTCCCTGCCAATCCCCGGGCGGATAATCTCCTGGTCTTGCCAAATTATCCGGTGGCAAATGTGTGGGATTATCAATGTGATGTCCCTGGTGCTTTGGCACAGCTGTGTGAGATGAAGTTCGATCTTATTTATGTAGGAGGACTCACCAAAGATAGGGGGATCTTCAAGATTTTGAAGTGCGCCACATTGCTAAAAGCAGATTTTCCGCGCATCAAGATCCTGATCTTGGGCAAGTTTCACGATTCTGCCATTGAAGCAGAGTTTCACGATTATATAAATAACTACAATCTGAATGCGATTATATACTATCAGGAATGGATTCCGGCAGAGAAGATCGGACTGCTGCTGAAGCGATCCCGTTTTGGCTTGTGGCTCTTCAATCCCAGGCTGAAGCGGATGAGTCTGGCCACTCCATTGAAGGTACTGGAATACTTTGCCGCAGGTTTACCTGTGATCAGCATCAAAACCCCGCTGATGAAGAGCTTGATCGACTACAATAAGTTGGGAATACTCTGCAGCTACCGTTCGCACGATATTACAACCGCCATCGCTAAAATGCTCAAGATGCCGGAGGAGGAGTATCAGGCGATGAGTAAGCGTTGCATAGAAATCTCGGAATCACGTTTCAATTGGGAGTCTTTGGAGCCTGCTCTCTACAATCTGTTGGACAAGTTAGGATGAAGATTCTCTATATCAGCTATTTTTATCCGCCCTTGGGGGGACCAGCAGCTTTGCGTAACCTCAAGACCGTCAAATACTTCAGCGAAGCCGGAGCAGAGATTACTGTACTTACGGTGGAAGACATCGAATACGCCTACAACGATCCGTCTCTGGTAACCGGTTGCGGAGAGCGTCATTTGGTACATGTACCTTCCTGGGATCCCATGGCACTGCTGCGCAAAGCTTTCGGAAAGAACAGAGCAGCCTCACAGATGGTCTATAAACGCAGTCCCGAACGGTTAAAACTGATGATCAGGCAAATGGCTCCCATCGACGACAAAATCGGCTGGTTGCCGCATCTACTGCGAACCGGACGCAAGCTATTGCAAAAGCAGGATTATGAACTCATCTATGTATCCTGCGGCCCTTTTTCATCGGCTATTGGAGCATATAAACTGGCAGAAGAATTTCATTTGCGCCTGGTGGTGGACTATCGGGATTACTGGACTCTGCTCTCGGATTATGATCTGATGGGCAATGCGTTCAAACGTAAGCTATCCCGGGCTTGGGAACAGCGCATCCTGAAACGGGCGGATTTTGTGGTCTGCGCCACATGCGGAATCAGAGACGATTTGGCGGCGGCATTTGATCCGGACCTGATTAAACGCAGCTTTGTATTGTATAACGGTCATGATGAAAGAGATTTTGATGGTTTGGCAGCAGGCCGGCCATCCAGTTCACATTATAGCCTCTGTTACTTCGGAAATATCTATGCCCGCCGTAGTCTGAAGCACTTGTATCAAGCAATTCTGGAGCTGGAACGGGAAGAACTGGTTCCGCAGAATCTCCGCATCCTGTTGTCTGGCAATTTCAACCGGGAAGTGTATGACGAAATAGAACATAGCGGGATCAGCGAAAGGATACAGGTGATGCCGCAGCTTAGTCACAAAGAGGCGTTGAGAACCATGCAGGAAGCGGATGCCCTGATCCTGGTGATCAACAGCAGCAGTCCCAAGGGCACCCTTACCTCAAAAGTTTTTGAATATCTGCGTTTGGCACGCCCTATCCTGGCAATGGTGCCTCAAAACGGCGAAGCGGCTCAGTTACTGCAGGAATGCGGCATTACTACGCTTTGCCCCATGGAATCGGTGTCGGGCATCAAGGAATGTCTCAATCGACTCTTTGACGCTCCAGTGGCAGAGCTTCAGCCGGCATCCGCATTGGCCAAATATGAGCGGGGAGCACAGTTGAGAGTTCTGTATCAGCACTTGCAGGACTTGGTCACAACTACACAAAAGGTATAGCTGAAGCTGCTAAGTCCCCAGTTCCAATATCTCCACAGCTCGTCCAAATTGCGCCAGATTATCCAATTCTTTATCGAGTTCTATGATGATCTTCAGACTGTGTGCCGCATCGAAGCGCAGCGGCTCGCTTATCCGGGAACTGAAGCGCAGAATCTCCGCTTTGGGGGGAGTGTTGGCAGAGTCATACTCAATCGTCATGATGCCGTGTCTCACCATGCAATTCTTCAGTTTCAACTGCTTTGCCAACAGATCTACTTTGAAATACAGCAAGAGCCAACGGGCGTTTTCGGGCAGCTCACCAAAGCGGTCTCTTAGCTCTTCGGCAAAGTCTTCGATGTCTGCCATGCTATTCAGTTGACTCAAGCGACGATAGGTTCTCAGTCGCTCCTGATCGTCGTCGATGTATGCGGGAGGGAAATAGAGGTCTACTTCGGTTTTGATGCTTTGTCTGGTGGAAGGATTGTCTTCGGCATACAGTGCCGATGTGTCACCATTTTCTACACATTCAATAGCGCGTCCCAAGAGGCGGTTGTAATAATTGAAACCGATGGCTTGGATGATGCCGCTCTGTTTGGTACCCAATATCGTTCCAGCTCCCCGCAGTTCCAGATCACGCAGTGCCACTTGAAATCCAGCACCAAGAAAGTCGTATTGGGTAAGGGCTTCCAGTCGTTGACGGGCGACCTCAGTGGTACCTTTGGGAATCAAAAGATAGGCATAAGCGCGACGATTGCTGCGTCCCACTCTGCCGCGCATTTGGTAGATCTGAGCCAATCCGAAAGTATCGGCACGGTCGATCAGAATGGTGTTTGCATTGGGGATATCGATGCCGTTTTCAATGATCGTAGTGGAGATCAGCACCTGGAATTCGCGATCCACAAGGGCTTTCATGACCTCTTCCAAGTGATGCTCAGACATCTGCGCATGACCTACCATGAAGCTGATATCTGGCATTTCCCGGCGCAGTTCTGTGGCTACCGTCTCAATGGTCTGCACGCGGTTGTGAACAAAGAAAACCTGGCCTCCGCGGTCTACTTCGCGGCGGATGGCATCTTTAATCACTTCCATATCCCGGGGCGTGATGATGGTACGGATGGGCAAGCGCTCTTTGGGAGAAGTCTGCATCAAAGAGATTTCCTTTAGCTTTGCCAGGGCCATATTCAGGGTTCGGGGGATGGGAGTGGCGCTCATATAAAGGGTGTCTACATTGCTCTGGATGCGGCGTAAGCGGTCTTTGTGACGCACTCCGAAGCGATGCTCTTCATCTATGATTAGCAGACCCAATTTTGGGAACTTGATGTCTTTGGAGAGTAAGCGGTGAGTGCCGATGGCGATGTCCACTCTACCGGATGCGATATCTTGTACGTCTCTAGTGATCATGGCCTTGCTGCGAAAGCGGGAAAGCATGGCGATGCGGACGGGATACTGGGCTAAGCGTTCTTTGAATACCCGGTAGTGCTGCTCGGTTAAAAGAGTTGTGGGGGCCAATACTGCAACCTGATATCCGCTGTTCACCGCCTTGAATGCTGCGCGAATAGCCACTTCAGTCTTGCCAAAACCAACGTCACCGCAGAGCAAGCGCTCCATGGGAGAGGGTAGTTCCATGTCGTCTTTGATCTCGCGGCCGGCTCTGGCTTGATCGGGAGTATCTTCGTAGATGAAGGATTCCTCCAGCTCTTTCTGCCATGCGGAATCTTGAGCGTGTGCCAATCCGGGACGGCTGCTGCGTTCGGCATAGAGGCGCACCAGATCGGCGGCGATCAGCTCTATTTGCTGTGTTGCTTTGTGCTTTGTGTGCTGCCATTTGGCACCGCCCAGTTTGTTCAAGGCGGGGGCAGAGCCTTCTTCGGCTACGTATTTGCTCACTAGAGATAGCTGGAAAGTGGGCACATATACCCTGTCGTCGTTCGCATATCGCAATACCAGGCACTCCACTTCCTGGCCGTCCAGTTTGATTATCTTCAGGCCTTCAAATATTCCGATTCCATGATCTACATGAACCACATAGTCGCCCGGTTTCAGGTTCTCATAATCAATGATGGTTTCGCCGGGAGCGAAGCGCGGAGCATAGCGTTTGCGTCTATACCGGTTGAATATCTCGTGATCGGTGAAGACTCCCAGTTTAGTATCTTCCAGTTCAAAGCCTTCATGTAGCACACCGATGTGGCTGTGGTAGTGCACATTCACGTCGAGCATCTGGCGCATGCGCTTTTCCTGAGAGGGGTTGTCGAAGAGCAGATAGTGCTGCCAGCCCTGTTGACTTTTTTTGATTAGAGATTCGGATAGCAAGCCCAGATCTCCTTCAAAAGCGGGTTGTCCACTGAAGGGAGCGCGGATGTTCTCCTTGATACCGGGCAGGATAAATTCGCTTTGAGACAGGTAGAGGCTTTCGCTTTGGCTTTTGCACTTGTAAAAGGCTTCTTCACTAAGGATAAGGTCTTTCACTTTAGGTATCTTTCCCTTGCTGCCTTGTTTCAGCTCCTTGCGGTATTGATTGTGGGTTTGCTCTGTCAAAGCTCCAATCTCTTCGGTTATATAACTGAAATTGCTGAAGAGGAAGATGCGCTGGTCGGCCTCGAAATAGTCTGCAAAGGGGCATAGATCCTTCGTGAGCAGGCTATAATAGTTTTCAATGCCCTCAAAGAAGCCCTTTTCCCGGATCTTGGCGATGATCACAGAACCGGAATCCACATCATCCAGAGATAGTTCGCGGGCGGGAATAACGGTGATCTCGGATAAGTCTTGGGAGATGGAGCGCTGTGTATTGGCGGAAAAGCTCCTGATAGACATGATCTCATCACCCCAGAACTCGATGCGGACGGGATGCAGTGCGGGCGGTGAGAAGAGATCCAGAATGCCGCCGCGCTTGGCGGCTGTATATACCGTGGACACCTGATACTCTATCTCATAACCCATGTTTTGTAAGCGCAATAGCAGTTCATCGGGATTTATGCTGTCACCTTTCTGGAGCTTGAAGATATGGCGGGATAGGCTTGTGCGGGAGGGGATCAGACGCAGGAAAGAACGGATCGAGAGGCTGTAGATAGCAGGGATGGAAGAACTAATGTTGTTCATAAGGGTGATCATGCGGGTAGCACGGATAGAGTAGTGAGGGGAACGCTCTTCGTAGGGCAGAATCTCATAATCCGGCAGATAGAAAGCGTTGTCCTTGCCCACCATACTCACCAAATCGTCCCACAGGTCTTCTGCTATGATGTCGTCCTGGGATACCAGTATGATGTTTTTCCCAGTTTTGGCCCAGATGTACGAGGCTACCAAGGTGCGGGCGCTTTGACTGAGATGATAGATCTGGCTGTCTGTTTTTAGAGGTAACAAGTTCTGAAAGAAGGGGGATTGTTCCAGATATGGTGCGATCTTGGTGTAGAGCATTTACGTAATCCTTAATATAATAACAGCGGGAGCTTCTGGTCCCTATAGCTTTTCTGTGAGAGCTGAATCTACAAGCTCAGTTTCCTCATCACTTCGGACAGGCTAAGGCTTTCCTGAGCGGAGTTTTTAAGGTTTTTCAGGATCAGCAATCCCTTTGTCAATTCATCTTCGCCCAAAATGATGGCGTATTCCGCGCTGGAATTGTCCGCGGCTTTCATTTGAGCCTTAAAAGAGCTTTTCTCTGGATTGTATTCTGCGTAAAATCCAGCTTGGCGCAGTTCTTGCAGTATTGGTAAAATTGCCTCCTGCGCAGCATTGCCGATTGCCACTGCATACACCTTGGGCTGTGGTATGCCCGGTAGGTCGATGCCTTCCTTTTCCAAAGCTAAAAGCAAGCGTTCAAATCCACCGGCAAAACCGATGGCAGGGGTGTCTTTACCGCCAATCTGTCCTATCAATGCGTTGTAGCGTCCCCCGCCAGCTATGGAGTTTTGCGCGCCAAGAGAATCCACAATCAGCTCAAAAGCCGTGTTTGTGTAATAATCCAGACCGCGCACAATAGCGGGATTCACTGTGTAAACAATGCCCATCTTATCTAGATAGTTGCGTACCTGATCAAAGTGCTGGCTGCAGTCTGGATCCAGATAGTCCAATTGCGATGGGGCGTCTTTACGAAAGACCTTGCAGGAAGGAACTTTGCAATCCAGCAAGCGGCGAGGTTTCTGTTCAAATCGCTTTTGACAATCCGGACACAGTTCAGCAAGATGTGGTCGATAATACTCCTGCAGGGCTTCATCATATACTTTTGCACAATTGGCACAGCCCACGCTGTTGATCTCCAGGCGGGGTTCTCTGAGCCCCAGTGCTTTCAGGAAGTTCATTTCGATGGCAATCACTTCAGCATCGAAATATGGATGATTGCTCCCGATCAGTTCGATGCCATATTGATAGAATTGACGGTAGCGTCCCGCTTGCGGGCGATCATAGCGAAACATGGGACCCATATAGAAAAGCTTGCTGTGCCCCCCGCTTTTATCCATGTGATTCTCCACAAAAGAGCGCACCACAGGAGCGGTTCCTTCCGGACGCAGTGCAAAGGTTCTGCCTTTTTGATCGCTGAAGCGATACATCTCTTTTTGCACTACATCGGAGCTTTCTCCGGAGCTACGCTCAAAGAGTTCCGCCATCTCAAAGATTGGGGTGCTGATCTCGTTGTAACCAAAGCTAGCGGCTACCTTACGAAACACATCCTTCACATATTGCCATTTAGCACTGTCAGAGGGCAGGATATCAAAGGTTCCTCGGGGGATTTTATACATCATCGTTTCCTCTTAATAAGGTCATCAAATTTACAGGTGCTTCTGCCGTCAAGCAGTTCTGAGGGATACTTCACTCCTACCAGATACAAGCCCTCTGCAGGAGCTGTGGTTACCAAGTTTTGGCGCGGACACTGCTCTGCCAATAGCCTGTCGATGGTATCCGGGCTGAGGCTGAAGTGAGAGATGTTCGCCAATGTTCCCACAATGCGGCGTACCATATTGTGCAGAAAGCGATCGGCGCGGATGAAGAAAGTGAAGTAATCGTTATCCTCGGTAATGTTGATCTCTTTAATCTCGCAGATGTGATTTGGCACTTCGGGATTCAAGCGGCCAAAGCTGCTGAAGTCGTGAGAACCCAGCATGCGTTGTGCAGCCTCCTGCATGGGTTCCAGCCTGATTCTCAGATGCGGGATAAAGCCGCTGTAAGTGCGATTGAAGGGATCCCGGTCTTTACTGAGCAAATACTTATACTGCCGTTCGCAGGCCTGATAACGGGCGGAGAAGTCCTCGCTTATCTGCCATATCTGTAATACCTTCACGTCATCAGGAAGCCAGCGGCGAAAGGCTTTCAGCATCTGTTCCATAGTCATTCTACCATCATAGTCGAAATGAGCATATTGCGCCAAAGCGTGCACTCCGGTGTCTGTACGCCCCGCTGCGATTAGTGCTACCGGCTTTCCGCTGAATTGCTCCAAAGCTCTTTCCATCACACTCTGAATGCTGCGTCCTTGTTTCTGCTTCTGCCAGCCGATAAAGCAGCTGCCGTCATAAGCCATTTTGATGAGATAACGCATCCTAGCCTCTACAGTCCATTTACCAAGACCAATATACAAAGGAAAAGCAAACCATAGAGATTGGCACTGTAGTTGAGCTGTGGGATGGAGCTTTCCATATGCATATACTGCTTCACCTTTGTTTCGATGTCCGCGCTTTGGTCATGCACCTGTTTACCCGCAGCCAGAGCTTTGTCCAATATCCCTGCGATGCTGTCCTGTTTGTCCATGGCTTTGTGGATTTCCAGATAGTGCTTCAGAAACAGCCATGTAGCCAGAGAGTAAGAGAGTAGAGCTTTACATATTTTACTTTTACACAATGGTTTCAGTTCCGCCCAAAGAACCGCCTTGTCCAAAGATGCCCACACTGCTACGGTGATCAGCGCCAGATACACTATTTTCAGCGTAAAGATACCTGCCAGGGGAAAATCCACTTTGAACAGCATGGCAAATACCCAATATGCGGCAAGAAATGTGAGCAACTTGCGCAGAGCAAAGATGAATTTGGCATACAGATAAGGTTCTGCCACAAAATATAGGAGAAAGAGCAAAGTCTGTACCGCCAATTGCCTGAGAGACACCTCGAAGACCATACTCAGGCTTAGCAAAAAGATCAGCAGTCTTATCAGAACATGCTGACGCCGGATGAGTCCCAATCTCATGGGCCAGAGCTATCCTCTTCCTCGGGAGGAAGGGGAACCGGGATATCCTCCGGGCTGGGGCTTTCTTCCTGCTCTGAGTCCGGATCGGCCTCGCTTTCAGGGCTTGGCAATTCTTCAGGGACTGTCTCAGGGATTTCTTGTGATAGACTATCCGGAGCAACCCCTGCATCGGTTTCAACGTCTGGAATATCCGGCACGGCAGGTGTATTATCTTCCAGGCTGAGGCTGTCGCTTTCACTTTCTACAGCATCTTCGATGATTTCCGGCACCTGCGAGAGAGTATCCGGTAATGACGTTTCGTTTTGTGTATCCGGGATATCGGCAGCATCTGTGCCCAGGCTATCCGCAATAACCGTTGCCAGGCTGTCTTCCGGCTCGTAATAACGGTAATCAAGCTCCCGCTTCAGGAAGTTTTGCCCATTGTAAAAACGCCGTGCAGCCTCCGCATACTCCGGGGGCACATTCTCTTCGAGCAATACGTTTAGATAAACTTTTGCCAGCGTAGTATCTGGCTCTTCAAAGCTGTAATACCAGCCCAAACGGTAGTTTGCCCTGCCGCGTATATCCCCAAAGTCACTCTCGGTGAAGCTCAACATCGCGGTCAGTAAAGAATCTGTATATTCGGGATAATAGTCCAATGCATGGTCAAAAGCGCTATCTGCCTCTTCCCAAACCGGATCCACCAGACTTGGGGTTCTCCCTTCTGCCAATGCGTTGATGGCGGCTGAATACATATTCCGGGGATAGCGTACATTCATCTCTTGCCGGATCACTTCGGCTTCTTCTTCACTCCCCTGAATGTCTCGCAAGATGCTGTATAACGAATAATTGCAGAAGGGAATGATCTCGCTGTCAAATCGCTGAAGCGCAATCTCCAGAGGTTCTATTCTATCTTGAATGCGCTGTATTTCAGACCTGAGAGATGTCAATCTCTGTAAGGCTACTTGCGATGGATCGACCGGTTCTTCCTTGCTGGATTCTTCTGCTGATGCTGCAAGGCTATCGGCCTCCGGAGCCCGATCCGTTACTTCCTCCGGCTGGAGCAGTAAAGAGTCGCTTGGTGCCGGCTCATTCTGGTCATAATCCTGCAGACTATCAGCTTCACCCACAGTGAATTCCGGTGTGTCGATCTCGGCAGCCAAAGAATCCGGGCTTTCCGCTTCTACTTCGCTGGTTACTAACGAGCTGTCCGCGGCAGGTAATGCTTCCAGGGATTCAAGGCTATCCGGTACTATGATACTCAGGCTATCGATCTCAACCTGCATTTCTGCCAGCATCAGGCGCAGAGAATCAGCTTCTGCAGCTATGCTATCACGTTCGGAGATCACTCTGCGATAGCTGGTGAGCGCAGAATCAGGCAATGCGATGGGTTTCAAAAAACTCTCTGCTCTCTGATAATGATAATCCAGAAAAGCCTGCAAGTTACTGTTGTCATCCACGAGGGTTCGTTTGGTCTGATTTATCGCTGCTGCCAGTTGGGATGCAACTTCGATGTATTCACCGGCGCTGTATTCGGTGCGCACCTTGTTCAGATGAGTTACGGATGTATCCCAATCCTGTCGGTTAAAATAAAGATATCGTCCCCAGAAATAGTAGGCAGCCGCGGAGTGCTCGGTGCGGGCATAGCTTTTGGTTACTTCTTCAAATTGCTCCAGACCTTCTTCGTCACCATTTGCCAAGAGGATTCTGCCATACAAGACTTTAGCCCGAGACAGCATATCAGGGCGGCTTTCGTTTCGCACGACATACTTCACTTCTTTGAGTGCCTCAGGATAGCGCTCCAATTCAAATAAGTTCAAGGCTATATAATATCCGGCTTCCAGCTTGCGCAGCTTGGGTATGCCGCGTGTTTGCGTGAAGGTGGTGAATTCTTCCAGAGATTTCTCGTAATCACCTTGCATATAATAGTTTTTGCCAAAGAGGAAAAAAGCATCCTTGAATTCTTCGGCTTTGCGATAATCCGTCAAAATGCGTTCCAGCCAGTACTGCGAGCGGATATAGTCCTCGTCGTCGATCTCAAAATCCGCAAGTAACAATAGGGCTCTGGCATGATGCTTCAGGTATTTGGGATTGCGGACAAACTGCTCCAACAAAGCTTCGGATTGTGATGCTTGATTCACTTCGCGCATTACTCTCGCCAGATACAAATGTGCGTCTGGAATGTGCTTGCTGTCAGGATATCCCTTGATCAGGTTCTCGAAGGCATCCTTGGCCTGAAAAGCAGAATTCTTTTTGTAATACAGTGCACGCGCCATCAGAAACAACGCATCATCAGCTTGCTTGCCCTTGCTGTTTCGGGACAGGATAATACCGCACTTCTGGATAGCTTTGGTATACTCGTCCACGGCCTGGGGTGTGGGGCGGCCGTTGGCGTTCAGTGCCCGATCCTGTGCGCTTTTAAAGTATTTATTGGCATTGTACATGGTGTTGTCTATCCCGCAGGCGACAAGCATGCCAAATAGTGCCAGAACAAATGTTATGCGCGTGTATCTCATAGTGCAATAAGCTCGGGCCTTAGCCATTTTGTCAATCGATTTCTATTCCGCTTTGCTCCACCGCTGTCAACACAGCGTTTGCTTTGATGGCTGCAACGCTTTTATGCAGCTCAGGATACATCACCCGGTCCTCCGCCAATTGCGGTGAAAACTCACGTAAGCGAGCTTTTACCATCTCCAGCGCAGAAGAACTTGGCTTTTGTCTTAGATCGATGGCTTGAGCGGCAATCATCCACTCAATCGCCAAAACAGTGCTCACGTTCTCGATTATCTGCATTAGCTTGATGGCCGATACCGAGCCCATGGATACGTGATCCTCTTGATTTGCCGAGGTAGGGATGCTGTCAACCGAGGCGGGGTGAGCCAATACTTTGTTTTCAGAGATCGCTGAGGCTGCGGTAAGTTGGATGATCATGTATCCGGAATCCAATCCAGGACGATGTGCCAAAAACGGCGGTAACCCACGTGATAAGGCGGGATTCAGCATTTGTTCCATGCGCCGTTCACTGATGTTTGCCAGTTCACTGATGGCGATGGCCATACTGTCCAGGGCGATTGCAAGCGGCTCTCCGTGGAAGTTCCCCCCGGAAATCACCTGCTTTTCTTCAGGGAAGATCAAAGGATTGTCTGTGGCAGAATTGATCTCGATCTCCAACACACCGCGCACATAAGTCAAAGCGTCCCGTACCGCACCATGCACTTGAGGTGTACATCTCAATGAATAGGCATCCTGAACATTGGGACAATTTCTGTGACTCTTGCGCAAGGGACTGTTTTCCAAAAGCTTGTGGATGTTCCGCGCTGAGGCCAACTGTCCCGGATGCGGACGCAGGGCGTGTACCAGAGGATTCATGGCATTGGGAGTTCCCAACAGTCCGTCGATACTCATTGCAGCCAGGATATCTGCCTGTTTGCAGAGGTTTTCGGCCTGGATCAAACTCAGCACACCGATAGCAGCCATCACCTGAGTGCCGTTGTTCAAGGCCAAACCTTCTTTAGCTTCCAGCTTCACCGTCTGGATTCCGGCTTTTTGCATTGCTTCCGCACCGCTCATCTTTTCACCCTTATATTTCGCTTCGCCTTCACCGATTAGCACCAAAGCGAGGTGGGACAGGGGTGACAGATCACCGCTTGCTCCTACCGATCCGCGCATTGGGATCACGGGGTGGATGCCGGAATTCAGCATCTGCACAAGTGTTTGTAAGGTTTCGATGCGAATGCCTGAATGACCTTTTGCCAATACTGCAATACGCAATAGCATGATGGCACGGGTAATGGGTTCATTATAAGGTTCGCCTACGCTTACGGCATGGCTTCGGATGAGGTTAACTTGCAGCTCTGCAATGTTTTCCTTCTCTATGCATACAGTGCTGAACTTGCCAAAACCGGTTGTAAGACCATATACTATATCGCCTTTGGCGATGATACTTTCCACATATTCACGGCAACGTTTTACCTTGGCAATGCTCTCTTCAGAAAGGCGGATCGGCGCATGCTCAAGCGCTACTTGCGCAACCGCTTCCAGGTTTAGACTATTGCCATCGATGATGATTTCTTGCATGATTCCTCTGATGTTTCTATATTGATAAAGATGATAAGTATATAAGATTCTATTAATTTGCTCAACTCAATGAAATGCCCTCTTTTTGTCAAGCAGGGATTGGAAATGGCAGCTCCTGACTCCGTATCGTAGCATTTCGATGCTACTGAGGGTTCGATACGTCTCGCACCGGAAACGGCCGGAGGTCGCTTCAGAAGGGTTTACAGTTGCTATAGTGCAGCGGTTTTGCAGTTGATGGTATTGCGATCGTAGCTCGTGCCTACGGCACGTTCCCGTTATTGCATATCTCCTGAGGTGTCAATGTGCAGATATCAAATGTCACCCCTCATGGGGTTTTAAGGGTGGATTTTGCGACCCTACCGGGACTGGATGTTGAAGGGTGCTGGTGCACCATTCAACAGGTGCGAAGCAACTCATCTGCGTGCTATTCAACCTCCATACATCAAGCCGTGATAAAGCAGATATCATCGGGTTATCATCTAGTGTTCATTAGATCATAACGGGTTTATATCTACTTCGGCAAAGCTTGAGCTACAGGGCAAGCGTAGCAGATAGTGGGATCGGTCAGTACAAGACCACTCTTTTGGTGGATGTATGCTCTTTTGTGTTAAAGCGCAGGAAATAGATTCCTGCAGGCAGCTTTTGCCCTCTGGATCCTTTACCATCCCAGCTCAGATCAAAGGAGCCGGAGCTAATACCTGCAGTGCGGTACACACATTGCCCTTTTAAATTGTACACCAGAAAAAGGTATTCTTGCGGGCTTTGCTTTGTAGTTACAGCAACATTTATAGACTGGGAAAATGGATTGGGGTACACTGTTTGGATGCCAGAAACCATCGGTTCTACCAGTTCTGGAGGATTTGCTGAGCTAATATAGTATGTCTCTTCCATGATGGAGCTGGGAAACCAATTCGGGTAGTATGCTCTGGCCTTCAAGATTGTATCCTGCGTAAGCTCGAAAGTAGAGTAGTACAATGTCGAAAGGGTATCCGGATCAGATCCGTCCAGAGTGTAATAGATCGATACCTCAGGTGTGATGCAAAACAAGCGTACCTGGACAACATCTTCATAATCGCCGCCGGTAGGATAGGCGTATGGAGTCTCCACAGTTTCCCTCACCGTATAAAGACCTTCAGATATCGCGCTATGAATCCATCCGGATTTGAAAGCGCGGGCCCGGAGGCTCAGGGTATCGGGTTGTGCTATGATGATCGGCTCATACTCGTCATAAACCGGAGAATCTTCAGCCGGTTCGCTGCCATCCATAGTGTAGCATACATATGAATCCACTATGGGGCAAGACAGGGATATCGACAGCATTGTGGGGTAATCCCCCGGCTCCGGGCTAAATACTGGACGCGGAACATAGTGCGTACCTCCCGGATTGATCAGGATCAGATCATCCGGATACAAGCCTGCCTGTCCGTTTACTACAGATCGAATCCGCACTTCGTCTTCATATATCATCTGAGCCCTGAAATCCCAGACCCGGAAGTATATGATTTCATCATCGCTTTCGCTATAAACCTGCACTGTGCAGATGGGACCTTCATCCGTCTCCACAATCGGCGCTTTTCCGCGTAATATCGGTTGTTCACCCACCGTCACAAACGCAGCCAGGATGTCGTTTGCACTGGTGGGTACATCGTTGATAAATACTTTCGTGGTAATCGTCATTGCAGAGTTCATTTCCACCGGTTGCGGCCAGGGATCTGCTGCTTGAGTGCCGGATTGAGCATAGAGAAGGTAAAAGTCGTCCGGGTATGATCCCACTGTTCCATTTACTACGGATGACAGCATTTGATCGCTATGGCATGTACTTTCGTCACTTTGATCCCAAATCATGAAACGGAGCTCTTCGCCATCCACAGCTGTGTAGATCTGGAGCAGACAACCGGATATACCGCCGATCTGTATGATCTCGCCCTTGCCGCGCAACTGAGGCATACCGTTCACCAGTACATACGCCGCCAAAAGGTCTCCTGAAGAAGCGGGACTGCCGTCGATATGAGGCTTGGTCAAAAGGCTCATGCTTTCGGGCAATACCACAGGTTGCGGCCAGGGATCTGTGGCGAACAGAATTGCGGTACAAACCGTGATGATCAGGCAAAACACATATCTCTTGAACATTTATCCTCCTACTTCAGCAGCATCAGCTTAATAAGCTGAGTACTATTACCATTACTTAAACGGCAGAGATAGATTCCGGATGATAGCCTTCTGCCGGCGTCATCCAATCCGTCCCAGGATATGTCCAGAGGCCCGGTATTGGCTTTTATGCTTCGGAGACTACGGACTTTTTGACCCTTTATGTTATAGATGTCCAATTGGGGATTTGCGTCGTCTTTGAGGATGTTCAGGTGGATTAAAGTACCGTTCTGGAACGGATTTGGGTAGCTGCTCACCAGGCAAATGTCGTAAGCAGGGCTGTCCGGCCGATCCGGGCTTTGGGTAAGGTCGTAAAACTCAGGGTACTTACCGAGTTCTGCGTTTACCGCACCAGTAATCCGGTTTTCGACGGGCAGCAATGCGCCGGTTTTGGATTCTATATACAGGTCTATCGCTTCATTATCCTGGCAAAAGACCTGAAGCAGAGCAGCGGGGAATCCTTCCGGATCGATCAAAGTCTGAGCGCCGCGAAGATCCTCTCCTACTTTTGCTATCAGGATGTCTCCGGCAGTTGCCCAATCGCAACGCGCCATGATGGTCATGCTGGATGGCAGCACTCGGATTTCAGGTATTACACTACAGTCATTCTTTGCTTGGGATTGTTCTGCATAGCCCTGATATATTAGGTTTTGCTGACTGTTCACCTCTATCCAATAACCTTTTCCGGGCTGCATTTGCGATAAAGTGGAATATGGATTTGCAGGGATGTAGATGCCGTCTTTGCCCTTAACCTGCTGCAAATGGGCGGCGATGCTTTGCATGGCGTCTGCTACCTCCAACTGCCCGGTGGGATAATATGCAGCAAGGTTCCAGCCTTCACTGAGAGGAATGGGGATGTTGGGGGCAATCTGCTCTCCGCCTACGATCCAGGTGTCATCTTCGGCCAGGAGGATATTGTAGGCTCTGCCGTCACTAAGGTTTGACAGGCTGGAGTAGGGATTACCGGATTGCCAAACACCTTCTGTACCTTTTATCTGTAAAACGTTGGAGGCCAGATTGCCCAAAATGCGGGGCAGTTCAGAATAGGTGGGGCTGATATTCAGCGAACACAGATTCCAACCGGCGTAAAGCTCCAGGTACATCAGAGTGGGAGCACCGGGATTGCAATACATCCGAAAGTCGTCCACCATGAATGTCAAGGCATCTTCAGATACGCAGCGGATGGCAATCCATGCTTGCTGATTATCATAAGCTGAAATATCGTAACAATACTCAGTCCATTGCGTGGAAGCTAGCACATAACCCGGTCCGCTGATGAAATCGAAAGATTCTTCCCCAAAAGCGGGATCGGTGCTAATACCCACCCGGAAACGTTCTGGGCGATATAGGGCGGAAGCGCTCCTGGCATAAAACTTGATGAGGCTGTTCGTACCCAGATTCAGCGCTGGGCTTATCAGCCAATCGTCGTTTGCGGTGTCCAGAGCAGCAAAAGCAGCGGCAAATTTGGAGCCTTGCTGAGCCGCCATGTTGGGAATGGGAGGAACCGCTGCATCTGGATTGAACACCATGTATGCTATCTCTGTGCCATAATTGGGATACTCGTGATCCAGTATGCCGTAAGTGGGCTGATGATCATTGTCTAGAAGAGTCCAGGGTGGAAACTGAGTGCAGAAATTGTCATAAGTCTCGAAGGAATCTTCAAAGACCAAAGGGGCTACAACCCAGTTCACAAGTAGCGCTACACTGGCGGGCGTAGATTCACCCGAGTCATACCTGGCGGTTACATCGTAGCTGTAAAAACCATCAGGGAGATTGGGATCTATGTATGAACAGGTGGTTGGATTGGGGATGGTGGCTATCAGGACACTGTTTCGGTATACTTTGTATCCCAGCAGATCACGAGTACTCTGCCCTTGGTCGGCGAGGGATGCCTGAGCCTGAGGTGAATCCCAGCTAAGATACACGTTATTGTCGATCAATTCTGCTTGCAGATTGTCAGGAGGTTCAAGGGTACTGATCTCCTCTAGTTCAAAATCCAGGCTAATATAGCTATTGCTCTGAAATACAACACTTTGGGTCTGTGTTACATATCCGTTTTTGGATACCCTTACCCGGTAGCTTCCATAAGGTATTCCTACGATGCGGTAGTAACCCAAACTGTTTGTGACGGCACTGAAGGTACTACCTTCCAGGTTTATTGATGCATCCTGTACAGGGGAGCCGGAAGATCTCACATAACCTGTAAGAGTCGCTGCGTTTGTGGGACGGATGTTCATCACAGCGGCATGCCATTGGTTGAATTCGTGGGTATCCGGATTCAGACCGTGAAGATAGTAATAACCGTCCCAAAAACCACCCCAGCCCCAATTAATATGAAAATGGTCTGTGTTTTGGTATCCGTCCAATACGAACGAATGGCCTCCTGAAGACCCGTAACCATAATATAGCACCGGACAGCCCTCATCTAAGTTCTGACGTAACATTATTGTCCATATAGATTGGGTATATGAGGATGCTGTGTGATAGGAGCAGGTGGGATGATAGCGGAAGTAATTCACCATAGCGGCGGGTATGTCCTCCACATAGGCTCCGCTGCCATCTGGTCCATATTGCGTATCCACCGCAACTCCGCAGCAATACATCAGAGTGCTTATGGCGGCATTGGGGGAGTCGATGGAATTTGGCATGCTGTCCCAGTCGAAAGTAGTATTGCTGAAGTTTACAAACTGATCTCCATAATTCGGGGAGTAATAGCTATGTGATCCCAATCCGGTTTCGGGATAAGACCATCGTTTCATTATCTGAGCCATGGAAGTGGCTACACATCCTGCTACAGCGTGACCTCCAGAACCGTAGGGCTCGGAAGGGCATAGGGTATTGTAAGGATAGTCCTGATTCCAGGTAGTCTGAAGGATTGGTGCTACTTCACGCTGGATGCTGTATCTGCTCGTGTCGCCCCTGCGTAGTTCGTCCCAGCCCGGATCGCTGGTCAATTGTACGTTTTTTCGAATCTCACGGATGGCTTCCGCATAATCTCGCAGCAACCAATCTATATGATCCGGGATCTCTGTTTCGGAGATGTTGTTACTGGTAGAATAAGCCAGGATAGGTGTTACTCTGTCATCAGCAGAGACCATGATGAAGCCTTGGGGTCTATAGCTTAGTATGTAGAAATCTGCTTGCTCCGCATCCCGCTCATTGGGATAAGAAAGACAGGTGGCAAAGCTGGGATGCTGAGCAGAGACATGAGTCCATACTGTATTTCCGATGGCTATTGCTTCTTTTTCAGAAACCCTGAGCGCATATGCAGCTGGAAACCAAACCAAAAGGCTTAGTATCAGTAAAAGCTGTTTCATAAGACCTCCAATATTCCAGAAAAGTCTATTTTCAAGTAATTCTCTTGCTATCCTTACATGAAGAAGGGCATCTGAACGGAGATGCAAGAAAATGAACTTACAAGCATTGCGAGAATAGAAACATACCATTATTATCCAAGTATTATTCTTCATCTGAGTTGTCAAGGTAAAATACCGCCTGGATTGCCCTAGATGGAAACAAGTATGCGTTCTCACTATAGAGTATCAAGTGAAATTGCAAATAGTATCACTTTCGTTGCAAATCGCTGTTTTCTGTGAGACTCCAGTTTCAACCTTTTTGCAAATCGATTTCAACCTTTTTACAAATCCAGTTTCAACCTTTTTACAAATGAGGGTCTGTAGATATGAGAATATGATATATCTGTCAATTGCGCATTGCCGGCAAAGATATACACATATCCATTATACCAAGGATTTGGTGAATCGGATTGTGGCGCGGATACCGCCAAATCACAGAATCCATCCCCGTTGAAATTGCCTGCTGCCAGTTGCCAGCCAAACTGATGAAAGGGTGAGGTAGAAGGGCTGGATATCCGCAGATCATACATCCCATTGGGAATCGCTTTTCCCAGCCAGATTCCCGCATGGCCGATCCAAGTGAATGCCAGCCAGTCACTACCCGCCAGATCGCTGTAACCATCTCCATTGAAATCACCATAAGCTACTTTCTGCCAAGAGCCAAGGTTAAGGAGGTTTGCAGCGGAAAAGCTTTCTACGGTAATCTCCTCCGTCATCATGATATTGTTGCCTCCCAGGCGAATCTTGTTATTATTATACCATGAATCACCATTACAGTAAACCATATCATCATAGCCATCCCCGTTGATATCGCCAATGCCATAAGCGCCAGCAAAGATTTGTCCTCCTGAATTACTATTTGGTACTTGATACATCAGAATCCGGTCATTGACGTTAAAGGTATTGCTACCCAGATAAAGATATCGATAGATATTGAATTCGCCGTTTATTGTAGCCCCAAAACCAGCTACAAAATCATCCAGCCCATCGCCATTTACATCTCCCACAGGTTCCATGTTATGCAGTACCTGGTTACTTACTACGATATCGTCAAGTAATTCTAACTCCCATGTTCCTCCATAGAGGATCGCCAGCTTAAATTCTCCATTATACTCGTCGTTCGCCCATACCGAACAACCCAGGTCATCATAGCCATCGTTGTTCACGTCTCCAATGCAGGATAGGGGACGAATCTGGGGAGTACTCTCGTCCGCTTGAATAATGATTTCATAATCATATTCCAAATCTGCATTTGAGCCGCCATAATAGAAATGGATTGCAACCGAATCCCAGTCCGAATGATAGAAGTCCAATGTCATCAGATCGTCAATACCATCCGCATTCACATCTCCAGCGTTAAGAACGGAATTCGGCGCTGAGAGCCAAGGCGGTTGATTTAGTCTGGTAAGATCAGCAATAGAATTAAAGTCATTACCTCCGAAGTATACCATCAATCCAATCTCTTGATCAGGCCCCGATTTCCTGGTAGTAACCACTAGATCATCAAAACTATCAGCATTGAAATCCATTACAACCAATTTCACCCCCAACCAGGCATTACCATGCTCTCCAACTAATGTCTGCATAATTGGCATGCTGTTTTGGGCATAAATGCCGCTGATTGCCAGCAGAAGCATGATCAAGGACATCATCATCTTTGGCGTTTTCATTAGTTCCTCCCTTTATTTTAAGTTTGTATCATATGACCATAGGAGTAAGCTATCAAAAAAGGAGACTCTTATGGACAAGATTAAGTCAGAGCAAGGATATG
>Ga0172377_10001721_pt1 | contig 22239 bp, 20 predicted proteins | sample Pumphouse3metaG_FD_119749 | JGI IMG/M metagenome (GOLD analysis project Ga0172377, IMG submission 119749) | Leachate microbial communities from a municipal landfill in Southern Ontario, Canada - Pumphouse #3 metaG | ecosystem: Engineered > Solid waste > Landfill > Unclassified | place: Canada...
ATGACTGCGGTAAGTGCCATCATCTTCCTGATATCGGCTCGCTGGAATCACCTGACCGTCCTGATCTTCAACTTCTCCGAAAACCTCAGATTCGGTCTTGCCAGCGTCTTGTCAACCATCCTGATCGTCATCGTCCTCTCCGTATGGGGTCTGATGCAGGTCGTGGTCCGTGATGACAAGCTCACCCAGAAATCTATCTCAGCCCGCTAAGGTGGTGATCCATGGAAAAGAAAAGCGTATCGGTAACCCTTGAGCATGTAACAAAGAAATTCAAGGACGTAAAAGGAAAGGCTGACGTCATTGCTGTCAATGATTCGCACTTTGTCATCGAACCGGGAGAACTGGTGACCTTGCTCGGTCCCTCCGGTTGCGGAAAAACCACCACCTTGCGGATGATTGCAGGATTTGAGCTTCCCACCGAAGGAAAAATTTACATCGGCAACGAGGAAGTGACCATGCTGCCGCCGAACAAGCGTGACACGGCAACCATGTTCCAGAGCTACGGACTCTTCCCCCATATGACGGTCTTTGACAATGTCGCCTATGGTCTGAAGCTGAGAAAGGTTCCGCAAGAGGAAATCACCAAACGGGTCAATGAGACCTTGGAGCTGGTTGGTCTTGCAACCTATGGCGATCGTGCCCCTTCCAAGCTCTCTGGAGGTCAGCAGCAGCGCGTGGCTCTGGCCCGCAGCCTCATCGTCACCCCATCCGTCCTGCTGTTGGATGAACCGCTCTCGAACCTCGACGCGCTGCTGCGGGAGCAGATGCGCGTTGAGATCCGCAAGATCCAGAAGGAGCTGGGCATCACCGCTGTGTATGTCACCCACGACCGGGTTGAGGCAATGAGCCTTTCCGACCGTGTGGTAGTCATGAAGAACGGGTATATTCGCCAGATAGGCTCACCCAGTGAGATTTATGAGGATCCAAACTCCCGCTTTGTTGCCGGATTCGTCGGCAAGGCTGCGTTCTTCCCCATCACCGTAACAAAACATGACAAGAAAGTCTGGACTTGCCAGCTTGGCGATAAGGAAGTCCTGGTTGAACGTGCGGCCGATGATGTTGAGGTCGGCAGTGATGCCGTTCTCATGGCTCGTCCCGAATCCTTGAGAGTTGTGGAGAGTGGCGCCGGAAAGATTGAGGGCAAGGTCAGGATGAATGTTTATCTCGGCAACAGCCTTGAGGCATTCATACACACATCCTTTGGTGAAGTCCTTGTCCAGATCGACGACCCCCATGCCAAGAAGGTGTTCAAGGAAGGGGAGGCCGTCTCGATTGACTTCACGGCCGACCGGGTCCGGCTTCTGAACAAGAACGAAGCATAGAGAGAAGACAGGCTGCCAACAAACGGCAGCCTGCTTCATGTTCGCCCTAGGATTGGGAGACAACCCCATCTTCTATGCAGAACGGCTGATCAGTGCCTTCCACCACCACATCCTTGAGCGTATAGGATGCATTTCGCAACCGAATCCCTCGTGAGCTTGGAGTGGGAAGACCTGCATACATCTCGCTCTCATTGACATCCTGAAGATGCTCTTTGGCAACAGAGAAGAAGCAGTTACGAATCTCCAGACCTCTGATCGGTTGTTCGGGAAGACCGACAATGAAGGCAGCAGAAGCGGTGCACTCTTCCATGCGGCAATTCTCAATGAGGACATCCGCAATGCTTGGGGTTGTGGAGACAACCGGCATTTTTTGCAAGGAGAACTCCTCCGGGTCCAGACTTCCACAGCGATAGTACATATTCAGGGTGAGTGCACAGAGGTTTCTTCTCGTTCGGATGGCTGAGAAATGGAGGTTGGAAATTGCTCCTCCCCTGCCTCGTCGAGTCTTGATCCGGATTCCCCGATCGGTTCCATCGAAGAAGCAATCCTGCACCTTGACAGTATGGATGCCTGCTGCAGTTTCACTGCCGATGACCGCTCCCCCATGGGCATTCCTGACAGTACATCCCTGGATGAGGACATCGTGGGTTGAAAGGCCCGTGGCAATCCCGTCAGGTCCACTGCCGCTCTTGAGCGCTATCCCATCATCTCCCACATCCACGTCGCAATCCTTGATGGTGACAAAACCGCAGGAGTCAACATCGATGCCATCGGTATTGGGGGCATCCTTGGGGTTGTGGATTTTCATATCCTTCAGGATTACATTGGTGCTGTAGAGAGGGTGGAGTGTCCAGAAGGGGCTGTCCTGGAGGGTCAGGCCTTCAAGCTTCACATTATTACTCCTCAGGATCTGCACCAAGGGCGGGCGCAGAAACTGGCTTTGCCGGCCTCCCCCTCCCCCTTGCTGTGTCTCATACCCAGGATTAAGTCGGGCAAGCTCCTGCTCCATAGGGGAGACAGGGCCCATTTGGGTGTTCCTCTTCTCGTTTGCCTTCTTCCACCACCAGCTTCCATTGCCTTCGATGACACCGTTTCCCTTGAGAATGATTCCATCGCTCTCGGTGATGAGAAAGCAGGGATGCATGCAGTAGCAATTCACTCCCTCCCAGCGCGAGAGGACCGGCCGGTACAGCGTTTCGTCAGCAATAAAGCGGATGACCGAACCTTCTGCGAAATCAAGAACGATTTCCTTTCCCTTGAGACACAGAGGACCGGTGAGGTAGGTTCCCTTTCCAATGTGCAATACGCCTCCGTCACAGACTGCCTGAAAAGCCTTTTCAAAGACCTGTGTATTATCAAACGTGCCGTTTCCTTGTGCCCCAAATTCGCTGAGTGCAAACTCCTTCACAATATCCTCTCCTTACGTTTCCTTTACTTTTCCCTGCCGAACGCCTACAATTTTCCCATGAAACACCTAGGATTCAGAGCCCATGACTTGGGCACATTCGATTCAGCAACACAGTTGGCTTCGGCCATCGCCACCTATGGGCCTTCCATTCCCATCCAGCTTGCCATCCGCAAGGTGCTCAGGGATGCCCCCATGTCCAGTTCCTACACCGAAGCATTCATCAAGAACCTGCATGATGAGCTTGCTGCCAAAGGTGCCTCTGTAGCGGTCTTTGGCTGCTACATCAATCCGGTTCATCCGGATAAGGCAATCAGGGACGAGCAGCTCTCCTCATTCGAACAACACCTCAAGTTTGCCAATCTCCTTGGCTGCCCCTTGGTAGGAACCGAAACCGGCTCGCTCAATGCCGACTGCTCCTTCCACCCTGATACTGCAGAACCAAAGGTACTCGATGTCCTCTACCGGAGCATTGAACGCCTTGTGGAGGCTGCAGTCAAGTATGATGCCATCGTTGGGGTTGAAGCGGTAAGCAAACAGCACACGATAAGCACCATAGAACGGATGGCCGCTTTGGTGGAAAAGTTCGACACCCCCCACCTCAAGGTCATCTACGACCCGATCAACCTCGTACCGTGGACAGGCCTGGCCGAACAGGATGGAAGCAGCAGGGGCAAGCCGTCGATTGAGGCTCAGAGAACCTTCGTCAATGCAGCCCTCGATGCCTTCGGTCCACGCATTGCAGCCCTCCATGTCAAGGATTATCGCCTAGACTCCAATGGCTACAAAATCGGGGACCTTCCCTTCGGCGAAGGGGTCTTCGACTGGAAGGACCTGTTCTCCGAACTGAGAAAGCGGTCGATTGAGGTCCCTGCCTTGCTTGAGAATGCAAACCCTGCAACCTTGGCCGATACCCTCTCGCTCCTCTCTACATACTGAACCACGCCAACAAAGCGCTCAAGGCTCTTTCTTGACGTGTTTTTGCACATTTCCGCCCTTCTAAAAAAGGAAGGGCTGTGCAAAGGAGACAGGGCGCTTGTTGTCGGCAAGAACCTTGCCCAGATATGCAGTGTCGAGATCAAGGTCTGAAACCAGCCGCAGCAAGAGCTCCTCGGGAACAAGATTCTGCTCACAGAAGAGGAAAATCAAAGCCTTTTCCGCGATATTCTGCGGCTTGAGTGCATTGAAGAAGATTTCCTCATCCTTGCGACCACGGTACCGCTCACAGAAGTTCTGGTAGAGCATCGACTGCTTGATGTCATGCTTGAGTGCATACAGCTCGGTTTTCAGAGGTTTCTCTTCCCCACGGGCAGCTGCCTCTCCCAGTGGCTTCAGATGGAAGAAGGTATACTCCTTGCCCGGAAGGTAGTGGTGTTCGTCACAACGGGCGGCGTAGTTGGGTTCAAGGGAGCTGTCCTTATGCGAATCCCCTCCGACAATGATCAGGGGATCGAAATAGAGTGCCGGGCACTCCTTTCCTTCCACCTGATAGTAGCGGTAGGTATAAAAGGCATCATTGATACAATCAGGATGCTCGCAGTAGGCGGTCAAGGGAATCACATCAGTTGCAATGTCGAGCATCAACCGGGCCGTTGAGTTGAAGAGGTCCCTGCGGAAATTGAGGATAAGGGTGGGGAAAATGAACATCACCCCACGCTCGTAGCTGTGGTTGCGCACCACATAAGCCAGCCGCTCGTCAAAAAAGGATGCCTCATCAATGATGAAGGTACCGACTGTCGGATTGTCGGCAAGCACTCGTTCAAGACCGAATGAGTCCCGGATCCTGGCGATATTTTCCCCACAACTGACGTACCCGCTTCGGTAACAGAGAGCATCCTCGGGATAGTCGGAGAAACGGGCCCCGTCAATTTCAGAGCGGATGAAAAACACCTTGCGTCGGTCAACCTCGCCACTGCTGGTAAGGGAGCGGACTTTCTCACCCTTCTTTTGGGCGATTGCCGCATCACGCCATACCCGGGCTGCAAACTCAGTTTTGCCCGAACCCATGGGACCTATAAGCAGGACTCTTCGTCCAGGCAAGGTAAAATCGAAATGGGAGAACGTATCATGGACATCAAGTGTGGGAAACCCCAGGCTCTTGAGAAAATCCGTCCCCCCAGTCTTCTGCTCAATTCGCCCCATGCTGGCCCTCTACGATGGCAATGCCGGCACTGGCTCCGATTCTGGTAGCTCCTGCATCAATCATCGCCTTCGCATCCGCATAGGTGCGTACGCCACCTGAGGCTTTGACTCCCAACTCAGGCCCTACTGTCTTGCGCATCAGCTTGATGTCCTCAACGGTTGCCCCGCCAGTGGAGAAGCCTGTGGAGGTTTTCACAAAGTCTGCACCGGCTAGCTTGGCAATTCTGCAAGCCCGCACCTTCTCCTCATCAGTCAGCAAGCACGTCTCGATGATCACTTTCAGATGAGCCTTCCCACAAACCGCCTTTACTGCAGCAATATCATCCTGCACCAAGTCATCATCATGGTTCTTCAGATGCCCGATGTTGATGACCATATCAACTTCGTCAGCCCCAGCCAGCACGGCCTTCTTGGCTTCATAGGCCTTGCTTTCGGTGGACATTGCCCCCAAGGGGAATCCGACCACGGTGCACACCATCACCTCGCTCTTCTCCAGAAGCTTTGCACACAGATCAACCCAACAGCTGTTCACACAGACCGATGCGAAGTGGTACTGGTCAGCTTCCTTGCAAATCTGTTCAATCTTGTCTCGAGTCGCATTCGCTGCGAGCACCGTGTGATCGATATACTTGGCGATATCATCTTGTTTCATTGGCATCCTCCATGGCATCAGATACTATAGCAAGCTTACTCTAAAATTGCAGTGCCTTCAACGAGAATAGTGGCTCGAGCTTGACGAAGGGGGAAGAGCCCTATACCCTAGCTACATGATCTTGCAAACCATCGAACAATACTATACTTGGGCTCTGATCGCCATCCTTCTGCTCAATTTCACCCAGCGAAAAATTCCTGGGACCAACAAGAAACGGTTCGCTACCATCTATCTGGCTTCCATTCTCCTGCTCTTTGAAGTAGGGGTGGTGACCATCCTCGCCAGGGATTGGAATCACAACCTTGCATGGGTAGTTGCTCTGGTGTGTGTGGCACTGCTCTACTTCCTGAGAAATAAGGCTCTTCCGTTCCGCCTGCACTGTGTTGAGTGCAACGCCCGCCTGGACTTCAACCATGTCATCGGGCACGATGACAACCTTTGCCAGGACTGCTATGACAAGGCACATCCTGAGGAAGCTGCCAAGCGTGAGGAAAAGAAGCAGAAGACTGATGAAATCTCTTCTGAGATCATCAATACCGACAAGGATGCCCAGTCGGTGGATGAGATTGATTGGGAACTCTGGGAACCGTCCGACATCTGTGTCATCACCTACCTCTTCCATGAAGACAAGGTCCTGCTGATTGACAAGAAAACTGGCCTTGGAAAGGGCTTGGTCAATGCACCGGGCGGACACATTGAGGAAACAGAGACAGCACTTGAGGCTGCCAAGCGAGAGTTCACAGAGGAGACGCATCTCTCTGTTGACAACCTGAGGTTGGTGGGCAAGCTGAACTTCCAATTCCGTGACGGGCTTGCTGAACGTGGCTATGTCTACTTTGCCGACACTTACGAAGGGGAAATGCAGGAGACCGATGAAGCCAGACCCTTCTGGTGTCCGGTCAGCGAGATTCCCTACGACAGGATGTGGGCTGATGACCTGCATTGGCTTCCCCTTGCGATGGAAGGAAAACGGTTTGAAGGTTTCTTCATCTTTGATGACCAGGTGATGGTGGATAAGCGCATAACCCTGGAAGAGGATGATGAAGAGATCTGAGTTGGGTCTGGGCACCTGGCAGTTCGGTCCTTCCCACGGGTTCTGGACGGAAGCCGGGGAAGAGAAGGCCCAAACACTGCTGCGGTTCGCCCTTGCTCGGGGAATCCGTCACATCGATACAGCTCCCGCATACGGCAATGGGCTGAGCGAGCAACGCATAGGCTCAGTCCTTGCCTCCCTTCCAAACCGAAGCGAAGTGCATATCTCCTCCAAATTCATGCCCAAGACGGTTGCGACCGTCAGGCAGGATGTGGAGAAGAGTCTGGCAAGACTGAAGACCGATTACCTCGACACCCTCTATCTGCACTGGCCGAGCAGCACCATTCCCCTGAAGCCAATTCTTGCCTCTGCATACCAGTTGGTTGAGGAAGGACTCGTGCGTACCCTAGGGCTTTGCAATACTCCCCTTGATCTGCTGAACACACTTGACGACATACCGTTCACCTACCTGCAGGTTCCCTGTTCCCTGCTCTGGATACGAGAACTGGCAGCAACTAAAGCCTTTGCCAAGGAACGTTCCCTCAAACTGGTGGGGTACAGTCCTCTCGGACTGGGGCTCTTGGGAGGCCATCATCGCGAAAAACCCCATGACGGGCGGGCATCACTCTATGTCTATGCACCGGAAGTCTACCCATCCTTCCTGAAACTACTGGATACGCTTGGTCAACTAGCCACCAAAAAAGGTTGTTCCTCTGCCCAGATGGCACTTCTCTGGGCACAGCACCAGAATTTTTCCACCATCTTGGTAGGGGCGCGTTCCACACAACAACTGAAAGAGTCATTGGCCGGTACAGAACTTGTGCTTGACGAGGAAGAAGAATCGTTGTTGGATGAGATGGCAGGTCGCTTGGTCGCTCATATACCCGCTTCCTGTGATAATCTGTTCGGATACAGGTGGTAGCATGCGTCTTTTGCTTGAACGATGCGAATGCGAATTGGAAGTGCGCAAGTCCCGCTTCATTTCCATCGCAATTCCCATTGCAACATCCTCAGAGATCAAGGAACTGGTCAACCAGACCCGTGCGCTCCATGCAGGAGCAAACCATGTGGTACATGCTGCCATTCTTGGAGAACGGGCGGATACCTTTAGCTATAGTGATGACCACGAACCGAAGAATACGGCAGGACGACCAGCCTTGGAGGTTCTCAAAGGCAGTGGCATAACCAATATTCTCGTGCTGGTGGTACGCTACTTCGGAGGGACCTTGCTGGGAACCGGAGGTCTGGTGAAGGCATACGGGGACAGCGTCAAGGAAGTGCTGAAACTGGTGAAGACAGAACCCTTGGTAGAGAAATCAGGCTTTTCCATGACGATACCCTACAACCTCTATGATATCGTTAAAAAACGTCTCATAGAGATGGAATCGACCATCGAGCATGAGGATTTCGGTACCGAAGTTTCGTTGCAGGGAAGTCTTCCTTCCGAGGGAAAGGAGACGCTTGCATCCTTTCTCACCGAATGCTCAAACGGCAGCAGTTCGGTTCAATTCACCGATGCGTGAGTTTTGAAAAGACCAGTTTGGGATCACTCTCCTCTTCTTTCTGTTTCTCTTGCTTGGGCAGGTCTGCTTCCCAGAGCTTCTTTTGGTCAACCAGTTCCACAAGCCGGATGGCAACCGAAAGCGCCATCTCCACAGCCTTCGGATCTATGGAATCCACGGTATCATCCTCTGTGTGATACACAGAGGGCTTTGTCCTGTCATCCCAGCCAACCGAAGTAAGGGTACAGGCTTTCAACTGTGCCCTGCTGGCCTCTGCCGCATCGGTGCCTCCGCTGAGCCGGGGGATCGACTCACAGGTTGCCGGATACCCCATCGATTGGGCAATCTCTGCACAGCGGCGGGCAAGAGAGGAGTCCAGCATCTGATGCCCATTCACGTCCCGTTCCAAGAATGTCAGTTGGTCACTATGATACACACAGTCGAAGTTCAGGACCAAAGCCGAATCCAGATCCGGTCTGTTCTTCCGATACCACTCCCGCGAGCCGCGCAAACCCATTTCCTCCGCATCAAAAGAGCAGAATACCAGACGGGTGGAAGAGAGGGGGGAATTGCACGATCGCTTCCAATGAAAGTATCGGGCAAGCTGGATGATCATCCCTACCGAAACCAAATTGTCTCCCGCACCAGGGGAGCCTGTTTCTGAGTGGAAGTTCCAGAGTCCCAAAAGCAAGGGGGTGGAGAAGAGAAACAGCAGAAGCAGGATGAGGCTTGCGATCGAGGGAACATTGGGCAACAGCAAAAGACCACTGACCAGTTCGGAGAGTATCTGAACCATCGACAGCAACCCGCTGCCCAGAAAAAGAAACACAGGAAGGCCCACTTTCTTTGCATAGGTGAGCCTATCGAGCCTATTGTAGGAATACAGAGGTGCACTGTCATGATGACTGGTGAACAGAATGGTCTGTTCCACGGGTCCCTTGGGCTGGAGCACAGCATGCACGTTCACCCCTTCATCCCGTTTCAGGAACCGGATGGAGAGAGGTTTGTACAGATACAGCTCTTTTCCTGCATACCACCCATAGAGCAGGAAGAGCATGAACGAGAGATAAGGAAGCCCGATGAGCTGAAGCAGCACAAGCACCGGATAGAGAATGACGGCGACTTTCAGCGGCAAGGAGTGGACCCCCGATTCCAGCTCAAAGGAACTTTGTTCGGCAGTGTCGCAAAAGGAGGCCAACTCTTTCTCTATCTCTGCGGCGGCAAGGCGGCAACTCTCGCTGCCTGCAAGCCGGGCTCCGATGCTTTCTATGATGCGGGAGGTGAAAGAGAGCGCAAGAGAAGCGAGACGACCTGCTTTCAGGGTCTCGATCTTTTGTGTTCGATGGGTCGTCTGGGCTCCCGTCAATGTGGGAGGTTTGGGACGCTTATGAAAGAGAGGAATCCTCATGGTCGTTCCATGATGACAAGAGAGAGTTGCACTGTCAAGAAATACCCACGGCCGGATAGGTTTTCTCTCGCGCAGGTTATTGACAAAGATTGAGGCACTGACTATAGTGGAAACCCGATTGATAGCTAAGCAGCCTAAGAGTCGCATGGCTTGTAGTCATGTCTTTTTGGAGAGATGTCCGAGCGGTCGAAGGAGGCGGTCTTGAAAACCGTTGAGGCGAAAGTCTCCGAGGGTTCGAATCCCCCTCTCTCCGTTCTTGCATCTGCAAGGTGTAGTCGTTTTTTTTGAGTTGGAGAGGTGCGAGAGTGGCCGAATCGGGCTCCCTGCTAAGGAGTTGACCTGGTAACGGGTCCGGGGGTTCGAATCCCCCCCTCTCCGTTCTGTTTTTTTACAGTATTTGAGACCATAGCTCAGCTGGATAGAGCATCAGTTTGCGGAACTGAGGGTCGGAGGTTCGAATCCTCTTGGTCTCATAGTGCATTATGTATAGCGGTCATAATCACCGGGAGAGATGTCCGAGTGGTCGAAGGAGACGGACTCGAAATCCGTTGTACCGTCTGACGGTACCGAGGGTTCGAATCCCTCTCTCTCCGATAGCTTGGGTATTTTTTTGGTTTCATCCGCTGTAATCACACCTTTGGAGAGGTGTCCGAGTGGTCGATGGTGCACGCTTGGAAGGCGTGTGTGCTGAAAGGCACCGGGGGTTCGAATCCCCCCCTCTCCGTTTTGTTCCCAGTCAACAGATTCTGTGCTATGAACGTTCACCCAACCCCGTCAGGACCGGAAGGTAGCAGCGGTAAGTGAATTGTCCATGAGACACAGGCGATTTGTTGGCTGGGTTTTTTTATCGACGCTTGCACGCGTACATTGCACGATCGGCCTGCTGAACCAACTGTTCAAGCCCTACAATCATAGTGTTTTCGCGTGATGCACTGCCGATCGTAACCTCTATTGTAAAAGGAAGGGCGTTTGTCCGAGAGATATCAACCAGGGATTGCTTGAACCGATCGGTAAGGATGTCAACCGTTCCACTTGGAGCGTCGAGGGCAAGCACCAAAAACTCATCGCCACCCCATCGTGCAATGATATCTGTTGAGCGAAAGCTTGCTCGCAGTGTCTTCGCCACAAGACTGAGCACCCTATCCCCTTCCCCATGCCCAAAGGTATCGTTGATGACCTTGAATGAATCAATGTCGACGCTGAGCATCATCACCTCGGTTTCCAGCCGCTGGCTGTGCCGCAGCTCCTGCTCTGCCATCATCTTGAACCCCCTGCGATTGTACAGCCCGGTGAGCTCATCGGTCAGTGCCTGAAACAGAAGTTCTTCCTGAAGGGTCTTGTAGCTGGTGACATCCCGCACCACCAGGAAAGCCCCTTCCTCGGTGATGGTGTTCACTGCTCGTATTTCAATCCATTGCTCGTGGGAATCACAACCGGGCGTTCGCACTTGTACCACGGTTTTTCCGTATTCTGATTGCATCATGCGACCAAGAAACTCTTCTACAGTAGGGCGGTCGTCAGAATGGATATAGGAAAGAAGCGAGGCATTGAGGATCTCCTCAGTGTCTCTGAAACAAAACAATTGCGCAAAGCTCTTGTTGCCATAGAACAAGGAACCTTGGGGATCGGAGAAACAAACTCCGTCCGGAAGGTTTTCGACCAAGGCTTTGCATTTAGCAGCTAAAGAATCTCCTCGCATAGGCTTCACAATCTCTTTTGGATATGAGTATGGCTTCTTGCAAGCACAGCTGGGAAGTACACTGCCTATGATACTAAAACAGGTGGATTTCGAATGCAAGGAAAAGCGAGGAGTTAATAATACATTCTCTTACAAGTATTTATTTCGCAATAAATAGAAGACAAACATCCCAATAGCTCTCCAATCATGAAGTTCCCGATTGTGAATTTTCTCCTTGCATGGGATACTACAGGTGGAGACAGACACAGGGAAATGTACAGAAAAGCCTTCTCTCTGGTTCTCATGTGCTTGGTAGTCATCATCGGCTGCAAGGGCGAGCCGGATGTCTTCACGAACCTTGGCCCGGATGCCATTGAGGATTGGTTCGACTCCTCCCTCCCAGTGGAGACATCACCCTTGGTCCTCACCCATCTGCCGGTACTCCCAACAGACTTGGGCAAGGTATACCCTTTGGGCATGGCAGGCTCTCATGTCTTTCCTGCTGATCACATCTATCTTGAGAAATCTGGTGTTGCCTGTGCTGTGTATGCCCCTGCTGGAGGCAAGATTCACTACATAGAAACTCCTGAGGATTCTTCTTCCGCCTACAACGACTACAGCATCCGCATTGCCGTATCAAAGGATGTCAGTTATGTGTTTGGGCATATCATGCTGGAAACGGACCTAGAGCATGAGAACTATCTTCGTGTCGGTGATATGGTGGAAGCCGGAGACCGGCTGGGTACTTTCAATCCACAAAGCAATCTGGACCTCTATGTTCTCGATAGGGGAACAAAGAACTCACTTGCCAATACCAAGTATCCTTTTACTATGCTCTATGCACAGAACCCCTTCTCGTACTTCACCGATGATCTGAGACAGCAGTTGTATGCCAAGCTTCTTCCCCCCAAACCGGCAGGAACGGAAGATGGCAATCTGGGTACGCTTCAGCGGCACTACCCAGCACAGGATGCAGAGCATACCTCACCATATCTTGCACTGATAGAACCCATTCTGGATGATACCGCAACTGAACAGATCTTCCTGGAGCACTATCTCGACCTTCGCAAAGGCTTCTCTCCAATTGGGGGAACCTTTGAGTACGATAGGGAAGACAGCATCCAGGGCAACTGGTTCTCACCGCTTGCAGATACTAAGTGGGAAGAGGGAATCTCCTTCCATTTCGACCTCTGGTATCCCTCCCAGCCAAGGGTGAGGATTGATACTGCGTTTCCCATTGAAGACGGCAAAACCCGGTATGCATTGAATCTCTCCCAAGACGGGTTCATCCCGTTCTCGGAGGTAGGCGTCGGGGAACAGGCAACCTATGTTGTGTTTGATGAGGATCATTGCAACTGGCATGGCGTTCCGTATGTGGAAACGGACAACCTGAACAACCACAACCCACTGGGACTTCTCTTGGTGAAGATGGAGAGCGTGGATAGAATCAAGGTGGAGATTTTTGCGTTCAACCCGTTGTTGGCCGCTGAATTCACAAGCAATGCACGCTACTATTACCGCTGAAAAAGCCCTAACGGTACAATCGGATTTTTCCAAGATTGTCTTCCTGCGCTTTACAAAGAAGTTTGATGCTTCTATGCTTGGAAATGGAGGGTTACCCAATGCGGATACTCGATTATCTTTCAGAATCATCCGTACTGTTTCTGGACAGTACCAATAAACAAGAAATACTTTCAGTGATGGCAAATAAGGCTGCTGAACTTGACGCTACCGTGAATGTAAAGAACTTTACCAAGGCTATCTTGGAACGGGAAACCATCATGAGCACCGGTATCGGATTGCAAGTGGCCATCCCCCATGCAAAGCTCCAAACAATACAGGATTTTTTCGTGGTGGCGGCAATATTGCAAAATGATGCCGAATGGGATGCCTTGGACAAAAAACCTGTTCGTTTGGTATTCATGATAGGGGGTCCTGCAGATAAGCAAGCGGATTATCTGAAGATTCTTTCAAAAATCACCTTGGTCATCAAGAATCCTGCTCGCAGGAAAGAACTGAGACAGGCAAAGGATGCCAATGCAGTGCTTGCTGCATTTGCTGAACTGTAACGTAGTATGGAATTTCACGTATTTCTCTATCTTGCCGCAATTTTCGGCTCTGCCTATGTAATCAAATATATAACCTCAGCAGTCAAAATCCCTGAAGTGACGGGGTATGTACTGCTTGGGGTTTTGTTGGGCAATTCTGTAGTTCATCTGCTTTCCACTCCCATTCTGGAAGCATTGAGCCCTGTCTCTTCCATTGCACTCGGCCTGATTGCCTTTATGATCGGCATTGAGTTGAAGCTGGATGTCATCAAAAGATTGGGCAAAAGCATCCTTGCCATCGTTACATTTGAAAGCCTTGGGGCCTTTGTAGTGGTCTATCTGGGCTTGTTCTACATCTTTGAGGCGGGAGTGAATACTTCCTTGCTCCTCGGAGCCGTTGCCTCGGCAACCGCACCAGCTGCAACCGTCGCAGTCATCAAGCAATACAGGGCGAAAGGCGAATTGACCTCCACCATTCTTGCAGTCGTAGGAATTGACGACGCAGCAGCCTTGATCATCTATGTGTTCATCGAAAGCTTCGTAGGCTCGAACCTGCAAGGCAGCTCCATTCCAATCCCTCTTATGCTCGGATCTGCCCTTCTCTCCATTCTCATGGCCTTGGGAATCGGGGTTGTCTCAGCAATTGCGTATGTCCTGATACTCCGAAAGACAAGAAACAACGACTGGATCATGCTGCTCTTGGCAACGTTCCTGTTTGCCCTGCTCGGAGTCTGCGAACTGCTTGAAGTCTCGGAGCTTTTGGCGATCATGGCTTTTGGCATGATGATCGTAAACACGTCCCCGGTCTTGAGCAAAAAAAGCGAGGGGATAGTCTCCAACTTCTCACCCATCTTCCTGGTCGCATTCTTTGTACTGGGTGGAGCACACCTGGACATCAGCTCCATCCGCACGATCGGGCTCCTCGGCCTGCTTTACTTTGCCTTGCGCAGCTTCGGGAAAATGGGGGGAGCCACCTTGGGAGCGTTCATTGGAAGAGCTCCGAAGAAAGTCCGTTCCCTTATCGGTTTTTCTCTCCTGCCGCAGGTAGGAGTTGCTCTTGCTCTCGCCCTTGCCATCAATAAGAAATTTGGTTCCGGTCAGTTCGGTGATGCGGGAATGCAACTCGCATCCACCATCATCAATGTGCTGTTGTTCACAACCATCATCACGGAGATCATCGGCCCATTGCTTACCCGGTATGCCTTGCACAAAGCAGGGGAAACCCATGTGGGAACTGACAATCTATAGGAGGAAGAAGCCATGAATATGCTTGTCATAGTATTATCGGAGTTGGATTATAAAGAGGATGTATTTCTGGCACTCCAGAGCGTTGGGATCTCCAAGGCTTCCGTTTTCGATGCCATGAGTCTGGATCGCAGTCTTGAGAGCGAGTACAGTCTCTTTACGGGATTTCTGAAGAGCAGGGCTGAAAATGAGGGAGAGCAGTTGATTCTGATGGCGCCCATCGAAGGGACCTCAGTTGCGAAAGAGCTTCTGGCCAATCTGGAGGCAGCGGGAATTCCCTTGAGAACAGAGGATATCCTCAATCTGGCTGTCCTGCCGGTACTCTTCTGTTTCGACCAAAAAACCGGGTTGTGCGAACAAAAACTTTAGCAACTTTGGCATTGGAACACCTTCGTGTTCACGTTTTTCTTCTACGATGGGTGCAGATTGCATATCTGCACTTTTTCATCCATGCGTCAGGGCTTGCATCGCCACTCTTCTGCAGCGGTTCTACCCCACAATGCCAAAGTATGGTATACTCGCAAGGTACATTCGTAAGGGAGCATTCATGGCATATGAAGTAACTGCTACCAGGAAACGGCCCCAGGAATTTGACAACCTTGTGGGTCAGGAGTTCGTGGTATCCACCATCAAGCATGCAATCGAAATGGGAAGAATTGCCCATGCCTACTTGTTCAGTGGACCAAGAGGGGTGGGAAAAACCTCCTCCGCCCGTATCCTGGCACGATCACTCAACTGTGAACAAGGACCTACCGCCCACCCCTGTGGGGTCTGCTCAAATTGCCGTGAGATAGCCCAGGGCAACAACGTGGATGTCATTGAGATCGACGGTGCAAGCAATACCAGTGTCAACGATATCCGCCAGATCAAGGATGAGGTGCTTTTCCCTCCCCAAAGCAGCAAGTACAAGATTTACATCATCGACGAGGTGCATATGCTCTCCACCAGTGCGTTCAATGCACTGTTGAAGACCATTGAGGAGCCCCCTGCATACATTGTTTTCATCTTCGCCACCACCGAGCTGCAAAAGGTTCCGGCAACCATCCGAAGCCGATGCCAGCAGTTCCATTTCCAACTCATCGATCTCGACCTGATCAAATCCTGCCTGATGGATGCAGCTGTGGAGAATGGAGTCGAAGCTGATGAGGATGCTCTCTTCTGGATTGCAAAAGAGTCGACCGGTTCCATGCGTGATGCCTATACACTCTTTGACCAAGTCGTGTCCTTCTCCCAAGGGCACATCACCATGGAGAAGATTTCCAGCAAGCTTGGCCTGGTAGGCATCGATCAGATTGTCGCCCTCGTCACCCAGCTTTTGGAAGGGAAGACTGACCAAGCCCTGCTCTCGGTGCAAAACCTCTTGTTTGCGGGTGTTTCCGTCGAGCAGTGCATCAAGGATTTCACCCTCTTCTTCCGCAGCATGCTGTTCATCAAATCGGGGGTCACCGAAGACGCAATTCTGGGTATCCAGAGCGAACGGATTCCCCTCTCCTTGCGAAGCGCTTATACCACAGAACAGCTGGAAGCAGCTTTGGAGCTCTTCCTCAAACTGTACCGGGAGGTTCGCTACTCACTCAATCCCCGATTCGAACTGGAACTGGCCATCTCCAGGCTTGCAAGCCTTCCTCACCTATCTTCCCCCACCTCATTGGTTCAGAAAATCGCCCAATTGCGTGAGGAACTGGTCAGTGGGGCGGTGAAAGTCCAGGTACGTAAGCTTGAAGTGCAGCCCGACCTGCTTGCCACAACCCCTGTCGTTCAGCCAAAGGCCAAGCAGGAGGCGTCCTCCTCCGTTGCGAGCTTGCCGGCAAAGCAAGCTGAAGTTTCGGCGGAGCCGGTTGCCCAGGAAGAACCAAAACCCAAAAGCAGTCGCCCCTTTACCAAGGCCGACCTTCCCCAACTGGTGAGCAAACTAACCAATGCACCCCTGCTCAGCCAAGTTGCACAGGCCATCAATGAGGTCAAAAGTGAAGGGAATTCCCTCTATCTCACCTTCTCCACCCCTTTCTGCCAGAACAAGGCCAAAGAGAATGAGCAAAGATTCAAGGCTCTTATCCAGGAGATAACCAACTTCTCGGGACCTGTGCACTTCCTTTGTGCAGAAGAAGAGCAAAAAGTCATACCGACTGAAGATGACCCGCTTATCTCCAAGATCGCTTCGGTCTTCCGAGGTGAGATCACAAATCTCTAGAACATACACCTGAAAAGGAACAGCAACCATGGATATGAATCCTTTTGAACTTTTGAAAAACATGAAAGGCATCCAAGAAAACGTGAAGCGGATGCAGGACCTCCTCCCTACCATTACCGCAACGGGAAGTGCCGGTGCAGGCATGGTGGAGGTAACGATCAACGGAAAGTTCATTGTCACTGACGTCCGCATTGAGAAGGATATTGTCGACCCAGAGGATATCCAGACCCTGCAAGTCCTGCTTACCAGTGCCTTCAATGACGCCAGTGCAAAAGTACAGCAGAAAATCCAGAGCGAAGGGCTGCGAATGGCCCCTTCCTTTACGCAGGCCTGACGATGACAGCACTGGAAACCCTTGTCCAAACCCTCTCCCGTCTGCCTGGCATCGGAGTGAAGAGCGCATCCCGCCTTGCCTACCATCTCATCAAGACAGAGAAGAGCTACAACCAAACCCTTGCCCAAGCCATCGCAACCATCCAGGACAAGGTCTTCCCCTGCTCTGAGTGCGGGAGTTTTACGGAAACCGATCCCTGCCCCGTCTGCGGAGATCCCTCACGGGACAGAAGCCAGATCTGTGTGGTGGAACAACCCCAGGATGTGGTCACCCTGCAGGCAAGCGGAGCATACAACGGTCTCTACCATGTCTTGGGGGGAGCCATCAGCCCTTTGGATGGCATTGGGCCGGAACACCTGAGTTTTTCAAAACTGCTCAAGCGTATTGAGAAAGGTTCTTTCAGCGAACTGATCATTGCCACCAATCCCACTGAGGAGGGCGATACCACTGCTCTCTACATCCGCCATATCCTCAAAGATCATCCAGAGCTCTCCATCACCCGCCTTGCAAGCGGATTGCCTATTGGTGGGGATCTGGAGTATGCGGACAGAATCACCCTTGCCCGGTCGATGCGGGGAAGGGTCAGATTCTAGGCACTGTTCTTATTTGATTCCGCGTTCTTTCTTGATGGACTCGTACGCCTGCTGGATTTCCCTGAACTTTGCAGTGGCATGCGCAAGGAACTCCTCACCCATGCCTTTCGCCGCCAGGGTATCCGGATGGAACTCAATGCTGAGTTTCCTGTAGGCACGCTTGATCTCGTCGTCGGTAGCGGACCGGGTCACATTGAGAATGGCGTAGGCCTTGTCGCTTGCGTTGGCGCAACCGCCATAGCGATTGCAGAGCATCTCCACAAAGCTGTCCGGAAGATGGAACACCTGGGCCGCACGCCTGATCATCTCTTCCTCGTTACGGTTTATCTGCCCATCGGCAGCGGCAACTCGGTAGAAGATGTCGATCATGAGCTGGAGAATATTCGGTGCATGACTGAAGTTTTGGTAGAATTGGGCGGCAAATTGGTCGAACGTACCACCACCGGTAAGTGCGGCATCAAACACCCGGAGGGCCGCTTCTTCTTCCCGTAGGCCCAAACGGAGATCGCTTCTGATGAATTCCACCACTTTTTGACGCTCATGTGTAGATACCGAGCCATCAGCAGCTGCTATTCTTGCCAGCATCGAGAACGCACCAACGAAGAAGAGCATCTGCTCCCGATCGAGAGTGGTGTAAGCAGTTCTCTGACTCTGCTGGTACGGTACTTCATCAGCCTTGTCAAACATGTGGCCGAAGGCTATGCCGGCGATCATGCCCAAGGGCCCGCCGAACATGAAGCCTACAGCCCCTCCAAAGAGTTTGCCCAACCAAGCCATGGCTTACAGCTTGTCGATAAGCATCGAGCACTTGCCCGAAGGAATGGGAAGAGTCTTCTTCTTGTTCTCTCCGAGTATCTCAATGGTGAAATAATAGAGCTTCTCACTCTCCAGCCTGATTTCCCAACCACGATCGGTCTTGTTGCTGAGAATGGTGATCATATTCCGTTTCAGCGACAGTTGTTCGATGCCCATTGCTTCCAAGGAAGGCATAACCCAATTGACTGTCTTTCGCGGCAGCGAAATATCCAAGCCGATGATGTTTTCGATCATCAGGGTGATGGTAACCAAAGCGGCATAAGGCATGAGACGCCTACGCGGGAACTCCTCGATCTCAGTTGTCTTTGAGTACCCTTCCTTATTGGGCAGGTACGCCTCCCACACATCACCGATGGTTTCGGAATCGGGATGCAGGGTATCGAGCAGGAAGTACATGTGCCTGATTGCACACTCACGGGCAAAAACAAACTGCTGGTACTTCTCCAATCCCTTGATGACCATGAACGTATTCACCGGAAGCACGCCACCACAATGACCATTTCCCTCCTCGCTGAATGCAGGAGAGGAAACAGGGACACCTGGGAACGGATTGTCAGTACCGAACTCTTTCGGATCATGCAGATACTCGATCATATAGGCTGCACGCTCGTCATTGGGAATCTCGGCAAGCATTGTCCAATAGGCACCGATGAACTTGTGATTAAGACGATTCTCCTTGATGTCCAGATCGTAATAGAAGTTGGACTGGGGATCCCACATCATGCTGTTGATCCTGGTCTTCAGGGAGAAGTAGATCCGCTTGTAGCGGAAACTCAGTTCCTTGTCGTTGAGGATGTCACCGATAGCGGACATGTACAGGGCATTGACCGCGAGCTGGGCATTGAAGTCCAGTGGATAGTAGACATGATCACGGGGAGTATTCCCCGTCTGGCAGGCTTCTACAGGGACACTGAACAATCCATTTGGCTTTTGGAATGTTGCCTGTATCCAGGAGAAATACTTCTCAAGGATGGGGACAACGTCCTTCAGCCTTTTCTTGTTGCCAATCTTGTGGTAGAAACCATGCTCCACATAGGCAAAGAGCGGAGGGGAAATACCCTCCGGATTGGCAGCGGTGAATACGGGCTTGCCGTCTTCAATCGAATACTCACCACGAATGGCACCGTTTGCTTCCTGCTTCTGATAGAAATAGTCGAGCAGGGGAAACGGCGAATTATTCTGGTTGCTGTACACCAAAAACAGGGAGGTAAAGCTTGATAAATACTGATTGAAGGTGGTCTGGCCGGGATGAGAAAGATAGGAACCATTGAAGCCATTCGCCTCAGATCCCTGTTTCCACAGTTCGTCAATCCAGACCCAAGACCTATCGTACATATCGACGAAATCCTGGTCATAAAAATGTACGAACGGCACCATATCCTTGATCAAATTGGGAACTCCTTACTTAGCAGGTAAACACTGGAAAAACTACATAAGACGCGCATTTTTAAAGATATACTCTCTTTTAGGAGAAGTCAATCGAATATACAACAAGATACAGAAACAACATAAATATTGCAAAACCAGACCCCAAAATTTTCTTGTTCCCAGTAATCATTTACATATTAGCAAATTATTTCGTAAACGGAAAGACATATTTTTTCACAAACAAGCATATTCCCATCACATTCGCTGCTCTCTCACGACCTCTGGACATGGTTTCCAGAAAACCTCTGTTTTCAACAAAATACCGGGAGTGCAGACGCAAGCAACTGCGTAGTGAAGTCCATGCAACCCAAGGAAATCTCCTCCCCGTCCACATGAATGGGCATCAGATTGTCGCTGCTGGTCATCTTCACATATTTCACCCGTTTTACGCTGAATTGCTTGAGCTTCACTTGCGTCCCCTTGAAAAACGTAAGGGCAATGGGTACCAGCTTGTAGCTTTGCACCGGTGTATTGGCATACACAACATCAAAATATCCATCATCAAAGATTGCATCCGGACCCATGAGAAAAGCCGAGCCCATCCTTCTCCCATTGCAAATGCTCAGTTGCTGGGTCTTCAGGTTGATGACCTCATCGTCCAGAGTAAGCTTGACGGAATAGGGAGCAGGATAGTTGATCAGGATCCTGATGAGAGCCAGCACATAACTGAGGGTACCGGTCACATGCTTGAAGTCACTGGCAAGGAAATTGACCAACGGCTCAAACCCCACACCCTGCCCATTTACGAAGAACCTACCCTCTGGATAGTTGCCCCCGTACGTGACCCCTACATCGATGGTTCTGGTTCTTCCTGCAAGAATGGTGGAACACGCCTTGGTCACATCCTTGGGAATGCCCATTCCCCAGGCAAAGTCATTCCCTCTTCCGATGGGGATGACACCCATGACAGGACACCGGATCCCTTCCTTGGTGACAGCTTTCAGGATGCCGTTGGCAACCTCGTTCACTGTACCATCCCCTCCAGCGGCTATGATCGGATTCCTCCCTGCCATTGCTGCTTCATAGGCTAGGTTCTGCGCCCCTTCCCCTGCCTTGGTATAGGTAAGGATTACCTTGGCTCCCTCAGAAGAGAGCAACGTCTGTATCATCCTCTCCTGCTTCTTCGCCCGTCCTTTGTCCGCATGGGGATTCAGGATGACAAAGAGCTCGTTTTCCTGCATGGTTGACTCCTTTAGCACTCTGACGAAGGCTATTTACACCAAAGGGGCAATCCCCTATCATGGCGATGTGAAAACCTACGCCCCTCGCTCTGCATTTCTTCCTACAACGCAAGAAGATTTGCACAATCGGTCCTGGGACCAAATCGACATTGCCTTCATCAGCGCAGATGCCTACGTTGACCATCCCTCGTTCGGAACAGCCCTTCTGGCCAGACTGCTCGAGCGGGAGGGTTATCGTGTGGGTATTATCGCACAACCTTCTTGGAACTCAACCAAAGATTTTCTCAAAATGGGAAAACCCAGACTCTGTTGCATGATCAGCGGGGGAAATATTGACAGCATGGTCTCCCACTATACGGCCAACCTCAAGATCCGCAGTGAAGATGAGTACAGTCCCGGGGGCAAGGCAGGACTTCGTCCCGACCGCCCGACACTGGTGTACACTGCCTTGGCCAAGCAAGCCTATGGCAGTGATGTTCCCATCATCATTGGAGGGTTGGAAGCCTCACTTCGCAGGCTCAGCCACTATGATTACTGGTCGGACAAAGTCCGCAAGCCCATTATTCTCGATGCAAAGGCTGACCTCCTGGTCTACGGTATGGGAGAGCGGCAGACTCTTGAAATAGTGAAACGCCTTGATGCAGGACAAAGCATCAAGGAGCTCACCGATATTCCCGGCACCGTCCATGTGATCAGCAGGAAGGACTACGAACAACGCCCTGATACGTTGCAGATCCCGTCCTTTGAGGAGGTCAGTGCACGCGATGCCAAATCAAACACTCCCACCGAGGAGGGAAGAAAGGCCTATGCCCTTGCTTTCCAGCAACAGCTGGGAGAAGAAAACCCAATTCGGGGCAAGCGTGTCGTCCAAGCCTGTATGGATCGTCTGGTTGTGCAGAACAGGCCGGCCCTCCCTCTGGACGAAGAGCAGTTCGATGCCCTCTTCGCACTCCCTTTCACTCTTGATGCACACCCCGACTATGAGAAGGAGGGGGGAGTTCCCGCTCTGAAAGAAGTGCAGTTCTCCCTGACCAGCAACCGCGGATGCTTCGGTTCCTGCTCTTTCTGTGCCATTACCAGCCACCAGGGGAGGATGATCCAAACCCGCAGCAAGGCTTCCTTGCTTGCGGAGGCAAAGAGAATGGTCTCTCATCCTCTCTTCAAAGGATACATCCATGACTTGGGAGGGCCTACCGCAAACTTCCAAGGCCTTGCCTGCGATCGTCAGCTCACGTACGGGCCCTGTTCTGCCAAGGAGTGC
>Ga0172377_10001726_pt1 | contig 22209 bp, 20 predicted proteins | sample Pumphouse3metaG_FD_119749 | JGI IMG/M metagenome (GOLD analysis project Ga0172377, IMG submission 119749) | Leachate microbial communities from a municipal landfill in Southern Ontario, Canada - Pumphouse #3 metaG | ecosystem: Engineered > Solid waste > Landfill > Unclassified | place: Canada...
AGCCTTCGGAGCAGCTGTAGCCGCCGGTGCAGAGGCCGCAGTGCGCCAAGATGCGGAAGAGCGTCTGTCAGTCTTCGCCGTGGATGCCGCAGGAGCCGAGAGAGCCGCTTTTTTCGCGGCACGCTTCGAAGCGTAGACTTTCGTCTTGTCCATCGGATCCGCGGAAGTTTCCGTAATCGCCGAAGAATATGAGGCATCCTTCCAGACGCCCATGCCCTTCGATGTCTGCGCATCTTTAAATGCGTTCTGCGCCCAGCTGTCACTTGCGATAGGAGCGAGAAGTTGCACTTTCGCATCACGGATAGTCGCCTGCAGTTCCTCATCGCCGTCGCTGTAATAAAGCATCACATCGAAGACACCGGCCTGATACTCCTTTCCGTCGGAGCCCTGCACCGGAGCGGGCACGTAGGCGATGACCTCGTAAAGTTCATCATCGGCGAGGGCATCCATCAGGACATCCGGATCCCCGTTCGGAGCAAGCACCTTCCCCGTGTAGACGAAAGCCCATGGAGCGATATCCACGCGGAGCGTGAAAGAATGATAGCCGTCATCCCCGGCGTCCTTCAGATCAAGGAAATTCGCCGCGAAAGCCTGGAACTCAGGCTTCACTCCGGCGAACGCGCAGAGGGAAAGAAATAAGACTAAAGAAATGAATATTCTCATGTCAACCTCACTTCTTTAAAAATACCCTTTTTCAGTCCTGGAAGAACAACTTTTTAGCAGCCTCGAACATGGCGTCCTTTTCCGCCTCTTCACGGCATTCCGTGTAGATACGGACCTTCGGCTCCGTGCCCGAGGGACGGATGAGCATCCAGGAATCGTCTGTAAAAATAATTTTCACTCCGTCGAGAGTAAGAATCTTACGGACTTCCTTCTGCTTGTCGCCCACGGTGACATTCGTTCCGGGAGCGGCCTTGCGGGCGACGGCGTCTACCTTCGCCTTGAGCGGTGCGCCCACGAGGGACTTATCCACCTCAAAGCCGGAGCGCGTCGGGTAAAAACAGCCGTACTCCTTGTAAAGTTCATCAAGGTATTCGCCGAGGTTCTTGCCCGTGACCGCCATGATTTCCAGGGCGAGGAGAAGGCCGAACTGAGCGTCTTTTTCCAGGGTGTTGTTGAGGCCGGAGATGCCGTCGGATTCCTCGAAGGCGATGAGCGCCTTCGGATCCGCGTTGCGGGAGAGCCACGGACGGAAATTCTTGAAGCCCACCTGGGTCTCCATCACCGGAACGCCGAGCTTTTCAGCGATGATGTTCACGAAGTTGGAAGTGGCGACGCTCTTTGCGACGACGCCCTTTTCCTTGCGCCACGTGACCATGTAATGGAAAGCTATCGCACCGAAGCGGTTCATATCGATTTCGCGGGTGCCGTCGTAGAAGCGCACGCGGTCGCCATCCGGATCGAAGATGCAGCCGAGGCGGAACCAGCTCTTGCTCTTATCGAGGAGTTTGCGCACGCCTTCGAGGTTCTTGGAACTCGGTTCCGGAGCGATGCCGCCAAAAAGCGGATCGTCTTCCGTGCGGAGGCAGACGAGACATTTGGGGTTGCCGAGGATGGCGTTCGGACGGCCGCGGGTCGCGCCGTGCACATGGTCGCACACGAGAGTGAGGCGCCCGCCATCGAGGAGCTGCTGAATGCGGTTGAACTTGATCGTTCCCTGCCTGTGCAGAAATTCCTTGTAGATACGGACAGCGTCTATCTTTTCCCAGCCGATGCCCGCGACGGGAACAAATTTATGCGCAGCCATCATATCGTTAGAAAGCTTGGTGATGACACTCGTGATTTCCGGACCGGCAGGACCGCCGTCAGCGGGGTTGAACTTAATGCCGTTGTAATTGGAGGGGTTGTGGCTCGGCGTCATGTTGATGGAGCAAGCCGCGCCTAGCGTTTCAATGGCAGCGGAGAATTCCGGAGTGGCCATTTCGCCACCGTAATAAATTTTCTTGACGCCGGCCTTCGCAAATTCGTTCGCAACGACCATGCAAAATTCTTCGCCGAGGAGGCGGTTATCGTGACCGATCACCACCCCGCGGTTCTGGAAGTCCGCGAAATCCTTGACGCCCAGAGATTTGAAAAGTTCCGGAGTCGCCTCGCGGTACATGCGCACGATAGCGGCGCCCACGACCTGCAGATTGCGGAGCGTGAATTCAGAGCCTATCTCGCCGCGCCAGCCGGACGTGCCGAAGCTGACCTTCGCGCAGGCATCGGACGTGCGCGCAACCTGTTTGACCTGTTCCACCCAGTCCATATTCCTGGAGGGGTTGAATTCGGGGGATTGAATTTTTTCCCAAAGCTGGGAGATAGTTTCCATGGTATGTTTCCTGTGGAGAAAAATGACGCGGGTAATTTAGGAATTTTTGCATTCTTAAATACACCGCCGGAATGTAAAATGTCTATTTTTAGTCCATGCAGCAAATCACCAAGGCTTCTCAGCTCCGCGGGGTATTCCCCGCCCTCTTCACGCCCCTCAAGGACGACGATCCCAAGCACCTCCGCAACTCCGTCGATTACAAAAAGATGGGGCAGATGATCGATGACGTCATCGCCGCGGGCGCCGCCGGGATTCTGCCAGTGGTCACCACGGGCCAGAGCGCGACGCTTTCGACCGAGCAGCACCTTGACACGATCAAGTTCACGCTCGACTATGTGGACGGGCGCGTACCGGTCATCGCCGGCGCGGGCTCGAACTGCACCCGCGAATCCGTCGAAATGATCGAGCGCGTCCTCAAGATAGCGCAGGTCCCGGTGCTCTGCGTCACGGGTTACTACAACAACCCTCCGCAGGAAGGCCTCGAAAAGCATTACAAGACGATCAGCGCGGAAACAGGCGCGAAGATCATCATCTACAACGTACCCGGTCGCACGGCGAGCTATGTCCATCCGGACACACTCATCCGCCTTTCCGAAGATAAGAACATCATCGGTCTCAAGCAGGCGGTGGAATTTCGCATCGGCGAAAAGTTCCACGAAGACACGCTCCGCGTGATCAACGAGACGAAGAATAACGACTTTGCGGTGATGAGCGGCGAAGACGGCGCCTTCATCGACATCCTCGAAATGGGCGGCACGGGACTCGTAAGCGCATCGGGGAACATTCCCGAAGCGTGCAAAATTTTCGTTCAGTTGTACGAAGCGTTCCAGAAGGGCGAAAAGGAGAAGTGCGATGACCTCCAGGATGCCGCGCGAGATTACATCGAAGCGGCGTTCTGCCGCAAGAATCCGATTCCGCTCGGCACGCTTTTCAACAGTCCGCTGTTCCTCCCGCTCGTGAGCGTCCGTGAAACGGCCCGCGGCGACGAAGCCGAAGCGCGCATTATGAAGCTCATCCGCGAAAAGGCGCCGAGCCTCCTCAAGTATCACAAGTAATCGCAAGAATAAATTCAGCAAAAGGATTTTTATGGCCAAGGAAAAGCTTTCCATCAGCGAAGAAGTCAGCGCGAACATCAAGAAGTTCGGCTTCCTCCCCGTTCCCGTGCAGGCTCTGAACGATGAAGCGGAAGCGACCCGCTACTTCGGCGGATCCTTTGCGGAATTCGTCAACGCGGCAAAGGCGCTCGGCGCGAAGGCGCTGTTCGTGGAGCCTCTCTACCTTGAAGAGGACGAGTTTTTTTACGACAGCGGCATTGAAGAAGATGACGACGATAGCTGCTGCGGTTGTGATTGCTCCGACGGGGACTGCGGCGGGGACTGCCACTGCGGCGATGAAAAATGTGACGACGTGAAAAAGGGCAAGAAAGACGCCTGCAAATGCGAAGCAAAGAAAGGCAAGGGCAAAAAAGACAAGTGCGAAAGCAAGGACGCGGAAGACGAGGAAGACGCGACCGTGTGGCTCGACCCCGAAGACCTCGACGGCATGGACCTGAGCCTTCTCAAGCCGGGCATCGACAACTACGACAAGTACATCGGCGAAGAATGCGGCGTGCGCGTCACGGTTCCCGGTCCGGATCATCTGGAAGTGGAAATCTTCACGGAATGGTACGATAAGTTCGCGGTTCTCGTGGACGAAGCCGAAGATGAAATCGAAGACGATCCCGCCGTGGCGCTCAAGAAGATGCAGGAAAATTACGCCAAGGAACAGGCGGAAGCCGAAGACTGAGCTTCCTTCGTTTCCAGTTTGGAAAATGCGCCGTCGGATGACGGCGCATTTTTTATGCGGAACGCGCGGAAATAGAAGAAGCCGCCCGGACGGGCGGCTTCTTCTCATTTGTATTTAAGCGTTACGCTTCGGGTTTATCACCGTCCGCGGGAACTTCGCCTTCCGGCTTGCTTCCGACATCGTCGGAAGGAGTCGCATCCGTGGCGGAAGCGCCCGGAATCGCATCGGCGTTCTGTTTCGCCTCCGCGGAATCCTGAGCGATATCCTCGGCACTCGGAAGCGCCGTCGCATCCTGAACGACATCGTCATCGCGCAGGTCGAACGCGTGCACGCCCTGGGAAGAGCGGCCCGTGACGCGGATACTGTCCGCCGGAATGCGGATGATCTGTCCGCCGCGGCTCGTGATGATGAGATCGTAATCGTCCGCGACGCATTCGACGAACACAGCGCAACCCGTCTTGTCCGTGATGTTCAGGTTACGGACGCCCTTGCCGCCGCGCCGCGTGATGCGGTACAGGCTGGGTTCAGTGCGCTTGCCGCTGCCTTTTTCCGTGATGGTAAGGACTTTCGTCCCCGGCTTAAGACGCAGGAGCGCAATCACTTCGTCGCCCTCGGCGAGATTGATGCCGCGCACGCCATGCGTGCCGCGTCCCATCGCGCGGAAGCAGCTGATCGGGAACGTGAGTGCCTGACCGTTCTTCGTCGCGAGCATCAGCAGACCCTTCTGGAGTTCGCCGGCCGGAGCCGCGGAATCGTCCGCATCGCTTTCTGCTTCAGCCTCATTCGTTTCCGGAGCGGCATCCGCAGTGACTTCCGCGGAATCTTCACCGCGGGCTTCGGCTTCCATCTGCTCTTCGGTGACGCCGACGAGTTTCACGGCGACGAGTTCATCGCCCTCATCAAGCGAAATGGCGTTCACGCCGGCCTTGCGCGGATTCGCGAACAGCGAAAGGTCCATCTTGTTGATGACGCCCTTCTTCGTTGCGAACACGAGGCAGTTGTAACCGCCGAACTTGCGGACAGGCACGATCGCGGAGACCTTTTCGCCTTCCGTGAGCCCGACGAAATTGATAATCGGGCGTCCCTTGCCGTTGCGCGCGCCTTCCGGCAGGTGGAACACCTTCGTCCAGTAAACGCGTCCCTTGTTGGTGAACACGAGCAGATAGCTGTGGGTGCTCGCCGTGAAGATGGACTGAATGTTGTCCTCTTCCTTGAGGCCCGCGCCGATGATGCCCTTGCCGCCGCGGTTCTGCGCCTTGAACGTATCGATGGGCAGACGGCGGATGTAGCCTTCACGGCTAAGCGTGATGACCTGTTCCTCTTCGGCGATGAGGTCTTCGGAGTCGAAATCGTCCACGGCGTCTTCGATCGCCGTGCGGCGGGCGTCGCCATACTTGTCGGCGATTTCATCGAGGCGCTGGAGCACGATCGCAATCTGGCGTTCGCGGTGAGCGAGGATGTCTTCCAGGTCCGTGACCGTCTTGAGAAGTTCCTGATATTCGTTCTCGATCTTTTCCGTATCGAGATGCGAAAGCTGACCGATCTGGAGCGTGACGACCGCCTGCGCCTGGATTTCGGAAAGCTGGAAGCGCTCCATCAACTGCGTCTTAGCCGCGTCCTTGTTGTCCGCGTTCTTGCAGATCTTAACGACTTCGTCGATGTTCTGCCGCGCGATGCGGAGTCCTTCGAGGATGTGCAGGCGCGCCTTCGCCTTCTTGAGTTCGAATTCCGTGCGGCGGCGGATGACGTCGATGCGGTGATCCACGTAGTAATGGATGAGGTCCTTGAGCGGGAGCACCATCGGCTGCGTGCGGTTCACGAGAGCGAGGTTGTAGATGCTGAACGTCGTCTGGAGCTGCGTGAACTTGAACAAATTATTCAGCACAACTTCAGGCATGGCGTCGCGGCGGATGTCTATCACGACGCGCATTCCGCGGCGGTCCGTTTCATCGCGGAGGTCGGTGATGCCGTCCACTTTCTTTTCACGCACGAGTTCCGCGATCTTCTGCAGGAGCTCGGACTTGTTCACCATGTAAGGAATTTCGGTGACGATCAGGCGGTTCTTGCCCTTCACGTCCGTTTCCGTCTCCACCTTGGCACGCACGCGGATGTGACCGTGGCCCGTGAGGTAAGCTTCGCGGATGCCGCTTCTGCCGCAGATGATGCCGCCGGTCGGGAAATCCGGACCGGAAACGTACTTGAGAAGTTCTTCGCCGGCGATGTCGTTGTTATCGCAGTAGGCGTGAATCGCGTTCGTGATTTCGCGGAGGTTATGCGGCGGCATGGACGTCGCCATACCCACGGCGATGCCCGAGGAGCCGTTCACGAGAAGGTTGGGGAATGCACTCGGAAGGACGAGAGGCTCCTTAAGGGATTCGTCGTAGTTCGGGCCGAAATCCACCGTTTCCTTGTCAAGGTCTTCAAGCATCATTTCGCCGAAGCGCGTCATGCGGGCTTCGGTGTAACGCATAGCGGCTGCGCCGTCACCGTCCACGGAGCCGAAGTTACCCTGGCCATCCACGAGCGGATAGCGGAGCGAGAAATTCTGCGCCATACGCACGAGGGTCTCGTACACGGCGGAATCTCCGTGCGGGTGATACTTACCGATGACGTCACCCACGATACGGGCGGACTTCTTGAATGGCTTGCCCGGGAACACGCCCAGGTCGTACATACCGAAGAGCACTCGGCGGTGCACAGGTTTGAAGCCATCGCGCACGTCGGGAAGGGCGCGCGCCACAATGACGCTCATCGAGTATTGCAGGTAAGAGCGCTGCATATCCTGCTCGATCAGCGAGTCATAATGCGTACCGGGAGTCAATTTCATGTCAGCCATCATTTGTCCTTGTTAATCGAAAAATTCTGTACAAACTCTTGCATTTCGGGAAGCGCGGAATGATCCGTAGAATCCAGTGTGAGCGGCGTGAGCGCGGCATAACCATGCAAAAGGCACCAGTCGTCCGTGCCCTCGGGCGGATCCGAGGGCTTGCGACCGTCGAGAAGCCACGCATCGCCGTTCTTATCATAATGGTCGGAGAACATTCCAAGCGCCATCGTCGCCGCACGGAGCCCGCGGAACGGTTCGCCGTTCCCCTCCGGGAAGTTCACGTTCCAGAACGTATGCGGACGCATCCGTTCATAGAGGCGGGCGCGTACAATCGAGCGCGCCGTTTCCAGCGCGTCATTCAAGTACATTTCACCGCCCACGCAGAGCGAGAAAGCGATGCTGCGCACGCCCCACAGGGCGCCTTCGCGCGCAGCGGCGACCGTGCCCGAATAAATCGAAGACACGCCGGCATTCTCCCCCACGTTGAGCCCCGTGAAGAGGACGTCGAACTGGACGTCTTTGTAAAACTCGCGGATGGCGAACTTGACCGTATCCGCGGGTGTGCCCGTGACCGCGTGAATGCGGAACGGAAAATCGCCTGCAACCGGGAAAACGGAAAGACCGCCCACGTGAGTGAACGCGTGCGAAACGCCGCTTTTTTCACAATCCGGAGCGACGACGAAAACGTTCCCTTCGGAAGAGAGGGCCCGAGCGAGCGCAAGCATATTTCCGCTCCCGACGCCATCGTCATTTGAAACCAGAATATTGGGTTTTCCGTATCCCTGCATTTGACTATAAAAGATAGAAAAATCTTACCGTTTTTCCTTGAAAATCGCAAGGAAAAAGCCATTCCGTGAGAGATTTCACAAGGCCTGTTTTACTACCTTTGGGGCACTATGAACAGCCCCAAGATGCAGACTCCTCCCCTCCCCAAGGGAACACGCGATTTTTACCCGGATGCGATGCGCATCCAGAACTACATTTTCGACACCTGGCGCAAGGCCGCCCTCCGCTTCGGCTACGAAGAATACGAAGGTCCGATGTTCGAGCATCTGGAACTGTACACCGGCAAATCCGGCGAAGAGATCGTCAACCAGCTCTACGATTTTATGGACAAGGGCGGGCGCCACATCGCGCTCCGCCCCGAAATGACGCCCACGCTCGCGCGCCTCGTCATCCAGAAAGGCACATCCATCAAAAAGCCGTTCAAATGGTTCAGCATCCCGCGCCTTTTCCGTTACGAACGCGCGCAGAAAGGCCGCCTCCGCGAGTTCTTCCAGCTCAACCTCGACATCATCGGCACGGAAAGCATCTACGCCGAAGCGGACCTCCTGGGAGCGATCGCAGCGATGCTCCGCGACTTCGGGCTCAAGGAAACGGACTTCGTGATCGGCATCTCAAGCCGCAAGCTCCTGAACGCCTACCTCGCGGAAATCCAGGCGCCGGACCCGGCTCAGGTGTACCCGGCACTCGACAAGCGCCTGAAGCTCAGCCCCGAAGATTTCGCCGCGGAACTCGCCAAGGCGGGACTCTCTCCCGACCAGACGAAAAAACTTGACGGATTCATGAATTCAAAAAGCATCGCCGAAGTGGAAGCGAAAGTTTCCGGCGACGCGGCAAAAGCCGCCCTCGATGAAATCAGGGAACTCTTCAGCACGCTCGAAGCCTCGGGCACGGCGCCCTGCGTTTCGCTCGACCTGAGCGTCGTCCGCGGGCTCGCCTATTACACGGGCATCGTATTCGAAGTATTCGACAAGGGCAAGTCCATGCGCGCGATCGCGGGCGGCGGGCGCTACGATAGTTTGTGCGAAAAGCTCGGCGGTTCAACCGTTCCGGGCGTCGGATTCGGCATGGGCGACGTCGTCCTCGCGGACCTTCTCCAGGAACGCGGGCTCCTCCCCGATCCGCGGCAATCGCAGGACATCTTCATCGCGACCTTCGGCGGAGATATGAAAAAGGTATTCCAGGTCGCGACGGAATTCCGCGGCAAGGGATTCTCCGTAACGCACCCGCTCGCGGCGGCGAAGCTCGGCAAGCAGATGGAACAGGCAAACAACCAGGGCGCGCGCGTCGTCGTTTATGTGGATGGCGAAAAAGCGGGCGCAGGCGAATTCGAATACAAGAACCTCGGCACTGGCGAACTCGGCAAGGGCACACCCGATGCCATCGCGGAAATCATCAGGGGAATCAACGCGAAAGCCTGATACTCTTTTCCGCGCATACAAAAAGGCCCGCATCGACGCGGGTCTTTCTCGTCAAACGGATTTCATTCCGCTTTCATCTTATCTGTACAAACGAAGGGGCAAGTTCCGCACAGGCCGGATTCTCCGGGGAAACGGCGGAATATTCGATATTTCCCGTTTCTGCGTCCACCCCGGTTATCAGGATCCGCCATACGGAGCCTCCCGGGCAAGAACCCAGCGCGATGTTCGAAGTTGCGCGCCAGGCCTCGTTTTCGCCGTCTTCGGAAGGATCGTAATAAGTGAAAGATTCCGTCCTTGCCGTTTTCCGGTCTATCCGTTCTCCGGGCGCTTTGTAGCCGACCGCTTCCCAGGATCCGATGTTTCCCTTTTCCGCGACATTCGCGTTCTGCAACTTCACATATTCCTCCGCCGCGGGGACAAGTTCCGCTGCCTGCGCCTTTGCGACGGTGCCCATCAGCTTCGGAACGGCGACCACGGCGCAGACGATGCACAGAAGTACCGCCGCGCTCCAGATGATGACCGCCCAGTGAAACAGATGCGCCGGCAGATAGCGGACACCGTCGCCGCTCCGGAACGTACCCCTGGAAATGCGCCAGAGGTCAACGAGGGCGAGGATACCGATGACGAGCGCCGGAATGACTAGCCAGCCAGCCAGAAGCAGGACAAGAAGATAGGTGAGTCCGCGCTTGGTGTTCCCGGCGTAGAACTGATGAATGCCGTAACCGCCGAGAAAGAAGCAGAGCCAGAACAGGACGGTGCTCTTCCTTTCCTTCACCGGAAGACAGACTCCCGGCATAGAAACAGATGCCCCGCACTTCGGGCAGAAATTCACATCGCTCTGTATTTCAGTTCCACAACGGGAGCAAAATGCCATAATGTCATTCTCCTGGAAAAATTGTAAAAGTTCAGCGCGTCACCGGTTGCGCATAAAGTCACGAACGGCGTCCTTGCAGCGCGTGTCCGAAGGAAGCACGGGCTGAAAATTCACCTTGCCGTCCTCGCCCACGCTTACGAAAATGTGCCATGCGGCCCCCGCCGGGCAATCTCCGAGTTTTCTTTTCAATTCCGCGCGGAAGCCCTCGCCCGAACCTTCGCTCAAATGATCCGAATAAGCGAAAAGTTCCGTCGCACTCTGAACATAACCGATGTCCTTCCACGAGGCAGCGGAATGGGCTTTCTGAATGTAGGCGGACTCGCTATCCGTATAATTTTGCGCAGCGCGGCCGAGTTCAGAGCCTCCACCGCCGCCGAAGATACGCGGGGAAAAAGCACCGCTTTCAAAAGTTCCGTGACAGGAATGAAGGAGCAGAAAAGCGCCCAGGGCAGTGCAGATCACCCACACGATAAAAAGCTTCGCGGGCTGATAACGGACGCCGTTTCCGCTCCGGAACGTTCCGTGCGAAATGCGCCAAAGGTCAATGACCACAAGGACTCCGATGACAACCACTGGAATGACTAAAAAGCCGCAAAGCGTGGACATCAGCAGATAAAATATGCCGCGGCGTGCATTTCCCGAATAGAACTGATGGACGCCCAGGAATCCGAAAAAGAAGCACAGCCAGAAAAGCGCCGTGCCTTTCTTCTCCGCAACCGGAAGAGCGGCAGGCGCCGGTTCAGCAGGGACAGCCAGAAGATTCATCATACCGCATTTCGGACAGAAACGCGCATCATCCGGAAATTCAAAGCCGCACTTTGTACAAAAAGCCATGAATCAAGTCCATTACTTTGAAAAAACGTTCGGATTCACTTCTTCCGGAAGAAGTTCCCCTGGTGATGAACGCCTATCATTCGGGGTGTTGCGGAAATTCGCGTGTTTCGGCGCATTCTGCTTCTTCGTTTCATCTTCGACTTCCTTCAGGTATTTTTCCCAGTCCTGAATGGAAGCGTCCAGTTCTTCGCGGGACTGGAGCATCAGGGTACGGAGCTGTTCCAGTTCCATCATCTGATCGCGTTTCATCTCCCAGAGTTCCGGTTCTTCCGGCATCCGTTCGATGTTGAAAAGCAGATTGAGGTATTTGTCCTCCGCTTCCATGTACGCTTTATAAGTGTCCTTATAAACGCCATCGCGGTCCTCGACCATCGTCTGCTGAGGCGACTTCGTGGAACTGCACGCTGCAAGAAAGACGGCGCACAGAGTGAAGATGACCCGGTGGGCGCGGATACTCATTTCTTAACCGTGTAAAGGCGTTCTAGCGTGATACGGCTCTGGAAAGTCGCGGTATCGCCCGTCGCCGGGTTCACCATCGTATGCGTGCCCTGCTTGACTTCGCGTTCCTGGCACGGAATGCCCGTGTTCGGGTCGAGCGCGACCCAGTAAGCGGTCTTGTACTCGCCCTTGAGCCCCTGGTAATATGCCTGGAATTTTTCCGTGCCGATGTGACTGTTGACGTGCTGTTCCCAGATGTAGTAAGGGAAGCTTTCCGCTTCGCTGAGGTACACCGTGTAGGCGAAGCACTTGCGGGAATCGATGTTGTTGAACGTTTCCGTCACCACGGAATCGATGTGGATGAGCGCGAAATTCAGGCGACCGCGGCTCCGGAGGAGTTCCGTGACGTTCGAACGGGAAGGCACGGGACCGGTCAGGATATGGTCCATCTCCCAGCGGTGCCGCTCCTGGCGTTCCAGGTGCTTATTGTAATCCGGGTTCTGAAGCTGCTTGCGCCAGCGCTCCGGCATAGGAATGCGGTTGAGGAGCGAATCATAGTCCTCGAAGCCGGAAAGCGCTATCACGCGCTGTCCGAGCCCCGTCGTGCGCACGTCGGGAAGGCGCCACTGCAAGTCCGCGGGCATTGAGTTCTTAAGGTATCCGCGGGACTTGTCAATCGCAAAAGAGCGTTTGACGTCGATGGTGTCCCCGCGCCCGGAATACGTCTCGTCGACGTAAGCGGCGTTCACCGTGCCGAGTTTTTCCTCGCCCTGCAGGTCCAGGGTCGAATAATAGCTTTCCGCATAGAGTTCTATGTTTACCGGTTTCGTGACTTTGTAATTGACTTCCACGTTGGAGCGGCAAGCGGCGAACGCAAACGGGATACAGACGACAGCGAGATACTTTTTAAGCATGGCCCCAAAATAGAAAAAGCCGCCTTCGGAGATACCGTAAGCGGCCTTTGAAAAGCCCGGAAAAAGAATTTATTATTGCGCGTCGCCCGGTTTAGGATCGCTGTTGCGGATAAGTTTCATTTCTTTCGCGGCGATGACTTTGCCGGACACGCTGAATTCTATCACGTAATCCCCGGGGTCCGTGGAACGGAGAAGTTCACCCGCCGTCATAAGGCCGCCGCGGAGCGAAACGCCCTGAATGGTGTAGGAGCCTTCCTTGTCCGAGACGCGCGCCGTGCGCGAAAGCACCGGAGCGGGATTTTTCTGCGTGAACGTTCCTTTGTAAACGTTCCATTCCAGTTCGCCGAAATCAAACGCCTTTCCATAGCGGAACTGGATGACGAGCGGATCGGAAATGCGGAAAACGCTTCCCGTATCCACGACGGCGGCATAATTCTTTATCCAGTCGCTCCCGCACACGATATGAGGTGTTTCCGCCTGACCGCATGCAGCCAGAAGAAAGGCGGCACAGGCGATAAGAGCCCATCCTCCAATATTCTTTTTCATCACGCAATCCTCCTTTATACGGAACAGAAATCAAAATCAAAATCAGAACCAGAAGCGCAAGCCCAGGCGCAGATAGCAATCGGGAATCTTATATTCGACATCGTCCCCGCTATCGACGAAATGCCATTCGGCGACGGGATTCAATTCAATATAAAGTTCCAGCGGCACATTCTGCGGGAACTCCCATTCCCAGCCGCCGACGAGGCCTATGCGGAGCGCAATGCCGTCATCCCACCAGCCGACGCCGCCCGCGGGGCCCCAGTAGAGTCCCATGCGTCCGGCATCCGCAGGAATGTTGATAAGATCGTAGTAATTCCAGTAATAACCGACATAAGCGCCGAGGGCGTTATCGTGGTTCGCGAAATAAAAATGCAGGTAAAAATCAAGCGCGGTCGTCGGATCCAGACGCATCTTGTAATCCAGACCGAAGTGCTCGCCGGGATTGCCGCCCTGAGCCCAGCCGCCTACGGCATTGGACTTGTCGGCGGAACCCGCTGCAAAGCTCAGTGAAAAGACGCACGCGGCTATCAAAAATACTTTCTTGAACATAAGGCCTCTGCTTAAATCGTTCTAAGACAAAAATAAATCTATAAAATACTTTGAAATAAAGAGCCCGGGAGCAACGCTAACTTTCAGAAAACATCCATTAGTAAATCAGATTTTACAGGCAAACGTCAGCCTTTGCAAAGTTCCAGAAACATTTCGAAATGCGGCGTCTGCGGGTAGAATCCGAAGCCGTGCGCGTCCCGGATATTGTAACCCGCTTTTTTGAAGAAGGCGAAGTCACGCGCAAGCGTCACCGGGTCGCAGGAAACATACAGGATTTTCGGGATGTCCGTTTTGCAGAGCACGGCGAGAGCTCCGGGAGGGATGCCCGTGCGCGGCGGGTCCACGATCAGGACGTCCGCGGAACGGGCGTCATGTTCCGCAAGCCAGATTTCCGCAGGAGCGCCCACGCTTTCCGCCTTGGGGGACAGATTCCTGCGGGCGTGCCGGAGACAGCCCTCGTCGCGTTCCACGGTGATGACGCGCTCAAAATGATCTTCGAGGAACGCGGCGAAGAACCCGACTCCACTGAAAAGGTCGATGAGGAGTTTTCCCTCGCCGGCCGCGGCGCGCACCGTTCTTACGAGTTCGGGCAAAAGGCCGAGATTCGACTGGAAGAACACGGACGCGTCCATGGAGAGCGTCTTTCCTTCGAGACGGACTTCATTCCCCGCTTTCTCGCGGAACTCGGACGCGCTCATCCCTTTATAATAAAAGGAAACACGCCCTTCGCCGTTATCGAAAGCGGAAAGTTCCTGAACGTGTGGAAATTTTTCCGCACCATCGGCGAGGACCTCCGCAAGGCCAGCGCTGAGCACGGGGCACGCGTCCACGGGCGTCACGGAATGGCTGCCCTCACCGCGGAAACCCCAGGCGTTTCCGCTCCGCACGAACCGGGCGCGGCTGCGGTAGCCGAACGGCTCCCCGAAATGCGTTTTGAAGGACTCCGGAAGTTCCTCTTTCGCGAAGCGGCGGAACAGCTCGCGGGCGACTTCGCGCGCCGACTGTTCCTGGAACTTCAGGGACGCGTGCTGCAGGGAACAGCCGCCGCAGCGCCCGTAGAACGGGCACTGCGGACGAACGCGTTCCGCGTTCGGCGCGCTGATTTCAACGGCGGCGCCTTCCGCGAAGTCCTTCTTCTCTTTAAGAATCCGCACCCGGGCGGTCTCTCCGGTGAGCGCCCCGGCAACAAAGCATACGCGTCCGTCCGGAAGCCTCGCCAAGGCGCGCCCGCCCTGGGCCATTTTCAGCATCGTGAGATCAAGTTCTTTCATTCCGCAAGGTCTTTCTTACAAAGGAAACAGCGGACGCAGGCATCGCCGTCAAAAATGATTTCCGGGGACGCTTCCCTGCAATGCGGAAAAGCGGAGGGGCACCGCGGCGCAAAGGAGCAGCCAGCATAGCTGTCCGGAACCGGCGAAAGGTCGCCGCCGAGGATTTTCGGGGGAGCGGACCTGTCGAGCGTGGGCACGCTTTCGATGAGCGCCTTCGTGTAAGGATGTTTAGGGCTTTGGAGCACATCCTTCGCAAGGCCATACTCCATGAGTTCCCCTAGATACATCACCAAAACGTTGTCTGCAAAAGCGCGGACGACCTGAATATCGTGCGAAATGAAAATCAGGGATATTCCGAGCATGCGGCGGAGTTCGTCCAGAAGCTGCAACACCTGAGCCTGCACGGAGACATCAAGCGCGCTCGTCACCTCGTCGCACACGAGTACGCGGGGTTCCAGCATAAGCGCGCGGGCTATCCCTATGCGCTGGCGCTGTCCGCCGGAAAATTCGTGCGGAAAGCGCTGTAGGGAATTTTCGGCGAGCCCGACCCGGGCGAGGACATTCCTTGCGCGTGCTTCCACGTCTTTGCGCGGTACTCTGCGTGCGAGGAGCGGATAGCTCAGAATTTCGGAAACGGTCTGCCGCGGATTCAGGCTCGAAAAAGGATCCTGAAAGATCATCTGCATCTTTCCGCGGACTTTTTCCCAGTCCTTGGAAGAATTCGTACAAATTTTTTCTCCGAAAAGTTCATAGTCGCCGCCATGCCACGGAGCAAGCCCGACAAGCGCCTGGGCGAGAGTCGATTTGCCACAGCCCGACTCCCCCACGACCGCGAGGATTTTCCCTTCGCCGAGCGAAAAAGACAAAGAACGCACCGCTTTCACATAACGGCGCACACGAGAAAGCACGCCGCCGCGAAGCGGGTACCACACGGAAAGATCCGTGACGCGCAAAACCGTATCAGGCATTCGCTTCCTTGTCGAGCGACGAGAGCGATTCCTGGACCTTTTTCTCCGTTTCCGTAAGGATCCGCTTGCATTCGCGGAGAAGGTCCGTCGCTTCCTGAACCTGGGAAGCGAGTTCATCGACTCCCATGTCCGATTCATCGATACGCGTGAGGATTTCCTCGAGCCGCGTCATCGCCGTCTTATACTGTTGATTAGCTTCACTCATATAGTGAAAATATAGTCAGTTTGGCCGTCCGCAATCCTTTTAATTTACGGATTAGTTACATTACGATTATGAAATTTTTGAAACGGCTTCCGCTTTTCTGCGCTCTCGCCGCCGGCATATTCACCGCCGGGTGCCTGGAAGTGCCCGGAACGCCTGACGTTTCGGAAAGCGCCCCGCGGATTTCCGTCCTCCTTTTCCAGAGCGGACATTCGGATTCCACGCAGCTGCAGGCGACGCCCCTCAAGGAATTCACGCTCAGCGCAGAAGTTTCCCCGGATTCCGTAGAAAGCGCCCTGCATTACCGCTGGTCGCGCGGAACGGCGGTGATCGCGGATTCGCAGGAGATAGTCATTGCGGACACGGCGCGGATTCCGGACAAACTCACCGTGGCGGATGACGAAGGAAATTCCATTCAGGTTTCTTTCCGGGTTCTTCTGAACACGCCTCCCCAGATGGATTCCCCGGCGACGCCCGCGGCAGGGGACACGCTCTACGGTAATTCGCGCACGGCATTCACGTTCGCATGGGGCGCGAGCGACGCCGATGCGCGCGATACGCTTCTCTATACCCTCACGATCGACTCCACGGACTATTCCGCAGGAGCGCTCACTCAAGTGCAGCAATCAGGCATTGCGCCGGGAAATCATAAATTCCGGGTGCGCGTGGAAGATTCCTTCGGCGACGCGGATACGCTCGCCTGGCACAAATTCATTGTCATCGACACTTCATCGGCGGCCGAATGAAAAAACACATTCCGATGCTTTGCCTGATTTTCCTTTTATTCTGCGCCTTCCTGAACACGGCCTGCGACGGCCTTGACGACAACGGGCGTTTCGATACGTCCGACGCAGACACGGTAAGCGTGCAGGTGTATCTTACACACTCGTTCGATTCAACGGGAACCCGAGTCAAGGCGGACACGCTCCTTCCTACGGACAGTGTAATTCTCATCGCCGTCATCAGTCCGGGCAAATCCATAAGGATGCAGGATTATTTCTGGCAAATGGACTCCAGGACCATCGGCTACGACTTCAGTTTCAAGACGAGCATCCGGGAAGCGGGACATCACACGCTCCGCTTCGTCATCATCGACCGTTTCGGCGATACGCTCTCCGACACGCTCAGCGTCTGGGTTTCAAGGCCGCCCGTGCTGAACGATAACGAATTCATCCCTGGAGACCGTTCGCAAGGCATAGACGTTTCCTCCGGCGTTTCTTTCGCCTGGGCCGCGTCCGACTCCGACGCAGGAGCGCGGCTATCCTACCGCTTCCGGCTGGAAGACGCGGACAGCGTTTACGCGGACACCCTTCTCGACGCGCCTTATTTTCATTACAGCGGACGGCTGCCGGGGCTCCGGAAAATGAACTGGAAAGTCACCGCCGCCGATGAATTCGGCTTCTATGCGAAAGACACGCTCCGCGCGGTTTTTTACACAGCGGGCATAGGCCCGGAAGGCGCGATCTTCGCACAAGTATCTTCGGGTCCGGATTCCGTGCGCACGGAGCTCCGCGCGAAGCTCCTCAACGAAAGCGGAAAATCAATTTCCGTAGACGAAGCATTCGGAACCACCGGAGAATTCCGCGCGGCTCCGCTCTCCGCAGGGAAATACAAGCTGTATTTCTACAATCGGCTCTACCCCGATTATCAGCGGGATACTTTATCCGTAACCCTCGCCGCAGGGGAATCCCTCGACCTCGGCGCAATCGCGCTTCCCGACACGATAAAGCCCGTCATCTCCGCGGCGGGCACATCCGGCGACTCCCTCGCCAAGGCGGACACGCTGAGATTCATCATCAGGGACGGCGGAGGAACGATCGGAAGCGGACTCTGCCGTATCTATCTTGACGGCAGTCTTTACACCGCCTGGGCGCTCAAAGGGGACACGCTCCGCGTCGCTATCCCCGCGGCGCTGTCCATCGGATGGCAGCCGTTGCGCATCCAGGTCTACGATAACGTGCAGAATTTTGCAAAGCGCACCTTTTATATCGAGCCCGATTCTCCGTTCATCAGCACGCTTCCGGACACGCTCGCCGCGACATCCGACAGCGCCATCGGCATTCCCGTCACCAATATATATGCAGGCCTCACGCCCGGGCGTTTTTACTGGGACATCGATAGCGACGGTTCCTGGGACATGGAAGCCGCCGCGGGAGGCATGGAATACGCCACCCGGAAATTCGCCCTGTCCTTATTTAAATCCGCGCGGACGAAAGTGACGGTCGCAATCGGCTACACAAACGGAATGATCGCTAAAAAATCGTTCACGCTCACCATAAACCATACCCCTGTCACCCTGGCGACCGGCTGCGTCTCTCCGTGCGGCGACACGATAAGTTCCACGACATACAAATTCATCTGGCACCTCGCGACGGATGCGGACGCCGATTCCGTTCGTTACAAAGTATTATACCATGTCGGCGCGGGCCTTACATTTCCGGACAGCGAATGGGTCTATGCGGCAAGCGCGGGCAGAGACACAACCGTGACCGTCTCCGGTCTTCCGTCCGGTTCCCTGCGCTGGTGGGTGCAAGCCATCGATGACCGCGGCGGCGTTTCCGCCATCTGGAATCCGCCGGTTCTCATTTACGTACCGGGGGCGAAATGATAGACCTGATACGCATCCTATTTTCTTTCTTCCTAATCTCCGCGCTCAGCTCCTGCGGCGATGACTACCATGCTGACATAGATACCGGGAAAAAACTGACGCAGACGCTTTACGTCATTCCCGACGCCGCCACGGAAATCCGCGGCGAGGACACCCTGATCGCAAGCGAAGGCGAAACGCTCCGCTTCATCGCGCTGCTCTCCATCGGCGGAGCGACACTCAGCGAAGAGGACGAAGACAGCTACGTCATGAGCGTCACCTGGACTATCGACGGAGAGGATTACCTGAGCACCTCTCTAGTCCGCACTTTTTCGGAAGCCGGCGCACATAAAGTATTCCTGCGCACAGTCGATTTTCTGCAGGACACACTGCAGGATTCCCTCACCCTCCTCATCAGCGCGCCAGTTTCCATCACCGCGACAACCCCGCCTGACGGATACAATCAGTTATCCGCATTTGATACGGCCGGGACGAAGCTTTCTTGGAACATCAAGGGACTGGATTCCTGGGAGACGCCCGTCTGCATCCTATATCTCTCGCATAACAGGGATTCCCTGTGGATAACCGGACCGGATACGATTCCCTGCACGGAAGCTTATACGCTCCGCGGACCTTTCACGGACCGGGATCCCTCCGTATTCAGCGACTCCTCCATCGTCTTTTACTGGGGGGTCAAAGTCCGCACGGGAACGGCACTGAGTAAGAACGAGAGGGATTCCACGGGAATTCAGACTTTCCGCACCCGGCTCGCAGGCACGGACAAAGCACGCATTGACGTTCCCGTAACACTCTACCTGGACAAGAATCCGGAAAATCCGGAAACGCACGTTCTCCTGCTTTCCGCGGCCGGAGACACCATCGCGGAACAGCTCGCGACGGAAACCCCATACACGTTCTCGTTTACAGGCGTAACCCCGCAGACAAGTCTCCGGATAATCGTTTCGGAAGCACGCCTCGCGGAATACAGGCCGGAGACGACGACGGTAAGCATCGCAAGAGCCACATACAATACCGAAGACCGCATCTACCTCCGCGACAACACCGCTCCGCAGCGCTTCCCGGCGGCGACGGCATTCGCAAGCGGAGATTCCATCCGCTTCTATTACCTCGACGACGGCTCCGGAATAAACCCGTCCAAGACTCTGCTTACGGAAAACGGCGACACGCTTGACTACAGCGCACAAGGCGCGGAAGTCACCTTCAGAAATATCTGCTCCGCGGAATGCGGGTTCCGCTTCGATGTCATGGACTACGCAGGGAACTCCGCCGCCGCGGTGCATTGGAAAATAAAGGCAGACGGGGATTCCATCCGCGTCACCGGTCCCTTCGACGACGGAGGCGACAAATGATAAGGATCTTCGCCACGCTCGTCCTCCTCGTCAGTTCCCTCTGCGCAGCGGAGGACTCCTCACGGACGCTCACCGTGTCCACCTGGCCTTCTCACGCCGACCTCTACCTCGGAGGGCGCCCGTCTTCATTCACGGAAGGCGCGGATTTCGAAACACCGGCAAGAATCGAAGTTCCGGCGGATTCATCCACGTTGCGCATCACGCTCTTCAAGCCGGACTACACCGACACGACTCTCGACATTCATCTTAAGAATCAAGGCGACAACTACATCACACTCATGCTCCAGCCCGAAACGGATCTTATGGAACTCGATAAACAGCAGAGCATCCTGAACAAGCGCGCGAGATTTTCCGCAGGCAAAAAATTTCTCATCGGAAGCGCAGTCCCGTTCATGGTCTCCGGGATTCTCGCATTCTTCGCCGACAGGGAATTCAACGAAGCAGAAAACTACGGGGACCGCATACAGAACAGCGCCATCCGCAGCGGCGATAATTTTGACAAACTTGTAGACAGAGAGGCCTCTCACAGAAAAAGCGGCAAGGACCTCCGGAAATATGCCGCAGTTTCCCTCGGCGCGGGAGCGCTGCTGCTCGTCACCGGCGTGGTCCTTTCTTTCTGAGGAAATTATGCAGAAGATCTTTCCCATTTTTCTTTTCCTCGCCATCGGCGCCTTCGCGCAGGCGCAGGCGCAGCCGGAACACGGCATTCCCGTGCGCGTGAAGCTGCTCTCCGGGGCGGAGCAGGACGCTGAACTTCTGAGAGTGGCGCGGGACACCGTTTTCCTCGGCGGCTCCATCGATGGAAAATTCACGGTCGTGCGTCTACATAAGAACGCCTTCGCCTGGATCGGGGACTCCTCGGGAGCGCACCTGAACCTGGACTCCCTGCAACAGGCCGGGATGGCGACGGCTCCGGCGGACACGGCGGCGGCAGAGCAGCATCCGGAATGGAAAGGGAAAGTCCTCATTTTCCCGACGGAATACAGGGCGATAGATTCAGCGCTCGCAAGCCGGGTCTCCGATATCACGAAGCAGATGTTCCTGGATAAAGGGAAGCATACAGTTCCGCTTTCCCGCGCCGACTATGCAAGCTGCAAAACGACGGACTGCGTATTCGCAGAGGTAAGGAAGAACGGAGCATCCGCGGTCATCCTGGAGTCCATCCGCCCGGCGAAATCGCAGGACAGCATCGTCCTCGGAATGAGTTTCTGCGACTTCGCGGCGGGAAACTGCGGCACCGATTCAGCGGTGCTATCTTCCCGCAGCGCCACCGAAGAACTGCTGAAAGGCAACCGTTTCATTAATTTATTCGCAAAGGCGACCGGAGATTCCTCCGCGCAGGCTGGCGGAAGCGCACCGGACGCGAAGCAGCGCAGAAAAAATATCAGCTACATCGCCGTCGAAACGGACCCCGAAGAAGCGACCCTCGCGCGCAAAGGCGGAGACGCATTGTGCCACACGCCCTGCACGATAGCGGTCAGGGACACGGAGCGCATCGCACTTGAAACCTACTGGAGCGTGGACAGACACCTGTGGGCAGCCAAGGCGTCCGTCCTGCCCATTCCCGGAGACACGGCGAAAATCAGCCTGCGCCTCAGCCGCGTGAACCCGGAAGTCGAGATCAGGACCAATCCGTCCGGAGCCGACATTTTCACGGATGCATCCATAGGCGTGAACAGCAGGAGCATCGGAAAAACGCCCAAAGTCTACGCGACGGCCGAGCCCGGCCCGACGACGCTGCACTTGTGGAAAGAAGGTTTCCGCGACACCCTCGTCACCTTCCACGTCAACGCTATCGGCAACACCACGGAAGAAATCAATCTGAGCGCGCTCACCGACCCGCAGGCCATTGATGCGCAGAAGACGCTGCTCCGGACACGCAAGAAGCGCTTTCTGGGATTCACCCTGATGGGGACCTCCATCGCGCCCGTCGTCGCTGGCGGCATTCTGCTGCATCTGGCGGGCAAGGACTACTCCAAGGCGCGCGATATCCGCGACGAGCTTGAGCTCCCCAGTTCCGCGCAAGGAGCGAAATACCAGGAGAAAGTCAAGGACAACCGGCACTACGCCGACCGCGGGGACAAGGAAGCCGTCGCCGGCGGAATTTGCTTCGGCGCGGCGGCAGCCCTCGTCGCCATCGGCTGGGCCATCGCTTTTTAAGGCTTTGCCCCCATATTTTTCAAGTGCAACAAGACGTTTTCCCCTATAAGAAATTAAATTATCGCCGATGCGCAATATTGTATTCCTACTCCTCCTTCTCGCACTGACCGCGTTCGGCGCCGACTTTGAAAGATCCAATTGGCACACTCAACTGTACCTTCAGGTAGAGCCCTACACGCCTATCAAGTTCGACGGCAAAGGACAGTACCTGAACGACCCGGTCAAAGAGACCGTCAACACGGTCCCGCTTTCCCTAGGCTACATCTTCAACCCGCTTTTCACGCCTCTATTCAAGGCGGACATCCCCATCACATTCTGGCTCGGCGGTGAAATCGGCGAATTCCAGTTCGGCGACATTTCCTCCAACGA
>Ga0172377_10001727_pt1 | contig 22203 bp, 17 predicted proteins | sample Pumphouse3metaG_FD_119749 | JGI IMG/M metagenome (GOLD analysis project Ga0172377, IMG submission 119749) | Leachate microbial communities from a municipal landfill in Southern Ontario, Canada - Pumphouse #3 metaG | ecosystem: Engineered > Solid waste > Landfill > Unclassified | place: Canada...
ACATCCCGTTCATCAAGGAAGACGACGAACAGGCGTTCTTTGAGCTGATCATCCTGCTGCTGCTGGAGGTGATCTTCAACCGCCTGGGTTTCAAAAATGTTGTCGAAATCTCGCCGCGTGCGTGACACGCAAACTGCGCAAGAGGCGCAAACAAGAAACCTGATAAGCGGGCCTGCACTTCTGTGTGGGCCCTTCTTTTTAACACAGAGGCGCAGAGACACAGAGGGGGATTTCAATACAGAGGACGCAGAGCAAAAGCGGAGTAAAAGCAGAGGGACGGCGTGACAATAGAACGTGGACGACAGGATGGACAGGATGAACCGGATAAAAGAGGAATATGGACACTTGTCATTCCGGGGTAGGGGCCCCGGAATGACACAGCGCTAATCCAGCCCCTGAAGAACAGCCAGGTTGTATCGAATAGCTTAAAGGCTCAGTTCTGTGCAGTCACCTTGAAGAATTTCATCGTTGTATTCATTTCGATCCCCAGCCAGACATCTCCGTCGCCGGGAGCATGATCGAAGATGTATCCGTAGAGCAGTTCAAATTCAGCTTCCGGGTCCTCAGACACGTAAACATTATAATAGAGGGCGTTGGACACTTCGTTCCAGCGCAGCCAGTTCATCCCCGGATCTCTGATTATCTCGGCTCCCAAGGGGGCTGAAACAGGCGCTCCGCCGCTGATGGTGATGCGCCTGCCCTCGCCAATGGGGCTAACGGGCTTCCAGACGCATAACACGGTTGAAAAGACAGTGATGTTTTCGTATCCCTCATATTGGAGCACCCCGCTTTTGTACCAGTCTGATACGCCGATGTTTGATTCCAGCACCAGTCCGCCGGGATTGGAGACGAGTCCTGCAAACAGCAGATACTGGTCTTGAAGCGCGTCGTTGGTGATATGGATGCTGTGATTGGTCATACTGCCGTAATTGTAGAGGTTGCCGCGGCAGCCAAGATAGAGGTCTGTATATGAAGAGGGATTATCCTGGATGCTGCCGTGGTTTACCAGATCGCCGTTGCAATAGAGGTTGGTAATGTTAAGGCCGGTTTGGACGGTGCTGCCGCTGGACACAGTGAGGTTTTCAAAAGTGCAGCCATCCACTATTGTTGCCGTGCCGCTGATGATGATGTCCTGCCCGGTAACGCTGCCGAGACCGGAGTTATTGTCAAAGTTCAGGGTGCTGAAACCCTGGGTAGCCAAAACCGCCCCATAAAGCAGGCTGTTGTTCAGGTTCAGGTTGTGGATGGCCCGGCCGTCATACATCCGCATGATCCTGCCGCCCAGATTCACGGAGCAGTTTTGGAAAGACAGGTCCGAAAGCAGCTGCAGTTCGCCGGAGACGGGGTCCACCGTGAAGGAATCGCAGGAAATGGGCACCGGGGCGGCGTGGAAGATGTTGTGGGTGAAGGGACCGGTGACCTGGATGGAGTGGTTGTTGATCAGGCCATAGTTGAGCAGGTCACCATGAAGGGCCAGGTTGAAAGCGCTGGCATTGCTGTCCATAATGGTTTCGTAGTTTTCCAGGTGCTGGGTCACGGTGAGGGTGGCGCCGCTGGCGTAATCTCTCAGTTCGCCGTTGTTCACCAGGCGCTGCGCAACAACGTTCGCGCCCACACGGATGACTCCGTTCAGCGTTATCTCGGTGATGTCCAGATCCTGCAGATAAACTCCGGAACCCAGATTCAGATAGCTTCCCGCGATCCCGTCCAGGCTGGCCTCCTTCAGGTAGCCATAGCTGATAATCCTGATACCGTAAGCGGTTGAGCCGTCATACATCTGCAGGCTGGCGCCGTTAAGATCGATGTAGCAGCCCGTGAAACGGAGGTTGGAAAGCATCCTCAAGCCGGCGCTGCCAGGGTTGGCGATGAGATAGGGAAAATTCATGGGATCCGAGGTTTCGGATTGCCACAGATCGCGGATTACGGAATTGTAAAAATACACAGATTGATTGCTTATAGTGCCGTGGTTGTGGAGACTGCCGTACATGACCAAAGCAAGCTGCGAACTGGACGAGTAATTCTGGATGGTGCCGTGGTTCACCAGCAGCTCGTTGATCCGGAGCTGATAGCTGGAATCGCTGTAATTCTTCAGGATGGCATTGTTGGTCAGGTGATCCACCTGGGTGGTGTTACCCTTGACCGCTACCTCGCCGTTGAAAGTGAGGTAAGTGGCTGTAAGATTAACCAGATAGGTGCCCGTTCCCAGCGTCAGGAAACTGTCTGGGCCGCCATCTATCACCAGGTTTTGCAGCCAGCGTCCAGAGCCGTTAAGGGTGATGCCATAATCGCCGTTGCCGTCGTGCATGATGACGGTCTTGCCGTTGAAGTCCACGTAGCTGTTGTTGAAATCGAGGCTTGAAAGCAGCTGGTAGCCACCGGTACCGGTCGAATAGAAATATTGGCAAGCGATGGGCACGGCTGTAACGTGGGCCAGGTTCACCGTGCTGGAATTGTTCAGATACAGGGTGTGGTTGTTCAGGGTGCCGTTGTTTTGCAGGCTGCCTTTCAGGGTGATGGCCAGCAGCAAACTCATGCTGCTGTTGTAGTTGGTGATGGTCCCGTTGTTGGTAAGGTCGTTGTTGATGATGATACTGGTGCTTATGCTGCTTACATTGCGCAGGGTGCCGTTGTTGGTCAGATAGGCGAAAGTGTTTCCGGAGGAGAGGGCCACGGTGCCCTCTGTTACCGCGCTGGCGGTGCAGCTAAGGCTGTTGACGGTGGCGCCGCCGATGGTGAGAACACTGGCCGGGGAACCGGAAAAAACCGCCCTCTGGAGCAAGGGAAGCGACCCCGGCAAATCGTTCATAACGTTCACGCTGAAATTATCAGAGCCGTTATTCATGAGCACGGTCTTGCTGTTCAGATCGATGCTGCAATTGCTGAAGGCCAGGTTTGAAAGCAGTTGGTAAGCGGCTGAGGAGGCTGTGGAAGCAAAGGTTCCGCAGCTGATGGGAGCAGCGCCGGCATCGTGATAGATGTAGCAGGTGCCGGTCCGGCTCCAGGCAAAGCGGTAATTGCTCATGGTCCCGTAATTGTATAGGTATGCACCATAGTAATTAACGGTCAGTGTTCCCCCACCGGCGGAATTGCTGATGCTGCCGAAATTGTAAAGCGTCTGGATGCCGTTGCTGAGGTTTAGCGTGAACGTGGTTCCCCCGCGGTTGGTAAGCACGGCGTGGTTGTTGATGAGGCCAATATTGGTGAAGGTCACATTGGCATACAATTGCACCTCTCCGTAAAAAGCGAGGTTGCCCGTGTAAAAACCCACGCTTTCCAGATAGGCGTTGTTGCCCATGGTCAGGCTGCTGGTGCTTCCGCATTGTACCGCTGCCTGATTGAGTCTTCCTCCTAAGACGCCCAGGTTATAGCCGTTCAGAAACAGTTGGGAGCCTTGGAGGTTGATGTTCGTGTTTTCGAAATCGACGCCGGAATTCAGGTGCACGGGAGAGCCGTTATAGTAGTCTGTAAAGCTGGCCGGGCCATAGGGGCTGGTGCCGCTCAGGTAATGGGTTGCGCCTCCCTGCAGTGCCAATTCGGTCGGCGTGAACACGCCGGCATTGTGCATCTGGGAGGCTATCAACACATAAAAGGTGCCGGTTGTGTTTTTGGCCATGGTCCCATTGTTTGTAAGCAACCCGGAAACATACACCTGTCCGTATTGGCTGGGTTTGTTCAGTAGCGACCCGCGGTCAGTGACATTTAGGCTGGTGCAGCTTACATACCCCGTCAGGACGGGACCCTGGATGGTTACATTGTCCGAAGAGCCCGGGACCACTCCCCCGATCCAGGTGGTGGAGACATCCCAGTCCCCGCCAGTTTCCGTGGATGTGATATCGAGGGCCCCAAGCCCCGCCAAAGCTACACAGAGGACCAAGGCTAACAACGCTCTTTTCATCCTTCACCTCGCTTCAAATTTGATTTTTGCGAAATACGGGATGCTGAAGAAGTTGTCAAGCTTTATGTGCGGGTTAAGAACCTGATCCGGGGGATTTTCTGCTGCCGGCTTTGCCAGCAGGGCTTCACTGGTCTTCCCGGGCAGTATCACTTCGCCTCTGCTCACTCAACCCAACAGCTGTGAATTCCTGGCCCGGGAAAAAAATACTTGCCTAAATCCCTTGTCCGCAATTTATGGAACGCAAAAATGTTTTTGGCTCGTTCAGAGCCGCTATGGGAGCGTCAATGAGGTTAAAAACCTTCCCCGGGGGTGTTCATCCCCACGATCACAAGCATTTTTCCGCCTCCGCGCCGATCGAGGTGATGCCCCTGCCCAAGCGGGTGGTGATACCCATGTCCCAGCATATCGGTGCCCCTTCCACGCCTGTGGTGAAGGTGGGCGACGAGGTGAAGACCGGGCAAAAGATCGCCGACGCCAAAGGCTTCGTCTCCATTCCCCAGCATGCCACGATCAGCGGCAAAGTAAGCAAGATCGACGTTTTTCCCCATCCTGCGGGCGCTTCTTCTGTGTCCATCGAGATCACTGGTGATGGTTTGGACAGCTGGGTGGAATTATCTGATGACCCAAACTTTATGGACCTTTCCGCCGAAGAGATGAAGAACCGCATCGGCGAAGCCGGGATCTGCGGCATGGGCGGAGCTGGCTTCCCCACCTTCGTGAAACTCTCCCCCCCGGCTGACAAGCCCATCGACACCGTGATCCTCAACGGCGTGGAATGCGAACCCTATCTGACAGCCGACGACCGCCTGATGCTGGAAAGAACGCAGGAAGTGGTCAGCGGCTTGAAGATCCTGATGAAGATACTGGGCGCTAAACAGGGTATCATTGGCATCGAAGCGAACAAACCGGACGACATCGCCGCCATGAAAAAGATCCTGGCCTCCGAAAGCCAGTTCCGGGTGGTGCCGCTTAAACTGCAGTATCCCCAGGGCGCAGAAAAACAGCTGATCTACGCCGCGACCAGGCGCAAGGTTCCAGCCGGCGGATTACCCATGGCCGTAGGCGTGGTGGTCCAGAATGTTGCCACCGCCTTTGCCATGTACGAGGCCGTGCGCTACCAGAAGCCTTTGGTGGAGCGGATCATTTCCGTAACCGGCAGCGTGGTGCAAACGCCCAAGAATCTCCAGGCCCGCATCGGAACTCCTTTTTCCGAACTGGTCCAGTTTTGCGGCGGCACCAAGGAAGATCCCGGCAAGATCATCTCCGGCGGCCCGATGATGGGCTTCGCGCTGCCCTCGCTGGAGGCTCCGATGGCCAAAGGCAGTTCCGGCTTGGTTTTGCTCTCCGAAGCGGAAGCCGTTTCCCTGGAAGAACGCAACTGCCTGCGCTGCGCGCGCTGCGTGGACGTTTGCCCGATGAACCTGCTGCCCAGCATGATCGCCCAGGCCGTGAAAGCCGGCGCGATGGACATCGCCCTCAAGGCGGGCCTGGAAGACTGCATGAAATGCGGAAGCTGCGCCTACGTTTGCCCGGCGCACATCCGCCTGGTCCAGTGGATCGACACCGGCAAGATCCGCCATGCCGAAACCCTGCGCGGCAAGAAGTAGAGGAATGACCATGAAAGAAAGATATACAGTTTCACCCGCGCCCCATCTGCACGACCGCACCAACATCCCCAACGTGATGTGGAACGTGGTGCTGGCCCTGCTTCCGGCGCTGGGTTTCGCCGTTTATTACTGGGGCTGGCGCTCGCTCTGGCTCACGCTGTTGGGCATCCTCGCCGCCGTGGGCACCGAAGCCCTGATCCAGTGGCTGCGCAAGGTTCCCATCCGAATTTCCGATGGTTCGGCCGTGCTTACGGGCATGCTGCTGACCTTCAATATTTCCGCCGCCTCGCCCTGGTGGCTGCCGGTGGTGGGATCGGTTTTTGCCATCGCCATCGGCAAACAGGTTTTTGGCGGGCTGGGCAACAACCCTGTGAATCCGGCCCTGCTGGGACGCGCCTTTTTGCTGGCTTCCTGGCCGTCGCTGATGACCGGGATCCAAACCTGGAAACTGCCCAAAACAACAGCGGTCATGAGCGGAATCGACCCCCGGATCGTTGATCCCAACCTGCAGGCCGTTTCCGCCAAAGCCTACGACCTGGTGACCGGCGCCACGCCTCTGAATGTGGCCCAAACCCTGCGCGACAGCGAATTTGTGAGCACCCTGGCCGCCACCAAGGAAGCCAGCCTGGACCTGGGCAACAGGATCTTCAACGGCATGATCGACCTCGGCACCCTGAAAAACCTCTTTTGGGGCCAGATCGGCGGCTGCATCGGCGAAGTTTCGGTGTTCGCGCTGCTGCTGGGAGCAGTCTATCTGCTCTGGCGCCGGATCATCGAGTGGCGCATCCCCTTCTTCTATCTGCTCACCGTGTTTGTGCTCACTTTCCTGTTCGGCGGGATGGCGGGCACCGGCTTTTCGCTGAGCGTGCCGATCTTTCACCTCTTTGCCGGCGGCTTGATGCTGGGCGCCTTTTTCATGGCCACCGATTACACCACCAGCCCCCTCACCAAGAACGGGCGCATCATCTATGCCATCGGCTGCGGCGTCCTGACAGTGATCATCCGCCTGGTGGGAGGATATCCGGAAGGGGTTTCCTACTCCATTCTGTTCATGAATGTGATGACGCCCCTGCTCGATATGATCACCCGGCCGAAAGCTTTTGGGAAGGTGAAAAAATGAAGATGTTCATCCGACTCGGCTTCATCCTGCTGGCCGTCAGCGCCATTGCCACCGCGCTTTTGGCCTATGTGAATTCCATCACCGAACCCAAGATCAAAGAGCTCAGGATCAAGGAAGCGGAAGCGGCCAGAAGCTATCTGATCCCGGACGCGGCTTTCACGGGCTTGACAATTATCGGCGAAGACTCGCTCTATGTGGCCAAAGACAAAGAGACAGGGCAGATCAAGGGCTACACCTTCACCGCGGCCAAAAGCGGTTATTCCAGCGTGGTGAAGACCATGGCCGCCATTGATCCGGATTTCAAGCTGCTGAAGATCAAAGTGACAGAGCAAGCCGAAACTCCCGGCCTGGGGGCAAACTGCACCCAGAATGATTTCGCCGCCTGCTTCGAGAACCTGAACGCAGGGCAATTGCTGGTGGATAAGGACGGAGGTTCGATCCGATCCCTAACCGGTGCCACCATCACCTCCAGAGCGATCGCCAATTCCCTGCAGGAACAGATCGCGGAGGTGAAGAAATACCTTGATTCCAGGCAAACGGAGGTCCGGCCATGAACTTCGCGAAAGAATTTGCCAAAGGCATCATCAAGGAAAATCCCATTTTCGTGCTGGTGCTGGGCATGTGCCCCACCCTGGCGGTTTCCACCTCGGTGAACAACGCCGTGGGCATGGGCGCCGCCGCCACCTTTGTGCTGCTGTGCTCCAATATCATCATCTCCCTGATCAAGGGCATCACGCCGGACAAGATCCGCATCCCTGTTTACATCGTGGTTATCGCCTCTTTCGTGACCATTGTGGACATGGTGATGGCGGCCTTCGTTCCGGATCTGCACAAATCCCTGGGGCTGTTCATCCCGCTGATCGTGGTGAACTGCATCATCCTTGGCCGCGCCGAAGCTTTCGCCAGCAAGAACAACGTGCTGAATTCCATGGCGGACGGCATCGGCATGGGGCTGGGCTTCACCCTGGCCTTGATGGTGGTGGCCAGTTTCCGCGAGATTTTGGGTAACGGCACCTGGTATGGGCTGAGGATCATGCCCGCGTCCTACAATCCAATGCTGATGGCCATTCTGGCGCCCGGGGCCTTCATCACCCTCGGCCTGCTGATGGCTCTGATGAACCTGCTGAAGGAGAGGAAACAATGAACACCCTGGGACAAATCTTCGTTATCGCCGTAAGCGCCATCTTCATCCAGAACTTCGTACTGTCGCGCTTTCTGGGCCTCTGCCCCTATCTGGGCGTTTCCAAGAAAATGGATTCCGCCTTCGGCATGGGCATGGCCGTGATCTTCGTGATGACCATGGCCTCAGCCATCACCTTCCTGGTTTACAAATACCTGCTGGTTCCCTACAACATCGAATATCTGCGCACTTTGGCCTTCATCCTCACCATCGCGGCCCTGGTGCAGTTCGTGGAAATGGTGATCCAAAAGAACGCCCCCGCCCTCTACAAATCCCTGGGCGTGTTTTTGCCGCTCATCACCACCAACTGCGCGGTCTTGGGCGTGGCAATTCTGAATGTGACGCCATTGGCCGACGGCAGCAGCTACAACTTCCTGCTGGCGGTTCTCAACGGCTTTTTCTCCGGCGTCGGCTTCACTTTTGTGCTGCTGGCCATGGCCGGGCTGCGCATGCGCCTGGAACTGGTGGACCTGCCCGAAAGCATGAAGGGCATGCCGATCAGCCTCATCCTGGCCGGGATCATGGCCCTGGCGTTTTACGGCTTCATGGGCCTGAAGATCTGAGGAGGCTGAAATGATTCATCTGCTTATGCTTGTTATGCCGGCCGCCACACTTAGCTCCCAGATAACCACGCCCGTGATCATCATCGGCGCGATGGGCCTGGTCTTCGGGCTCATCCTGGCTTTTGCCGCCAAGGTCTTCGCCGTGAAGATCGATCCCCGCGTGGAGCAGATCCTCTCCGTGTTGCCCGGCGCGAATTGCGGCGCCTGCAGCAAGGCAGGTTGCGCCGGCTATGCCGACGCGATCGTCCACGACGGCGCGGAAGTGAATCTCTGCGCGCCCGGCGGACCGGAAGCGGCGGCTGCGATCGCCCGGATCATGGGCAAGGAAGCGGGTTCCATGGATAAAAAGGTGGCCGTTATCCACTGCAGCTCCGGCGGTTACGAAAACACCAAATTCAGATATGCCTACCGGGGCATCGAGACCTGCCTTTCCGCGGTCAACATCGCCGGAGGCCCCAACACCTGTACCTGGGGCTGCGTTGGCTTCAACGACTGCCTCCGCGCCTGCAAGTTCGATGCCATCACCATCGACGAATGCGGCATGCGCGTGATCGACGCGGACAAATGCACAGCCTGCGGCGCTTGCGTGAAAGCCTGCCCGCGGAATCTGATCGAACTCGTTCCGCTGAAGAACACTGTTTACATCAAATGCTCCTCCCAGGACAAGGGGCCCCTGGCCAAGCAATCCTGCGGCAGCGAACTTCCCTGCATCGGCTGCGGTATCTGCTCGCGCAAGTGCCCGGTGCAGGCCATTACCATCGAAAACAACCTGGCCCGCATCGATTACACGAAGTGCATCAACTGCGGCATCTGCGCCACGGCCTGCCCCACCGGCGCCATCCTGGACCTGCTGTGCGGCGCCCGCAAGAAAGCCGAGGTCATCGACGAACTCTGCATCGGCTGCACCATCTGCGCCAAAAACTGCCCGGTGGAAGCCATCAGCGGAGAGCTCAAACAGGTTCACAAGATCGACAAGGACAAATGCGTGGGCTGCGAGATCTGCGTCTCCAAATGCCCCAAGCAGGCCATTAAAATGGTCTGATGCGGCCCGGCAACCTTTCCCAAGGCGGGTTTTATCCCCCGCCTTTCTCTTTGCCCGGGCCTTGTCGCCCCCGGACCGGCTTCTCGTGTGCCCCTCCCCAGATCCCCGCAGTTCAGGCGGGCATCGCGCGGGAGGCGGAATTGTGGCCGGAGCTGGGGCCCTAAGGGTGAAGAGGATTTAAAGAGGATGGTCCACTGCTGGCCAGCATCCTGCCGCTTATCCCGCTGCTTTCAATTTTGCGATTGACACAAACCGCCCATCCAAAATAATAGAAAAAAATACTATTTCAGACACAGATGGAGAGATAATGCCCTATATTTCCAATACTGACGCGGAACGGCGCCAGATGCTGGACCGGATCGGGGTGGGTTCTTTCGAGGAACTGATAGCCGCGATCCCCAAAAAACTGCGCCTGCAAGAGCCTCTGAACCTGGACGCGCCGCTATCCGAACTTGAGCTGGCGAGGCGGATCCAGGAACGCACCTGCGGCAACGTTTGCACCCAAAAAGCCAATTCCTTCCTGGGAGCCGGCGTCTATGACCACTTCATTCCCGCCGCGGTGGATACGATAGTATCCCGTCCGGAATTCTTCACCGCCTACACCCCCTACCAGGCTGAGGTCAGCCAGGGCACGCTGCAGTTCATTTATGAATACCAGACCATGATCTGCGAACTGACCGGCATGAGCATCGCCAACGCCTCGATGTACGACGGCGCTTCGGCCGCCGCGGAAGCGATCCTGATGGCGGTGCGCAGGAACGGCCTCAAAAAAGCAGTCCTTTCCGCCAGCCTGCATCCCGAATACCTGAAAGTAATCAAAGCTTACACAGAGGGGATCGGCGTGGAACTCGTTTTGTGCGAAACCGCCGCCGGCCTCACCAGCGCGGAGGATCTGAGCGCCAAAATGGATGACAGCGTGGGCAGCGTGCTGATCCAGACCCCCAATTTCTGGGGCAACATCGAGCCGATGCGGGAGTTGGAAGAGCTGGTCCACAAGTATCCCAAAGCCCTGCTGATCGTTGCCGTGGACCCCATCTCCCTGGCCATCCTGAAAGCGCCGGGCTCCTATAATGCGGATATCGTTGTCGGCGAAGGCCAGGCCCTGGGAAACAGCATGTACATGGGCGGGCCGCTGTTCGGATTTTTCGCTTCCAAACTGGATATGGCCCGCGCCATGCCGGGCCGGATCGTGGGCGGAACCCTGGACAAAGAAGGAAAGCGGGCCTACGCCCTAACGCTGCAGGCGCGCGAACAGCACATCCGCCGCGCCAAGGCGACCTCCAACATCTGCTCCAACCAATCCCTCTGCACCCTGGCGGCAACGGTGTACCTGAGCCTGATGGGGCGCGAAGGGCTGGCCGAAGCTGCCACCCAATCCACCCAGCTGGCCCACAACCTGGCCGGGAAGATAGCCGCCCTGCCCGGATTTTCACTCGCCTGGCCGGACACGCCTTTCTTCAAGGAATTCGCGGTGATTTGCCCCGTTCCCGCCCAACAGGTGATCGCCGACATGCTGGATCATGGCATCTACGCGGGAGTGAACCTGGCCAGTTTCGGGCAAAACGAAAAGCGGCTGCTGATCGCCGTCACCGAAAAGAAGACGGTGGCCCAAATCGACGAATACGTAGAGGCCCTGCGGGAGATGCACTATGAGTAAGACCATCTTTGAACACAGCGTCGCCGGGCGCCGGGGAGCAACCCTGCCCCAGCGGGAACTGGATAGCAAAATTCAGGACCTGATCAGCCCCGAATACCTGCGCGAAGCGGCTCCGCGCCTGCCCCAGGTGAGCGAAATGGACGTGATGCGGCACTATATCAAGCTTTCCCACCAGAACCATTTCATCGAAAAGGGTCTCTATCCGCTGGGCAGCTGCACCATGAAATACAACCCCAAATCCCACGAGGCCCTGGCCCGCCATTCCTGCTTCAACAACATCCATCCCTGCCAGCCCGAATCAACTTTGCAGGGTTCCCTGGAGATGCTTTACGAGCTCCAGAAAGACCTCGCCGAGATCTCCGGCATGAGCCAGGTTACGCTGCAGCCGGTCGCCGGAGCCCAGGGCGAATTCACCGGCATCAAGATAATCGCCGCCTATCACCAGGCCAAAGGCAACCATCATAAAACCAGGATCATCGTTCCCGATTCAGCCCACGGCACCAATCCCGCCACCTGCTCTTTGGTGGGTTACGACGTGGTGGAGCTCAGATCCAACGCCCGCGGGCGCTGCGACCTCGAGCACCTGAAAAGCATCGTGGACGAAAACACCGCCGGCTTCATGCTCACCAATCCGAACACCCTGGGGCTGTTTGAAGACCAGATCGAAGAGATCGCTGCGATCATCCACGGTGTGGACGGCCTCATCTACATGGACGGCGCCAACCTGAACGCCCTGCTGGGGATAGTTCAGCCCGGCAAGATCGGATTCGACGTGCTGCACTTCAATCTGCACAAGACTTTCGCCACGCCCCACGGCGGCGGCGGACCCGGCGGCGGACCCGTCGGAGTGGTGGAAAAACTGGTTCCCTACCTGCCTGTGCCGCTGATCGGCAAAAACGAGGAAGGCTATTTCTTCGATTACGGCCATGCCGGGAGTTCCATTGGCAAAGTGCACACTTTTTACGGCAATTTCGCCGTGCTGTTGCGCGCTTACTTCTATATCAAGATGCTCGGCGCAGAAGGCCTGCGGAGGATCTCGGAAAACGCCGTGATCAACGCCAATTACCTGATGGCCCTGCTCAGAGAACACTATCACATCCAATACGCCGGACCCTGCATGCACGAGTTCGTGGCGGACAGCCTCTGGCAAAAGAAAGAACATGGCGTAAGCACGCTGGATATCGCCAAAAGGCTGCTGGACAAAGGTTTTCACGCCCCCACGATCTATTTCCCGCTGATCGTTCCGGAGGCGATGATGATCGAGCCTACGGAAACGGAAAGCAAGGAATCCCTGGACGCCTTTGCCGCCGCCATGCTGGAAATAGCGCAGGAATGCCGCGAAAATCCGGAATTACTACATGAAGCCCCGCTCACCACGCCGGTGCGCAGGGTGGACGACGTGCGCGCCGTCAAGGTCCTCGATGTGGCCTTTCCCATTGAGGATTAAACACTTAGACACTTTTGGAGAAACAATGAAAAAGACCCTGCTATTGCTGATCATCGGCCTGGGACTGATTTCCCTCGGCTTTGCCCAAGTCAAGCTGGGCTATGTGAACACCGACCGCCTGCTGCTGGAAAGCAACGAAGCGGCCGAAATATCCCGGCTGTTCAACCTGGACAAGCAAAACTGGACCAACCAGATCAAGCAGCTGGACGATGAGATAAAGCAGATGGAGCGCAACTTCGAGATCGACAAGCTCACCAAGACCGAAGCCGCCAAACGCGACGCCCAATCCAGGATCGACACCAAGAAAGCCGAGGCGGGGCGCCTGCTGGAAGAATACTTCGGCGAAGGCGGCCGGGCGGAACAGCGTTACCGCGAACTGATCGACCCCCTCACGCTGAAGATCCACAACCTGATCGTAACAACCGCCGAAGACGAAAAATACACCATGATCTTCGATGTGAGCATGGGAACCGTGCTCTACGCTTTGCCGGCGCTGGACCTCACCGAACAGATCCTGCTGGAACTCAACAAAGACACCCTGGCGCCCACGGATGAAGGCATCATGCAAAACGAGATTTCGTCCGAAGACCCCCTTAAAACTGAAGATCCCTTCAAAACCGAAGATCCCAAAGAAGAATTCCCCGAATTCAAACCATGAAGAAATTCGCTGCCGCCCTTTCCGGGGCGGAGATCCAGGCTGTTTGCGGAGGCGAATTCCGGGGTGGCGAACAGCTGCGCATCACCAGCGTGGCCGATCCTGCCGAAGCGGCGGCTGACAGCGTCGTGTTTTGGGAGCAGGACCGCTGTCTGCAGGTGATCCGGGGATCCCGGGCTGGGCTGGTGATCTGCCCCGCCGAAAAAGCGGATCTATTGCCCGGGCGCAGCCTGCTGCTCCATCCCCGGCCCGGATTCGCCATGCTGAAGCTGGTGAGCTGGTGGCTGGAAAGTTCCGCGAAAAAACTGACCCCGGGCATCCATCCCACTGCGGTGATCGCCCCCGGCGCGGAGATCGGGACGGACGTGCACATCGGCGCCTTCTGCGTGCTCGGCCCGAATTGCCGGATTGGCGCCGGAGCGGTTATCGAAGCGCAGAGCGCGATTGGACCCCAAACCACCGTTGGCAAAAATACCTGGCTCTATCCCCGCGTTACGCTCTATCCCGGCTGCGTGGTCGGGGAAGCCTGTATCATCCACAGCGGCGCGGTCCTGGGCGCGGACGGATTCGGCTTCGCCCTGGAAGACGGCGTTCAGCAAAAGATCCCCCAGGTGGGCAATGTGGTGATCGGCGACAGGGTCGAGATCGGCGCCAATTCCACCGTGGACAGGGGCACCCTGGGCTCCACCATAGTGGGCGACGGAACCAAAATCGACAACCTGGTCCAGATCGGCCATAATTGCCGGATCGGCAGGCACTGCATACTCTGCGCGCAGGTGGGCCTGGCCGGAAGCACCATCCTCGGCGACTATGTTTACATGGCCGGAAAATCAGGCTCCGCCGGGCACCTGAGCATCGGCGACCGCGCCATGGTTGGCGCCCAGGGCGGCGTGACCCACGATCTGCCGGCTGATGGGCTTTACTGGGGCACCCCGGCCATCGACGCGCGGGTTTACAAACGCATTCTGGCCCTGCAGAGAAAACTGCCCCAGATCTACGGGCATTACCGCCAGCAGGCCAAAAAGGAAGAGCTATGACAGAGCACAAGCACACGATCAAGACCGAAGTGACCTACACCGGCATCGGGCTGCATTCCGGCGAGATCTCCACCATCTGTTTCAAACCAGCCAGCCCCGATGAGGGGATCGTCTTCATCCGCACCGACCTTCCCGACAAACCGGAGATCCCGGCCGATATCGACCACGTGGTGGATATTTCCCGCGGCACCACCATCGGCCTGAACGGCGTTACGGTGGGAACCATCGAGCACGTCCTGGCCGCCATCAAAGGCCTGACGATAGATAACATCCGCATCGAGATCGACGGCCCCGAAGTGCCCGTGGGTGACGGTTCCTGCCTGGTTTTCGTGAACCTGCTCAAGCAGGCCGGGTTCGAAGAGCAGGATTCGGAGCGAGTCTATTTCGAATTTGACGAGGCGATCAGCTATTCCTGCCCGGAAGAGAATGTGGACGTGGTGATCGTGCCTTCCAACGAGCTGAAGGTCACCTTCATGATCGACTACAAACACCCGCATCTCAGCACCCAATACACCTTTTTGCCCCATATAAAGCACTTCGAACGCGAATTTGCCGGCGCCCGCACCTTCTGCTTCGTCAACGAGATCCTCAAACTCAAGGAGCAGGGCCTGATCAAAGGCGGATCGCTGGACAACGCCCTGGTGATCGCGGAACCGGATATGGGCGAGGCGGAATTGGAGCACCTGCGCCAGGTTTTCGCCTATCACGAACCCATCACAGTTTCCCCCGCCGGCATCCTGAACAGCCATCCGCTGCGCTATCCCAACGAATTCGTGCGCCACAAGGTGGTGGACCTCATCGGCGACATCGCCCTGCTGGGAATGCCCATCCGCGGACACATCCTCGCCGCCCGCAGCGGACACAAAACCAATGTGGAACTGGTGAAAAAGCTCCGCCAGATCCAGCTGAAGCAGGACCTGAAAAAGAAATACCTCAAAACCCAGACCCAGGACCTGGTCTTCGACACCAACGCCATCATGAACATCATTCCCCACCGCTATCCCTTCCTGCTGGTGGACAAGATCATAGACCTCAAGCCCGGCGAAGCCATCACCGGCATCAAAAACGTCACCATCAACGAACCCTTCTTCCAGGGCCATTTCCCCGGCCATCCCATCATGCCCGGAGTGCTGATCGTGGAAGGAATGGCCCAGACCGGCGGCATCATCCTGCTGCGCCAGATGGACGATCCGGGCGAGTGGGTTGCCTACTTCGCCTCCATCGACAACGTCAAGTTCCGCAAACCCGTTTTGCCCGGAGACACCCTGCGCTACGAGCTGAGGGTGATCTCCCTCAAGCGCAGCCTCTCCAAGATGCACGGGGACGCCTACGTGGGCGATGAGAAAGTGGCCGAGGGCGATTTCCTGGCCCTGCTGCAGAAAAAGGGCTCATGAGCTTTATCCACCCCACCGCCATCATCCACCCCGGCGCCGTGATCGGCGAGGGCTGCGAGATCGGCCCCTGGTGCCAGATCGGGCCTGATGTGGTGCTGGGGCGGAACAACATCTTGCATTCCAACGTGATCATCATGGGGCTGGCAGAGATCGGCGACGCCAACCGCTTCTTCGCCTACGCCGTGATCGGCACCGATCCCCAGGACCTCAAATATAAAGGTGAACAGACTGGACTGCGAATCGGCCACCGCAACACCATCCGGGAATTCGTGACCGTCAACCGCTCCAACCAGGCCGGCGAGCTGACCCTGGTGGGTGACGACAACCTGCTGATGGAATACGTGCATGTGGCCCACAACTGCAAGCTCGGCTCCGGCTGCGTGATCGCCAATTCCGTGCAGCTGGCGGGGCACATCGTGATCGGCGACCAGGTGAGCATCGGCGGCCTTACCGCGGTCCACCAGTTCGTGCATATCGGCACCCAAGCCTTTGTGGGCGGGGCTTCGGCCGTGAAAAAGGACATCGCCCCCTACACCCGCGGCATGGGAAATCCTTACAAAACTGTGGGCCTGAACAGTGTGGGCCTGCTCCGCAAAGGTTTTTCCAGCGAAAGCCTGGCCGCCCTCAAGCAGATCTACAAACTCTTTTACCGCCAGGGACTGAACGTTTCCCAGGCCCTGGCCGAGGCCTCGCAGTGGCCGGCCCTCACTCCCGAACAGCAGATCTTTGTCGATTTTGTCCGCTCCTCCGAGCGCGGCCTCTCTGCCTGAGCCCCGCTTTTTCCTATCCGCTCCCGCTATCATTACGGGATCAATACGGGATCAATACGGATTTCATCCGTATTGATCCCGTATTGATCCCGTAATGATGCTGGGGACCAAGTGCCGGCTTTCAGGCTAATTGAAGTGAAAACTTCGTTGGTTATTACGCGGTGGCTGCTGGTACCTCTATAGCCGGCAATGCCGCGTGCCTTACCGCACTTACCACAGCCCGAGCTACTACAGCAGCAGCATCGTTGGGTTCCGTGTCTGCAGGGCGGCTAACTGATCGCTGGTAAGCACCGCAGCCTCCAGCTTAAAGTTTGGATGCCGAACAACGCTCCAATCCGGCTCCCTTTCACATCAAGCGGGTGCGAGCACTCACCCAGAAAGCAGCCCGAAGGGCGGCAGAACGATAGCGAGGGCGCGTAAGCCCCTCGATTGGTGAAAAGCTGAGTTTGTTCATCTTCCCCCAAAGCCCCAGCCCAGGCTCACTATTCTGTGAGCCTGGGCTGAGGCTTTGGGGCATTGAAATGTGTGAGTAGCTCTCCCGTCGCGGGGTTCCGTTCGTTACGCTCACTCCACGCCCTCGCTATGATCTGTCGCCCTCCGGGCTGGAAACCACCGCATTATCCACTCGGTTTGATAGTGAGCCTCCGATACTCGCTGTTTCTTGCAGTTTCGCATGACCAGCATCAGGCGCTGTGAGCAGAAGGTGTTTTACCCGCCCCAGCTCGAGGCAGACTCTCCCTGGAAGCGGATTTCCCCTTTTTGCATTGACAAAAATAGGCCCGCCAGGATTTTTGCCAAACAAGAAAGATGGAGATCGATGATGGAAAATAGGACATGGGAATACGTGAGCGTGTTCATTATGTCCTGGTTGCTCGTTTACGGCCTCACGCCGTTCATAATCAAGCTTGCCCAGGCGCTGAATTTCGTGGACAAGCCTGAAGCCAGGAAAATGCATCTTACCAGCGTTCCCTACATGGGGGGCCTGAGCGTTTTCATTGGCTTTTTCCTGCTCTGCATCTATGATGTGACGATCTCCGCGAACCGCAGCTTCGATCCGGCGATGCTGGGCTATCTGGGCGGCTCGCTGCTGATCATGCTGATCGGCCTCATCGACGACCGCCACGGCATGAATCCGATCATCAAGCTGCTGGGCCAGGTGGCCGTTAGCCTGATCTTCATCCTCAGCAACTTCCAGCTTCCGGAGCTGCACAACATGTTCGGCTCCGCCTATATCTCGCTGCCTTTGATGGTGGTCTGGATGGTGGGCCTGATGAACGCGCTGAACTTTTTAGACAACATGGACGGCATCCTCAGCGGGATCGCGGGGATCCTGGGCCTGGGTTTCTTCGCCTTCAGCCTGGCCAACACCACCGGCTCGAACGGAGCGGAGATGGCTTTCATCGGCCTGATCTCGCTTAGTTTCGCCGGCAGCGCCCTGGGCTTTCTGCCCTATAACTTCAACCCCGCCAAGATCTTTCTGGGCGACGCCGGCTCGATGTTCATCGGCTATTTCCTTTCCTCGATGGGTATCCTCATGGCCCGCTACGCCGTGCTGACCAGGGAAAACAACGTTTTTTACCTGTTGCCGGTGCTGCTGCTCAGCTATGCCATCTTCGACATTTCCCTGGTGAGCTACACCCGCAAGCGCGACGGACGCCACGTGATGCAAGGCGGCAAAGACCATTCCACCCACCGCATCAACACCGCCCTCGGCTCCATCAAGGTAACCGCATTGATCATCTACGCCATCAACATCCTGATCGTGCTCACCACCATCATCATCTTCATCACGGGAAACCAGGTGCTGCTGCTGGTCACGACCCTAATGCTGGCGGCGTTTTTCATCGTCTTCGGCCGCAAACTGGACCAGATCCCGATCGTGGTGCCCAGCAACCAACAAAAAACCGACAAAGCCGGAAAATGAGAGTTTCAACCCACACCGCCGCCTTTGGCAGAGCGGCAGGGCCTCCAAGAACCCTGCTGCCCGCGCTGCTGCTGGCAGCATTGCTGCTGCTCGGCGCTTGCGAGATCAACCGCTACAACAGCGCCGAGGACCACTACAACAACCAGCGCTACGCCGCCGCGATCCAGGAACTGGACAGCTATATCCAGACCGGCAACAACGGCGCCCTGGTAACCCGCAGCGAGCTCCTGCGCAGCCAATGCTATTACGAGCTCGGCTTGCTGGCGCTGCAGCGGGAAAGCTTTGACCTGGCGATCAAGTTCTTCAAACTGTCCAATTCCCGGGAAGCCGACCAGGCCCTGGGCCGTATCTACAAGGACATGGCGGACAAAGCTCTGGAGCAGGACAACCAGCGGCTGTCGCTGGACTTCGTGAACGCCATCCTCCGCGAAATCCCGGATTCGGAGCTCACGGCCGAGATGCTGAGCCGCAGGATCGGCTTCCAGCTGGACACTTTCATCGACCACGAAGGCGCCTGGCAGGATTACATGAAACTCTTTGACGGATATCCGAACAACGTCTATGAGGTGGCGGCCCGCAAACAGATCCTGCGCATCGTGCCGAACATGATCGACTATGCCCGCCGGCTCTACACAACAGGCTATTACAGCGACGGCCTGCGCATCCTCTTTGAGCTGGGCAAATACCCGGTGGTGGATGGCACCCTGAACAACCAGATGATCGCCGAGGCCTACATCGGCCAGGCCGAAGACTATCTGAAGGGGCAGAACTACCTTGAGGCAGACCGCTTTTTCCGCATCGCCGTGCAGTATGACCCCGCCAAGAAAGCCCAGGTGGACCGCCGCCTGGAGCAGGTGGCCTCGCTCTTCATCACCCGCGGCAACGAACTGGTGGCCCAGCGCGATTTCGAGAACGCCCTCATCCACTACCAAAAGACCTACGACATCATTCCGGACTACCCCCTGGCGAACCAGGCCATCGCCCGCATGAACACCATCCGGGAAAACGTCGCCCTGGCCAAAGAGATCCAGGTCCAGGCTGAAAAAGCCGAGCTTTCCGGCAAATATGCCGAAGCGCTGAACCTTTACCGCCAGGCCAACAATCTGGACAGCCAGGCGGATTTTGGCACCAAGATGGCCCAGATGCAAAACCTGATCGCCGCCCAGGCCGATCCCGCCGCCTTTGCCAGACGCATCATCAGCGAATACCGGGGTGGACTGCTCAACAGCCGCATCCAGAGGCAAAGGCAGGAATTGCTGCGGGCTTACAATCCCAACGAGATCCGCGATTCCGGCTGGAAATTCATGATCTCCTCCGGCCAGTTCAAGTATGAAGCCCGTTACGACCTGGTTACCCCAACGATCTCATACTATTACGTTTGGCAGGTGAACCTGAGGGACCGGACCATCACCCCCCTGAACAAGCTTTCCGAAAACCTGATGGAGTAGCCATGCGCAAGATCATCTTCCTGCTGCTTTTCCTGACCCTGGCATCTTGCCTGCTGGCCCAGATCCAGTTCGATATCGACGCTTTCGCGGACAGCACCAAATACGGCTGGCAGGACTGGCGGGACCGCTTTGACTACCGCGCCGGCCTCACCGAACGCCAGGAACTGCTGCAGATCTACGAAATGGAATCCAGCCAGATCGGCTCCTCGATCCTCAAATCCACCCTGATCCCCGGCTTTGGCCAGATCTCCAGCAAAGCCGGCACCAAAGGCACCATCTTTCTGGGCGCGGAACTGCTCTCCCTGGGCGTTTCCCTCTACTTCTTCGACCGCAGCAACTACTATTACAACCAGTACCTCCAGGCCACCCAGATCGACGAGATCCAGGAGTATTACAGCCTGGCCCAGACCCCCCGCTATTACTCGGCCCTCTTTCTGGCGCTGGGCGCCGTGATCTGGGCCTACAACATCTATGATGTGATCCAGACCACAGACAGCTACAACGCCGAGGTCTGGCAGGAGGTCCTGGAGAAGTTCAGCAAAAAAACCGTCAGTATGGGTCCCGAAGGAATTCGGGTGCGCTTTTAGGATGGTTCCATGAAAACCAAGCTTCTGCTCCTATCCCTGATCTTGCTGCTCATCGCGGCCTGCTCCCTCAAGCGGGAAAATCCCCTCGATCCCATCGGAAACCCCGCTATCATCGTTCCGGACCAGGTGAGCGGGGTGCAATGTTTCGCCTCGGGCGCCGGTGTCATAAACAAATTCGTGGAGGTGCGCTGGAACGCCAATCCGCCTCTGAATACGGACGGATACTTCGTTTACCGCGGCCTGGCCTACAACTCTGAATACGCGGTGGTGGACACCGTGGCCACCAACATCTGCAACCACGGCTCGGAACCCTGGCATCTGGTGCTGCCCGGCGACTACTGGTACAAGGTTTCCGCCTACAGGGATGTGGAGGACGGCGACGGTAACTATCTGGGCAGGCTGGAAGGGCGGCGCAGCGAACCCCGCTTCATCAGGGTACCCGCATAACCGGGCATGGGCACGGATTTTTCCCAGGAGCTGAACGAACAGCAGCTTGGCGTAGTTACCGACACCGAGGGCCCGCTGCTGGTATTGGCGGGCGCGGGCAGCGGCAAAACCCGCTCCATCATCTACCGCTGCGCCTGGCTGCTCAAGGAAAAACAGGTGGCACCCTGGAACATTTTGGTGGTTACCTTCACGAACAAGGCCGCCCGCGAATTGCAGGACCGCCTGCAAAACCTCCTCGGCTTTCCGGTGCGTTCGCTCTGGGTGGGAACCTTCCACCACGTTTGCTCCCGCATCCTGCGCAACGAAGCGGCTTCCCTGCCCTTCGGCTCCAACTTTTCCATCTACGACGGAGACGACCAGAAGTCCCTGCTTAAAAAGATCTACAAAGAGCACAACTTCGACAAGCAGAAATACCCCATCCAGCGGGTTTTGGGACGCATCGGGCGTTACAAGAACCGGCTGCAGCTGCCGGAAGACCTGGCCCCAAACGTAGCCGCAGACAGCCACGGCAAGGGCTGGCAGGACGAATTTGAAAGTACTGTCCTGCGCATCTACACCCTCTACCAGCAGCGCCTGCTGCTTAATCAAGCGCTGGATTTCGACGACATCCTGCTCTACACCGCCAGGCTGCTGCAAACCCAGCCCGCCATCCGGGCCAAATACAGCCAGATGTTCCGCTATGTGATGATCGACGAATACCAGGACACGAACCAGGCCCAGTTCGAGATCGTGCACCAGATCGCCAAAGACCATCAGCGCGTCTGCGTGGTGGGTGACGACGACCAGGCGATCTACAGCTTCCGCGGCGCCACCATCCGCAATATCCTGGAATTTGAGCAGGACTACAGCAACGTCCGCTCCATCCGCCTGGAACAGAACTACCGCAGCACCACCAGCATTCTGGACCTGGCCAACGCCATCATCCGCCACAACCGCCGCCGCCATAGGAAGGACCTCTGGTCGGATCTCGGAGCAGGCGAAAAACCCGCCCTGCTTAATCACAACGACGAAACCGACGAGGCGGACAAAACGGCGGAAATGATCGCCAGGCTGCACGCTGAAGGGATCCCCTACGGCCAGATCGCCGTGCTATACAGAACCAACGCCCAGTCCCGGGTGTTTGAATACGCCTTTTTGCAGCACGAGATCCCCCACACCATCGTGGGCAGCCTCCACTTTTACCAGCGCAAGGAGATCCGCGACCTGCTGGCCTATCTGGCCGTGCTCTCCAACCCCGCCGACGCCGAAAGCCTGCTCCGCGTGATCAACGAACCTCCCCGCGGCATCGGCCAGACCACCGTCAACCGCCTTTTGGCCTACGCCGCCGGAACCCGCCGGAACCTCTGGCAGGCGCTGCAAAACCACACCGCCATTGAAGAGATCGGCCCCGGGATCAGGAAAAAACTGGGCGATTTTGCCGCCAAACTGGA
>Ga0172377_10001729_pt1 | contig 22186 bp, 22 predicted proteins | sample Pumphouse3metaG_FD_119749 | JGI IMG/M metagenome (GOLD analysis project Ga0172377, IMG submission 119749) | Leachate microbial communities from a municipal landfill in Southern Ontario, Canada - Pumphouse #3 metaG | ecosystem: Engineered > Solid waste > Landfill > Unclassified | place: Canada...
TCGACTAGGACTTCAAAAGAAGTAATGCGCCTTCTAGCTAAGTATATTTGTGATACATCTAATAATTTTTTAAAGAGATTAGAGGACGGTGAACCAAAATTAGTCGATGATATGTTGATTTATCTTATGCACAGTAATCAAAGAAAAGACAAAAGTCTTGTAAGCAAAGTGTGTAAATATTTAAATGAATGGAAGTATGGGAAAGATTCTTATACCATTAATGACTCTTTTATTAGAGGAGCATTACCATATTATTTGGCATATCATAAAATCGATAAATCATTATGGAAAAACAAGAAAATAGAAGAAATGTCCTATGCTGATTTTTTCAATCTATTTGATGAGTTGAAAAATGTATTTCCAGATCTCAATCGACATCAACTAGACCACTTAATCTGGTATTCATATAAAAACGATCCGGTTCGATATGAAATAATTAAAGCTTTGGCCTCAATAATTTAATTAATCAATTCATTCCTCAAAACAGAATTCAAATGTATAATTTTTTGATAATAATGGATAAAATAGATTCGAAAAGTTTTTATAATTGGAGATATATATGCAAGAAATATTAATCTATCTAGAAACAGAATACGCTGACTGGGAAATCAGTCATATTGGTCATCAAGTTAAATCATCAAAAAAATATGATATTAAGATAGTATCAAAGACAAAAGAACCATTGATTTCAATGTCTGGATTTAATATTATTCCTGACTATTCAGTCGATGATATTTTGTTTTCTGATATTAATCATTATTCGATGCTTATTTTAAGTGGCGGTATGTACTGGAGCAAAGGCAAATTTGTTAATGAAACTGCGGAAAGTTTAGTGAAGTTGTTCTTAATGAATAATAAACCGGTTGCTGCCATATGTGATGCTACAACATTTTTGGCATTTAACGGTTACTTAAATGATGTCGAACATACCGGAAACACCATCCAACACATTATCCGTCACTGCCCAAATTACAAGGGCCACAAACTATACCTCAATAAACAATCCGTATCTAGCAATCGTTTTATAACCGCGAATGGAACGGCGGGGTTAGAATTTACTCGCGAGATACTTAAGAAGTTAGAGATTGGTTCACCTCAAGAAATTGAAGCTTGGTATCAATTCCGTAAAAAGGGCATATACCACGATTAGTGGTCTATATAGCAAAAGGAGTACGTTCGCATGAAACTTGATGGTTTTGGTTTGTTAGTAAGCGATATGGCGGTGATGATTAGCTTTTATCGCGATGTTCTTGGTTTTGATATTAAAGAAGAAGAAAATACGAGCAATGTCTACTTAGTTAAAGATGGAACTCTCTTCTTACTATATAGAAGAAAAGATTTCGAAAAGATGACTAATCATCAATTTGACTATGTCAAAGGAGTTAATGGTCATTTCGAAATAGCTCTATATGTCGATACCTTCAAAGAAGTTGACCAAAGATATCAAGAGGTAGTGGCCAAAGGTGCAAAAGCAATTATGGCACCGACAACCGAACCTTGGGGACAAAGAACGTGCTATATCGCTGATCCCGAAGGAAACATGATTGAAATTGGCTCGTTTAATAGGCCATTTGAACGTAGTTAAGATATAATACTAAAAGTTAGGAGTTATCTTAGTTGGAAGAAATCGTAGAACCTAAGAAAATAGGCAATTCAAAAGCATTATTAATCGTTACAATCGTCATGACTTCTATTTTGGCTGTTTTAACTGGATTACTAATTTTTTTGTATCATCAAACGATATGGACCTTATCGTTAAACTTCAACTTCATATATTTTGTTTGGGTCTTACTTTTTGCCATTGTCACAGGCCTACTCATTTTTATCTTAAGCATTATCTTAGTAAAGAAATCATCTATAGATGATAAGCGAGTAATTATTCTACCCGCTATGGTAGTTTTCTTCGCTATCTTTTCGTTGTCGTTTGCAGTAATTGATAAAGGCGTATATAAGGCTCATTACACATTTAGCAAAGAGAAATGGGTAGTGGCCTCGAATGATGAACGAAGCGTCTATCTCGATTCGTTTTTAAAGATGTATGATTTAAATACGTTTAATGATCAACTAATCATCGAATATCTTGGCGAACCAGATAAAAAGGAAACGACTGATTTACTAACATATCCAATCCAATACGGTGGCAGCACATATTTTTATGATCTTGGTTTTCAGCGCGATTTTATCGATCCGAGCTTTCTTAAAATCAAGACAAATCCATTAGGCGATGTCGTTTGTTATCAAATTTCTTCAACTTGATTACTATTTTATAAGAGAATTTACGAAACAATGAATTGTTTTAATATACATTTTTGATGCTTGAATGATTATCTTTTCAAATGGAAGATGATTAGCGTTTGTCTCAATAATCCTTTCAATGCAAGGAAACTTTCCCCTAGCTTTATCTAAAGAAAGAGTTGTATTTCCAACAATAAGAATCAGCTTAATGTTTCTATTCTGACATCTTTTGGCGATACCGCGAATGACTTTACCGCTAAAAGATTGTTCATCCAGTCTTCCTTCTCCGGAAATAACATAGTCAGCGTCGCTAATAATGTTGTCAAAATCTATAAGATTTAGAATGGTTTCGATACCCGAGCGCAACGTTCCGTTGGCAAACGCTAAGATGCCCGCGCCTAGACCCCCGGCAGCGCCCGATCCCTTGCTATATGCAATATCTTTATGCAAATCCTTTTTGATGATTGTAGCGAGGTGTTCTAGTCCTTTATCTAATTCTACAACCATCTCTTTATTTGCCCCTTTTTGTGGTGCGTATACATTTGCCGCCCCACGAGGACCAAATAGCGGATTATTAACATCGCACATGCCAATGATTTGGACATCCTTTAAAAACTTATCGGTAGAAGAATTATCGATTCTTACGATATCTTTTAATGTTCCCCCTACGGGAATAAACTCTTCGCCTTTATTATTTAAGAACTTAGTACCTAAAGCCGAAAATAGACCACATCCTCCATCGTTAGTGGCGCTTCCGCCTAAGAAGATATAAATTTTTTTGCTTCCTTTATTAATTGCGTCTCGTACTTGTTGACCTAAACCATATGTGGTGGTCTTACTTGGATTTAAATCTTTAATTAAAGTCAGGCCTGCACAAGAGGCGGTTTCTAGATACGCATTGTTATCTTCATCAATGTAATACTGTGTTTCGATATCGTTAAAATAAGGGTCTTTGCTAACTAGCGATATATCGTGCCCCTTAAGCGAATAAGCAATTGCCTCGAGTGAACCTTCTCCGCCATCAGCGATGGGAAGATATTCAGCTTTAATTGATGGATACTTGACGAGTTCATCTTTAAAAAGATGGCAAATATCTAATGACGATAATGTCCCTTTAAACGAATCAGAAGCAATAACAATTTTCATCGTTACTATTTTATCGATAAATTGTGAACATTTACATATAAAGAAAAGTTTATGTATATAATTAATGTATCAATAATATTTCTTGTGGGGGATAACTATGCACAAAGTCAAAGCATTTTTCAACGAGATTTTACACTTCATTATAAGAGCCAAAAAACCATTAATTGTTTTAGGCTCTTTTTTACTGGCCACTCTTCTTTGCGTTGGCCTCGGCGATGGCATTCAAAAAGACTGGGGTCAAATTGATGTCACAAGTGGCATGATTAGCGCTCAAACCGTTGACAATGAAGATTATTCAATGGGCTATAAACTATATGTACCTAAGAGCGCAACGCCAGCCACACCAGCCCCAGCTGTCTTACTTTTGCACGGTTATCAAAATGATCATGAAACAAGTGCGGGCTTTGCTCTTGAATTCGCCAGACACGGCTATGTTGCTTTAGCGATTGATCAATTCGGTCATGGAGCAACAACAACTGGTATCGCCTCAAGAGGCTGGGTTAATCATAAAGTTGCAAATGTTAATTATGGTTGGGACTCTAGGGAAGATAAAACTTATTCCTTTGTCAGCGGACCTAATCGTTTTAAAATCATGATGAACTTTTCTAATACTGACTTTTTTATCGATAAATATTCAAAATCGATTGATCCTATCACGGGAGATGTATTAGCGAATGAAAACTACATTAAAGATGCATCGATGGGTGGGATTGCCGCATATACGTGGTTAGCCACGAAAGGCTTTGTCGATCAGACGAAGATGGCCGTGACTGGTCACTCGATGGGAACATGGGCTTCATGGTCGGTTTCCTCAGCGATGTGTGGGGCGGAACTTGATGGCGTTGATATCACGCCACGAGCGACGATTCTCCAAGCTGGAGAGATTTTTAAGACGATGAGAGACGCTAATGGAAGAATGGCTTATGACACCGATGAAGATAGTGTTGCCGATATATATTGGAACAATCCTTTATTACTATCAGCTAAATATGATGAATTTAATATGTTTAGAGATTACGAACTGCCACCGAATGGTGACTTAGCAATTCAAGGCGAACCATCTATTAACTTCTTAAATCCTGATGTTGGTGAAGATCCATCTTGGAATAAAACGTTCCACGAAGATTTTGCCTCAGGTACATCAGTTAGAAGAAATCTTTATAACACAAACCATCGTTTATTAACCCATAATCGTCAAGCCATAGCCGATAGCCTTGAATGGACAAGTTTGGCTAATGGCGTTGCTTTATCTTTAGATAAAAACAATCAAACATTCATAATCAAAGAATTTTTGGTCTTCATCGCGATGATTATGGCGATTGCTTCAGCCGTTACTTTTATTATGCTGTTTAAACATATTAAATGGTTTGCCCCAGTATTTGCCGGTATCGCGTATCGCCCCGAAAAAGAAAAGCGCGGTTGGAAGTGGTGGAGACCAGCCTTAATAACGATGGCGATATCTGCGCTTACTTATCCGTTTATGACCCAGTTAGGACACGGTTTATTTCCCCTTCCTGAGAAGGTGTTTTCAATGACGATTGGTAATGGATTCCTCGTGTGGTATTTAATTCTAATTCTTATCATGCTTGGCACCACTTTAATTCCGTGGTTTAGAAAGAAGAAAAAAGGGACACTTAATACCGATTTTGTCGATATGGGTTTGGCTCGCGATGATGAAGAGCATAAATATAAGTTTGATTGGGCCTTGCTTGCTAAATCCGCAATTGTTGTTTTTGCTGGTGTTTTGTGGATGTATTTACAAGTTGTGCTATCACAATCCATCTTCCAATTAGATTTCCGCTTTATCTGGCCGTTCTTTAAAATGTTTAACTTATCTCGCTTCTTACAATTCCTCGTCTATATTCCGTTTTTTGCTTTGTTCTTCATTCTTAATAATTCGAAGATTTTTGCTTCTAATCGGATTCCGGGAACAAATGAAAATGGCGTCAGAGCATTTGTCAAAGTGTGGTGGAAATATGCGTTATGTATGGTGGGTGGTATTCTCTTTATTATTCTACTAGAATACATCCCCTTCTTTGCCAACATTGGTCCAGGAGCAGATTTATTATTTAGTTCGACATTCGGTGGTCCATTTATGTCCTTACTAATTGTTTTTGCTCCTCAAATAGTTGTCTTCTCTCTCATTTGTACATATTTCTATAAGAAGACTGGCAATGTTTTTGTCGGGGCTTTGCTCGTTGCGATCCTTGCTTGCTGGATTGTTACCGGCGGAAGCGCGATGATGTATACTTTCTAATAGAAAAAGCCACTTATTATTAAGGCAATAAAAAAGAGCTCATTTCGGTGAGCTCTTCTACTATTCAGTTGGTACTTTTCGAATTCTTCGAAAAATAAACCAGAACATCGCTAAGATTTCAATTGGAACTAGCGCGATGAAAATATACCAAATATGGGGATATGTTTTAAATAGTGTTAGATAAACCGAAAGAGTTAAGCCAACCGAAAGAGAGGTGACAAAGGCAAACGATAAGCGGTTATTGCCCCAGAGTAAAGAGAAGACTAATAAGACGATTGAAGATAGCGGAATAGCATAAATAAATAGAAGCCATGTGTCATAGCCAATGCCTGGTTTAATTAAATTAGTTAAAACAAAGATGACGGTGGCAATGAGCCAAACAATACCGGCTGATAATATCGAAATTAGAATTCGCGACTTAATCGTTAAAGGCGTCCGTGGCTTACGGCCGACAGTTAAAAAATCATTTAAGGTAACACCAAAAAGAGTGGCGAGTTGCTGTAAAACATAAACTTCAGGAAGTGATTCAGCTCTTTCCCATTTGGAAACAGCCTTATCCGAATAGTTCATTTTTTCGGCGAGCTGAAGCTGCGTAAGACCCATTTTTTTACGATAATAAGTAATGTTGTCGGCGACAATTTTTTTAAATTTGTTTTCGTCCATACATTGTATTTTATCTTTTTTTTGTTAAAAAAGAAACGATTTAATCACTAGTTCTTCTCGGGGTAGAGTGGCGAATTTCGATTCTACCGGCGTAGACATATGTGTTTACTGACAAATATTGGATATCTAGTATATTGATAAACGAGATAACAAGGAGAAGATATCATGAAAATTGCCATATCTACCGAAACAACCGTTGATTTAACTAAAGAACTCTTAAAAGAATTTGATATTCATACCGTTCCCTTCACCATCGTGATGGGCGAAGAAGAAGTTGCTGACGGACAAATAAGTCCCGAAGAAATATTCAAATTTGTAACTCGCACCAAGTTGTTACCAAAAACAAGCGCTGTTAACGAATATCAATACGAAAAACACTTTCAGGATTTACTGCAGAGTTATGATGCTGTTATCCATATTTCATTATCGAGCGATTTAAGCCTTGCTTATACGAATGCCTCCAATGTCGCTAAGAAACTAAACAATGTTACAGTTATTGACTCACGTAGTCTATCAACCGGCATCGCCTTATTATGCGTCCACGCTCAAAAACTCGTTAGAGCGGGCGAAAGAGTGTCGAACATAATCAACTCCATCTTCGAAAGAATTCCTTTTGTCCAGGCTAGTTTTGCCCTGGAAAAGGTCGATTATCTATATAAGGGTGGAAGATGCTCTTTACTTTCCTTTATCGGAGCAAATATTTTAGGTATCAAGCCACAGATTATCGTTAAAGAAGGCAAGATGATTCCCGGTCGTAAATATCGCGGCAAGATGATGCGAGTTGTTAAGCAATATGTTGAAGATACTTTCCAATACTATAAAGATCCTGATTTAGATCAAGTATTCTTAACGTATACAACGGCAGAATTCGAAGTTTTGGAAATGGTTAAGACAATGCTTAAAGAACGTGGCTTCAAGCGTATTGATATTACTAGAGCGGGCGGAACAATCTCTTCGCATTGTGGCGAGAACTGCCTTGGTATTTTATATATCAATGACGGTGATCGTTAATTAGTTTAATAGTAATCAGAAATCAAAAAAGCTCCAGATGGAGCTTTTTTCATAGATAAGGTTTCTTATTTGCTGGGAGCGAAAGCCATTAAGCCTTCTAAAACACCACCAACTAAGAGCAGAACGCTCATGCCGATGACCGAACCACCGAGTTTGACACTTTCCGGATAGTTAGGATTAACTTGTCCAACGAGTGTCGGCATTAATAAGAAGATGATGCCGGCGGCGACAAAGAAGACGGCGATGACGGCCAAGAGAACTCTTTGTAACTTAAAAGGGATGAAAGCCGGAATAACTAGCAATGAACCAACCGCAAGCAACATAAAGGCAACGATAACAACGACTGATGGGAGGTTGCTGCCGTGTCCCCAGACGACTTGGTAGAAGTTACCGATGTTACTGGCAATACCGGTCCCGGTGTAGTTAGGAACATAAAGGGCAACGGCTGCGCCTAGGGGCCAAATGATACCGAGTAAGGCTAAGACGAGAATGTTAACGAATGGAATTAGTTTTTTCATATTCAAGACTCCGTTTCTAGAAAATACAAATAAATTGTATGCGAATTAATACTATACAAACAAGCGCTAATTTTCAATAGATTGTTATTTTTAATAAATAAAAGTGTTTATCTCAACTCCAATTGTTTCTAAATTGTCGCTTTGAATAATGTTTCTTTGTCCTTATAATAATATCGATACGAAAGGCACACATATGCATAGAATAAATAAAACTTTTTCCTCGCTCTTAGCCGTTTTTGCTCTTGCCTCATGCGCTGGAGGGACGGACACCTTTACTTATTTAGATTATCAAAAACAGGATTTGGACTATGTGGAAGATTTTCGCGTGCTGCAAATGACTGACATTCACTTTGGACTGGCGACTAATTTCGCGGAAGAATGGGTATATTTTGATAATCTAATCAGCGAAGCTAATCCTGACATGATGGTTTTGACGGGCGATATGTTTATGAACGCCTCGGTCGATGTTGTTAACAAGCTCTATGACTATATCGACAGCAAGGATATTCCCTGGACGGTAACATTCGGTAATCATGACCGCCAAGGCTTTTATACTCCGCAGTTTATTCAAGGTCAAAAAACCTATGATAAATATGATAACTGCCTTTACATTGACCCAAACGATAATATTAGCGGACACGGTAATCACTATGTCAACATCATGTCTGGGACGAACGTTGAGTGGCAAGTTATCATGCTTGATTCCGGTTCATATCATCTAAATGATGATGGCATGACTTATGATTATGACGTCATTCACGAAGATCAGATTGCTTGGTACGAAAACGTCATTAAAGAAACAAATATTGCTCAATACGCAGTCGACGACTTTGATTTGCTGACACCCACACAGGTCATTCCTTCAATCGCTTTCTTTCACATTCCCTTACTTGAATACGTCGATGCCTGGGAAGCCTGGGTTGCCTCGGGATTTGATGAGGCGATGGGAAGTGGTGTCTATGAAGACTCCGGCGTCTATCATGGCTATTATAATTCCGGTTTCTTTGCTAAAGCAAAAGAACTAGGTTCGACCCGTGGCATGTATGTCGGACACGACCATACGAATGACTATACGATTAATTATGAAGGCATCTATTTAAGTTATGGAGTTAAAACCGGAAGAGGTATTTACCATAACCCCGATATGATTGGTGGCCAGGTCATAACATTAGGAGATGACGGAACGGTCGGACTCGAACGTATTTTCGTCGCTTATGAGGAGTAAGAACATGAAAACAAAATCACTATTTCTCATTACTAACACTCTTCTATATTTCTTTGCTGGTATTTCCGCATTCTTCTTCATCATGGTTATCTTTACCGATGCCATTAACGATTTCAGAATGTTTTTTAACTATCTTCCCCTTTACATCACGTTAATTCTTCCTATCTATGCCTTGATTGCCGTTAATCGCATCGCTAAAGTTGATAGCGATAATTTAAAGCTAAGAAAGATAAAGATTCATGCCTTAATTCTAAGCGTGATAAGCGTTGTTGCTTTAGGGTATGGTTTGATTAACACATTCGTTTCCTTTGGTGGGAACTTCTTAGCGGGTGGTCCGTCTAAATATTTCCCCCTTTCTTTTTTGATTCTTAATCTTCTTTTTGTCCTGATTGGTGTCTATATTTTATTCGTTTTTAGAAACGAAAAATGTGTAGCTGAAACGAAAGTAAAAAGCGGAGTGTTAAAAGTTATGGCAGATGTTTTAAAACATCTATTCCTCCTTTTTGCTTTATATTTCTTAGGCACTTTCGCCTTTAGTTTTTATAGTTTTGACTTAAGTCTTAACCACATATGGGGAACGCTTCCTCTATATCTTTTGTTTGTCATCCCCTCATTAATCATCATCACTAACGAAATCATCAAAGCATGTGCCACTTTTGAAAAGCAAAAAAGCGCTCGCTTCATACTCGGTTTGTGCGGACTGGGACTAACACTCGTCCTTGGCGTCTGGATGTTTATCTATATGAACGCATATCCCAATTTCGTCGTCGAAGCAATGACAGCAAGTTTCGCCGTTGATTTTGCTATTTCTGCGAACCTCGGACCAGTTCTTAGTTTTGTAATTAGTCTTATTCCTGCTATTTATTTAATCGTCGGTTATTTAATTCCCAACTATATTCCAATTTACAAGAAAAGACAGAATAAGGGATAATTAGACCTTATCATCAACTATTTTCCACCATACTAATTACCGCTTAAATGGCGGTCTTTTATTAAAAATAACCTTCTTGCTTCTTTTTATATTTATTCATGCTATATTAGACCTGTTGCGCCCCAGAAGGAATGACCATGAAAAAAACAATAATAACAATTCTATCCACCTTTACTCTAATGTTAACTGCCGGAATGAGTGCTGCTTCTTTTTCAACCCAAGAAGTTTCGGCCACAACGGTACTCACGACGAGATCATCTGATCAGTATATTGCCAATTACTATTCAAGTATAAGTCAAAGTCAAACTGGAACAGCTCTCGCCTCGAGTCTTGAAAGTCTTTTAAAATCAGAAAGAAATAATTCTTTTTCTTATAATTCATTGCAAACATCGGCATTTCAATACACTGACGTCGATCCTTTACGTCCTAATGGCGGTTACATTGTTAGTTTTTATTCCGGAACTCCGGTCAACGGATATTCTGGCATGAATAAAGAACACACGTGGCCTGATTCGCATGGCGGGGGCAAAATTGATAATGATCCTCACGTCATTCGTCCGACCCTTACGAGCGAAAACTCTGCTCGCGGAAACCAGTACTTTGCCGCACCTCCGAATGCTGGTTGGGATCCAGCCTCTTTTGACAATCCCAAATATCGTGGCATCGCCGCTCGAATCATTTTTTATGGCGCGACCATCGGCAAAAGCGCAGGACTCATTCTTGAAGACGTCGGTCGCGGCCAGGCGAGCGGAACAGGAAATCGCATGGGTAAACTTGGTGATCTTTTGATATGGAACCTTCAATATCCTGTTGATCAAAGCGAAATTATTCGCAACGAAACGCTTGATATTTCCTTGAATTATAATCGTAATCCCTTTATTGATGACCCTTCATATGCCTGCCGGATTTGGGGCGGAACTAACGCTAATACGCAAAGTATATGTGCTGCTTCTGCGATTGCTCCAACAGCAATTAGTGTTTCACCATCTTCAGCCAGCGTTAATATTGATTCAACCGTAAATTTGTCAGTTAATGTAACGCCGAGTAACGCAAATTCAAGTGTAACTTGGTCGAGTAATAATACCAGTGTCGCAACCGTAAGCAATGGTGTCGTCACACCCGTCAATGTCGGACAAGCGATTATCACGGCACGTTCCACAGTAAATGCAAATATTTATAACACGGCGACAATAACGGTTACGAATGATCCAGTTCCGGTCACATCGATTAGTTTAAATAAACAAAGTGCAAATATTGTGCTTGGCAATTCAATGTCGCTGACAGCAAGTGTTTTACCAAACAATGCCTCAAATAAAAATATTACTTGGTCAACGACTAATTCCAGTGTCGCCAGTGTGACGCAGCAAGGACTTGTAAGCGCCAATAATATTGGAAGCGCGACGATTATTGCCGAAACCCTTGACGGTGGGTATAAGGCTCAGGCAGTTATCTCCGTGACTCAAGAGCCGGAAACAACCTCGATTCGTGGATTATTTCATAATGACAATAATACGAATAGTGGTGGTGAAGGTGGCGTTAATGCCACAAACATGAACCATGGACTAGCAACATCCAACGCTTTAGGTTTTGGCGGAACCGAAGTTATTAGTAGCCTTGTAAGCGCGACTCAGGGGTATTTCCCGCGTAGCGGTGGTTTAGCTTTGGGCTCCTCGAGTAATTCCGGCTCGCTTACGATTAACCTCAATAATAGCTATCATGCCTTAAAAGTCGAAGCGTACTTTAACAATGCCGGTAAAGGCAATACAGTATCGAGCATAACTGGTTCGACTGCAGTCATCTCTTCGATAAATGGAACAGCGGGGACAGCTTATTCTAATCCGACTGATGCCACACCTTATGTTGTTGAATTTGTTGAGCCTACCAGTTCGATTACTATCACGACAAGCGCGCGTGTCGCTCTTGTAGAATTAGTTGTCTATTACGGAAGCGAAAGCACGAGTTTAAGCGATGCTTTTGCCTGGGCTGATGCTTTTCTTGCTAATACTGATTCGGCTTGTCTTAATCAAACTAAAGCCGCTTTTGAGGCAGTTTGGCCATCCTTGACCAATAGTTATAATGCATTAAGCGAAGATGCGAAGATAATTATTACTGGAAGTGTAGCGTATGATCAAGGAAACGCCATCGAAGAAAGCTTGGCGCGTTATCGTCAAATCGTCAGCAAATATCAGATGAGTAATTTCCTTAGCATCAGCGGTCTTTCATCGACCAACAATTCAATCTATGCAAATAACAATTCTGGTTTCGTCATTTTGATTGTAATCGTTAACGTTATCGCCATTTCTACATTGGTGTTTTTTATCAAAAAGGGTAGAAGAAATAAATATTACAATTAGTCATAATCAACATCCATAATGATTGATCAATTATCGATCTTATTGATAAGCGTGTAAATATCTTGCAATAATTTTTCTCTCGCATTATTATTGACTACGCGAACAGAATCGTGTTCGTATCCGGGTTCTCCCGGAACAACTCTTAAGCAAAAGAGTGGCCGCAAGACCACTCTTTGTCTTCTTAAAGGAGGTAGCTATGGCCGTTAAAGATGTCGTCACAAGTCTAATTGAACCCCAGCTAAAGATTGTTGGTTATAATTTAGCCAGCGTCTCTTTCCGTAAGGAAGGAAGCAATTATGTCCTGCGCGTGGTCATCGATAAAGATGGACCGGTGAGCATGGATGATATCGTCCGCGCTGGTGATTTGATTAGTCCGTTACTTGACGAAGCCGATCCGATTAAAACATCATACATGCTTGATGTCACCTCGCTTGGTGCTGAAAAACCGCTTCAACTTGAGAGCCTAGAGCGTTACGTCAATGAACGCGTTTATCTCGGCCTTCATGAAGCCCTCGACAAAAAGAATGCCCTCGAAGGTGTTCTATTAAGCGTTAGCAAAGAAGACGTTACCATTAAATTAGACAACAAAAAGAAAGGAAACTTGACAATTAAACGCGACTTAATCGCTAATGCGCGTTTAGCCATCAAATTTTAGGAGAAAGACATTATGATTAACGCAGCTCAATTTTTTGAAGCCCTCGACCAATTAGAAGTCCAAAAAGGCATTTCTAAGGAAAGCATTTTAACCGCTTTACGCGAAGCAATGAAAAAGGCCTTGGTCAAACAACTCGGCGGTGGTGATGACGCCGTTATCGATGTCATCATCGATGAAGAAACCGCCAAGATCGAAATGTACATCGTTAAGAAAGTCGTCGAAGAAGTCGAAGACGACTATTTGGAAATCAGTCTTAACGAAGCACACAAATTCGATAAGAAATACAATGTCGGCGATGATTACAAAATCTACGTCAACATTCAGGATCTAAGCAAGCTATTCGCGATGACCGTTAAATCGGTTTTGCACCAAAAACTCGCCGAAGCCGAAAAAGCCGCTCTTTATGTCACTTATAAAGACAAGATTGGCGAGATGATTACCGGTGTTGTCGAAAAAGCCGACGAACGCTCTGTCATCGTTAATATCGGACGGACATCAGTCTATCTAAGCAACCGTGAATTAATCGGCGAGGAAACATTTAATCTTGGCGACACAATTCGCTTATACGTCTCTGACGTTTCTTCAAACGAAAAAGGTGCTCAAATCGTCGTCACCAGAAGTGATGCTGGATTTTTAAGACGTATCTTCGAAGAAGAAATTCACGAAATTTATGATGGTACCGTCATTATTAAAGATATCGCCCGTGAAGCCGGCACCCGTAGTAAAGTCGCCGTCTTTAGTCATGATCCAAACGTTGATCCCACCGGGGCCTGTATTGGCATGGATGGCATCCGCGTTAAGAAAATCTTAGGCCAATTAGGCAACGCCCGCGATAAGGAAAAGATTGATATTATTCAATATCACGAAGATCCGGCTCTTTATATCGTCGAAGCCTTACGTCCGGCGACCGTCGTTGGCGTTCAACTCGATAAAGAAGAACATTCAGCTATTGCTGTTGTTAAAGACGAGCAGCTATCCTTAGCCATCGGCCGTAAAGGCGCGAATGCCCGTTTAGCTAATAAATTAACGGGTTGGAAGATCGATATTAAGGAAGAAGCAATCGCCAAAGAAATGGCCATTGAATACTTAAATGTTGAAGAATTACATCAAAGACACGCTGATCAACTCAAAGCCGAAGCATATCAACGCTATATCGATTCGATTAAGCCGACACCGAAAGATGTCGTTGTTGAAAAGCCAGTAGCGACCGAAGTGTCAAGCGCGCCTGTGAGCGAAGAAATACCAGTCGTTCAAGAAACTTCCGCCCCAGTTGTCGAAGAGATAAAAGCAGTGGAAGAACCAGTCAAGGTTACCAATATTAAGATTACGACTGATCTTGAAACTTTAGAGCGCGAACTCGAAAATCAAAAAGAGAGAAATAAAGTTAAGCCAGTCAGAACAAAAAGACCACGGAAGATTTCCGATGACGAAGTCAAGAGCGAAGAAAAAGACGAAAAACCATATGTTGCTCCTGACGCCGATAACAAACCATACATGCAAATTTATTCCGAAGAAGAATTGGCTGAACTTGAAAAAGAGGCCGATAAGCGTCCTGATGATGCCGTCGAAGAAGAAATTGATTACGATGAATACGATGCCTATTACGATGATGAGGAATAATCTTTATTAACCGACCAAAAAAAGAAAGGATGTGATGCGAATGAAAAAGATTCCGATGCGCCGCTGTTTGGCCACAAATCAAATGCTTCCGAAAAAGGAACTACTTCGCATCGTCAAAACACCGACGGGCGAAGTTGTCATCGACTTGACTGGAAAAGTTAATGGTCATGGTGCTTATCTAAGAAAAGATCCCGACGTATTCGCTCTAGCGAAGCGCCGCCGTCTTCTCGATAAGGCGCTTGACGCTGCCGTCGCTGATGAAGTTTACGATTCGCTTAACAAATACTTATGAATAATCGCATAAACGGTTATTTAGGTCTCGCTAACCGCGCTGGTAAAGCACTGGTTGGCGAAGCTATTACAAAAGTCTGGGTCAAACGCAAAATATATTTATTGATTATGGCCGAAGACGCTGTGAGCAAGACGCAGGAAAAACTTGCTAAAATCGCTCGCGAGCAAAATATCACGATTATTTACGCCTTCAGCAAGGCCGAACTCGGCCATGCCTTAGGCTTTGATGAGGTGTCAACTGTCGCTATTAGCGATAAGGGACTCGCCTCAGCAATCATTAGTGTCATAAAGGAGGATAACAAATGAGAAAAGATAACAAGAAACGTACACGGGTGGCTAACATTCCCGATAGTAATGCGCCGAAAAAAGGTGAAAGCGCCCAAGTTAATAAGGGTGTCTTTGTCTATAATAAGTGCATGTCCGTCGGCGATCTCGCCAAGCAGTTGGAAGTTAGTTCCTCCGACATAATTAAATATTTATTTTTAAACGGTAAAGTTATTACGATTAATCAAACGTTAGACGATGAAGCAATTGGAACCATCTGTTTGCAGTTCGGTTTTGATTTCCGTAAGGAAAAAGAAGTGAGTGCTGAAAATTTCGAAGAACTTGAAATCGTCGACGATCCGAAAGATTTAAAGCCTCGTCCACCAGTTGTAACAATTATGGGTCACGTCGACCACGGCAAAACAACCTTAATTGACGCGATTCGTTCTTCACACGTTGTTGACACCGAAGTCGGCGGTATTTCGCAAGCTATCGGTGCTTATCAAAAAGATATTAAAGGACAGAAGATTACTTTTATCGACACACCAGGGCACGAAGCCTTTACAGCCATGCGTTCACGCGGGGCCTCGATTACCGACATTGTCGTTTTAGTCGTTGCTGCCGATGATGGCGTCATGCCACAAACCAAAGAAGCGATTAATCATGCCCGGGCTGCAGATGTGCCGATTATTGTCGCTATCAATAAAATTGATAAACCAGGAGCTGATCCAAAGCGTGTTCGTAATGATCTCGTTGCTTATGACATCGTACCCGAAGAATTTGGCGGAGAAAATATCTTTGTGGAAATATCCGCGAAAAAAGGTGTTGGTATCGAAACTTTATTAGAAAATATTATTCTCGTCGCCGAAATGCAAGAACTGAAGGCCAACCCAAGACGTTATGCTCTGGGCACGGTCATCGAAGCCAATCTTGATAAGGGCGAAGGTCCAAAAGCTACTTTACTCGTGCAAAATGGAACGCTCAATTTTCAAGACTATGTCGTTGTTGGTTCCGCCTATGGAAAAATTCGGAGAATGGCTAACGAGCATAAAAAGATTTTAAAATCGGCCGGACCATCAACTCCAGTCAGTGTTATCGGTTTAAGTGAAGTACCAAATGCCGGTGATCACTTCATGGCTTTTCCAAATGAAAAGCAAGCTCGGGAAATTGCCAGCAAACGCCGTCTTGTTAAAGAAACAGAAGGCCGCGGTGGTAGTTCAGCTGCATCGCTTGATGATTTATTTAACCGAATTCACGAAGGCGAAGTCGAAAACATTAACGTGATTATTAAAGCCGACACGACTGGTTCAGCCGAAGCAATTAAAGGTGCTTTGGAAAAACTTGAAACCGAAGGCGTCAAAGTTAATATTATCGGAGCGACTGCCGGAGCCATCACTGAAAGTGATATTCTCTTAGCCAGTGCATCGCATGCAATTGTATATGGCTTTAATGTCCGTCCCAATGCTTTAGTAAAAGCTAAGGCTGACGAAGAAAGCGTCGAAATTCGTTTACATCGGATTATTTATGCTTTAATCGAAGAGATGGAAGCGGCGATGCGTGGTATGTTAAAAATTCAAATGGTCGAAAAGATTACTGGAACCGCCGAAGTTCGCGTGATTTATAAAGCATCCAAGCTCGGCACGATTGCCGGTTCTTATGTCACTAGCGGAACACTTAAAAACGGCCAAGATGTTCGTTTAATTCGCGATGGAGTCGTCGTCTATGAAGGTAAAATATCTTCAATGAAACGTTATAAAGAAGATATCAAAATCGCTCGTGAAGGATTTGAATGTGGAATCGTTTTAGAAGACTTCAACGATCAAAAAGAACAAGATATTGTCGAAGCCTTTGAAATGGTGGAGAAAAAATAACATGGCAAAGCGCACGGAAAGAATTCAAAGCATCATTGCCAAAAATATTTCGGAAATTTTGCAATTTGAAGTCAAAAACAAGGGCGTCGGTCTCGTCTCCGTTAGCGAGGTTCGCGTTTCAAGTGACTTTTCTTATGCGAAAGTGTATGTTAGTTTTATTGGGGCCAAACACCCAAGCGTGAATCTCGAAGCGTTAAATGCTGCGAAAGGATTTGTCCGCAGTTCGCTTGCTTCGAAACTCGACATTCGCAAAGTTCCTGAATTGACGTTCATCTATGATGACACATTCGAAAAACAAGAGCGAATGGATAGAATTCTGAAACAAGAAGAAGAAGCACTTAATAAATTAAAGGGGAAATAAACTATGACAAACGGTGACATCGTCGTCCAGACGAAAGGTCTCACAAAACGTTATGGGAGCACATTAGCTCTCAATAATGTAAACATTACCGTACGACGCGGAGAAATCTATGGTTTTGTCGGTCGTAACGGGGCAGGAAAGACGACATTGATTCGCGTATTAACTGGCATCGCCAATCCGACCGCCGGATCGTTTATGCTTTTAGGGGCGGAAACGAAAGCCGAACAAAAAGAAGCCCGTCAGCATCTCGCGGCGATGGTGGAAACGCCAGCCCTATACATGAACATGACCGCGCATGATAATCTACGTACGACTTTGATTCTTAAAGGAATTAAAGATGAATCATTAATTGTATCAAGACTAGAAGAAGTTGGCTTAGAAGACGTTATTTATTCAAGCAAAAAAGCCAAGGATTTTTCTTTGGGTATGAAACAAAGACTTGGCATTGCCATGTCCTTGCTTGGAGATCCCGAACTTTTAATTCTTGATGAGCCAACCAATGGTCTTGATCCCGAAGGAATTCGGGAAATGCGCGAATTGCTTGTTAATATTAACAAGACGAGAAATATCACGATGATTATCTCTAGTCATATTCTTGGCGAGTTATCCAAATTAGCGACAACTTTCGGCTTCATTGATAAAGGTAAAATTATCAACGAGATTTCGTCAGAAGATTTGTTTAATAAAGTAAGCAAATCCGTCGTCATCAAAACCGATGACAACATTAAAGCTTTACAAATTATCAATGAAAAATATCCCGGTAAAGTTAGCAAAGACGATAATGGCTCACTTCACATCGTCGGTGTCGATAATTCAAGCGAGATTGTTAAACTGCTCGTTCAGTCCGACATCAATGTCTTGAACTTCCGCGAACAAGAAAATGGCCTTGAAGATTACTTCATTGAATTAATTGGAGGAAATCACCGTGGCTAAACTATTAAAACTTCAATTATTCCGTGCCTTAAAAGATAAAGGCACGATTGTCTTTATGATTATCACCCTTGTTCTCGGCGTTTTTTCAATGCTTTTTAACTTCCTGTTGGCTAATAGCCTCGGCCAGGGCAATATTGGTTTACTTGGCAATCTATTCGACACGAATGTCTTAATTAATTCGTCCTTCTCTTTATCAAGCACTCCGATGGTTTTGCTTATCATCATGGGCGTTGTCTTGCTTTATAAAGAATCAGGCTGGGGCACAATCCGTAATCAGGTCGTGGCTGGCTATTCGAAGATACAAGTATACTTTGCGAACTTCTTAGCTATGCTAATAGTTTTGTTTACGATTTTGTTTACGTACCAATTAATGACTTTAGGTCTTGGCTATGTGTTTGGTTTTGAACTCGGCATTGCTAATGCGGCGGAGTTTTGGGCCTTTTTAAGAAGCTATAGTTTAAACCTTCTTATCTTCATTACTGAAGTCGCCTTTATGACTTTTATTTCATTAATGTTTCAAAACATCATCGCCCCGGTTTTCTTGGTTGTTATCGTCCCAATTTTTGTCGGCGCGATTTTACAAACAGTTGTTCCGATTGTTGTCATAATGAACGAGGCGAGGGCTCCAGAAATTATCGCCGCTTTTGAATATGTTATTTGGTATCAAAATACAGCTTTAACGATAAGCGGCTTCAGCTACGAAATAACTAGTGGCGTTGGTGGCTTGCTTGGCGCGACGCTTTATGACACCGGTTCTTTGGCTTTCATTCTTAAAACTATTGGCACGAGCATCGCCTTGAATGGTATTTTCCTTGGTCTAGGAAGTTATATGTTCTCGCGAAAAGATCTTAAGTAGATTACTTATTGCGTTTTATAATCATCATATAGTGGGGGATATTAGCATCTAGATACTCGTCTCCCACTTTTTTAAACCCTAGTTTTTCATAAAAGCCAAGGGCTTGAATTTGCGCACCTAACGTAAAGGTCAGAGGATTCGTTTTGCTAAGAAGCATGTTCATTAGAAACGCTAAGGCTTTTTGGGTATAGCCAAATCCTCGATGCTTTTTTAAAGTGGCAATTCGCGAAAGATGAACGACGTGTGTTTCTTCAAAGTCATAACGAATCGTACCAATCGCTTCATCGTCCTTATAAATAAGGATGTGATTTTTTCCTTCATCACTTCCGTCAAATTCATCTTGGGGTGGGACGTTTTGCTCGATTAAAAATACATCAGTGCGAATCTTGGCCATTATCAAAGTGTCTTGTTTAGTTAAGACAGGTTTTAACGATAAGTTAGTGCCTTCGATTCGATAAGATGTTTCTTTACCCCATATGTCCTCTTGTTCAAAGTTATAAAGCATCGTTAAGAAATTATCTTTAGCGTCGGGATATTGCTTATAAATTTTTGTTAGTAGGTCTTTAACATCTTGTCTGGTTGTAAAGCCATCACTTGGACACGGACTTTTCATGACCGGCATCTTTTCTTCCTTAGCGGCCCGGGTAATATCTGATTCACGAGTTAAAATTAATGGTCGAATAAAATCGACATCAGCTTTAGCTAGATGCATTTTGGGCGAAAAGGTGGCGACTCTTCCGCCATAAATTTCGTTCATAAAGAGCGTCTCGATGGCGTCTTCGGCGTGGTGGGCAAAGGCAACTTTTTGATAGCCTAAATCTTTGGCAACTTTATTAATTGCCGCCTTCTTCATTCGTGAGCAAATTGAACATGGAAGATGGGCGCCTTCCTTGGTGTGTTTTTGAAGAATCGGATAGACGGTTTTTGAATCGGCAATATGTAATTCTAAGCCCAGAGACTGAACAAATTTCGCTACTTCATTAGGATTAAAATTTGGAAATCCCAAGTCCAGCATGACCGGCTTTATTTCAAAGTCGCATTGGGCGAATTTGCGATATAGATTTAAGGCATACAATAGGACGAGAGAATCTTTGCCTCCCGATACTCCGACGACGATTTTATCACCTTGAGAAATCAGCGAAAAAAGCAGATCGGCATTGCGTAAGGAAGCTAAGACTTTTCTAATCGCGCGCATTTCTTTCCCCTAACTAATCAAGTTAGATTATAATGTTTAGGATGGAAAGTGTGAAACAAAATAGCGGAATAATATTAATTGATAAAACAATTGGTCCAACTTCCCGTCAAGTCGTTAACGGTGTAACCAAGCAATTGATGAGCAAGAAAGTCGGCCATGTCGGAACACTTGATCCTTTTGCTTCGGGCTTATTAATCCTTACTGTTAATCAGGCGACAAAAATTGGGGCTTATCTTGAGGCACTTGATAAGACTTATATTGCCAAAATAAAGCTCGGAGAAAAAACCGACACCGGCGACTTAACTGGCAAAGTAATCGAGAGCAAAGAAACATTAGAAAGCCTTGATTTAGCAAAAATTAATGACGTTTTAGCATTATTTTTAGGAAAAAGAACGCAAATTCCGCCAATGTATAGTGCGCTTAAACGTGACGGCAAACCCCTTTATAAATACGCTCGCGAAGGCATTGAACTAGAACGCCTTCCCCGCGATATTGAAATATTTGAAATCCAACTTTTGAGCTTTGGAAATAATGTTATCGAGTTTTCAACACGAGTTAGTAAGGGCACATATCTAAGAACACTTGCTGAAGAAATTGCGGTGGAACTCGGTAGTGTTGGCCATCTTATTTTCTTACGTCGAACCGCTATCGGTGATTTTAAAATCTCAGATGCGAATAAGTTAGAGGATGTCACCTTTGAAGCGCTAATTCCAATTCGCCAAGCCTTGTCGCATATGCCCTTTTTAGAAATTGATGGACAGAGTGTCGTTGATGTCAAAAATGGCAAGCCACTGAATCTTGATAAAACCGAACATTTAATCCTACTTATAAATCAAGAAAATGCAATCGCAATATATGAAAAACGCGATGATGGTTTATACTATTCTCGAAGAGGTTTATTTTAAGTGAAAACAATCCTGCTCAATCTTGAAAATATTACTCCGTTTAAAAATCCTATCAGCATTTGATTAGGCACTTTTGATGGTGTTCATATCGGCCATCAAAAAGTAATTATGAAAGCCGTGCTTGATAGTCCTGGAGAAGTAGCTGTTTTGACTTTTGACACCCCACTAGGAAACGTGATTGACGGACGAAAATCTAAACAGGTTTTAACTTCTGTCAGCGATCGCTTTCGAGTTATTCATCGCCTTGGAGCAACATATCTTCTAGTCGTTCATCTAGACAGCGAATTGCTTAAGATGACGGCCGAAGATTTTATTGTCAAAGTATTGAAGAAATTAAACGTTGAAAAAGTGTTTGCCGGCGAAGATTATCGCTTTGGTTATAACCAAAGCGGCGACATCAATTTATTGAGAAAACATTTTGAGGTGACGAGCCTTCCGCTTGTTGATGTTGAACATATCAAAGTTTCGACTAGTCATATCATTAGCTTGTTGAAACAAGGCAAGGTGACAAAGGCCAATGAATTACTCGGCCGTAATTATCAGATGCATGGCACGGTTAGTGAGGGGCTTCATAACGGCAAGACGATTGGTTTTCCAACCGCGAACCTTAAATTGAGTGCGCCTTACGTCATACCGAAGTTTGGTGTCTATAAAACCATTTGTTACATCGATGGTTTTCCGCATCTTTCACTTACCAACGTCGGAATACATCCGACAATTCAGCAACTTGATATACCCTCAATTGAAGTTCATATTCCCCACTATGATGGTAACGATTATGGCAAGACAATGTATTTGGAATTTATTAGTTTTTTGCGATCGGAAAAACACTTTGTCACTCTTGATGAATTAAGAGCCCAAATCGCTCAAGATATCATCGCGATTAAGCCCTAAA
>Ga0172377_10001732_pt1 | contig 22176 bp, 21 predicted proteins | sample Pumphouse3metaG_FD_119749 | JGI IMG/M metagenome (GOLD analysis project Ga0172377, IMG submission 119749) | Leachate microbial communities from a municipal landfill in Southern Ontario, Canada - Pumphouse #3 metaG | ecosystem: Engineered > Solid waste > Landfill > Unclassified | place: Canada...
ACTGCAACCGAGTAGGCCGGCTTTCGATGAAAGCGGCAAAGAGCGACGGTATATGGCATCGCAACGTTTCAGTTCGCCGGTCTCATCGAGACGCGGCGCTACTTGGAGCCGCAAATCAAATATAAAAAAAGGTTAAAATCAAACCTAAAACAGTATACAATTCTTTTTTATAGAGGTAATTCAATATTAATAGGAATTTGTTATTTGAACAGGATAATACAGAGTAAAATCTTGTTTAACGCGTCGCGTTTCCCGTATTCGGCTCGATAGGGTTTCGCCCCAAATTTCGTATTTCCTGATTTTCTATGGGACAGCTCTGATTCTCATTTCAAAATCAGATACAATATTCGTCCCTGAAAAAACGTTGGATTTGTTCCGCCAGTTTATCCGGCAAAACAACAGGTTTTTTTGCAGTTAATTCCATAACTTTATCATGTGCCCTGTCAATCATCGGCACTGATTTGCCTTTGGCTCCGCTGAAGTCAAAAAGGTCATTTTTGAAGAATTCCTGACCGTGCATGTTTTCCAAGGTCAAATCATCCGCCAGGAAATGCTGTTCTTCACCTATTTTCATAATACTGTCAAGAGCCATATCCGCTTGTGCAAAATTAATTTTCCGCTGCAGAAACTGTACCGCATCAAACCAGGCATCATGAATTACCGTCATTTCCGGCGCCATGCCTACAGCGTTATAGCATGAACCAAATCCTGTAACGAAATCCGCTCCCGATATTACAGAAGCCAGCATAAATAATATTCCCTCCATTCCATTTTGCTGGTCAAAATGACTCGACATTGTTCCGCCGGATTCACTGACCACCGGGATACGGTAAGATTTGGCTAATTCAATGGCTGCACTTTTCCAGCAAACTTTATCAATTGTATAATAAAGTGAATTCCCATTTGACAAATCAGTAACAGAGGGCCCCAACATGTAGAAAACCGGTTGATCCGGTTTTACCATCTGGACCAATGCCGCCAAGCCGATATTTTCAATATTGCCCTGTAATAATGTCCCATATAGACTATAAGGCGAAGTCGTACCGGCCATAGGGCAAATCGTTGGAATAATTGGAACATCATATTGACATGCGGCCAATATAATATCAATATTGAAATCGGAGATTATCAGCGGCGAAATAACGGCAACCGCCATAGAGAATAATGACGCTTCGCAATTACTGTTCGAATTATATAATTCTATCAGTTTTCTCCAACGCAATAAACTGTCTTCACCCGCAGCATAAATGAAATTATGTTTATTATGATGGAGCAAATGCTGCTTTAACGCCCTAAGGTTGGAATGCTTATCGCTGAAGTCCGCGACCGGAAAATCCATACAGCTCATCGCAACGACCTTGTCCAGTTTCTGGCCGAGGACAGTATTCCTGATAACGTCATCCATTATCGGACGGCGAGGGGTTCCGGACGGACAGTCAATAATCCAGGGATCGGTGACGATAGCATGGCAATGCCTGCTGCCGTCGCCGACATTGCTGCATCGTCCGGCAATATCACCGACAGTAAAGTTTGCGGGAACGGCAGCCAATAATTCATCCAGCAATCGGCGGGGAATTTTGATCCTGTCATTTTCTATTTCGGCTCCATGTTTTTGGGCAATCCGCTGCATATCGGGATGCGTTACCTGAATGCCTTTTTCTTCCAGGACATAAAGAGTCGTATTATGAATTTTTTCAATTTGTTCTGCACTGAGAGTTGGAATCATAATTGTCACCAATAGTATTTACTTTCATATGAAATTTAATATAAAGTAGCGCCGGGAGCAGCCTTGCTCCGGCGTCCAAAATCAATGATTTCAGTGAAATCTATAGCTGTCTGTCGCAGAGCAAGGCTGCTCTTGCGACTACTAAAAACATCATAAAACATTACGCTATTATTTACTTTGTTGATTTCATCTAATTCGTCAGCCGTTTAAATCCCTGGTGCGCGACTGCTCCCCGTAATTTCTTTTCTATGGAGTTGCCGGCGATATTTTTTGCAAGTTCTTCAAAAACCAGGCCAACGGCTTTTGAATATTTTTCGAGCGCTTCTTCATTATGGGCGGCAGTGGGATAAAATACGGTTCCGGCGAGAAATCCTTTCTCAAGCATCAGCTGGGTAAAAAGGGTTTTTAATTCATTTGCCTTTTCGTGTTCAAAAGCAAAATGCGCAAGACAGGGAAAACCGTTATCCGTTTTTACCGGCAAACCGTGCTTTTGCCCTTGTTCCTTCCATATTTTCTTTGCCAGAAGCCCCATCTGTTCGACATAAGAAGAAACATTTATCTTTTCCATTTTTTCCAAAACGGCCAAAGCCGCGGCAGGTCCCACGCGTTCTGTCCAGTAAGTACTGCTGATAAAGGATTCATGCGCGCCGTTCATCGCTTCTTCAGTTCCTATTACGGCAGCTATCGGATGCCCGTTGCCCAAAGCTTTGGCAAAGACCGCAAGATCGGGGCATACCCCCATTTTCAGGTGCGCGCCGCCATAGCATAGTTTCCAGCCGATAGTAATTTCGTCGAAGATAAGCAGCGCCCCGAGTTTTTGGGTTTCATTTTTTACCAGTTCGATAAAATCTTTATCAGGAAAATAATATCTGCAGGGTTCCATCACCACGGCAGCGAGTTTCTTCCCATGTTCCTTTATTACTTTTAAAAATTCTTCCCGGTTGTTCATGGAAAATGTCAAGGTTGTACCCTGCAATTCGCGAGGAACCCCCAAAGGATTAAGGCCGGGCAGCAGATGCCCGTCAAGGGAACTGTCGTTTCCCAGGTTGGCCGCCAGATACCAGTCGTGCCAGCCGTGATAGCCGCATACCGCCACCTTTGAGCGTTTCGTCGTCGCCCGCGCGATTCTTACGGCAACCGCCATGGCTTCTCCGCCGCTTCTGGCAAGCCGGACATTTTTTGCCCAGGGATGAATTGAGCACAATTTTTCTGACAACTCGACTTCTTCAGGCGGGTTCAAGGTACTCATGCAGCCGCTATCAATAGCTTTTTTGGCGGCTTCACTTACATCCGGGTCATTATAACCCAAAAGGCAGGAAGCGATACCGTTAAGGGACATGTCATAATAATGATTGCCGTCCAAATCCCATACTTCGCATCCTTTTGCCCTGCTGTAATATGGAGGCCATACTCCGGGGGCGAACATTTCGGGTCTCTTGCTCAGGAGTTGAGTTCCTCCGGGAATTATTTTTTTCGCTTTCAAATAAAGGGTTTGGGTTTTATTCATTGCTGTTTTTTCCTTTAAGGCTGTTTATAAATAATTCCGCGTTTTTCCGGAAAAGCTTATCGATGGCATTACTTGAAAGCCCGAGCATATCCGCGGCGCGTTTTTGCTGGACGAGCTGTTCGTAAACAACTAAGGTGGCCCTGGCGTCACAGTGTTCAAGCCGCTCCGCACCCGGATAAAACTGCCAGGCCCCGGCATAAGTAATATATTTGCCCCGGTCACAACCGGCCGCGACATTGTCGGAACCGAACATTATTCGTTCAGGAGCTTCGTGTTTCAAAAGTAAATAATGCGTATATAAATCATTGACGGCCGAAGTGTCATAGTAAATGTTCGGCAGGTGTTTAAGAATATGGATTGCCTTTTCGAGGAAAATGGAATTGAAAGCCCTGGCGCAGTGTGCCAGAACCCATTTCACATTCGGATATTTCCCTGTCAAATAGCGCAGATCCTCAATATTTTGCGGCGAATCGGCTCCATCCGGCATTGATAAATGCAGGATAACCGCTTTTTTGTGTTTATTAATTACTTCCAACAGCGGTTCCGGCAGAAAATCAACTATTCTTGCGTACTTGGGATCAGCGGCAAAAATACGATAGGGTTTTACGGCGCAAAAGTTGTCTTTTTCAAACCCGCTGGACAGTTCTTCCTGAGTAGTTGCCGGAGTAACCACCATCGCAGCGGCGGAAGCCCGGTCTGCGGCAATTTCTTTTGCCAGCCAGCGGTTATGTTTTGCCGTATCCATACCGGGTATCGGGGTTCCCATGACCAGAAAACGGCATTCTCGCCCGGGGAAAAGTTGTGCGGACCAGCGGCGCAGACCGAAAAAGTTTATTTCCGTGCGCAGAATGGTGTCGGCAGGCGGTAAGTGCTCCTGTCCGTTTTCTGTCCATAGGTGCGTATGTATATCGTATATCTTCCGCGGAACAAAATTTTCCAGTTCACGCTCCCAGAATTCACGATCAAAGTCATTATAAGTCAGTTTTCTTTTCATAATATCCTGCGGGGCTCTAAATTTTCCATAAACATGGCCGGATTAATTTTTCTTCAAGCGGCGGAACAGCTGCTTTAACGGCCTGATACAAAGCAGGCGGCAATGGTCCTTTCTTAAATAATTGCAGGTTCTTTTCCAGTTGTTCTGCGTTATCCACCCCGGTAAGAATACTGGTTATTGCGGGATTGCTTAACACAAAACGGACACAAAGTTCCGGCATGGCCATTCCGGCATCGGCCGCCAGCCGCGCCAAAGTGCGCCGCGCCGGGATAATTTTACGTAAGGTTTCAGCGATATTTTCTTCCGACATCAGCAACAGCCCCTGAAGATACAGGCTCCGGGTAAAGATATTGATGTTTTGTTTTTCCGCTTCCGGCAGAAAACGGTCAAAACGTTTGTCGAGAATATTATAAGGCAGCTGCACGAATTTGGCTTTTTGCGTCAGGACTTCGTCACAATATTGAACCGTATCCAGAGAAACCCCGCAGTTTTCTATTAAACCCTGTGCTTCAAGCTGTCTGAGAACCGGTAAATATTTAACATCTTCTTCCCGATGGAATAAAACAACGCTCAGATAATCCAGACGCAGGCGGCGCAAGGAAGTTTTCACGGATTCGCGGATGAAGTCTGCCGCTTCACGGCCGGCAAAGTTTCGTTCACTGACCGGAGGTACTTTGCTGATTATGTGGACTTTTCCGGACAGTTTGAGCTCTTCTATTATTCGGCCGAGCACTTCCTCGCTGTCGCCATAGATGGCGGCGGTGTCAAAACAGTTTATACCGCCTTCAAAAGCGGCCCGCACAATATCCCGCGCTTTCTCATATGCCGGTTTGCCGCCGGTATTGGCGATCCCGTAATTGAGACCGAACTGCACGGTTCCCAGTTGGATTTTAGAAATTTTCATTTGGCGGTGTATCCCCCGTCGACCGGAATGTTTGTCCCGGTAATATACGCCGAGGCGTCGGAACCGAGAAAAACGATGATCCCTTTAAGGTCAGCGCCGTTAGCCATTCTTCCGAGCTGTGTTCTCGCGCTGTATTGCCTGACAAATGCTTCCGGCTGATCAGGAGTATTGAGGCCGCCCGGTGAAACGCAGTTGACCCGGACGTTATATGGGCCGAGAATACTTGCCGCCCAGCGGCTGAAATTGATCATACCGCCCTTTTCATAAAAGTAGATCGGGCTTTGGTTGGCACCCATATCAGTCCCGGCGTAATTAGCCATTTCAACGCCAATCATACCCATCATCGAACCGATATTAATAATCGAGCCGCTTCGCTGTTTTTTCATATCCTCGGCAAACAATTGAGTGATCTTAAACAACGCCGAAGCATTGACATGCAGGCTTTTGTCATAATATTCCAGATCCCTGTTCCAGCCGCTGCAAGCGCAGCGGGTTACGGCGTTGTTGACAAGAATATCGAAACGGGAGTTTTCCGCCATGATGCGAGCGTGCAGTTCTTCAATAGAAACGTCGCTGCCGAGATCCAGCGGGAGCGCTGTTACGTTAAAGCCGCGTTCCCGTTCCTCCGCAGCAACTTTTTCAAGCGTTTCGATACCGCGTGACGCGATATATACTTTGGCTCCGGCTTCCGCCAGCGCGGCGACAATCTGGCGACCGTAAAACCCGGCGCCGCCGGTCAGCAGCGCTACCTTGCCGTTAAGTGAAAATGTGTCAAGTACGTTCATGTTTATTCCATTTGTTTAATATTTATTATTTTCCCATTCTGGTTCCGGCTCTCGATGCCTCCGATTACCAGTTTCATAAGTTCTTCGGTTTCGCTGAACGGGAACGGATATTCGCCGGAACGCAAAAAGTCGATAAATGCCTGGAGCTGGTTTTTGAACGCATAAAACGTGTCGCTTGCGGAAACACAGATATTACCGGCGGTACCGGCAAGCCGCAGGGCTCCGCCGTACTGGATGTCTTTAATCTGAGCAACGACGATATCAATTCCAAGCTCGTGCGTCATATGGATGACGTTGCGTTCGAATGCGCCGAGAGTTTGAATGCTCTTAAAGCCCGGCCCGACAATCGGATAGATCGCCTCCAGCGCGTGAATGCCGTAAGTTTCCCATTTTTTGCTCATGGTGGTCGAAACGAAACGCAGTTTGCCAAGTTTGCGGGTGGATATCCGGTAAGGCTTGTACTCTTTTGCGTAACGCATGCAACTGGACGACATTACCGGGCGCTGTTCATCGATAATCCATCGCCGGAACGTTGCCAGGTCTTCCCGGCTGCAGCACAGCGGCTTGTCAATAAAAAGCGGAATTCTTTTTTCGGCAAACGGTCGCGCCCGTTCCACGTGCTGGCCGCCGATATCGGTGGCAATAATTACCGCATCCACTTTTCCCGCCATATCTTCCGGGGCGTCCACGACATTCGGGATCAGCGAACATTTCGCGACATGTTCGGCGTCGGCCAGGTTATCGCAGTAAATATGGGTCACTTGGGCGCCTGATATTTGCAATGTTGTTTTCGGCTCTTTATTTAAGTAGGCGGGAATTCCCGGAAAAGGGCATTCCCTGGTCATGGTTTCGCGGTCATAACCGTTGAAAATCGCGCTCCACGAATATGGATGACCGTTGCCTTCGGTCATTCCGATAATTCCAAGTTTTATCTTGTCAGGGTCTTTTACCAGTTTCGACATAAATTTACCTCGAAAGATGTTTTATTATAATATTTATATATAAAAATATTTTGTCTGGATTGATTTTTCCACAGTTGTTATATATAATTTTATTGGTTAGTAATATAATTTTATGGGATTTCATTATGAATATCGAAACTTTGGATTTAGGCACAATCGTCCCGGATAATATTGAAATAATATATCCGCAGGACCATTCGGCAATATGCGGAGGAATTCATTTTCATTGTCATCCGTTCTGGGAAATCAAAGTGTTTATAGAACCGGAAAGCGGTTCGCCGCTTATATCAATAGTCGCGCCGAATGCGATACACCCTGAAACACCGGCAAGACTGTTGAAATCCGGCTGGGTGCTTTCTTTTCAGCAGCCACATGTCGGCTTGATGTTCCATGCGGATTCAACACAGGAACATTTTGCGGCATTCGACAAGATCAATGAATTTTGTCCCGGCGGCCTGGAAGAATTGCTGCGGATGTTCGCCGAAAGCGGCCGACAAGGCGACAACCGGCGGTTCAATGCCCTGGCCGCGGTTTTGTTCAGCGCGGTTTTTACGGTAATGCGTCATGACAATTACCGGCAGGAGTCCTCCAAAACTTCCCAGGCGTGCAGATATATAGAGCGTTATTATTACAGGAATAATTTATCCGTGGAGGAGGTCGCGGCATTTCTGGGCATAACTTCGGGCCATCTGGCAAATTTGTTCAAAAAAGAGAACCTGGGCGCCGTCAGGGCGTTTATCATAAAAACCCGGCTGGAAAACGCCGTACAGTTACTTCGGATGCAACGTTTCATAATCAAGGAGATAGCTGAAATGACCGGCTGGAACAGCCAGTTTTATTTTTCCAACAGCTTCCGGCACGCTTACGGTTGCGCGCCGTCTGAATTCATGAACTTAAATGCAAATTAACGCCGTGTGCAAATTTTCTGTCTACGGCTCGTGAGGACACTCGCTCTCTAGGAAACGCACAATGCGGCGATAGATGTAAAACGGGAAATGGGGTATTCGGGAAAACAAACTTCCCAAGCTCAAAATAAGGTAAAAATAACTTATACTGATAAGTTATGGGATGACAATGGACTTTTTCAGTAAAATTACTCTATGACTTCCAAAATCAAGGTTACGTTGGCGGCTCCGTTCGGGGGAATAGGCAGATATTGAACTTTTCGCAGGAGTTCACTCACGGATTTGTCCATAGCGGCGACGCCGCTGTTTTTAAGTATACCCGCATTCAGAAGTCGACCGTCGGCGGCAATATTCAACCGTATTTTCACTTCCGGGCGTCTTCCGCCCAATACGCTTTTATCCGGCGTTTCCCATAACTGATACAAATAGGCTCCGACGCTGTTTTCGTAGCTTTGAACCGCTCCCGAACTTTGCGTGTGCGAACGTATTTTGACCCGGTTCTGGTTCAGGTATTTGACGAGATCTTGTTTACTCATCGGCGTAAATTTAGGAGTGGTTTTTTGGGGCTTGACGTAAACGACTTCTTTTGAAATCTTTATTTTTTTAGCCGGTTTCCATTTTTTTACAGTTTTTTTGGGAGTGGTTTTTACCGTTTTTTTTACAACCGTTTTTTTCGGAGCGGGTGTTTTTTTAACTTCGGGTTTCGGTTGAACGTTCGGCGCCGGGGGAGTAGCGGCGGGGGGAGCCGGATTGACCGGCGGCGTATAAAGCGATACGGTAATGCTTTGAGGGCGTTCCGGCCGGAATAGCTCAACAATGAATCCCCAGACCAGAATAAGCAGGATTATGACGCCGTGCACGATCAGCACGGTGCGGAAAATTTTTTTCCGGGTACGGGCGGAAACCAGTTCGTTTTCTTCTTTATTTGTATAAAAATTTCCTGTCATGCCAAGCGGTTCAGTTTATCTGGTTTCAGCCGTAGTTATCAACGAAATATCCGAGAAACCGGAATTCTTGATCTCTTTCATCAATTCAATGACTTTGCGGTATGGAATATCGCCGTCCGCGCGCAAAAAAAGCACCGTTTTGGGGGCCGTGGTTTTCAGGTTGCCTAAAATCATAAGCAGTTCGTCCCGACTCACGATCCGGCCTTTATAGTTGATTTGCCCGTTCGCCAGCAAGTTGATGGTTTCGGAAGGCTTGTCTTCTATTTTATCGGCGTTCATTTCCGGCGGGGAAACGTCTATAGAATATTCCAGAAGCGGCGTCGCGATCATGAAAATGATCAGCAGCAGAAACGTCAAGTCCATCAACGGCGTCATGTTAATTTCATCGATGGTATCGAGTTGTGATCGTCTTTTTCTACGGTTCACGGCCCTGTTTCCCTTATTTTTCCATTTCAAGCTGTTCGAGTTTGATTTTGGCGATAAATTCCTCGGTGAAATTATCCATATAAACCGTCAATTTCCGTATCGTTACGGTCAAAAGGTTATAGCCGATAAGCGAAGGAATGGCGACCACCAGCCCGACCACAGTGGTCAGCAAAGCTCCGCTTACGCCGGGAGCCAAAGCCCCGATATTGGCGCTGCCGTGCGCGGCAACCGCGGTAAAAGCCAGCATTATTCCCCAAACCGTCCCGAACAACCCGAAAAAAGGGCTGACGCTGACGGCTGTCCCAAGTATGCCGATACGTTTTTCAAGAACCATAATCTGGTCGGCGACTTCGCGTTCGAGGGCGGTATGGATTGCGGAAAGCTGGGCTTCCGTGAGTTTAATCCGGGGCGGCGTTCCCTGGGTTTGCAGCATTGAAACCTGTTCGTGGGAAAGGTTTTGAAATTCCATCAACTGCTGGATTCCCGCCATGTAAACCCGTGCGACCGGGGACGGATTGTCTCGCGCGCTGCGGTAAAGCCCGAAAATGGTTTTGCTGTTACGGGCAAAAGAGATCAGGTATTCCGAGAGCTTCACTGCCCGGCGCAGGGCCAGTCCCTTATCAAGCATAATGGTCCAAGTCAGAATAGAACCGAATAAAAGGAGAACCACTATCGCCTGCCCGACCGCATCACTGTGCGAAAAGGCATACCCCACCCCCTGGGCGGCTATTATGGAATTGAAACTCGTTAACATTATTGCCTCCATGTTTTTTGAGAAAACGCCCTTTAATATTCATATTATCAGAGTATATTCTCCAAGCGCATATTACAAATTATATATCACAAAAAAGAGAGACTTTCATGAAAGATTTTTTTACTGTTCTCGGCTATGATATCGGCGGTACCAAACTGGGTATCGGCCTTGTCCGCAGTGACGGGAAACTTCTAGGCCGGGACCGGATAGAAAACAAGGATACAAGACCGGAAGACGTTTTGCCGGAAATGGTTGAAAAAGGCCGCAAACTGATCTCGGAAAACGGTTTGACGACGGATGACGTCCGGGCAATCGGGATTTCAGCCCCCAGCCCCGCCGACATCCCGAACGGCATCCTGACCGCGCCGACCAACAATAAACTTTGGCGCAACGTCCCGGTAAAGCAATATCTCTCGGAACAGTTCGAAATAGAGGCCTGTTTCGACAATGACGCCAACGCCGGAGCTTTGGCCGAATGGTTTTTCGGGGCCGGCAGGGGAGCTGAAAACCTTGTTTACCTGACCATGAGCACCGGGATCGGCGGCGGCATTATCGCCAACGGCAAACTGGTGCAGGGAGCCAGTTATCACGCCGGGGAACTCGGCCATATGGTGCTTACTATCGACGGGCCGGAATGCGCGTGCGGACTTAAAGGCTGTTATGAAGCATACTGCGGCGGAGTCGCGGTCGCCCAAAGAATACAGCGGGAACTGGCCGGGCAGCCGAACCATCCGATTGTCGAATTCGCGGGCGGAAAACTTGAAAATATTGATTTGATCGCACTGGAAAAGGCCGTGAGGGCGGGAAATGACTATGCGGTGAATTTCTGGAATGAAATGTGCCTGCGAAACGCTCAGGCATATGGTATGCTTATGAACTTGCTGAATCCCGAAAAGATCATTCTCGGAACAATCGCCTGGGCGGCCGGAGACCTGTTCATGAAGCCGGTACTGGAAAACGTTCACCGTTTTGCCTGGAAGGAAACTTACGAATCCTGTGAAATCGTAACTAGCGAACTCCGCCGGGACATCGGCAGTTATGCCGGCGCCGCGGTTGCTTTCAACCATCTTTACGAACAGGGTGAATTCCAATTATAAAAGGCCTGTTTGCAGCATTTAATTTTATATGCTATTATATAAACATTAATCATCTGGAGATTCTTAATGGATAACTCAAAAGACATACGTTGGAAACAAAGATTTCAGAACTTTGATCGCGCTTTTGTTTTGCTGCGTTCCGCTTTTGATGACAAAAAGCTTGATGATTTCTCCGAACTTGAGCAGGAGGGAATTATCCAGCGTTTTGAGTTTACTTTTGAACTGGCGTGGAAAACGCTTAAGGATTATCTGGAAAACAGCGGTATCGTATTTTCTCCGGCAACGCCGAGAAACGTAATAAAAGAAGCCTTTAATCTGGGTATACTTCCCGACGGGCAGTTGTGGATTGACATGATGCTGCACCGTAATATCTTGTCTCATAATTATGATTTCTCAAAATTCAAAATTGTTCTTGAAGCAATTGCCGCCAGATACCTTAACGCGTTCGAATATCTTCATGAATGGTTTACGGAAAGGCATCTGAATAATGACTGACACCGGACTTTCAACTGCGGATATTGAGGTGCTTTGCACAGTGTTCAAACGCCATAAGGAAATCAGGCGGGTGATTCTTTTCGGCTCCCGGGCCAAAGGAACAGCCAGAGAAAACTCAGATATAGACTTGGCAATTGACGGAATCGATGATGAACTTCAGATTGAGAATCTGGCGATGCGACTTGATGATTTGCCCCTGCCGTACAAATTCGATGTCAAAGCGTTGAATAATATCAGGAACCCGAAACTTAAAGAACATATTGCGCGAGCCGGGGTTGTGATATTTCCTTAGCCGACAGCCGGCATTATTTTCACGAAAAAATGCCGATAGTGTTAATATGACTTGATTTCCTGATTTATATGTATAAATTATTCCCCGTATTTATTGTTGGAACCGCAGGTTTTCAATGAAAATTCCCGCCGGGCGGGAAGGTTGTTCAAACGTGGATAATTTTTATATTGCACATATCTTGAAGATAATCAGACTGCTGTGTTTAGCCGTAACTGTTACAGTCAGCGGATGCATGTCGGCCAGAATGACGACAAACCTCAAACCATCCGCCGATCCGAAACTGAAATCAGCCGCCGGGAAATTTTATATCGAAGGAATAAAATATACCAACATCAGCAGTTCTCAGCCGCGGGAAGACAAACCGGCTCTCGCAAAATCATATGAAAATGATTTCCGTAACCAGTTGCTTTCTTCCATGCGCAAAGAATGTGTCGCCCGGTACCCCGGACTCTTTTCTACTGAACCGGCTTCTGCCATTCCGTTGCGGGTTGATGTAAAACACATGTCCAGCACGGATTCATCCCAGGTGCCTTTGAAAATGTTCTGTACGCTTCTGCTTTGCGGAACGATTCTGCCGTTATCTACGGAAACCGACGAAAAAATCGAACTGGATATCGGTATAGACGACGGCCGGGGAAATATAGCCGGGAAAGCTGTTAAAAAAAGTTTTGAACGCAAGAGTGAAGTCTGGGTAAGCGTACTGCTGCCTACCGCCCTGATCCCCATTCCGGGCGAGTCGGATTTTCCTAAAATATCCGGAACCATATTGGGAATAGACAAGCAAGTTACCGACAGCGCCCGGATAACAGCTCAACAAATCATAACCGCCGTCGCAAAAGCGATAATAACTAAAAATATCGCCTATTGGAAAACAGCGCCCCCAAGAATCAAAACGCCCGTTTTATCATCCGCGCCTTCTACAGTTACTTCTATGCAGGTAACACCGGCGTCGGAAACATCGGAACCGTTTTAACTTTTGTTCGGACAGAAATATAAGGAGTTGACAATGGTAAACGCAAATAAGATATTCAAACTGTTTTTCCTCGCGCTTCTACCTGTAATTATAAATGGCTGTTCATCGACGCCTGAAAAAACCAAATGGAAACCTACGCAGATTCTTAAACCTCAGCCTAAGGTTGAGGAAAAAGAGAAAAAGCCGGAAATACCGCCATCCCCGGTGGCTTTAGCGCGGGCCGCGGTAGCCGCCAACCCGATGAGCTGGCGCGCCGTTAACCGGCTCGGAGTAACTCTTTTTAAAGAAAAAAGGTTTGCGGAAGCCGCTCTTGCTTTTGAACAGGCTATCGCCATGTTTTCAATATCATCGACCCTGGAAAGTGAACAGATGGTGCGGGAAGCCCGGCAACGCGCGATCAAGGCCCAGCGGGAAGCGAATATCAGGCTGAAGAAACAACAGGCTGAAGCCCAGAGGCAAATGCAGGAACAACAAATGCTTGCGGGTATGCTCTCCATGATGCCCATGATGCCCGGCGCCAACGCCGGAACCGCGATATTTGCCCAGGCCGGCCAGACTCTGCTTAACGTCGCCATGACGCCGTCAGGCGTGGATATTGCTACGGACCCGGCAATGCAGGAAACCGTTGAAGCGTCACAGGCGCTCAAAAGCCGCGAATTGTCTGCTGTTTACGCCAATCTGGGCCAATCCCGCATGGCGTTATGGGAGGATGAAGCCGCCCTTGACGCTTTTCGTCAGGCTTACGCCGCCGACCCGTCGCGAACGGATTTCCTGTTCATCCAAGGGAGCCTTTCCCAGAGAAACAATGATTTAGTCGGCGCCATGGGGTTGTATGCCCGCTATATGTCCGTATCGCCGGAAGCAAAACTGCCGGTGGCGTGGATTGAAATCGCCGAATGCTGCCGCAACCTTGGGTTGACCGGGGAAATGCTCAATGCCCTGGCTGCGGCGCGAAAAGCATGGGACAGCGTAACCGGCCGCGTCACCACCCCGACTACGGAGCACGGTTACAGTAAAGTGCTGGAGACAGCCGGGTTCTACGAAGAAGCGCTGCCTTATATCCGGAAATGGTATGCGGAGAAACCCAGGGATCCAGCTTGCCAACGTCTCTGGGCAACTGCTTTGCTGAAGGCGTCAAAAATAGAGGAAGCCATAAAAGTTATAGAAACTTTTGCGAAAGATCCGAAATCAGCCGCCGCAAACAAGATATTCCTGATTTATTTTCAAGGCATGACCCAGATACATCTCGGTAATTTTGATAAAGCTAAAACCATCTTGAAGCCGCTGGGGTCCGGCAAGTCTCCCGGCCTGGCCGCCGCGGCAAACGCCATCTGCGGCCGCCTTAACGAAACAAAAGAATGGATTTACAAAATCGAGAACGGGCAGTCGTCCCCGGATAAAGCCGCGATTGAGTGGTACCGTCTCGCGTGCGTATGGCTGGTTAACGGCAATCTTCCAAGGGCGGCGGAGTGTACGGGAAGGTCTATCGGCGTTCAACCGGAATACGGCCCGGCGCTGATATTGAGGGAACAATTGCTGGACATGATCTCCGGGACCGTTAAAACCGCCCAGTTGAAAGCCGCCCAGGCGGTAGCTGATAATAATATGGAAGCCGCCGTCCGCATATTGAACGACATATTGATCAATGCGCCGGTCGGGAAATTGTCGGAATCCCTGATTTCCCAAGGAATGAAATACGTTTCCGCTTTGAAACTCAAACCGCGCATGTCTAAAGAAGCCCAGCGGTATTACCTCCGCGCCAAGGCCGTATTGAAACATGCCAAAGGCCAGGAAACCGTCAAAGAAGCTCTCTGCCTTTATTTATGGGCTCTCAGATATGCGCCCTTGAACCCGGAAATACACTTGAGCCTGTCTTCGGTTTACGAAACCCAGAAGCAGTACCGGAAAGCCCTGTATCATATGCAGGTTTATCTTAGCGGCGCCGGGAACAGCGGCAATCTTGATACGGCTGTTGAAAAATACTACGAATTGCAGTATCTTAATGAAAAAGAACTACGTAATATCCAGTCCATTATTCCCAAAAGCAACTGATTGCGGTTAAATGGGAAAAGGTGCTTTATGAAGTTCAATATCCGAAAAAAACCTGAAATGTCGGGAATATTTATAATTTCCCTGTTGTTTATACCCGTTCTGCTCCATGCCGCCGGGCAAGCCCAGTGGGAAAATCAGGTAAACAACGCCTTCCGGCAGGCGCGCAAGTCGGCATCCGGACTGAAAGGCCAGGCCAGGACCAGCGCCAACCGGTATATAAACCAGGCTGAAACCGCATGGAATAAACTGAAGTACAATTATCAGCCGGTATGGTACCTCCAACAGCAGTATCAAAAACAGAACCAGATAAATCTACTTTTCATGCGGCAGCAGAATTTAAATACCTTCCTCCAGCAGAAAATGAAAAGCGATTCCAAAATCCTTGAACTGCAAACTATTAATCCGTTTGGGGATTACCGTTTTCACGGCGTTTCTCTGCATTCGAAAGACGGACGCCTGCACGGTCCCGGCACAATCGCCGACACCCCGGCGCTGAACAACCTTTTTCGCAAACCGGACAGCGGTAATGATTTGGGTACGAATACCCTGAACGAAATGCAGAGGCTCGAAAACACCGGAAAAACCTCCTTTAAACAAGCATCGGGAAAAGCGCTGGAACAGGCTGCTTCAATAAATCGCAGCGGGCAGTGGGACAATCCAGCAGGCGGCGATAAAGATATTTCCGTGGCCGCGGTAAAGTCAGAAAATCCTTATAAATATGATTCCAGCGTAGTTGATTTGACCGGTATCGACTCCCCAACTCCCCAACTGCTGCGGAAAAATGAAAATAATAACGTCGCCCCGGTCATAAACGGTCCGGATTACAATCCTTACGCCGAAATGAGTGATGAACGCTTGCAGAAAAAAGGAGAAGCCCTGAAAGAGGCGCTCAACGGAATTAGAAAACTTTCAAGCGAAAATACCGCCGGTTATTCGCAAATCGAAACCGGTTCGCGGGAAGGCATGAAAGATGCCGGCCAGGTCATGATCGACGCCGGAACGACCTTAATGCTCGGCAGCAATACTCTTCTTATGGCTAAACCGGATGGAACAATACCTTCCGGTCTGCTGAAAATGAGTAATGACGGCGCCGGTTATGTTGTAGACGCAAACAGTGCGGGGGAAGCCGTCAAAAACAAACAATGGGCCGATGCCGCCGCTCAGGCGGCGATGACTTCCGCAGGCATCCTGATTGATGCTAAAAACATAAAAGCAACGCCGCTTTCCGCAATTCCAGGCGTTGTCAAGCTTGGCTTGGATACCGCTTTGGTTTGGGGCAATTACCTGGTTCGGCGCAAGGAATTAAATACCAGGGACAAAACGGCCGAACAACTTGAGGCCGCCCGCCTGAAATTGACCAGACAATTGAATGAAGTCATGCTTGAGCAAAAAAGGCGAAGCAGCTACAAGGTTCCGTAGTATGAGCTTAACCGACTTTGCCGGAACTTTCAAGTAGGCCGGCTTTCGATGAAAGCGGCAAAGAATAAGATTATGCGACCTGTCAACGTTGCAGTTCGCCAGTCTCATCGAGACGCGGCGCTACTATAGTATCCGCTAAAATTTTTCGGCTATCGGGAAAGATATTTTAAAGGTGGTGCCTTCACCCAGTTTAGTATCAACGTCAATATCGCCGCCGTACTTCTTCACGTAATCCATACAGAAATGAAGCCCGATGCCGCGGCTGCTGCTGTTGTCTTCGGTTTTGGTGGAAAATCCGAAATTGAACATTTTGGCTTTGACTTCATCGGCAATACCCGGACCATTGTCGTTTATCGTGACGACAGCGTAATTCTTTTCATCCCGCACTTCTGATTTCAGACTTATGCTCAAAGCATATTTCTTCTTTTCCTTTTTTTCGGATTCCATCGCTTCTATCGCGTTTTTAATGAAATTGATAAATACCTGGGTAAGCATCGATGCGTCAACCAGTATTTCCGGGATATCGTCTTCAAGGTTAGTGGAAATCTTATAGCCGCGTTTGTTGAATGATTCATCGAAAATCTTCACGGATGACTCGATTACTTTGTTCAGGCGGGTCATGTTTTCCGTGCCGAGTTCGCCTACGAAACGCTGTTGAAGTTCAATGATTTCACTGATATGGAATAATTTATCCGACATTGATTTAAGCAGCAGGGCGCTTTCATCGGCTTCCTGTCCCAGATGCGCCAGCAGTTCTTTCATCACGGCGAAATATTCCCTGCCCTGGGAGTCTTCTTTCAGGAAATTATCCAGATTGCCCTTTTCCATTTCTTTTTCCATGCGCGGAATAATCGTAGTGAGCATGAGGTGTTCCGGACGGTTTTCGGGTTCCACATTGAATTTTTCGATCAGGCTGTTTACCGTAAGTTTTGCTATTGTTATCGCGTTGCCGATATTGTGAATAATACCGGAAGACACCTGGGTCATGCCTTCTTCCCTTGCGACCTGAAGCTGTTTTTCATATTCCTGACGTTTTCTGAAAGCTTTTATGACCTCAATACAAAGAGAGGCTATTTCCGCCAGGCGGATCAGGTAGACTCCGTCGTTGCGGGACAAATGCTGAGAATCGAAATCACCTTTTGAGGTCACTATAATGCAGCCGTAGATTTTGTCCTCAAGCTTTATCGGGGTCATCAGGGAGAGAGGGGCTTCCTTCAAATAGTTTTCCGGGAAAGATTCAGGCGCTTCACCGTCAAAAAAAGCGAAACCTTTGGAACCGCACAGCGATTCAAGTTCCTTTACCGTAAATTTGGTTTTAAAACCGCGTATGAACTCGGTATGTTTTTTGTCATGGGCAAGCAGTTGGCTTTCTATTTGCGGGCTTACCTCCTTCAGCGGAGGAAAAGTTCCGGAGACCGCGCACCCGGAAAAATAGTTATCTTCTCCGCACAGCAGTATCGCTCCGCCGTTGGCTTTAAGGGACCTGACGGTATATTTGATGAAATAAGGCAGGAATTCCTTCTCTCTGCTTTGAGAGGCCACAACCCGTCTTGAGAGGCGCAAGATATCGGCGGTTGCGCTGCGTTCTTTGTTGACCCCCTTTACCAGGCTTGCGGAAATACGTCTCAGTATTATCAGTTTCGTCCGCAAAATAACAATTGTTACCGCCAGTATTACAGACAGCAAGATTAACAGGAAAAGTTCCATTTTTGTAATTCACCTTTTATTTGTTTTTTTGCAGTAATTCCTCTGCGTTATACGAACTTCGCACCAATGGCGCGCTGGCAACAGATTCAAATCCGATCTTTTTGGCGAATTTCGCCCATTCATCGAATTTTTCCGGTTCAACATAGCGGTCCAGTTTCCAATGTGCGCCGGAAGGCGGCAGATACTGTCCGATGGTAACTATGCTGACTTTGTTTTCCCGCAATTCCTCCAGTGTTTCAAGGACTTCATTGTCATTTTCGCCGAGCCCGACCATAAAACCCGACTTGACGGGAATTTTTCCTTTCGTCAATTCGAAAGCGTTACGCAAGACCTGCATTGAACGGTCATACGTGGCTTTATCGCGTATTTTTGCCGCCATCCGCCTGACGGTTTCGACGTTATGGTTGAAAACGGTCGGACCGGCGTCAAGAACGGTTTTCAATGCCGCGATATTGTTGTTAAAATCGGATGTCAGGACTTCAATCCCGGTTTCCGGAGTTTCTTTATGGAGTTCGTTTATTATTGCTGCGAACTGGCCGGCGCCGCCGTCTTCCAGGTCGTCACGGGTAACGCAGGTAATAACGACATATTTCAATTTCATTCGTTTAACCGCTTCGACCAGATTTTTTACTTCAGCGGGATCCGGCGGAGCGGGATGGGGATTGTGACTGACCGCGCAGAACTTGCAGTTTCTGGTGCATTCATCGCCCAAAATCATAAAAGTCGCGGTTCCCCGGTGCCAGCATTCTCCCAGATTCGGGCATTGAGCGCTGGCGCAGACGGAATGCAGTTTAAGTTCATCCATGAGATGCGCGATTTCGTTGCGATTAGTCCCGCAGTTTATTTTTACCCTGATCCACGGCGGTAATTTACGACATTTCTGCATATATAAATATAGTTGTGACTTTACGTCATTATTCTTAAAATATGGAAACTACTATAGGATACTTATGTTGTTTTGTCCATCCGAGTTCCAAATTATATTGCAAAATAAACTTTTTTAAACTCATACGTAAGAAACGGATACCGGCAACCCGCAACGGACGAAGATCCGACTATACGGAAGAAACTATTACCGCGGCATTCGAACCGCCGAAAGCGAAACTGTTGCTTAACGCATGTTTAATTGCAACGTTTTCACGCGTATCCAGAACAAAATCAGCCCATTTAAATTCTTCTTCCGGATTTTCCAGGTTCATGGAAGGACTGATGAATTTTTTCTCGATCATCAGACTGGTGAATATTATTTCGACCGCTCCGGTGGCCCCGATCATATGTCCGGTCTGGGATTTAGTACTGTTAATTGCGGGAGAAGGCCCGAAAACTTCTTTTATAGCTTCCATTTCAACCGGGTCGCCGATAAGAGTAGCGGTACCGTGCGTGTTGATATATTCAATATCCTCCGGCTTCAGTCCAGCGGAAGCCAAAGCGCCGCGCATGACTTCAATACTGGCTTTCGCGTCGGGCACCACCATATCCGTAGCATTGCTGTTGCCGTAACAGCCGCTTATCATGGAAACAGGGCTGACCTGACGTTTTTTGATGCTTTCCTCTGATTCCAGAACCATAAAACCGGCTCCTTCGGCAATGACGAAACCGTCGCGATCGACAGCAAAGGGACGACTGGCTTTTTCCGGGACGTGGTTATAAGCCTTGGACAACGCGCGGATAGCCGTAAAACCGAGAGCCTGCACCCAGTCGCATTGTTCGGCTCCGCCGCAGACGACGATATCATACATTCCGGCCTGGATCATCCTGGCGCCGAGTATGGTAGCGTGGGCGCTGCTGGCGCAGGCGGCGCTTATATCGTAGGATTCACCGGTAAACCCGAAGACCAGAGATAAATTAGCGACGACGGACGAAGGCATTATGCGCGGAACGACGCACGGGTTAACCCGCCGCAACTGCCGCGTTGTTTCGTAACCGCAGGTGGATTCATAAATTTCTTTATAGCAGCTTCCGGCAACTCCGGAAATCAGGGCTATGCGTTTACCCGCGATGTATTCACGGGTCAAGTTCGCTTCGGTAAGCGCCTCGTCCAAAGCGATAGTAGCCATTACTGAAGAAGGAGTCATGAAGCGCAGACGTTTCCGGTCCAGAAGCTCATTTTCGACATCCAAATCAACGCCGCCGGCAACCTGGCTGGTTAATCCGTGGGAAGCCCATTCTTCCTGGAAAGTAATACCCGATTTTCCCTCTCGCAATGCTTTTTCGTTAACGGCTTTACCGTGTCCAAGAGGAGTAACCAGTCCTCTTCCCGTAATAAAAACTTTTTTCATTTAGGCCTTTTTATATTACGTTCCTGCTTAAATAAATAGTCAACTTTTCATAAATAAAATAGCGATATTTATTATAAATTCTACTCCGGAACTGAAAAAAAAGAAAAATTCATTGCCCATTTCCTCCCTGCCTGCGTCAATTAAGCGCTCTATTTCACTTTGGTAAGTTTTACCTGCACTTTTTCGGGATAGATACTTTTAACGGTAATTTTGTCATTTGAACTGATCCAGCAGGATATGTTTACGGAAAAAGTTCCTTCCGTATCCAGGGAGGATATATCAATGTACGGTTTGACGGACTCATTTTTCAGAAGATCGACAGTGCCTTTCAGGCCGCTCAGGGTTACTGCGACATGCGGTGAAGACAGCAGTTCAACTTTAAACTTGCCGGACTTGCCGGGAGATTCCATGACCTGGATCGCGACATTTTTAATGGTGACTGTTTTGCTCTGGCGGATTATTTGCACCTGCGCGTTTACCCTGTCCGGGGAAACCGAAGTGGATGGGTCCTTCAAAATTTTCGTCTTATAGTCGAAACTGTCTGTCAGGTTTGAACTAAGCGGAATCGGGGCGCTTTTAACTTTGCGGATTTTTTCCAGAATGCTTTCCGGGCCGGTAATCAGGACTTCCGAAGGCTGGAAAATGACTTTATCGACGGCATATCCCTGCGGCAGGATGTCTTTATTAGCGAAAGTCGGCTCGATTTTCACTTTTTTCGAGACTTTGCGGTCAAGGTTAAGCGCCAGGTCCCTGGGATCGATTCTTATAACGGTAATGCCGAGCGGGGTCGAAACGTTATCGGCGGTCAAACGCAGGTTATATACTTCTCCCGGTATGTAGTCGGAGAGTTTTACCTTAGTCTGTATTTTAAAAGAAGTACGGTTTGACTGTTTGAGAATGCCTTTACTGCCTTTTACTACAAGTGAAACCCGCGGCGTGAGTTTATCGAGATTAACCAGGGAGGTCGGCAGGTCTATATCCACCGGGATATTGTTGATCTGTTCTTCGATGCCCAGACGGCTGGTGACTATGAAATAAAACAATACCGCAAAGAACAGGGCTATCGCTTTGCGCAGGAAATCGTTGCGTACGAACCCCGGAATCCAGCTTGATTTGGAGCCTTCATTCACGTTTTGAGTCATTCTGTTTCTCCTTTTGAGAATCCTTCCTGGTTAATGACCGTGTCTTCCATGGAAAATATATTTGCAAATGAATTGTCGTCCGAGGCCATCAACAGGGCGCTGAGGTAGCGCAGGAGTTTATCGACTTTCACGTCATAGCGGATACTGCCGCGGCAGGCGACGCTGATATTGCCGTTTTGTTCGGAGACGACGACGACAACCGCGTCGGTTTCCTCGGTAATGCCGACGGCGGCCCGGTGCCGGGTGCCGAGCGATTTGGCAAAACTTTCATTCCGGGAAAGCGGAAGAATGGCGTGAGCCGCGATTATGCGGTCGTTTTTAATGATTATGGCTCCGTCATGCAAGGGCGAGTTCGGATAAAAAATGGATTCAAGGATCATCGAATTGACTTTGATATCCAGTTTTACCGCATCTTCCACAATGGCGCGCATTCCTATTTTGCGTTCAATTACCATCAGGGCGCCGATCTTGCGTTTAGCCATGTTAAGGACGGCGGTAGTTATTTCGGTAATAACTTCCTTTTTCCGGTCTTTCTGGCGAAACGATATACTGCCCAACTGCGCGAAAGCCCGGCGAAGTTCCGGCTGGAAAATGACGATCATGGCCGTCGCCAGCAACGTCCACAGTCCGCTGAGAGCCCAGCTCAGCACTTCAAATTTCATGAGGTCGGCGACGGCGGTCAGGATCAGGAGGGCGATGAGCATTCCGGCAAGGATATTGGAGCCGCGGGTGCCGCGCAGGTAATAAAGTATTTTATAAAAAATGAATGCCAGTATAATGATTTCGAGCATAGGACGGCAATATTCCCAG
>Ga0172377_10001733_pt1 | contig 22174 bp, 19 predicted proteins | sample Pumphouse3metaG_FD_119749 | JGI IMG/M metagenome (GOLD analysis project Ga0172377, IMG submission 119749) | Leachate microbial communities from a municipal landfill in Southern Ontario, Canada - Pumphouse #3 metaG | ecosystem: Engineered > Solid waste > Landfill > Unclassified | place: Canada...
GTGTCCTTCATGTAATGCTCCCATAGTAGGAACAAAACCTATCTCATTCTTATACTCAAGTGAGTTATAAGCTTCGTTAAATTCTTTTAATGTTTTTGCTATAATCATAATTGGGCGCAAACCTACGATTTTAGTTAATTTTTAACAAATTATCTAAGATTTATTTTAATAAAATAGCTTTAAAAACTATTTAAATAATCCGTATAATTGGGCATCTATTTTATCTATGATAGTATTTAAATCTTCAGGTTTATCTTCGAAATTTAAAGTATCCACATCGATAATTAATTTTTTACCCTCGTCATATTCATTAATCCATTTTTCATAACGAGAGTTAAGACCTTTAAGATAGTCAATTCTTATGCTATTCTCATATTCTCTACCTCTTTTTTGAATTTGTGAGACAAGATTAGGAATAGAGGACTTTAGATAGATTAATAAATCTGGAGGATTAACAAGAGACATCATAAGATTAAATAAATCAGTATAGTTGTCAAAATCTCTTGAATCCATAAGTCCCATATCATGGAGGTTGGGTGCGAATATCTTAGCATCCTCATATATCGTTCTATCTTGTATAATAGTACCTTTAGTTTTTGAGAAACTTACTATATCTTGGAATCTTTTGTTTAGAAAATATATTTGAATGTTAAAAGACCAACGTTTCATATCATCATAAAAATCCTCTAAATAAGGATTAAAGTCAACATCCTCAAATTTTGGTTTCCATTTATAATGTTGGGCTAATAAATTAGTTAAGGTAGTTTTTCCACTGCCAATGTTGCCGGCGATAGCTATATGCATAATATTACGAGTTTAGATTTTCTATTTTATGGTATTTTATAAATACATAGCAAATTTACAAACTCTTTTTGTATTTTTGCAATTATGATAAAGACTTTTTATTTTAATCAGATACGTACTTGTTGTTACGTGATTTCAGATGACACTAAAGAATGTGTAATAATCGATCCTGGATTTTTTGAAGATAGAGAAGGAGAAAGATTGTATAAATATATAGAGGATCAAGAATTAACACCAAAAATGATTCTAAACACGCATGGACATGCGGATCATATAATAGGTAACGGACGCTTATCTAAGAAATATAATATCCCTATTTATATGAATCATAAGGATTTATATTTACTAGAAGCCGCTAAGGATGTAGCTATGCAAATTTTTAATAAGGAAATCGAAAATCCACCTAGAGACGTTAAAGATTTAGAAGATGGTCAGATTTTAAAATTTGGACATACTGAATTAAAAGTCTTAGCATCTCCAGGCCATACGCCAGGAGGAGTCGCCTTTTATAATAAGGAAGGTGCTTATGTGATGAGTGGGGATTCTTTATTCGCAGGGAGTATAGGCAGAACAGATTTACCTGGTGGTGATCTAGACACTCTGATGAACAGCTTAAAGTCGAACATCCTGCCATTGCCTTATGAGACACAAGTGTATCCTGGACATGGTCATGCGACAGAGATAGGAATAGAAATGAATGAAAATCCGTTTATTACAGAACAATTTGATATTAATTGATGGATAATATAGATATAGTAAAGGCCAATGTTCATAATTTAAAAGGTATATCGCTTAAAATTCCCAGAAATAAATTAGTAGTAATTACAGGCCTTAGTGGTAGTGGTAAATCTTCTTTAGCTTTTGATACGATATTCGCAGAAGCTCAGAGGAGATATGTAGATACATTATCTACTTATGCAAGGCAATATATAGGTGTATTAGAACGACCAAATGTCGAAAGTATCGAAGGTCTAAGTCCTACTATCTCTATAGAACAAAAGAGTACGAATAAAAACCCACGTTCTACAGTTGGGACTATAACAGAAATCTATGATTTCCTGAGGTTATTATATGCCAGAGCTTCTAGAGCATATTCTCCTGCGACAGGGAAAGAAATGGTTAAATATACAGATGCACAGATTCTTGACTTAATAATTAAAAATTATGAAGGGAAAAAGTGTATGATAATGTCGCCAGTGGTCAAAGGTAGAAAAGGACATTATAGAGATCTTTTTGAAAGTCTGATTAAAAAAGGTTACACACAAGTAAGAGTAGATGGTGAGCTTAAATCATTATTAGATGTGTCAGAAGGACTTGATAGATATAAAATACATGTTGTAGATTTAGTAGTAGATAAGTTAATTCCATCTTCAGATGAAGAAACTATAAAAAGGATACGCACATCTCTTGATACGGCTATGCATTTAGGAAAAGGTTCTATTTCTGTTTGGGATATAAAAGATGATAAAGTAAATCATTATAGTAAATCATTTATCTGTCCCGAAAGTGGAATCTCTTATGCAGAACCTGCCCCTCATTCATTTTCATTTAATTCTCCACAAGGAGCTTGCCCAGCATGTAAAGGATTAGGAGTTAGTCATAAGATAGATTTGTCTAAGATTATTCCAGATTATAAGATATCAATCAATAAAGGAGGTATAGCTCCATTAGGAAAAAGAAAGAACAATAGAATGTTCATGTTCATGGATGCTATCGCTAAAAAATATGAGATATCGCTTGATGACCCAATAGAAGATTTGCCAGATTCTGTAGTGAATTTAATATTATATGGATCTGATGAATTATTCAGAGTGTCATCAATAGGAGGATATTCAGACATGGAATCCTTCCCAGGAATAGTATCCAAATTAGAATCAAAAGATGAAGAAGGAGTTAATAAAAACTTAAGTCGTTTCTCTCAAAAAAGTGTTTGTAGCAAATGTCATGGAACTAGATTAAAAGCCGAGGCTCTCCAATTTAAAATCGATGGTCTCAACATCGCTGAGGTCTCTAATATGGATATAGAAGACTTGTATAAATGGATATCCACATTAGAACCAAAACTAAATAATAGAGAGAAAACGATAGCATCAGACATAATTAAAGAATTAAAAGATAGAATAGGTTTTCTATTAAATGTTGGTCTATCATATCTTTCATTAAGTCGTTCTACTGCTAGTCTTAGTGGAGGTGAAAGTCAAAGAATACGCTTAGCTACACAAATAGGATCTAAACTAGTAAATGTCCTTTATATATTAGATGAGCCAAGTATTGGACTACACCAATCCGACAACATGAAACTCATAAACTCTTTAAAGAAACTTCGTGATGAAGGAAACTCTGTCATGGTAGTAGAACATGATGAAGAAATGATGCGAAATGCTGATTGGCTAGTAGATCTAGGCCCAGGTGCAGGAAAACTTGGAGGAGAAGTCTTATATAACGGACCTGTGTCCAAAATCCTGCAAATGAAGACCTTAACACCCAACGTAGCTAAAGATATGACAGCTCGATATCTTGCTGGAATAGAAAAAATCAGTATGCCAGCAGAGAGAAGAAAGGGCAATGGTAAATTCTTAGAGGTAAAGGGGGCTAAGGGCAATAATTTGAAGAATGTCGATATCCGTATCCCTCTTGGTTGCTTAATCGGTATAAGTGGAGTAAGTGGTAGCGGTAAATCCTCATTAATTAATGAAACATTGATGCCTATTTTAAGCAATTATTTTTATAGATCATTATATACGCCACTGCCTTACGACCAAATCATCGGTATAGATAATATTGATAAAATGATAGAGATAGACCAGACTCCTCTAGGAAGATCTCCTCGTAGTAATCCTGCTACTTATACAAATGTTTTTGGCAGTATAAGAAAACTCTTCGCAGATACTCCAGATGCTAAGATTAGAGGTTTCAATGCAGGAAAATTCTCTTTTAATGTTAAAGGTGGCCGATGTGAAGTATGTAAAGGAGCAGGAGTAGAAGAAATAGAAATGAATTTCCTTCCATCTGTAAATGTATTGTGTAAAACCTGTCATGGAAAACGATATAAACCAGATGTTCTAGCCGTTAAATATAAAGGTAAGAATATTAGTGAGGTGCTCGATATGACTATATCCGAAGCGACAGCTTTTTTCGAACATATACCCTCTATTTATCGCAAGTTAAAAACTATGAATGATGTTGGACTTGGCTATATTACTTTAGGACAGTCAGCTTTAACACTTTCAGGAGGTGAAAGTCAAAGAGTAAAATTATCATCTGAATTATCAAAAACTAGTACCGGTAATTCTCTTTATTTATTAGATGAACCAACTACAGGCCTTCATGCACAAGACATTAAAATATTACTTGGAGTCTTACAGAAGCTCGTCGATCAAGGCAATACAGTGATTGTTATCGAGCATAATCTAGATGTTCTCAAATCTGTGGACTACTTATTCGATATGGGTCCACGTGGAGGAAAAGATGGTGGAAAAATAATGGCAGAGGGAACTCCGGAATTTATTGCTAAATTAGCAAAAGAGAAAGAAGCTTTTACTTCTACAGGTTATTATTTATACAAAGCCATAAAATATTGTGAAAATGGAAAAGATTAAAGTTTTATGTAAAAATACTAATGAGTATTATGAAGTTGAACCAGGGACTACCCTTATGCAACTCATGAAACAATTAGACAAAAAAGATATGGAATCTAATTTTCTTATGGCATATGTTGATAATATGCTTAAAGAACTTAGTTACCATATTTATATACCACATACTATTCTATTTTTAGACAAATCACATCCTGATACCCAAAGGTCTTATTTGAGAACACTCTCTTTTATCGCTCAAAAGGCCGCATCTGAATTATTTGAAAAATATTCTTTGATTCTGGATTATACTCTTCCAAATGGTTTATATGGAGAATTAAGAAGAAAAAGTGCTAATAATGGAGATGGTACACCGAAAGAAGTGCAGATGTCTCTGGCCGATGTAGTTCAATTAAAAAAGAGGATGCGGGAAATCGTTGAGGCTGATTTTCCTCTTGTCAAATTAAAACTACCAAATAAAGAAGCAGCTGCTATTTTTAGAAAGAATGGCAGAGAACAAAAGGCTTTATTAACAGAGGTAGTCGGACATTTTTATGTTTCTACATATCTTTTAGACGGATATATAGATACTTTTTATGGACCTCTTTTATATTCTACAGGAAAGGCTAAAGTATTTGATGTTATTCCTTATCATTATGGTTTTTGCATACAGACCTCTTCAGTTTTAGATCCTAATAAGATTAGTAACTTTAAATATCAAGACAAGTTAAGTGCTGTTTTTAGAGAAAATGCTGATTGGTGTGCTAAGACAGGTGCGAGTACCCTGGGATCAGTAAATGCACTTATACGTGCAGGAAAAGCCAAAGATATAATACTGATATCCGAGGCACTTCATGAAAGAAAATTTGCAGATATCGCAGATATGATTTATTCCAAAAGAAATAAGCTACGTTTGGTATTAATCGCAGGCCCGTCGAGTAGTGGTAAGACGACGACGTCTAAACGCATTGCCCTACAATGTAAAGTACTAGGTCTGAATCCTATCGTAATAGCTATGGATAATTATTTCGTCAGTCGTGATAAAACACCCTTGGATGAAAATGGTGAATATAATTTCGAAAATCTTCATGCTTTAGATTTAGAATTATTAAATAATCAATTGAATGATTTATTTGATGGTAAAGAAATCAATGTTCCTACCTATGATTTCATAAAGGGAGATCGCATTTTTGATGGAAAGATGATTCATATGGAAGAAAATGATATTATTATCATGGAGGGAATTCATGCACTTAATCCAGAATTGCTGCCTGATGTATCTAAAAATAAAGTTTTTAAAATTTATGCATCTGCTCTAACATCTCTTTCTATTGATGAGAATAATAGTATTTCAACATCTGATAACAGAAAGCTTAGACGTATGACGAGAGATTATGCTACTAGAGGTATAAGTCCAGAAGAAACTATATTACGTTGGCCAAGTGTAAGAAGGGGAGAAGAAAAAAATATTTTCCCTTTCCAGGAAAATGCAGATGTAATGTTTAATTCTACTTTGATATATGAACTTCCGATGTTAAAATATTATGTAGAACCTTTACTACATACCATTTCTCCCACTTCAGATGCATATCCAGAGAGTTTAAGACTTCTTAAATTTCTTTCATATATAGTTGGCTTATCACAGTCAGACACTATACATATTCCTCCCACATCAGTGATGCGTGAATTTATAGGAGGAAGTTCTTTTAATTATTAACAAATCTTCTAGTTATCAACAATTGTTAATAACTAGAAGAACTATATAAGGTTATTTATTTCTTTTTGAGCCAATATTCCGGATTTTGTTTACTAGTACCTTTCCATAATTGGAAATGTAATTCACCATGGTCTTCTTTATCATCAACTACACCAATAGGAGAGCCTGTATCTAAATTTTGATCTCTTTTCACGTATATTCTTTTAAGTTTAGTGTAAAAAGTAAAATATTCGCCATGTTGTATTAAAATACATTGATTATAACCAGGCATTACCAATATCTGTTTTACTACACCTTTAAAAATACAAAATACAGAAGCATTTTTGTCTGTTGTTATATTGATTCCATTATTATATGGCAGTTTTACTGATTTAAAAATAGGATGATAATGTTGACCAAAATGTTCTGTTATTACTCCTTGTGAGACAGGCCAAGGTAATTTGCCTTTATTATTAGCGAAATTAGATGACAATTTATAATCTATTTTAATCTGCTCTTTTGTCTGACCTTTTTTAGACATTTTTTCTTTAGCCACAGCAGCAGATAATAATTGCTCTATTTTTTTATTTAACTCTTCTACCTCTTGACGCTTTTGTTTTAAAGTAGCTAAATAGTCATTTTCTTTTTTCCGTAAAGAATTAATTTTTTTATTAATCTGATCTCTTTCTATAATATATAATCGATATTCTTTTGTATAAGATATCCTATTTTGTTCTAGTTGATTTTTATAAGAAATTAAAGTTTTTTGAGCTTCTGTAAGTTTTTCACTTGTGCTTTTTATCTCTTTAGCTTGTGTATGTACTTGTTCTGAAATATTTTGTAAATATGACCATCTTCTAATACTTTGACCGAGATTTTCAGATGAGAAAATAAACATGAATAAGAGCTTAGGATCACGATTTTTATAAGCATTATATACCATTTTTTCATAATACTTCTTTAAAGTATCTAATCTATTTGTAAGCTGCTGAATTTCTTTATTTTTTTTATATATACCTATATTATATTGACTTATTTCGTTAGATATTTCATCTAGTAAAGCTTTTTTTGTATTAATTTTTTTTTGAGTAAGCACTAAAGTATTTATGCTTTCTTTATGCGAACTTTTAGTCGTCGAAAGCTGCTTATCAATATAAGATATTTCTTCTTGCAACTTTTTCTTTTTGGCATTCTCTAGATTTAAGTTCTGACCAAATGAAGAAGCAGGAAATATGAATAATATAAGAATAAAGATTAAAAAGAAATTTTTCATTTCAAATTTTTCATTTCAAGTTTTTTCTGAGCTATTTTTTTATCAATGTCTAGGCTTGGATCCATTTTTTTAGCTCGTTCCCAATAAATAAAAGCTAAATCATATTCTTTCAATGCATATAATACATCCGCATAATGGTCAATAGTCGTAGCACTCTTTTCTCCTCCATATAACATAGCATGTTTAAAATATTTCTTAGCCTCGTAATAATTTTTCTGTAAATACAGAATCCATGCATATGTGTCAAGATAAGTCGGATTATCTGGTTCTTTTTGAATAGTTATTTGACTCATTTTATGCGCTTTATTGAGCTTTTTATGCTCTTGACTTAAAAAATACGCGTAATTATTTAATGTCGGACAATTTTCAGGATCAAGCTTTAAAACTTGATTATAATAATAATAAGCCTTTTGGCTCATACCCTTATTATAATATGTATCGCCAAGAGATGTATAGCATGCGACTTTTATAGAATCTACATCTGAAAAGTCTTTCAATGCCTGATGATAAATCTCGATAGCTTTATCTTCTTTTTTAGTTTTAAGATAAGCTATTGCTTCTAATTCTCTAAAAGCATATGATTTAGGAAATAATTTAATCGTTTTATTAGCTTCTTTACTTAATAAATCCCAATCTTGAAGATAATATAAAAGATAGATATACTGCATACTAGCCTTTTCATCTTTTATATTATTTTCCATATAATTCTTAAAAATATCTTTTCCAGCATCTAAATTATTTGTTTGAATAAAATATGAACCCGCTGTTGAAGTTAGAGCACTATCATTAGGATTAGTATAAGCAGTATTTATAAGAAGAGAATCAACTTTCATCTTATAATTTTGAATATAATTTGGTTTTAATATTATTCCCTTAAGATAAGAATTCTTAGCTTGTGGATCAATATATTTAGAAGACATAGCCATATTCAAATATTTAAAATAGGTATTATAATCTTTTTTCATTCTATATATTTCGCCCATGCCTAAATATACGAATTGAAAAGTAGAATCTAAATCAAGAGCTTTTTTATAATATCCTAGAGCCCTTTCACTATCATATCGAGCCTTATAAATATCTCCTAGTCTATATTCGAATAAAGCGAAAGGATGATCCTTTTCGAATTCTTCTAGAAAATTTTGTGCTTCCGTATTTTTTCCTTGTTTTACTAAAAGATTATAACGGGTATTTCCTGTACGTTCATTAGCGCCCTGGAGAGTTTCTATTCTATCAAGAGCTTTTAATGCTTGATTAATATCTTCATTAGATAAATCCTTCTTATAAACAATATACGTATTCAATATAGATAAATAATAATCTACATTATTTGGTTCATATTTAATTAAATTTTGATATATGCTAAGACTTTTATCAACATCATTATTAGATAAATATATTTGAGCTAAAGACCTTTGATACCAAGTATTAGTAGAATCTATACTTATCGCTTTATTAATATATTTAATACTTTTATCTATATTCTTCTCAGTTGAATAAATAATGCCCAAATAATAATAAGCAGCATCATTATTCTCATCTAAATCTATAGATTTTTTAAAAAATGAAGTCGCTGTTTTTATAGAATCAAGATTATAATATTTCATAGCCTCTATAAAATAATCATCAGATGTGCTAATAGTGTCTTTGAGAACTTTCATATTTTGACCCTTAGCTATAGAACTAAAAAAGGTGAAAGTTATTATAAATATTATAAAAAATATTCTATGTTTCTGCATTGTCATAATGTAATTTCGTACTAATTTACGTAAAATTAAACAAATTCTTTGCCACGATGTAATAAAATAACTTATTTTTGTGCTGATGCAACGTTTTAGAATATTAATGCATCTTAAAATTAGTAACAATGTCGATTAGCGTATCTTGCTACCCAAATGAGAAGGAGCTTGTAAAAGCTTGTCTTAAAAATAAAAGAAAAGCTCAGCGTGAGTTATACGAGAAGTATTCTTCCCGTATGTTTTCTTTATGTTTGAGGTATGCGAAAGATGCTGATACAGCGCAAGATTACTTGCAAGAAGGTTTTATTACTGTTTTTACTAAACTGAAAAATTATTCAGGAGTTGGTTCTTTTGAGGGTTGGATGAGAAGAATATTCATTAATACAGCATTGATGGAACTCAGAAAAAATGATATTTTAAATGACTCTGAGGATGTCGATGAATTAAAAACGAATATACCATATATTGAAAATACACTAGACAAGATTCAAGGGAAAGAAGTTCAAAAATTAATTTCACAGATGCCTATTGGATTTAGAACTGTTTTTAATATGAATGTAATCGATGGATATTCACATCAAGAGATAGCTGAAAAGTTGAATATTACAGAAGGAGCTTCTCGTTCTCAACTTAGTAGGGGAAGAACATGGCTGAAAAATAGAATTTTGGAATTACAAAAATGAAAGAAATAAACGATATAGATTTTGATCAGCAGATTAAAGAACTATTGGACTCTTCTAATGAGCCGATAGATTCTTCTGTCGAACAAACTGTCTGGAAAGGAATCGAATCGGGATTAAATCGACGAAATACTTTCACTTTAGTTTATAAGTCAGCCGGCTTATTAGCGATAGCTGCTTCTTTACTAATAGGTATCTTTCTAATAATGCCAGACTATAATAATCCTTCGAAGAAATACGAATATTCAAATGACCTGGCAGTTATTCATAATAATAAGCCATCAATAGATCAAAGCATATCACAAATTGGTCAATTAAAACCATCTAGTTTAATGGCTTTTAACCATTCTAAAAAAAATACCCTAGTTGGCGAAAACACATCTAACGAACAAATAAATGAAGCAAAAGCTTCTAGAAAAGATATTTATATCTCTCAAGGCGAAGAAACAGTCCTTAATAACGAGCAAAGTGCTATATCTGACGATAACGCGAATAAACACCAAGTTATCAATGCTAATAAAGGCAATGTAGAAAACCAGACTGGAGTAGAAGCTAAAGATTTAGAAGAAGCGAATATTTCAAACCTTGATAATGTTCAATTAAGATACGAAGATGACTCATTGTTTGTTGAAGAAGAAAATGTAAAATCTCGATTAATAAATATAGGTATTTATTCAAATGCTGGTATAGGAATTTTAGACGATCCTACTGATTTTTCATCTCCTAGTTATGCTCCAGGAAGTGAGCATGCGATGAGAAATTCTGGTATTGTTCCAATTTCCGAAAGACCAGAACATGCGATGCCTATTTCCATTGGGGCACAAGTACATTTTAGAATTACTGATGAATTAATGATTGGAACAGGAATTAATTTTACTTATCTTTATAGTAAGTATGAAGCACTTGTTGATAATATGACCTCACAAGACGTTGTACGCCAGAAGTTATATTATTTAGGTATTCCTGCGAATTTATATTATAATATTTTACAAAATAAAAATGTAACATTTTATGCCAATGCTGGTTTTATGGTAGAAAAAGGATTGAAAGCACAATTTAATTTAAAAGATCTCCAGAATAACTATTCTACAAGATCTTCTGATATCGATCCTCTTCAATGGTCAATTAATGCTGGTATAGGTTTTGAATACAAGCTATTCCCTAAAATAGGTTTGTACTTAGATCCTAGTATTAGTTACTATTTCGATAATGATCAGCCTTATAGTATTAGAACAGAAGAACCATTGCAGTTAAAAGCAGACATTGGAGTCAGGTTCCATTTTTAGATAAATTAAAAAAATATGTTATTATTATATAATTTTAGTATCTCGCTTTATTCATTTGGAGCTAAAATTGCGGGATTATTTAATCCTAAAGCGAAATTATTCTCACAAGGAAGAAAACACATTTTCTCAAATATAGAAAAAGAATTAAATCAAGTTCGTGTAGAAAGAAAAAAACAAGGTAAGCAAACTCACATTATCTGGGTACACTGTTCATCAGTAGGTGAATTTGAGCAAGCAAGACCTCTTATAGAATCTATTAAACGCAGACAACCTGATTATTTTATTTTATTGACTTTTTTCTCACCTTCTGGTTATGAATTAAGAAAAAATTATGAATATGCTGATTGGGTATTCTATCTTCCTATGGATACTACACATAAAGCTAATAAATTTCTTAATATAGTACAACCAGTAAAAACTATATTCATTAAATATGAATTTTGGTATAATTATCTACATGGCTTGAAAAAAAGGAATATTCCTACATATATAGTATCTGCTTTATTCAGAGAAAATCAAATCTTCTTTAAATGGTACGGAGGCTTTTTCAGAAAACTTCTGACTTCATATAATATGCTATTTGTTCAAGATGAAAATTCTAAAAAATTATTAAATAGTATTGGCATTGATAATGTAGAAATATCAGGAGATACTAGATTTGACAGAGTTTACAAATTATTAAATGAAAAAACTCGTAAACTTGATATAGTAGATGCTTTTTCGCAGGGAAATAAAAAATTATGGGTAGCAGGAAGTACTTGGCCTGAGGATGAGAAAAACATATTAATGGCACTTAACAGATTACCATCTAATAAATTGATCTTAGTTCCTCACGAAATTTTCGCTTCTCATATAGAAGAGATTTGCAAAAGATTCTCTCAATATAATCTTATAAAATACTCTGATATCTTAGCTAAATTAAATTCTTTTGATACTTCTTTAGCTGAAAGCAGAAAACAAATAAAAGAATATTTTAAAAAAATAGGTAAGGCAGATATACTTTTAGTTGATGAGATAGGCTTTTTATCATCATTATACAAATATGGAAGTTTTGCTTACATAGGTGGAGGTTTTGGTGCTGGCATTCATAATATTTTAGAGGCTGCCACTTATGGTGCTCCGATAGTTTTTGGACCTAATTACAAAAAATTCAGAGAAGCCAATCAACTTATAGAAAAAGGAGGAGCTTTCTCTTATATATCACCAGGAGAGCTTGTTGATATATTAGAAAAATGGCTTACAGATGAGAACTTCCTATGGGATACTTCGACAGTATGTAGAAATTATGTATCTGAAAATTTAGGAGCTACAGAATTAATAATGGCGAATATTTGAGGGATAGAAAATATAAAATTATAAATTATCTTCATAAAAAGAGTATAAGAAATTAAAAAAACGGGATTTATCTCGTTTTTTTTTATTGAATTCAGTATATCTTAATTTAGCTATTGTCGAAAAAATATTTCTATTTTACATTTGTAGAAAAAAGACAAGATGTTGTGTAGGACTTATGGAGCTATGTGTGTAGGATTGAATGTAGTTAGGATAACCGTCGAGGTATCTATAACTCAAGGAGTAGGAATATATTTAGTGGGCTTGCCAGATAGTGCAGTTAGGGAATCTTTGCTAAGAGTGACTACAGCTCTTCAAAGTCATAATTTTAGAATTCCTGGGAAGAAAACAGTTATAAATTTAGCACCCGCTGATTTAAAAAAAGAAGGTACTGGATATGATGTAGCGATAGCAGTAGCATTACTTACAGCATCTCGTCAGATTTCGTTTTTTAATTCTCAAGATTATTTAATCTTCGGAGAAATCGGATTAGATGGTACTCTTAGACCTGTAAAAGGTGTTTTACCCATAGCTATGTTTGCTAAAGATAAAGGATACAAAGCTTGTATATTTCCTAAGGCATCATCTGGTCAGGCTCGTTTTGTCAATGATATTAAAATTTATGGTGCGAATAACCTGATGGAGGTCGTTGATATAATTAATGGCGAAAGATATACAGATAATTTATTAATAAAAGGAATAGACAAGTTTACTTTTTCCTTTGAGTCAGGAAATCTTAATGATATAGAAAGAAATAATGAGGGAGGAGAAGTGTTCTCAGAATTTGATTTTCGAGATGTAAAGGAGCAGGACTTCGCGAAAAGAGGGCTGGAAATAGCTGCAAGTGGAGGACATAATGTGATATTAGTAGGATCGCCTGGCTCAGGAAAAAGTTTTATGGCTAAATGTTTACCTTCTATTTTACCACCAATGACACGTGAAGAATCATTAGAAACTAGTATGATTTATTCTGTAGCAGGTGAATATTCAGATAATAAGGAGTTAATGATTACTCGACCATTTAGAACTCCTCACCATACTTGTTCTCAAATCTCATTAATAGGAGGTGGCCAAAAATGTAAACCTGGAGAGATATCTCTAGCTCATAATGGAGTATTATACCTTGATGAGATGACACAGTATCCTAGATACATATTAGATTCTCTTCGTCAACCACTTGAGGATAGAAAAATATCTATTTCGAGAGCTAAATATAAAGTCGAATATCCTGCGTCATTTATGTTAGTAGGATCTATGAATCCTTGTCCATGTGGTTATGCAGGTGAAGATGAGCAGAGATGTAATTGTACACCGCCAATGATATCCAGATATTGGTCCAAAATATCAGGACCATTATTAGATAGAATAGATTTACAAATAAGAGTAAGAAGAGTCGATAGTAAAAGTCTAACTGAAGAAACTAAAGCAGAAAGCAGCCAAACTATAGCTGAAAGAGTAAGAGCTGCGAGATATATTCAATATAAACGTTCCGGAATTCCTAATGCTCAAATGAATCCTATTCAAATTGAAAAATGCTGCGTGTTAGGGGTAAACGAAAAACGATTTATGAAAAAAATTATAGATAAATTTAACCTTTCAGCCAGGTCATATAACAGAGTCTTAAAATTATCAAGAACTATTGCTGACTTATCTAAATCAGAAAACATAACTATACAACATATCTCAGAGGCTGTGCAATATAGATTTTAATATAATTTTGGTATATATAGCCTATATTCATTACATTTGTCGAAATATAACTAATGATAGTATTTAACACAGAAAGTTATATTAATCTAGATATGAAAATAGTAATAAATGCTAAATACCATGACTTGGCAGAGTTTATAAATTCTCTTCCTGCTATATTTGAAAAACAAGGGGAGGTGCTAAATGATGCTAGAAATGTAATAAAAAGATTCCAGGTAGGAGATTTAAAAATAGTAGTTAAAAGATATAAATTACCAAATATTTTTCAAAGAATAATATATTCTACAATACGTCCAACGAAGGCCCAGAGGGCTTATGATTATGGACTGCTATTTAATCAATTAGGAGTAGATACTCCAGAACCAATAGCGTATATTCTAACTTATCGTACTTTATTTAGATATGGCTATTTTCTATCTCTTAATACTGACGATGAATCAGTTTTAGATCTTATAAAAAAATCTGGAAAATCAGATACAGAAAGATTTGAAAATAGTAGAAAATTATTAATAGAATTAGCTGTTTTTTTAGCAGATTTACATAAGAAAGGAATATTTCACGGAGATTTAAATCTATCAAATGTTTTATGTAGAATTCAAAATAATAAGTATCACTTTTCATTAATTGATACTAATAGAACACATTTTCACAAAAATCCATCAAATGATATTTGTATAGATAATTTGACAAGACTCACTCAGCCAGACCTTATTTATGAATATATTGTTAAGAATTATGCGAAAACAAGGAATCTGGATGAGCAAAAGACTATAAAACAAGCTAGTGAAAATCTTTCTAACTTTAGAAAAAAGAGAAATAAAAAGGCGAAAATAAAACGATGTTTAAAGATATAATAATACTTTTGAGAGTATAAATCTTTAATTTTTTTTATCTTTGCTGTTCATATATACAAGATTTTATTTTAAATAAAAATGAATAGGATTATTATAAATGGTCTGTCAGATTTAAATGAAGCAGCTGAAAAATTTCTATCCCTTACAAAAGAATATTCAGTTATAGCTTTTTATGGGGAAATGGGTGCTGGTAAAACAACATTTATAACTGCTATCTGTGAAAGATTAGGGGTTCAAGATTTAGTAAATAGCCCTACGTTTACTATAGTTAATGAATATTTGGCTAAAAATAATAGACCTATTTATCATTTTGATTTTTATCGTGTCGAGGACTTACGAGAAGTTATCGACATGGGATTTGAAGAATATATTTATAGCGAAGGCCTCTGTCTTATAGAATGGCCGGAAAAAATAGAAGAACTAATTCCTGAAGAAACACTTAAAGTAAAAATTAATATTATCGACGATAATACCCGGGTTCTCGAGTTTTAACGTAGAAAAAACCTGAATTAATACAGGGAATAACAATATCACATGAATAAAGTAGATTATTTGATTATTGGAAGCGGGTTGGCTGGATTATTTTCAGCTTATGAAAGCTCTCCAAACGGCAGTGTATTAGTGATCACGAAAAAAGCGCTATCCATAAGTAATTCTTTTAATGCACAAGGAGGAATCGCAGCTGTGACTGATGCACATGACGACCCAAAATTTCACTTCGATGATACATTGGAGGCAGGAAGAGGCTTGTGTGAAGATAATGCTGTAAATATTTTAGTTAATGATGGTCCAAAAAGAATTAAGCAAATCATAGAGGCTGGAATGAAATTCGATATGGAAAATGGACATCTCTCTCTAGGTTTAGAAGGAGGTCATCACCGTAATAGAATTTTACATGCAGGAGGAGATTCAACTGGAAGGTTCGTTACTGAATTTATAATAAAGAAAGTTCTCTCAGATAAAAATATTAAAATTACAGAAGATATATATGTAATCGACTTTTTAGTAAAAGAAGGAGAATGTTTTGGAGTCAGAGCTTGGGATAATAATAAAAATGAAGAAGTTCTGATATATGCTGAACACACTATACTAGCATCAGGTGGTTCATCTACTATATATAGAAGAACGACAAATCCCGAAACAGCTATGGGAGATGGAGTAGCTATGGCCTATGAAGCAGGTTGTAGAATAATGGATTATGAATTTGAACAGTTCCATCCTACTTCATTATATATGGAAAATTCATCTTCTGCTTTTCTAATAAGTGAAGCAGTAAGAGGAGAAGGTGCATATCTACTAAATAAAAACAATGAACGCTTTATGGTGCCTCTTCATGAACTTCATGAATTAGCTCCAAGAGATATAGTAGCAAGATCTATCTTTAGACAAATGATAAAAGATCAGATGCCATATGTTAGATTATCATTAAAACATCTAGATAAAAATAGAATCAGAAAAAGATTCCCTATGATTCTAGAAAAATGCAAGACTGCTGGATATGATTTAACGGATGAAATACCAGTAGCACCAGCGGCACATTATACAGTAGGTGGTGTATATTCTAACCTGAATGGTCATAGTGATATTAAACATTTATATGTTTGTGGAGAGGTAGCAGCTACAGGAGTTATGGGTGCTAATCGTCTAGCTTCAAATTCATTAATAGAATGTTTAGTCTTCGCAGATAGAATAGTAAAAGATACCATTCAGCAGAAAACTAGACTAACTACAGAATTAGAAGAAGGTATTTTCAAAAAACGTTACACTAAGAACCCTGAAAATAAGAAATTATACAACGCATTAAAAGAAAAAATCTCTGATATACTAAGTAAAAAGGCAGGAATAATAAGAAACGAAGATGGCTTAGTCGAGGCTTTGAATGAAATCAATAAGGAATTTGATAAAGTCAAAGATAACCATACAGAGTATTATATAGATAAAATTTATAAAATGCTAGTTGTAGCGAAATTAATTCTTCAAGGAGCTGAATTTAGAAAGGAAAGTAGAGGTGGGCATTATAGAGAAGATTATCCAGAATTAAACGATAACTTTTTATTACACTCTATTCAACAAAAAGATAAAGAAATAACAACAAAGGCTGTAAATGATGGAACAAACGAAATTAATAGATAAGCTAATAGATTTAGCGATAGAAGAAGACATATCTACAGGAGACATAACTACGACTTCGATAATACCGAAAGCTTCAAAAGCAGTAGCTACTATGAAAGCTAAAGCATCAGGAGTAATATCAGGTATAGAAATAGTAAAAAAAGTTTTCGAAAGATTTCAGAAAGACATTATTTGGACACCATATAAGAAAAATGGTGATAGAGTAGAAGTAGGAGATGAGATATTAATGATTCAAGGTACATACCAAGCGCTTCTAGAAGGAGAACGCCTTTCATTAAATATATTTCAGAGAATGTGTGGTATCGCCACAGAAACAGCTAAATATGTAAAGGAAATACAAGAATTTGACACTCAGATTCTTGATACACGAAAAACAGCTCCTGGATTACGCGTACTAGATAAAATGGCAGTTAAAGATGGAGGAGGAACTAATCACAGAATGGGCTTATATGATATGGTCATGATAAAAGATAACCATATCAAGATGGCAGGATCCATCACAAAGGCTGTAGAACAAGTTCGCAAATCTTTACAAGAGAGAAAAATTTCAGGCAATGACCAAGTTATTCGAGTAGAGGTAGAAACAACTAACCTAGCAGAAGTTCGTGAAGCATTAGAAGCTGGGGCAGACATCATCATGCTAGATAACATGTCAAATGATATGATGAGTGAAGCAGTAAAAATTATAGATCATAAGGCAGACACAGAGGCTTCAGGCAATATGTCAGTAGCCCGACTCAAAGGAGTAGCAGCGACTGGTGTAGATTTTATCAGCGTGGGAGCATTAACACATTCAGTAGTCGCTATGGATATTAGTATGAATATTAAAGAAATATCAAATGAATAAGCAAGAGCTGATTTCAGAAATTCAGAGACTTAAAAAAGAAAAAAATGCTATCGTTTTAGCACACTATTATTCAGATCCTGATGTGCAAGATATAGCAGATTATTTAGGAGATTCACTTGGCTTATCTAAAACAGCAGCCAGTTCGACTGCAGATATTATAGTCTTTTGTGGAGTGCATTTTATGGCAGAAACAGCAGCTGTACTATGTCCAAATAAGAAAATTCTAATTCCAGACCCTACAGCAGGATGTTCATTAGCTGATGGAGCCACACGTGCACAGCTAAAAGAATGGAGAAAACAAAATCCTGATGGTCAGATTATAAGTTATGTCAATACATCAGCTGAAGTAAAAGCAGAATCAGATTTATGCTGTACATCTGCCAATGCAGAAAAAATGGTTGACTCACTACCAGCAGACAAACCTTTATTATTCGCCCCAGATATTCATCTTGGGGGATATATAAAAGCCCTTAGAGAAAAAGAAGGTATTAGCAATATCAAATTATGGAATGGCCACTGCGATGTACATGAAAAAATTACACTCAAAGCTGTTCAAGATAAGATGAGGCAATATCCTGATACAGATGTCTTATTACATCCAGAAGCAGCCTGCTCATCAGAAAAAGAGATTATGGAAAATCCATTCTGTTTTATGTACTCGACTTCAGGTATTATAAATCATGTAGCCAAATCAAAGAACAAAACATTTTTGATAGGTACAGAAATAGGAACTTTACATGAATTAAAGAAACAAAATCCAGATAAAGATTTTATTCCAGTAGTTGAAGATGCGATATGTGAGCATATGAGAAAAACGACACTAGACAAACTACATAAATGTCTTTTAACTGAACAATATCAAGTAACAGTACCTAAAGATATAGCTGATGAAGCCATTCTTCCTATTCAGAAAATGATGGATAGAAGTTAGTGAAGTTATATATTATTTTGAAGTAGCTATATATTCATTAAGAATAGTATATCTATTTCTTATTTTAATAGCGAGAGGTATAAGATTAAAAAAATCCTCATCACTAAAAGGAATTTTTTCTATCATTTTACCAAGTCCTATTTGGTCGTAAAAAGCTTTAAGAATATTATAAAATTTTAAATCTTTTCTACAATATTTTTCAATTAGAAGAAAGGCCCAGGCTACTTGAATACCATGAAGACTTGATTTTTCAGGGTAAAATTCATCAATAGCATGACTAATAAGATGTTCACTACCACTAGATGGACGAGAAGAACCATTCCATATCATGGATAGACCGGAATTGACTAATCCATAAGTTAAATCTTTTAAAAAACAATTTGAATATATGTCAGATTCAGAGTAATTATCGAGTAAATTATTCGTAGATCTTGAAATCATAAAAGAGAATTCATTTATATCCTCGAATCCTTTAGATTGAGATAATTCCCAATCTTTTAAAGCAGAAATATTAGATAATAAATCTCCAACACCAGCTAATATCAAAGCCTTACTACTTTTTTTAACTATGGATAAATCAACGATTAATCCTAGCGGAGAATCAGTGCCAAAACTTTCCTTTTTTGTATCTTTTCTTAACCTGGCTACAGGAGAATATATAGCATCATTAGATAATGTAGATGGAATAGCTATATAGGGTAAAAGTTTTTTAGTAGCCGTAAATTTAACTAAATCTAAGACGCTTCCTCCTCCAAATGCTATTAATATACAAGATTTAGAATTTATTTTTTCCGCTAATTCTTTATATTCTTTTATTTCACCACCTTTAACAAAAATTATTTTAGCAAATTCGTATGGGTTAAATCTATCTCCATATAAATCAAACAATTCTTTTTGTGTAATTAATATTTTTTCTTCATAATAAAGATGACCATCTCTCATAATATCTTCAATACTATTGAGAATATTGTCACCTATTTTGAAAATAGTAGGACGACTTATACTTTTATTCATTATTTGATTTCTTCAAATTCTTTATAATATCTGATGTGCTAATACCTTGAGTATATGGCATGAAAACTAGTTTTATTTTATTTTCTTCTACAAAGTCTTTCGTGAGGCGGATTTGGTCTAAGTAAGAATTTCCTGTCCAGTCACTTCCATGTACTATAATATTTATACCATACTTTAAAATATAAGGTTTATTATCAAATCCTTTTATAATAAAAGCTTTGTCAACATATTTACATGCTTCTACTACCTTTAAACGATTTTCTTCATCTATTATAGGTCGTCTTTGATATTTACTAGTCATCTCATCGCCATTAATAGCGACTATAAGTTCATCACCAAGTAATCTAGCTCTTCTTAGTAGTTCTACGTGCCCTGCATGAAATAAATCGAAGACACCAACAACATATACTACTTTTTTCATTTATTTTTTTTTATTTATTTTACCGAAAGTCTTTATACATGTGTGTCGTCTCCAGATATTCATTGCTTTGTGAGAAGGAACACCATGTTTTTTTATATATTCTTCTATATAGTTATACATCCTGCTACATACTTTACCATCGAAATAAGGATCGTAATTATCAATAAACCATTTATTATATTCTTTTATCTTTTTATCTTTAAAGGCAGTTGGATATACATCAAATAATTGTTCTGGCTTGCTAATATTAATCCAACGAGGATTCTCATTATTAGTATTAATTGTTATTACTGGCTTATTAAGTAATAAAAATTCATATATCGTAGAAGATGTATCGCTAATCATCAAATCTGATATTAACTGATATTTCGCTATGTCTGGATTATCTATCCATATTATATTGTTATATTTAGAAGCTATTGCCTTATATTTAAGAATGTATTCTGTAGATGTAAGAGGATGAAATTTAAATAATAAAACTATATCTTCTTTTAAAGCTAACTCTATTAAAGTTTGTTCCATGATTCCTAAGGATGTGAATCTTTTAGAAAAAGTAGGAGCATATAATATTATTCTACTAGCTTTATATTTATTCAGTATATCTTTTCTTTCATCTTCAAAATCAGCGTAATGAGCCTTAATCCAATCTTGTTTAGTCCAACCTGTTTCTACTACCTCGAAGTCAGATTTTTTATTATGTAAAGCTTTAAATCTTTTAGTGAAATAAGGTCCTTGTGTGAAATATAAGTCAAAATATCCTCTAATTTTAAAGTGCCCTCTTTTTTCAGCAGCATAACCATGAAAAATGGAAACTTTTATCCCTGGTAAGTAGTAAGGAACAATATTTCCAGGAACAAATATTACGTCAGGATTATAGTCGTAAATTTCTTGTATAGAATAAGTCCAATCAACACTATCTCTATATTTAAATTCATCAATCTTATCTGCATGTAAATACCACTTAACTGAATAAGATCTTTTTTTAGCTTCTAATTCAAGGGGATATAAAATACTAATAGCATATTTGTTTTCACAGAAAAGTACGACTTTCATATTATTCTTTTTTTAAAGGACACAAATATAAACAAATTACTTTAGTCTTGATTATATAAGTTAACAGCTGCTACTGCATAAAGTGCGGCTGTTTCTGTTCTCAGACGAGAAGATCCAAGAGAAATAGGAGTGAACCCTGATTTCATAGCAGTTAGAGCTTCTTGTGGCGAAAAATCACCTTCAGGGCCTATAAGGAAAATACAAGATTTTTTTGCAGATGAGATATGTTCGACAGCTTCAGAAATAGATTTTCTTTCAAATCCTTCTTTTGAGATTAATTCTTCATCACAAAAAGCTATATATTTAAGCACTTCTGAATTCTTATCATCAGCATTAAATTCTTTAATAAAATCTTCAAATGATATTGCATCATCATAAAGAGGAAGATAGGCTTTTAGAGATTGTTTTACGGCAGAAAGAATAATTCTCTGACCACGAATAGCTTTAAGGACCTTTCTCTCTGAGTGTTTGCATATAATAGGGCTTATTCTATCGATGCCTATCTCAGTAGCTTTTTCCAAGAACCATTCAAAACGATCTGTGTTTTTAGTAGGAGCTACTGCTATATGAATATTATATGGATGACTCCCAAAATTTTCTTTTTTAGAAATAATTCTAGCAGATCCAGATTTAGTATCTAATATTTCACACAAATACAAATTTCCTTTTCCATCTATTACATTTATCTGATCTCCAATTTTATGTCGAAGAACGCGAAAACAATGTACCGCTTCCTCCTGTGGAAGTAATAAAATATCGTCCTCTATTGTATTTGAATAAAATAATTTCATTATACAAATATAATATATTTGTTAACTTTGTTAAAATA
>Ga0172377_10001734_pt1 | contig 22171 bp, 21 predicted proteins | sample Pumphouse3metaG_FD_119749 | JGI IMG/M metagenome (GOLD analysis project Ga0172377, IMG submission 119749) | Leachate microbial communities from a municipal landfill in Southern Ontario, Canada - Pumphouse #3 metaG | ecosystem: Engineered > Solid waste > Landfill > Unclassified | place: Canada...
CAGCAATAGCCCGCGATGCACCCCGCCTCTTCGCATACAAAGTACGGACCCGCCGCGGAAATTTTCCGGATGCGTTGCCGCATTTCTTCGACGGACGGGATTTCCGTTTCAAAAGTGACGGTGGTTCCCTTGACATACCTGGCGTAGATGTCGTGAATCGCTTCCGCGTCGCTTGGCTTTACTTGACGGATCATGATGAACCTCTGGAGAAGAAACTAGATAAATCCGGTTCCCGTTTTAGAGCCTCATGAATGGACAATGACGCCGAGGAAGCGCGGGACTTCCTAAAATCGTCAATCCTTTGTCTTTTTGATTGAAAATATGTAGCCGCGGGCAACAGGCGTTTTAAATCCTCTTGCCAGCCTGCAAATTTTTTCTATTTTAATTCATACAAAAATTATTTTAATTGTAAGAAATAAGAATAAGAGGCTTCGAAATGCGTACCTTGTTATCGACGATGTCCATAGCTACGTTCCGGTCGGTACGCTCACGGAGTGGATTTTGGAAGAGAACGTTCTTTATCGGCACAAATAACTGAAGAGGTAAAATGACTTTACAGCAACTGCGCTACGCGATAGGTATAGCGGAAACGGGTTCCTTGAATAAGGCCGCGGAAAAGCTTTACATTTCCCAGCCTTCGCTCACGGCCTCTATACATGAGCTTGAGGACGAACTCAACATACTCATTTTCAACCGCACGAGTCGCGGCGTTTCCCTTACGAATGACGGCGAGGAATTCATTTCCTATGCCAGGGATTTGTATCACAATTACGAGTCGCTCCTCGGCAAGTATGGAAAAACCGGAGCGCGCAAAAAACGGTTCGCCGTTTCCACGCAGCATTATTCCTTTGTCGTTAAAAGTTTTGTGGAAACAGTGAAAAAATTTGGCACTGACGAATATGAGTTTGCCGTTCGTGAAACCCGCACAAAAGAGGTTATAGAGGACGCGAGCACGCTGAAAAGCGAGATAGGGGTTCTTTACCTGAGCGAATTCAACCGCAAGGTGATACTGAATCTGCTGAAGGCACGCGACTTGGAATTTCATAAGATCATAGATTGCAGGGCCTATGTGTATTTATGGAAGAATCACCCGCTCGCCGGAAAAAGATCCGTTACCTTCGATGAACTTGCGGACTATCCATGTCTTTCGTTCGAGCAAGGCGACAACAGTTCGTGCTATTTTGCCGAAGAGATTCTGAGCGAGAACGAATATCACAGGACCATAAAGGCCAACGACCGCGCGACCATGCTGAATCTGATGGTGGGGCTCGGCGGCTACACGCTCTGCTCCGGGATTATATGTGAAGAGCTGAACGGGAGCGATTATACTGCGGTGCCTTTTAAGGATACGGACAGCGGAATAAACCGCGTGATGGAAATCGGTTATGTCACGCGCAGGAATCTGCTTCTGAGCGACATAGGCGAACGCTTTGTGGAGGAGATGAAAAACTATCTGGCTGGCACCCCGGCCCGTCAGGCGAAAATCCGTTCGTGACGCAGAAATTCCGCGGACTCCGCTATGATCGAAGCGGCTTCCGAAATGTCCTCGTTTCTCGTTGTGAGGTCGAAGGATATCCGGATGGAATTTCTCGCTTCTTCCGCGCTTTTTCCCATGGCGAGGAGGACGTGCGAAGGGGAGTCCGCCCCCGTGTTGCAGGCGGAGCCCTTTGAAACAAGAATGCCTCTGTTTTCAAGCATGATGCGCAGGCTTTCGCCATTCACCGGACTTTTTCCGCCTATTCTGAAATTCAGGTTCCCTGGAATTCTTTCTTCAAGGCTTCCGTTGAATTCGAGCCCCTCTATCTGATAAAGCGAACGCACAAATTTGTTCTGCATCTTTCGCAGTTCCTCTCCTTTTTCGGCATACGCTCTAGCACAATCCTCTAAAGCGGATGTGAGCCCGGCGATGCCCGGTAAATTTTCCGTTCCCGCTCTGCGGCCAGATTCCTGAGGACCGCCGTGCACGAGGCTTCCCGACGATGATCCTGATTTCACATAAAGTAGACCAGATCCTTTCGGCCCGTGAAACTTATGCGCCGAAAGGGAAAGAAAATCCACGCCAAGTTTTTTTACATCAATTGCCAGGTGCCCGATGCCTTGTGTCGCATCAGTGTGAAGAAGCACTCCGCGTTCACGGCAGATTTCGGCCGCTTCTTCCACGGGCTCGATTGTGCCTATTTCGTTATTCACGAGCATTATGCTCACGAGAGCCGTGTCGTTCCGGATGCTCTTTTTTAGGTCGGAAAGGGAAATTCGACCGGATGAATCCACCGGCAGATATGTTGTCTCAATCCCGAATGTTCCCAGATATTCTGCGGTTTTGAGCACCGACTCGTGCTCTATCGCCGTAGTCACGAAATGTTTTTTGCTTCTGAAAATTTTTGCGAAAACGCCCTTTATCGCGGTATTGTTCGATTCGGATGCGCCGCTCGTGAAGATTATTTCCGATGCCTGCGCGTTCAGGATTCCGGCGACCCTTGATCTGAATTCCCGGAGGGCCCGCGCTACTTTTCCCGCGTCACTATATGCCGCCGACGCGTTGTAGAAGGCGTCTTTGAAAAAGGGGAGCATCGCGCCGAAAGCTTTTTCCGAGAGCGGCGTCGTTGCCGCGGTGTCAAGGTATATTTTTTTCATTTTTCGTGGATCTCCGATTTATACGATCTATCTTGAACTCTTGCGAGCGAGGCGGGCTGAGCGCGAACGCCTTTATGTCCGGGTTCGCGTTCTGGACTTTGTCCTTGCGTGCCTTTTTGACCGGCTAGTCTTCTTCGGATGGCCGGAACTCTCCAGCCGGGAGTCTTGGTCATCCTTCGGACGAAACGATATTTTTCAGGGCCGGCGAAGTCGATGGCCTCCCTCTCGTCGGACGTCTTCTGCTTCTTGACGTGCGAAAGGAAGACCATCGGAAGTACGCACAGCGCGGCGATTCTGCTTACGTTCCCGCCCCGTTCTGTTATTTCTTTTTTTCTATCCTGTTCGCCGAAAGATCGCCGACGGATTGCACCGCCTGCACCAGCAGAATGAGGAGGATCACGGTAACAATCATAACTGCGGTCTCGTAACGGTAGTAACCGTAATTGATCGCGAGAAAACCGATGCCCCCGCCGCCTACGACCCCGGCCATCGCCGAATAGCCGATGAGGCTGATGACGGTTACCGTAAAGCCCCGCACCAGACCCGGCAGCGCTTCAGGAAGAAGCACTTGACGGATGATGAGTCCTGTGGATGCCCCCATGGCAAGCGAAGCCTCCAGAAGGCCGGTATTTACTTCACAAAGCGAAGTTTCCACCAGACGCGCGTAAAAGGCGATGCTCGCAATCGCGAGAGGAACCGTTGCCGCGACAGGCCCAGTGGAACGGCCCGTTACCACGAGAGACAGCGGAATCACCAGAATCAGCAGAATCACAAATGGGAGCGAACGCACGAAGTTGATGAGTAGCCCTCCGATGATATGCAGAGCTCTGTTTTCCAGAAGCATCCCGCGGCGGGTAAGGAATAAAAGGAACCCGAGAGGCAAGCCGAGCACAAGGGCAAGGGCGAGGCTGATGCCGAGCATGATCCCGGTTTCCACCGTTGCCGTCCACAAGTCGGGCAGAAATTCAACAAGAGAAATACTATCCATGACGGATCACCTCCACTTTTGCCACTATGCCATGCAGGAATTCCAGAGCATTATCGATTTGCAGCGCGGCCCCTTCCAGACCCACAATGAGGATTCCTATAGGTTTGTCGTGTATGTATTCAATATGACCATGTAGAATATTGATCTTCACCCAATGAAGACGCAATGTCTCGGAAAGCACGCTTTCCTCGGCACTGTTCCCGAGATATTCCAGACGGACAAGTGCGCCATGTACTTTGTCTGCAATGCGCGGGGGCAAGGTCAGGTTGAGCGATTTTGTCACAAGCTCCCGGGTCAGCGGATGCTTTGGATGCGCGAACAGCTCATATACCTCGTTTTCTTCAACGATCTCTCCCGCCTGCATCACCGCCACACGATGGCAGATCTTTTTTACGACCTGCATTTCATGGGTAATAAGCAGGATGGTCACGCCCAGACGCTCATTGATATCGGCAAGCAGATGCAGAATGGATTCCGTCGTTTCGAGATCCAAGGCGGAAGTCGGTTCATCGCCCAGGATGATGTCCGGATTGTTGGCGAGGGCGCGGGCAATGCCCACGCGTTGCTTCTGCCCTCCGGAAAGTTCCCCGGGATAGGAAAATTCCTTATCGCTCAACTCTACCAGTTCCAGCAATTCCGGCACTCTTTTTCTGATCTCATTTTCCGGGGTTCCGCTCGCCCTCAGAGGCAGGGCGATATTATCATGCACCGTTTTGGAGCCCACGAGATTGAAATGCTGAAAGATCATTCCGATCTTCTGACGGGATTTCCGGAGCGCGGTCCCTTTCAGAGCGGAAATTTTTTCTCCGCGTACAAAAATTTCTCCCGCTTCTGGTTTTTCCAGCAAGTTCACGGTACGGATGAGAGTACTTTTGCCGGCCCCGCTTGAGCCGATGATTCCGAAAATTTCGCCGCGCTTCACATGAAGCGAGACATTTTTCACCGCATGGACGACTTTTCCATGACCTCGGAATGTAACGCTGATATTCTGTAATTTTAACATGCACAATTCTCCGCAATAAACATCTTTTCCGATCATCGCTTCCGACGCACGGATTCAGCAGGCGAGGGCCCTTTACGGCCCCCGCCGCTCCCGCTCCATGCTGACGCATAGATTCATTTCACATTCCACTTTGCCTTGTACCAGTCCGGTTTCTGGAAGCTGTAGAAAATATTTTTGTGATCTTCCACGGCATCCCGGAACGCTTTGGACTGCACCACTTCCACGATGTCCTTTGCCCACGATGCATTCAGATTCTCCGTGCGGACGGCAATGATGTTTTTGGTATCCTCCGTGAGTTCCTCGAGAATCAGGGCCTCGCTGAGTTTGAGCCCGGCGGAAATCGCATAGTTCCCCGGTACCACGGCAATGGCTGAGCTCTGCAAAGTACGCGGCAGCTGGGCTGCTTCGGTCGGAATGAACTTCAGCCCCCTGGGATTGGACGCTATATCGTGAAGCGTGGCTTTGGTCTGATCCACTTCCGTTTTCAGGGTAATGAGGCCCGCCTTGTTGAGGAAGCGTAGAGAACGGGCAAGGTTCGTAGGGTCGAGGGCGAGAGTCACCTCATCTCCTTTCTTCAGTTGATTCAGGGACTTGATCTTTGAAGAATAAAGGCCGAGACCCGCCGTGGGAACCTTGATGAGCTCCGACAACTGCAGATTATGATCGGCGGAAAACTTCCGCAGATAAAGGACGTGCTGGAACAGATTGGCATCCGTTTCCTTGTTGTTCAGGGCGAGATCAGGTTGCACCCAGTCCTGGAAGGTGACGTATTCCACCTTATAGCCTTTCTTCTCAAGACTGGGCTGAATGCCCTTCTTGATAAGATCGCCGTAGGGTCCCGGAGCGATGCCGAAACGGATGACTTTCGTCTCTCCGGCGCTGGAAACGGCGGCGAGGAAAAGCAGAAGCGCAAGAAGCGCGAAAATTTTATTTTGAATATTCATGTTGTTTCTCCTGGACTCTCTCGGGAGAGTCCTGAAAATGTTGTGTTTTCATGGCCCGCATAATTTTCAGAAGTTGTATGCAAGGCTCAACTGATAACGGTTCAAGTCGGCTTCCTTGACGGTATTGCTCCCGGCAAGGAGATAATCCGTCTGGATATGGAAGTATTCTAAGCCCACCTTGAAAGCCGGGGTGATGTTGTATGCCGCATTGATGAAGCTGGAGACGTTCTGTTCCCGGCCGCCGGTTTCCCTGATGGTGGAATGGCGGACCTTATCGATACCCGCGCCCGCATTCACTGTCACGGACGATGACGGGTTCAGACGGAAAGCGCCCCACCCGCCGAAGCCCTTCACGTCCTTGATGTCATCCGGATTGGCAGTCTTCGTGAATCCCTGACCGATATTGCCGAAATAAGCATCCAGGTTCGCGCCGAGAAAGCCCTCGCCAACGAAGGAAAGAAAGCCCAGGATTGGAAGTTCAAGATCTCCGTTCAGAGACCAGGTGGGAAGATTCTTCGTATCTCCTGTGGAATCCAGGTCTATTTCCTCCGTTCCGTAATGCCCGGAAATACCGAAATTCACTTTCTGTTTTTCCACCCAGAGCGGAAGCGAAACGCCGACGCGTCCCTGAAACGTGGGAACGTCCGCATCGCTGCCGGTTTCCGAGGCCGAATTCGTAACGTAGGGCTGCGTGACGCCCACGGAACGGACCACGGCGGCGGCGATATTCAGGGAGCCTCCCCCGACGGGAATGACCTCGGACAGGCGGAGTTGCGCACGGCGGCTCCCGGGATTTCCGGAATTCTGGAGCGCTCCGGCGTTTAGGACGGGTGCCGAAAGCGGAGAAATCACATCGGAGGTCTGCCCGCCGAGAATGGTGAATCCCACGCCCGGGAACGTCACCTGGCCATATCCGTGGCGGAGACGCGGCACGGGGTTGACTTCGGTCCCGCCGCCGTAAAAGTCCACTTCAATCTTACCGGACACGGCGATGGAAGGGGAAACGTTAGGACCGCTCAAATTAACGCCGATCCGGGTGAGATCCGGAGTCAGATACCATCCGCCGTCATTCTTATTGAGCAGATCGCTGCTGGATACATAGTTGGAAAGATTCCCGTTGTTGCTCTTGGAATCTTCATAGGCCGCATCCAGGGAAGCGAAGCCGTAGACGGCGACTTTGACGCCCGCCGCGTTTACGACGGGAGTTCCTTCTGTCTCGGCCATAGCGAGCGCTGCTGCGATGGAAAGGAATGTCGCCGTTTTTCTGTAGATATTGTTCATGGAGTTCTCCTTTTTTAGGAAAATTTTGCTCACGGATTGTTCTCCGCATTGAAACGGAGATTGTATATAACCGGACGATTTTCCGCGAGCATGCGACCGGCCGGTTATTTTCTGCGGGGACTCATGTTCCCTGCTTCTCTGCGCGGCGTATTGCGCGCATTCGGCATTTCATATCGGTATCCTCCGGACTTTCGTTGAAGCCCCGTTGAAGTTGGCTCGTAATTTAGAATGGAATCGGAGACTTGTCCAATACTGTTTTCTTATGCTTCGCAATAGCGAAAATCTATGTTTGAATTGAATTATTTTGTATTTAACGTATAAATTTGTACAAACAATTGCCGAATTGCACAACCGCATCGCGCCCGACTGCGGCTTCGCCCCTGTAATAACGGGTCTCGTCTTCCGCTGAATTCACGAAGGCCTGAAACATATTACGCATAAATTATAAGACAAAAGGCCAAAGACGTTAAAGACGTTCAATAAATCATCAGTGTCGATTCCGGACGGACGGCATATCCTCTATGACGAGGATAACTTTGAAAACTTTCTGATTTTTTCCCAAGCTTACAGGCAAACTGTTGAAGTGAACGGGTCCGTCTTTGTTTCGGGGCGGATTCCGCTCATTCCCGCTACCGGGGACTTTACCTAAGGTGGAAGCGAAGAACTGACTCAGCGGCCTTTGGAAAAGGTCCGGACGATTTTGAGAAAACGGACTTTTGCTGCAATGAACAACGTCTACGCCGGGTATTTTAAGCAAAGCGAGTCGGTTCCTACCGTCATTTAAATTCCTACCGTTTTCAGCGCCTGATCCAGGTCTCCTATGATATCATCTGGATTTTCCAGTCCGACGCTGAAACGGATAAAACCCCTGCGAAATTTCTCCGGATAGAGTCCGATTCTTTCATCATAACTCGGTTGCGGGAATATCAGGCTCTCATCGTGCCCGAGAGACACTGCAAACGTCACGATTTTCAGCGCGGCGCAGAATCTCTCTACCGTCTTGTCATCCGCGTTGACCCCGAATGAGATGACGCCGCCGTATCCGTTCTGCATCTGCTTCTTTGCCGTTTCATGCCTTGGATCGCTCTTAAGGCCGGGATAAGCGACAAACGTGACGTTCTTTCGCCGCTCCAGCCATTCGGCGATTTTCTGCGTGGATTCGTTGATCCTCTGCATGCGAAGCGGAAATGTCACGGAGCCTCTGAAAATTTGCCATGCGTTGAAAGGACTGATGACCGCTCCGACATTGACCTGCGCTTCGTAGCGGATTCGGTCCATCGTTTCCAAGTCGTTTGAAACAATGGCGCCTCCCTGCGCATCGCCATGCCCGTTCACGAATTTTGTCAGCGACTCCACGACGAAATCTGCTCCAAGTTCGAGCGGATGCTGATTCAAGGGAGATGCGAACGTATTGTCCACCGAAAGCAAGGCATTGTTTTCATGGGCAATTTTCGCCACAGCCGCGATATCCGTCACCCCGTTCGTCGGATTGTCCGGCGTTTCGATATGCACAAGTCTTGTTCCGGGAGTGACCGCCCGTTTAACCGCATCCAGGTCCGTCATGTCTACCATCTCGGTGTTCACTCCGAACTTTTTGTTAAAAAGCTCGTGAAACAAGCGGTAGACAGCCATGTAGCTCACCTTCGGATATACGACATGGTCTCCGGATTTTAGAAGCGTCCAGAAAAGTGCGTGCAGCGCGCCGACGCCGCTTGCAAGAACAATGGCATCGTCCGCGCCGTGAAGGGAAGCGACCTTCTCTTCCAGCCAGTGCTGGTTTGGATTGCCGTTCCTTGCGTACATGAGCAGATCCGTCGATGAATAGTTCACGTCCGACAGATCATCCGGTAATTTGAAGCTGTTTGCCATGTGAAGCGGACGCCTGACGGCACCGGTTTCCATGTCATAGTCGGTACCCGTATGAATTGCTCTTGTGGTTATATCGCAATCCTTGAATTTATCCTGTTTCTTTGCCATTTCTTTTCTTCCGCGTCCAAGTTCCAGAAAGATCCGCACGGCGTCGGATAATTTTTTCAGATATACTTTCCCAGTGTTTTCAAAAGGTCGGGGATCGTAGCCTCGAAATCCACGCCGTACCAGGGCTTGTCCGGATTTCCGAGAGTCACCCTTATTGTATCTGCAGTGTAGTCTGCCGCGACTTTGAACGCGTCATATAAGGGAAGACCCCTCACAAGTCCGCCGATAGCGACGCTCGCGAAAATATCACCTGTTCCGTGGAAAGCGGCGTCCACGTGAGCGTTCTGATAAATCGTATATTCACCTGTCCCGCCATCAATTCCATAGACGCCCGTTTTTCCTTCGGAAAGTGAAACGCCGGTGAGGAATGCCTTTTTCGCACCGAGTTCCGACAGTTTTCCAAGAAGTCTGCGGATGTAAGCTTCATCGTAAGTTTCCCTGTATTCCGTGCCGGTCATCAGGCAAGCCTCAGTGATGTTCGGGACGATGACGTCCGCAACGGCGCAAAGTCGTGCATTGAGCGCCGCGTACTTTTCATCGAATGCGGGGTACAGTTTTCCATTGTCCGCCATTACGGGGTCAATGAACACGAGCGTGCCTTCCGAATGGAAATCTTTAAAAATATTTTTAACGATTTCAATCTCCTCCGCGGAGCCGAGATAGCCTGTATATATGGCATCAAAACGGATTTTCTCCTTTTTCCAATGTTCCGTTATAGGAAGCAATTGATCGGTGAGATCCTTGACGGTGAATCCGCGGAACATCGTGTGCGTCGAAAGCACCGCTGTGGGAAGGATTACCGTTTCGATTCCCATAGCGGAAAGAATCGGAAGCGCGACCGTCGTCGAGCATTTTCCAAAGCAGGATATGTCCTGTATCGTGAGTATTCTTTTCATAACTTATTATTCTCCTTTTCTTGCGCCTCGGACATAGCGGTGTCTAAACTGTCTGCCCTATAGCCTGATTTTTTGATGAGGACTCTGTCATCTTCAATTTTCGATCCTGTCGTAGTAAGTAAATCGCCTATGACTGCCGAATTAATGCCGATTCTCATCGCCTGAATTTTCACTGCATCGGAAAGGCGGGCACGGCCACCGGCAAAGCGGAGCTCCGCTTTCGGGTGCACAAAGCGGAAAATAGCAACCGTAGTCAGAATTTCATCATCAGACAGCGCTTTTACGTTTTCGAGGGGCGTTCCCTTTATCGGCTGCAATATGTTTATCGGTATCGAATCCGGCTTCACTTCCAGCAGTTTAAATGCGAGTTCGACTCTTTGTTCTTCCGTTTCGCCCATGCCGATGATGCCTCCGGAACAAATTTCAAAACCGAGTTCCCGTGCACATTGTAATGTCTGAATTTTCTCATCAATCGTATGTGTTGTACAAAGTTTATGAAAATAGGAAGGTGCGGTTTCCAGGTTGCAATGATAACGCCTGACACCCGCATCATAAAGTTCCTTCAGGGATTCTTTTGTAAGAAGTCCCATGGATGCGCACAGGAACAAACCTGTCCGTTCGCGGACATCCCTGTAGATATCTGTCACTTGTTTCAGAGCCGTTCCCGCTACGGAGCGTCCGCTAGTCACAAGGGAAAATCGCTTCACGCCTTTCGCTTCGCTATATTCGGCCTGCTTCACGCAGAAATTTCTGTCTATAATCGGATAGGTGCTGATGTCCGTATGATAATGTCCGGACTGTGCACACCATTTGCAGTTTTCAGAGCATTTGCCGGAACGGGCATTGACGATAGAGCAGGTATCGAAAGCCGTACCGCCGAAATATTTCGTCAACGCTTCAGCAGCAGTGTACAGATCTGCCTTGCTTTCCTTCGTGAGACGCACCGCCTCATCAAAGGATATCGGGTTCCCTGCTTTAACTTTTTGAAATGTATTTTGTACGAATGTTTTCATAAGGGTTACGTCTTTCCTTTTTAAGATGGCATAGATATACAATTTAAATGTCAGAAGGTCAATGGGGAAAAATCCTTTCAGATATACTTTATGGCTATGACTGCACATAAAATAGTTTTATTGCGGTCCATACTAAATTTCTATTCCCCGCTATAAACTTAAAGTATAGGAATTTCGCTAGGCCTTTCAGCAAAAGGGCTAAAGTTGATTTTAACATACAAATTAATAATTCATTAAAAAGTTCTCCCCCTTGATTTAAAAAAAGCGAATGCTAATTTGGCGGCGCGTTTCCGGTGCGGACAGGTTGCCTGCCGTGGTATGCGAAGGAGAAAGACAATGAGCATAAAAGTGGCGCTGGCAAGCACGGACGGCAAAGTGGTAAACGAACATTTCGGTCGCGCAAACGGGTTCCTGATTTTTGATATTTCGGAAACGGGTTTTAATTTTGTGAAACGGGTGGACGTCAAGCCCGCCTGCGACGGTGGCTCGCACGAAGCCGGGGCATTCGCGCAGATCGCGGACGCGCTTTCCGGAACCAAGGCCGTATTTGCCGCAAAAATCGGAGATGGGGCCGCCGCATATCTTGAGTCCCGCGGATTCTCCGTTTTTGAAAGTCCCTGCCCGATCCGTCCGCTCTTGGAAAAAGTGGTGAAAGAACGGCTTATCCCGGAGGTTTGATAATATGGCGATACCCTTTTCAGAACTGACGGAAAGGCATCCCTGCTTTGCGATAGGGCAAAAAAGCAATAAAGGAAGGATACACCTGCCGACGAGTCCTACCTGCAACATCGAATGCAAATTCTGCTCAAGGAAAATCAACGATTACGAGGACCGCCCCGGCGTAAGTTCGACCGTAATAAAACCTGAAGAAGCCGTAGGCGCAGTGAAGCGCGCCATCGAACTCTGTGGGAACATCACTGTCGCAGGTATCGCCGGACCTGGAGATACGCTCGCATCCCCTTACGCGCTCGAGACTTTTCGCCTTATAAAGGAAGCCTATCCGGACATCATCAAATGCATGAGCACGAATGGACTCTTGCTTTCGGAAAAAGCGGGCGAAATCATCGATGCCGGCATTGACACACTTACTGTCACGGTGAACGCCGTAGATCCGGAAATCGAGGCGAAAATCAATGGTAGAATTCTATACCACGGGGAAATGATCGAAGGCGTCGAAGGCGCAGAAATACTCATCCGCAACCAGCTTGACGGAATAGCGAAAGTCGCCGAAGGCGGCGTCACCGTCAAGGTCAATACGGTTCTCGTCCCGGAAGTGAACGGCGATCACGTTTCGGAGGTCGCAAAGACGGTGAAAGCCGCCGGAGCGCGGATCTACAACATAATTCCAATGATTCCGATGAACGAGTTCAAAAATCTACGCCCGCCTTCCTGCGCGGAAATAGACAGGACGAGGGCAGAAGCGGAAAGGTACATAGAAGTGTTCCGCCATTGCAGCCGGTGCAGGGCGGATGCCGTCGGAACTCCCGGCGGAAAAGACTATGGAAAACAAATTTATCTAAAACGAGTCGAGGTTCAGGAAACCTTCTCGCACGGTTAAAACAACGGACAAGGAGACGAATACTCTATGGCGAAAACAATCATAAATCTAGACATGACCGAAGTCGAAAACCGCGAATTCCGCCTCGGCACGATAATCGGATGGGACGGCAAAGCCTCCGATCTCATACAGCAGTCCGCGTACGATGAACGCAGCGTCAAAAAGCATGGCGGTTGTGCGGGCAAGGGACTCGGATGCCGGCTATGCGAACTCCAGTCGCCTCTGAATCAGGAAACGATGTGTTCAAACGCAATCGTTCAGTGTCAGATAGGCAACCTCACGGACTGCGTGCTCATCGATCATGCCCCGATAGGCTGCAGCGGCGAAAATTCCAAATTCAATCTTTCCATGCACAATGGGTTAAAAAGACGAGGCAAACCGCTTCAGAACACGCTCAACATCAGCACGAACCTTAAGGAAAAGGACATGGTCTTCGGCGCTTCGGATAAACTCCGGAGAACCATCCGCGACGCGAAGGACCGCTACAATCCCAAAGCGATATTCATCGGAATGGCCTGCGCGACAGCGATTATCGGGGAAGACATAGACAGCGTTGCGGAAGAAATGGAGCCGGAAGTCGGCGTTCCCGTAGTTCCGCTCCATTGCGAAGGGTTCCGCTCCAAGCATTGGTCAACGGGATTCGACGTGGCTTTCCACGGAGTCCTGCGTCAGATAGTGAACAGGCATCCGGAAAAAAAGCAGAAGGATCTTCTGAACATCGTCGCGCTCTGGGGAACGGATTACTTCAGCGAAATGCTGAAACCGCTCGGCTTGCGTGTGAATTATCTTCTCGACTGCGCGTCTTTCGATGAAATTCGCCAGGCATCCGAAGCCATAGCGACAGCGACGTTCTGCGACACGCTCGGCGGCTATATGGCGACAGCTCTCGAAGAGTCTTTCGGCGTTCCACAGATTGATGCGCCTCAGCCTTATGGAATAAGGGGAACGGATGAGTGGCTTCGGGCAATTGCAAAAGTGGCCGGAAAAGAAAATGAAGCCGAGGAGTACATCGAAAGCGAGCACCGTCGCATCGCTCCGAAACTTGCCGAACTGCGAAACTTTTTCAAAGGAAAAAATGGCATCGTGATGACCGGCTCCGCTTACGCCCACGGACTCATCAGCGTTCTTTCGGAACTCGGCATCGGACACGACGCAGCCCTCTTATTCCATCACGATCCAATCTACGATGGTGGCGGAAAGCATCAGGACACGCTCAAGGAACTCATCGATACTTACGGCGATATTCCTCATTATACGGTGAGCAAGACAAGGGCGTTCCAGCTTCCCCAACTCCTCAAACGGGCGAAAACGAACTTTCTCATCATCAGGCATCCTGGTCTTGCCTCCGTTGCGGGGCATCTTGGATTCCCGACGCTTACGATGGGCGACGAGCATATTCCGGTAGGCTATGAAGGAATTCTGCGCGTGGGAGAAATGCTCAAAGGCGTCATCGCGAGGACTAAATTCAATAGGATTCTCAAGCGCCATGTGAAGCTTCCCTATTCCGACTGGTGGCTCTCCCAAAGCGATCCTTTTTATCTGACGAATCACCCGGAAGTCCTAGACGATTTGCCGCGGGCAGCGGGAAAAGAAAAGCAGGAACTGATTCAGGCGAGCGCCTGACACATACGCATACGCAAAGGCAGGTGCAAATGACAACTAAAAGTAATTCCATTTCCGACCCCCGCTACTCATGCGCCGTCGGAGCCACAAACTCGGTCGTCGCCATACGCGGTGCCGTTCCCATCGCGAACTGCAGCCCGGGATGTCAGCTGAAGCAGACGGCGTTCCTCACCTTTGAAAACGGCTTCCAGGGAAGCGTTTACGCGGGCGCGGGAAACATGCCGAGCGCAAACTCCACGGAAAACGATATCGTGTTCGGTGGAATAAAGACTCTTGACGAACTCGTTAAATCAACGCTCAAAATTTTCAAAGGAGACCTTTATGTTGTGCTCACTGGATGCGTAGGCGGGCTCATCGGCGACGACGTTCCGAGCCTTGTGCGCAAATATCACGAAAAAGGATATCCGATAGTTGCGGTGGACACTGCCGGGTTCAAAGGAAACAACCTTTATGGTCACGAGGAAGTGGTAGATGCGATAATCGACCAATTTGTAGGCGATTATCACGGGAAAAAACAAAAAGGCCTCGTCAACCTATGGTTTGAAACCCCTTACTTCAACCAAAACTGGCGCGGTGATTATCAGGAAATAGCAAGAATTCTGCGGGGCGCGGGATTCAATGTAAATATTCCGTTTGGGCCGGAGAATAACGGCGTCAAGGACTGGAGGCGGATACCAAAAGCGCAGTTCAACCTAGTGCTGTCACCATGGGTGGGCGTCAGAAATGCGGAACATCTTCAGGAGAAATACGGGCAGCCGTTCCTGCACATTTCCGAAATTCCCATCGGCGGCGAAGCGACAAGCGAATTTATACGGAACGTTGTAAAATTCGCTGGCATAGACAAGCTGCAGAGCGAAAAATTCATCCGGGAAGAAAACCGTATCTATTACTACTACCTCGAGCACTTCTCTGAATTTTTTGCTGAATACTGGTACGGCATGCCGAGCGAATTTGCTATTGCCGCGGACAGCGCTTACACTCTCGCCTATACGAAATTTCTCGCAGACCAGATCGGACTTATCCCCCGCAAAGCGATCATCACCGATGATCCGCCGCAGAAATTCCGTGCAGAATTGGAAAGACTGTTTCACGATCTGACCGAAGGGGTGGATGTTCAGGTCGAATTCGAGGAGGACGGATATTTAATTGAAAAGGCCATTGACGGGGTCAAATTCTCGTCAGGAAAGCCGCTGATTCTCGCTTCATCGTGGGAACTCACGATCGCGAATAAAAAGAAGGCGCTCTTCTTCGAAATTACACCGCCTTCAAGCGAGTCCCTGATCATAAACCGAAGTTTCGCCGGTTATAAAGGCGCTCTCAATCTGCTCGAAAAGATTTACAGCGCATCAGTCGGCGGAAAATAAAAACAACAAAGGAAATAAAAAATGACAGAAAGAAAACCATTAAGACAAATAGCCATCTACGGCAAGGGCGGAATAGGAAAATCGACCACGACACAGAACCTGACCGCGGGTCTTCTCGAACTCGGTCGCAAAGTGATGATTGTCGGTTGCGACCCGAAAGCGGACTCCACCCGGCTACTCCTCGGAGGGCTCGCACAGAAAACGGTGCTTGATACACTCCGGAAGGAAGGCGAGGACGTTGCCCTCGACGCCGTGCTAAAAATCGGATACAACGGCGTCCGATGCGTCGAATCCGGCGGCCCGGAACCCGGCGTGGGCTGCGCCGGACGCGGAATAATAACCTCCATCAGCCTTCTCGAAAGGCTCGGCGCCTATACGGAAGATCTTGACTACGTTTTTTACGACGTGCTCGGTGATGTCGTTTGCGGAGGATTCGCCATGCCCATACGGGAAGGAAAGGCGAAGGAAATCTACATCGTCGCTTCCGGTGAAATGATGTCGCTCTACGCTGCAAACAACATTTCAAAAGGCATAGCCCGCTACGCGACGCAGGGAGGCGTCCGCCTCGGCGGAATCATCTGCAACAGTCGTAACGTGGATCGCGAAATAGAACTTCTGCAGGCATTTTCGAAAGAACTTGGCACGCAGCTCATCCATTTCGTTCCCCGCGACAATATCGTCCAGCGGGCAGAAATCCGCAAGAAGACGGTCATCGAATTCGAGCCCGCATCAAATCAGGCGAATGAATACAGGACGCTCGCGAAAGTCATTGAGGAAAATAGAAACTTTACGATTCCCACGCCAATGACGCAGGAACGTTTGGAACAAATTCTACTCGAATACGGGTTGATGGACGCTTGAATCAGTTCTGTTAATTTATTCAAAATCAGAGACTCTTCGACCGCGATTTTCCTTTCATCTTTTTGTGCGAGTTTGCCGTGGATATAGGAAAAAATGATGGCCGAGCATATTAAAATAGTATTGGACAGTTGAGTTTTAAGATTTTATCTTATGCGCATCTTCGAAGAGAACAGAACAAAAATAAACTTGGAAGATTCCAATGGAGGATACCTCTATGATCTGTCGAATGCGAATTCTGAAGTAGAAAAGGGAAAACGAAAATCGCTTTCTCAAGAATTTGCGGGGCGTTCGCTCCGCATAAATTAAGTCTAGCCTGAACACAAAAGCAAGGCTGACAAAACGCGCTAATGCGCAAGAGGTATTTCACATGTCTGATAAACTTACACTCAAGAACGCCCATTTTGAAACTCTCCAGCTCCATGTCGGTCAGGAAACTGCCGATCCAGTCACGGATTCCCGCGCTGTTCCTATCTACCAGACGACGTCATACGTTTTTCACAACTCAAAGCATGCCGCGGACCGTTTCGGTCTCCGCGATGCGGGAAATATCTACGGACGTCTCACGAACACGACGCAAAGCGTTTTCGAAGACCGTGTCGCTGCCCTGGAAGGGGGCTCGGCGGGACTCGCGGTCGCTTCGGGTGCGGCTGCAATCACTTATGCGCTCCAGAATGTCGCAAGGAACGGGGATCACATCATCGCTGCGGATAACCTTTACGGGGGAACCTTCAATCTGATCGAGCATACGCTTTCGACTCAGGGCGTGACCTCCACGATCGTTGATCCTTCCGATTTCAATGCCGTGGAAAAGGCATTCAAGAAAAACACGAAGGCGGTCATCATCGAAACTTTCGGCAATCCCAATGGAAGCGTCACGGACGTTGACAGAATCGCGGAAATCGCCCATAAACACGGCGTCATTCTCATCGTTGACAATACGTTCGCAACGCCCTTCCTCTTCCGTCCCATTGAGCACGGCGCGGATATCGTTGTCCATTCTGCGACCAAGTTCATCGGCGGGCACGGATCGACTCTTGGCGGCGTGATCGTCGAAGGTGGAAATTTTGACTGGAAGGCGCACGCGGATACTTATCCTTCGCTCGCGAAGCCGGATCCGAGTTATCACGGAGCTGTATTCGCCGATGTCGCGGGGAAGGCCGCGTTTGTCACCCGCATCCGTGCGGTGATTCTGCGTGACACAGGCGCAACGATTGCTCCCATTAGCGCCTGGATTCTTTTGCAGAGCCTCGAAACGCTTTCGCTCCGCGTGGAACGGCACGTCGAGAATGCCATTAAGGTCGTAGACTTCCTTTCAAAGCATCCCAAGGTCGCGAAAGTGAATCACCCCTCGCTCGAGAGCCATCAGGATCACGCCCTTTACAAGAAGCTCTTCCCGAAGGGCGCTGGTTCCATCTTCACCTTCGAAATCAAGGGAGGCGAAAAGGAAGCCTGGACGTTTATTGATCATCTGAAAATCTTCTCGCTCCTCGCGAACGTAGCGGACGTGAAGAGTCTCGTGATTCATCCGGCGACGACGACGCATTCGCAGCTGTCTCCGGAAGAACTCAAGGCGCAGCATATCTATCCTTCGACCATCCGGCTTTCCATCGGTACGGAACACATCGACGACATCATCGCCGACTTGTCCCAGGCTCTCGCCGCAATCTGACTGCAATAGAATCCTTCATACGGGTAAAAGGCAGGAACCGCTGTTTACGCAGCGAAACCTGCCTTTTTATATGCCTGCTTTTATATATTCAATACGAGGCACGATATGGCTTTTACAAGAGAAGAGGCATGGACGCTTCTCACGGAGTTCAATCAGGACAAATTTCATCTGTGGCACGCTGTCACCGTCGAAAATGTGATGAAATGGTTCGCGCAGGAACTTGGCTACGGCGATGACAAAGATTTCTGGGGAATCGTCGGGTTATTGCATGATTTGGACTTTGAAAAGTTTCCGGAAGCGCATTGCATAAAGGAACAGGAAATCATGCGCTCGCGCGGCGTGCCGGAAGGCATTGTCCATGCGACGGCGAGCCATGGCTATGGGATTACCGTGGATGTGAAACCGGAACACGAAATGGAAAAAGTTCTTTTCGCCGTAGATGAACTGACAGGTCTCATCGGTGCCGTGGCGCTTATGCGCCCTTCGAAATCCGTGCAGGATCTGGAACTCAAGTCCGTGAAGAAAAAATTCAAGGCGCAGAACTTCGCCGCCGGCTGTTCCCGCGAGGTCATTGTCCGCGGCGCGGAAATGCTAGGCTGGGACCTGGACAAGCTTATTTCGCAGACGATTCTCGCCATGCGCGCATCGGAAGCGGAGTACGGAAAGTATTGAAAGAGATTAGAAAAAATGGGATAGGGGTGCAGACAAATTTATTTTTCAGATAAAATAACGGCGAACCTGTATCGTTTATAAATGGTGTCCACGATGCTGAATCCCACTCCTTTGAGCCAAAGAAGCTGATCTTCCAATGGGGACGGATCATCGTAGCGTGTCCTTTCAAAAGTACTTTTGATTTCCGGTATCGTTAATCCGCTGTTCTGTACTTCTTTGCGCCAGAGAAGATCCTCCCTCCGCTCCAATTCCGAAGACGGTGAAAGAATTTGATCTGCGTTGATGAAAGTTCCTCCGGGCACGAGTAACCCATAGATTTTCCCATACAGATTTTTCTTCGCGGCGGCGGTTAGGTGATGAATGGAAAGCGAGGAGATAACCAAATCGAATGCCCCGGGATATTCGTGCTGGGTGTAATCATCGACGATATAGGTGAAGTTCCTGCCTCTGAATCTTTCCTTTGCGACGGCGAGCATTTCGCTCGAAAGATCGATGAGCGTGATGCGCGAGAGGGGGTAGCTTTTTAGGATAAAAGAGGAAAATAATCCAGTGCCTGCTCCAATGTCAAGCACGCGGGGGCTTGGAATGGAACTCGGCAGCTTAATCAGGGGAAGAGCGACAGAATAAAGATCATCGTAGCAGGAGATAATTTTTTTGCGCTGAATGTCGTATTCTTTAGCGATATGACCGAATGATTCCTGAATTTGCATCGTCATTCCTTCATTTGTACAGATTCTTGCTGAAGTAACGGTCGCCACGGTCCGGGAAAATTGTGACGATGTTCCCTTTCTCAATTCGTGAGGCAAGTTTGAGCGATGCCGCTAGCGCCGCGCCGGAAGAGGATCCGGCGAAGATGCCTTCCGCTTTCGCTATCTGCCGTGTGGCAGAGAATGCTTCCGCATCGGTGATTTTGATGACTTCGTCCACGAGTTTCATATCCATCGTGTCCGCGATGAAATCGTTGCCGATGCCTTCGATGTCGTAATCCCCGTGTTCGCCACCGCCCATAGTGGAGCCCACGGGATCTGTGAGCACGCCGCGCACGGATGCCTTTTGCTCCTTGATATAGCGGAGAACTCCGGTGTAAGTGCCGCCGGAACCCGCTCCCGCGACCACATAGTCGATGTTCCCGCCTAAATCCGCGTAAATTTCCGGACCGGTCGTTTCGTAGTGGGCGAGCGGGTTGCTCTGATTGTGAAACTGCCGGAGTGAAAGCGCTTCCGGAATTTCCGCGAGGAGCGCGTCAGCCTTGCGTTCCGCGCCGAGCATTCCTTCTTCGCGCGGCGTGTTGATGACTTCCGCGCCGAGTGCCCGGAGAAGGCTCTGCTTTTCCGAGGAGAATTTCGTGGGGACGACGAAAATGAGACGGTAACCCTTGTTGAGCGCGGCGAATGCGATGCCGAGCCCTGTGTTCCCTGCGGTCGCTTCGATGATCGTGGATCCGGGCTTGAGGAGCCCCCTGTCTTCCGCGTCTTTCACCATATATTTCCCGGTGCGGTCCTTGACGCTTCCCGAAGGGTTCCAGAGTTCAAGCTTCGCGTATAAATTTACGCCGGGCTTTACGCCTACGTGGTTGAGTTTTACGAGTGGCGTATGACCGATGAGTTCCTGAGAATCATTGTAAACGGACATTTTGAATCCTTATTTTTTTGCCTGCGCAAAAGCTTGCGCGAGGTCGTTGATGATTTCATCCTTGTGCTCTATTCCTACGGAGAGCCTTATTAAGTTGTCTGTAATCCCGACTTTTCTGCGGATGTCTTCTGGAATGGAAGCATGCGTCATCGTCGCCGGGTGGCATACGAGGCTTTCGACGCCGCCGAGACTTTCTGCGAGTGCAATGAGCCTGAGCGATTTGAAAAATGTCCGGAGGTCGTAGGAACCGTTGAGTGTAAAGGAGAGCATTCCGCCCGCGCCGCTGGCCTGTTTACGTTGCGTCCGGTAACCGGGGGCGTTTTTGAGGCCGGGATAATAGACCTTATCCACTGCGGAAACTGTCTGCAAATATTCGGCGACGGCTTGTGCGTTTTCGTTGTGACGATCCATGCGGACCGCGAGCGTTTTGATGCCCCGGATGAGCAGGAAGGAATCAAACGGTCCGAGGACGCCTCCTGTTGCGTTCTGCAGAAAGGCAAGCCGCTTTGCGAGCGTGGAATCTTTGACTGCGATAAGGCCCGAAACGACGTCGCTGTGCCCGCCGAGGTATTTTGTCGCACTGTGCACCACGATATCCGCGCCGAGTTCGAGCGGCCGCTGCAGATAAGGCGTCATGAATGTGTTGTCCACGATCGTGAGCGCTCCGTGCGCCTTCGCAAGGCCCGCGATGGCTGCGATGTCTGTGACGCTCAGGAGAGGATTCGCGGGGCTTTCGATGAGCACCGCTTTCGTCGCTTGCGAAAGTTCGTGCGCAAATGCCGCGGCATCCGTCGTATCTGCGATCCGGTACGTGATTCCAAAATTTTGGAATACTTTATCGAGCACACGGAACGTGCCGCCGTAGACGTTTTCGGAAATCAGGATTTCGTCCCCGCTTTTGAAAAGACTGAGCGCTGTGGTGAGCGCTGCCATTCCGGAGGCGAACGCGAAACCCGCCGTGCCTTTTTCGAGGTCCGCGATGAGCGCTTCCAATGCTTTCCGCGTCGGGTTTCCCGTGCGCGTATATTCATAACCGAGCGTGCGTCCGAGTTCCGGCTGGTGGAATGTCGAAGTCTGGTAGATGGGCACGTTCACCGCGCCCGTCGCAGCGTCTTCCGGGATTCCGGCGTGGATCACCGCCGTTTCCGGGTGTGAAAATTTCTGAATCATAAAGAAGCTCCTGAAAAGTGAAAAGAAAAACAAAACCCCGTGGCTTCCGTCACCGACTTGATTCTGATGAAATTACCCGCAGGGGTTTTTACCTTTACGGGAAAAATTCGTGGACGGAATGATCATCGGTAGATCATTCCTTGACACCAGCGTCGCGCGAATGTTTCTTGTGGTTTAAATCGCCTTGAGCGCCTGGTCGAGATCGTCGATGATGTCTTCGATGTTCTCTATCCCGATGGAGAGGCGCACCAGGTTCTCGCTGATGCCCGCTTCCGCGAGCGCCTGCGGGGAAAGCTGACTGTGCGTGGTGCTCGCCGGGTGAATGGCGAGGCTCTTCGCGTCACCGACGTTTGCGAGCTGCGAGAACAGCCTGAGCGAATCGATGAACTTAGTCGCGTCCTCTTTTGTCTTGCCCGCGCCGAAAGCGATGACGCTTCCGTAGCCGTGTTCGAGTTGCTTTGTCGCGAGCGAGTGCGATGGATCGTCGGAGAGTCCCGGGTAACGGACCCAGTCCACGTTCGCATGCTTCTTTAAGAAGTTCGCGACTTTGAGCGCGTTTTCATTGTGGCGGTCAATGCGGAGGGGGAGCGTTTCCACGCCTTGCAGAATCTGCCAGGCATTGTCCGGGGAGAGCGCCGCGCCCAGATTCCGGAGCGGGATGGTGCGGAAGCGGATGGAGAAGGCGACGGGGGCGAGCGCGCCGAGGTCATGCCCGAAGCGCAGTCCGTGATAGCCCTTGTCCGGTTTGTCGAACGTATCGAATTTAGACCAGTCGAAGTTCCCCTTTTCGATCGTGATGCCGCCGAGCACCGTGCCGTGTCCGCCTATCCATTTGGTGAGCGATTCGACGACGATGTCCGCGCCGTGTTCGAGCGGGCGGAACACG
>Ga0172377_10001736_pt1 | contig 22152 bp, 17 predicted proteins | sample Pumphouse3metaG_FD_119749 | JGI IMG/M metagenome (GOLD analysis project Ga0172377, IMG submission 119749) | Leachate microbial communities from a municipal landfill in Southern Ontario, Canada - Pumphouse #3 metaG | ecosystem: Engineered > Solid waste > Landfill > Unclassified | place: Canada...
GGGTGGTTCCGCAGGAAAGGAGATAAGACTTGGACTGATACTGGATATAAGCTTTCCCGTCATCCTTGTCGGACTCGAAAGAAAGGTGCAGATCCCTTACTACCGTCTTGTAGCTGACTTCCAGAGACGTCGAGAAGTTCAGGTTCAGGACGTTGGCTTCGCTCAAGTCGACAAGCAGGTTCGTGAACTTCAGGTCGATCGGGCTTCCGAAAGCCGTAAAGACATCATCGGAAGGCTCTGTAGAAGTCGGAGTGATCAGCAGATCAAGAGACGGAACCGAGATTCCGGAAGTATGCAAAACCTTCTCCGTCATCCGGTCGAACGAATTCTGTTCGTTCTTTTCAAGAGCCGGAAGATCGGGTTTCTTCTCGGCACCGGTTTCGGTGTTTTGCTGTTTGCCGTCGGTTTGCTGGCTTCCCGGGAGGGAGGAGAAGGAGGAAGCGAGGAAGCCAAGGCCGATTGCAGCGGCTAGTATCCGTCTTTTTTTCATTATCTTGCTTTAGGGACCCGTAAACAGAACATATTGGAATTAGTCCTTGTAGAAGTAGATGGAATTTGCGTCGTAGGTGGTGAAATAGGTCTTGGCCAAGGCGGCATTGTCATCGAGGGTGTAGTCGTTAGCTACATTATACCAAGTCTTGGTGATCTCCTTGATGCCATTCGAGAGGTAGACAGGCTTTGCGGCATAGTCCTTCTCGTAGGAATCGATGAAGGAGAAGTAACGGGACATCGGAGAGTAGCTCTTGGCACTATCGAGATCGTAGTTTGCGGAAGACAGTCCGAAGCTCAACCGGATCTTGGCGCTGACGGCAGGATCGCTGTCTCCGTCCTTGGCATATACGTCTAATCCCGTGGAGAGGTTGAAGGCAGAAAGAGGAGTATATTCGCTGTCGCTTCCGTAGGTCGTGTATCCGAGAGCCAGAGAAGTGTTCTCGAACTTGATCGTGGATCCTAAGGAGAGGAAGGAATTGAGATCGAGGTCAAGGCCGAAGTACTGCTGGTCCTTGTGATAGCCGATCTTCGTGATAAGGGAGGAGAAGTCATCGCCCAGAGTAACAGCAGAAGCAGTTTCTTCGTTTCCGGTCTTCGGCTTGTTCAGGAGGCTGAAGACATTGGCAAGGGCAACCTTGCCGAAGTTGATGTCGGAGACATCGAGGACATAGTCCAAAGCATAGTAGAGGATGTTGTCGGTAAGATTCTTCTTGGTAGTCTTGAAGACTTCGGACTGGATTCCAGGATCGGCGACATCCGCCTTTCTGGAAGCCGTGTTCGTGGTCTTGTCGACATACAGGGCATCATCCTTGGTGTTGAAGAAGAATTCCGTAGCATAGAAGCCCTTATCCGTGATCTTCTTGGAGCCGTTGTTGAAGGAGAGATAGATATCGACCTTCTGGTTCTCGACATAAAGCTTTGCCGTAATCTTGGTAGAGACAAGGCCGATGTTGAGCCCGGAGAGAGCAAGAGCATTGACGTCGACGTTTCCGGAGAGGGTGAAGGTGTTGTTCTCGGTCGTATCGATTCCGCAGCTGACAAGCATGGCGAATCCGTCGAGATCGAGGAACTGATCCTTGGTCGTATCGCTGTAGAGGAGCATATCCGGCATATCCGTAAGCTTGTAGTCGCTAAGCCCTAAGGTAGCAGCAATCGTCATTCCGTTGTAGACGGCATTGACGGAAGCGGAAGTGATGTGGCTGGTAGCCGGATCGTAGGAAACCTTGAGAGTATCGACAGCACCGGTCGTATCCTCCGGATTGAGGATCGTTCCGTCGATGGTAAGGGTGATAGAGGAGGAACCGATCACCAGGGACTTGATATAAGGCTTGTCGAGAAGAGCAGAGTAGTTCTTGTTCTTGATGGCATCTTCGATCGGAAGTCCGGAAGTAGCCGCATTCATGCCGTTCAGGTAAGTGACAAGGACGTTGTCCGGATTGTCCTTCTCCGTATTGATCTGGTTGAAGATATCTCCGACCGTAGCGGTATGCATCTGAATATGCATCGTATCGTTGTATTCCGCGACGAACTGTCCGGAAAGAGAGCTGTCATCCTGATAATCGAACTCTACCTTCTGGCTAGAAAGCTTCGAGGAGTCGGCAAGAGACGGAGTCTTGATAGTCATCGTGCCGAAGGCATTCTTGCTATCCGCATCCGAGACATCGACACTGGCAGCACCTGTTGCTTCGACCATCGTCTTCTGGTCCTTGATGACGGAACCATCGACGGTAAGGCCGAACTTCTTGAGGTCGGTCGGAAGGTTGTAGAAGGAAGAAAGAAGCTGGGAAGCATTCTCGATAGGAGTATAGAGAGCCTTGGCATCATCGGCAAGAAGATAGTCCGTGTTGTAGGTTCCGAGATTCAGGGTGAAGGAGAGGGAACTAGTTCCGCTGAGGAGCCCGGTGACATCGATAGAGGTAAGAGCCTTGTCATCCGTATTGATCTTGAGGGTGATCTTTCCGACCTTGCCGGCATACTGGGTTTCGGCAAGGACATAGTCCGTATCCAGGACGACGATCATCTGATTCGTATTGGTATTGTCCTTATCGAAGGAAACGAAGGAAGAAAGACCGGAGATATAACCCTGCTTGAGAAGCTCCAGATCCTTGTTGAAGGCCGGGCTTAAGGAAACGGCACCGAGGATATCATCCATCGACTTCTGCGGGTCGGAATCCGTTCCGCTATGTCCGGAGACGACTCCGACCATAGAGGCAAGATCGACATCCGTAAGGGAGTTCTTGAAGACAGCTGCGCTCTGCCCGTTGTCATATCCGAAATAGAGGCTGTGATCCTGATAAGTGGCATCGATCTTATGGGTAGTGGTTCCGAAAGTGGTGGCAAAGTCGAAGTGGTAGGAACCCTTATTCATCTCACTGGCCATCGACTTGAAGGAAGTCACCTGGGACATATCCCCGGCAAGAGATCCGGAACCGGAATACGTTTCCTTGGAAGAAGTATATAAGAGAGAATAAGTAGCAGCGACCTGCTTGTTCTTCATCAGATCAGAAACCGTCTGATAGAGCGGGACGACTGCCTTGTAGTCCTTGAAGGCATCCCGGTTGGCGATAGGAGTGATAGCCGTGAAGTCTTCCGGAGTCAGCTTGATGGAAGCCTTGATGCCCTGATACTGAAGATTGTTGACCTGGAGGTCGACAATCTTTCCGGGAACATCATCCGTTCCTTCCGTGACAGAAAGGACAATAGCAATCGTGTAGTCGCCAAGTCCGAAGGCCTTGGCGTTGATTTCCAGAGTGAAGCCCTGGTTCTTCTGATAAGTGAAGGACTTTACGAAATTCGTATAGACAGAGGTATCGCCGGAAAGAAGAGTCGTAAGGTCGCACTGACCAAGGACTGCTTCGAGTTCATCCGAGATTCCCTTGAAGGACTTGTCATCCGTGGCAGAGGAAACGGAATCGAAGATGGTGGAAATAGAAGAATTCGTTACCTTGCCGGCAAAGAGATTATCGATCTTAATATAGGTCGTCTCGTTTCCGTACTGGACATCGATCTGATCTCCGCTAGCGGTGTCATCCTTGTAAGGATGGGCAAGGCTAAGAGAATAAACACCCTTGCTGAAATCCTTGCCGGCAGAAGAGACATCTGCCTGCATAAGTCCGGTAATCGTAGAAGAGGAAACAGCTTTGGTCTTGCTGTCGGTCGTCTCCAGAGACAGCTCAAGACCGACATTCGTCTTCTTTTCTCCGACGATCTTGGTGACCGTGGAGAGAATCGAATCCGTGGCTCCGGTAAGATCCTGGTAGTCTTCCGTGTTGACATGGGCGTAGGTGCTCTTTTCGAGGAAGGTGCAGGTGGCAGAAAGATTAAGACCGATGTCGTTGATCTTGATAGGGGTATTGTTCTTCGTCGCAATTCCAGTCAGGGAATAATCCGTATTATCGATAGCAATGACAAGATCGAAGTTGGAGATGGTGGTCTTGTCCTTGGTGAAGTCATCGAGATGGACGGTGTAGTTCGTCGTCGTCCCGTTGACGCTCTCCGTCTTCAGGATGTCCGTCATCAGACCCTGTGCTTTTTCAAGGAGAGCAGAAGTGTCGATGCTGGCGGTTCCTCCGGAAAGATCCGGAACGGCAATACCGCAGGCCTTCAGCATATCCATGACGCCATTGATGGTCTTCGGAGCAGAGAAGGCATAGTTATGGCTTCTGTAGCTGACATAGGCAAAGCCGGTGTCTTCCAAAGCCAGATTCAGGGTTTCATCGATGGAGTCATACTTGACGTTGAGAGAAGTGGAGAAGTTGATATTGCCCTTCATGGCATCTGCCATATCGACGGCAGTATCGGTCAGATTGAAATAAATCGGCTTCTCCGCAACGGAAGTCAAAGTCAGGGCAACGGAAGGGAGCTTCAGTTCGCTGACAGTGAGAAGACGGTTGACCATCTTCGAAAGGGTGTTGTTCTCATCGGGATCATCGCTCGGAAGAGTCGGATCCGTCGGATCATTGTTGTTGCCCTGCTGATTGTTCGTCTTATTTGTGGAGTTGCGGTCAGCGAGATCCATCGTGGCGTAGACGGCAGAGCCGGCAACGCCGAGGGATAAGGCACTGACAAGGGAATAAATTACAACTTTTTTCATTTTCTTGTTCTTCTTTCGTTTTGTTTACTTCTCGGCAGGGAAGAGGGAATAGGCAGCAAGTTCGGACGTATCGGAGATATCCGGAATCTTTACGGCAACGTTCTGGAAGTTAAGGCTGTCGGAGTGGAAGTAGTACTGATCGAACTTCTGGGAAGCATCGAGGACAAGGCCGACTTTAGCTACCTTGTAGGCATCTTCGAAGTAGGAGGAGACCATCTGGAATTCGGAATCAACCTGTATCTCGATATGGGAGGAAGAGAATGTCGGATATCCGTTCAGTCCGCCGGTTGTCTTCATGTTGACGCTGGATTTGCCGTCGGCTGTCGTCGGATCAAGCTCGGCGGTAAGGAGATAGCCGGAATCGTTCTTGGCAATGGTAGAAGAGAGAACAGTCTTTGGCCCTACGTCATAGATCAGAACGGCATTGACGAGATGTTTTGTCTTATCCTTCGAAGCCTCGTATTCCTTCTCGTCCGTAGTGAGGAAGACATCGCTTACCGGCTTGTCCTTGGTGGTTTCTCCTGTAGTGGCATAGTATTGCCCTTGCAGAAGCTTTCCGTGGAGCTGTATGTAATCGTCGTAGGAGAGATCCTTTGCTGTCGGTTTGTTTCCCCAGTCGCTTGCCGTCTTGCAGTTGTAGGCAGCAACCTTCTTGTCATGGCTGTCGTAATACCTGTCAGCCGTCTGAACCATACTCGATTGAGAGATATTCTGGTTGAAGGTCTCTTCCGGTGTGGAGATGGTGCAGGACTGAATGTTCTGGGTAACGCCAGCAGCAACCGTTGCACCTCTTCCGATGATGAGGGAGTAGGGCGAGGAGGCCTGCAGCTGCAAGGAGTAGTTGATGAGAGCGTAGGCTTTTTTCTGATAGGTCGTTGTGATTGTTCCGGCAGCAATCTCTTTGTCGACTGTCTTCTTGCTTGGTATATCGCCAAGGTCGACAGCACCGGAATCATCAATAGAGGATTTCTGGTGAAGAACGTTGTGCAGGACATATCCTAGAACTCCGCCGACAAGTCCGAAGGATAGAGCAAAAACGCAGGAAATGATTACGGTTCTTTTCCCGGCCTTCGGGCTCATATGCTTTTGCTTTTTATCCACCGCCTTTTCTGTTTCCACAGGGGTAGGAACTTGTTTGTTTGTTTCTTTTTCGGAATTCTCGTCCATGAAATTAATTCCCTAACCACAAAAATATACTTCCAAAAACAGAAAATAGCAACATAAGACACTCGTGTCAAACGCTTACATTTAAGTTATTTTTTCAAACAGTTAAAAGCCAAAACTATTTTTAATATTTATTTCTATATATATATATATATATATATACTTTGAAAACTAAATACGTCAATGGCTAAATTATAATTATACAGTATTTAAAAAAGCTACTCTGACATGCCTTTTTCTCTTCCCCTTTTTGGAGTATTGCAAAACTCGACTGTATCCATTTCTTTTCCCCTTTTTGCCACTTGTTTTCTTCCTATATCCCAGCAGTGTATAAGAAAGCAACACGTTAGCCGTTCTTTGACGTTTTCTAACGAAAATGGCGGTTATTTTCTTGATTCTTTTCCCCTTTGTTGTAGAATAACCACAACGAGAGAAACTTTTCGTTCTCCTCATCAATTCCAAAAGGAGGAATTCGATTTCTATGAAAAAGTCTATCAAGATTGTATCTTTATTTGCAGCTTCTGCTCTTCTTCTTGCAGGATGCAAGAAGGCTATGACCCCGGAGCAGGCCAAAGACTATGCCAACAAGAACTATAGCCAGGACACCGTTGATGAGAAGTACAGCGGCTGCTCCTTCACCATGACCACCAAGGTCAACAAGGCTACCGGTCTATTCGAAGGTCTTGTAAAGGATGACACGGGTTCTGCTCAGACTGGAAACCTTCTTGTCTTAAGTGCCTCTATCATCACCGACTATACCGATGAAACCGGCATCCAGTTTGCTATCAAGGGAAGCAACATGCTCGTCGATTATACCTACACTGCTACCCTTGGTTCCGCTACTGTCAACTACACCATGGAAGTCACCTACAGCAAGGAAGGTCTTCTTTCCAAGACCGTTTCCAACGGCAAGGCCGAAATCAAGGACAACAAGGTCCTGAAGGATGGAGTCCTCGACATCACCTATACGACCGATTACACCTACACCACCAAGTAGCTGTTTCTTAGAACACTGGCCGCTGAGAAATCAGCGGCTTTTTTTGTTTCGGAGATAGGTTTTCGGTTAGAATAAAGAGAACGAGAAAAGGAGAAGACGGAAAATGGAAACAGATATTCTTAGAAGCCATGCTGTCTATCAGATCTACCCGATTTCCTTCTGCGATTCGAACAAAGACGGAAAAGGAGACTTGAAAGGCATCATCAGCAAGCTGGACTATCTTCAGAAGATAGGCATCCATCTTCTGTGGCTTTCTCCTATCTACGAATCCCCGATGGCCGATATGGGATACGACATCAGCGACTACAGGAAGATCAACCCGATGTTCGGAACCATGGAGGATTTCGATACCCTTCTAGCCGAAGCAAAGAAGCGAGATATCCGGATCATCATGGATCTGGTCGTAAACCATACCTCGAACCAGCACCGCTGGTTCAAGGAGGCTTTAGCAGATCCGAATTCCAAATACCGGGATTACTACTATTTCCGGAAAGGCAAGGAAGGAAAGCTTCCGAACAACTGGATGTCGACCTTCCAAGGCCCGGCATGGGAAAAGGTCAACGGAGAAGACGACACCTACTATCTCCATATCTTCACGAAGGAACAGCCGGATCTGAACTGGCATAGCGAAGACCTCATCAAGGATGTGGAGAGCATCCTCTCCTTCTGGCTGGACAAAGGCGTATTCGGTTTCCGCTGCGATGTCATCTCCGGAATCTACAAGGAGAGCCTGGAAGACGGAAAGAAGACCAAGCACGGACAGAACCAGGGAAGCGAACACTATATCGCCACCCCGGGATGCCATAAGATCCTGCAGAGGCTGAGAAAGGATGTCATCGATCCCCATCACGGAATCCTCATCGGAGAATGCATGGGGGCAACCTTGGAGAACATCCCTCCGTTTATCGCTACCCAGGAACTGGATACCTTCTTCTCCTTCGACCATGTAAATCTAGGCTCCTCCTCCCTCAAGGATCTATGCAACGTCAAGAAGTTCAAGAAGATCGTAATGGAGTGGCAGACGAAGGTCGAGAACAACGGCGTCTACCTGGAGAACCATGACCAGCACCGTTCCGTCAACAAGCTTATAGAACCCGGATACGAGAAGGCCGGAAGCAAGATGCTTCTGACGATGATCTATACCCTGAAAGGCATGCCTTTCATCTACCAGGGGCAGGAACTCGGGGCGATGAACTACCCTGCCGGCTACTTTACGATGGAGGAAACAAACGACGTCGTCGTCCGCAACGTCTACAAGATGATGATGGGGCTTCACGTTCCGGAAGGATATGCGAAGAAGTTCGCCCTCAAGTGCGGAAGAGACGATGCCCGTGCTCCGATGGCCTTCAACGGAAGCAAGGGATACGGATTCTCGGATCCCTCTGTCACCCCGTGGCAGAAGTACAACCCGCTTTGCTCCTCCCTCAATGTCGAGGACGAGGAAAAGGATCCGGATTCCACCCTCTCCTACTTCGAGAAGATCAATCCTCTGAGAGAGAACAATCCGGTCCTCTGCTTCGGGGATATCCAGTTCCTGAAGACCAAGGGAAAGCTGATGGCTTATACCAGGACCTACAACGGGAAATCCATCCTCGTTCTTCTGAACCTTTCCAAGAAGCAGATGAAGCTGAAGAGAAGCATCAAGGAGTACGGACGCCTTACTCCTCTTATCGACAACTACTCCAGTCTTCCTACCACCAATATCCTTCGCCCGTATGAAGCAAGAGTCCTGGAAATAAATTAGCCAACCCGTTACAGAAATTAGAAATTGTTATTGATAAAAGAACCAAAGCATAAGGCTTTGGTTCTTTTATTCTACTTCTTGCTTTTATTCGGCTTCCCAAACATGAATAAGGCCATGGAACGGAGGACGAGAAGGAAGGTAAGACCGGTGTCTCCAAGGACCGAGATCCAGAGAGGAAGAGACGGGATGACCAGGTTCAGGATCATGATCGTCACCTTCACTAGGATTGCAACAACGACGTTGGAGATTGCCATATTCTTCGTCTTCCCGGAAATCCGGATAAGCTTCTCCAGCTTGCCGGGGTTGTCATCCAGGATGACAACATCGGCATTCTCGACAGCCAGGTCGCTTCCAAGCCCTCCCATAGCAATGCCGACATCGGCAAGGGACAAAGAGGCTGCATCGTTTACCCCGTCTCCGAGATATGCCATCGTTCCTCCCTTCTTCTCCTTCTCGATCACGTCCGTCTTCTCCTTCGGGAGAAGACCGGAGTAGACAGCATCAATAGACAGAGCAGAAGCCAAGGCCTCGGCATTCTGTTTCCTGTCTCCGGAGATAAGGACAGTCCGGATACCTTCCTTCCGTAAAGAAGAGATCAAAGCAGGGACTTCTTCCCGCATCGTATCCGAAAGGAGCGCATATCCGGAGTACTCCCCGTCTACGGAAAGATAGAGAGCCGTCCCCTCTCCTTCGCTTTCTTCGATGCTCTCATCCTCGAGGAAGGATTTCTTTCCTACCTTGAGCTTGTGTCCTTTGTAGGTGCACTTGACTCCCTTCCCTTCGACTTCTTCGTAGTCCGATACAAGGGAAGGGTTCCCTTGCCTTGCCTTTTCTACCGCAATAGCAATCGGATGGCTGCTTTCCGACTCGGCAGCGGAGAGGTAATCCATAAACGTATCTTCATCAATACCGCACGGCTTGACCAGGGCTAAAGACATCTTCCCTGTCGTCAAAGTACCGGTCTTGTCGAATCCGACTGTCTTAAGGGAAGCAAGCCTATCGAAGTAGGTGGCACCCTTAACCAGGATTCCGTACTTCGAAGCCAGGCCTATCCCGGATACATAGCTTAAAGGCACAGAGATAACAACGGCGCAGGGGCAGGAGACGACTAGGAAGGATAGGGAGGTATAGATCCATCTCGACCAGATATCCTTGTTTCCGGCACCCTGGATAAGAGGAGGAAGAACCATGACAACGAGGGCAAGAAGCATAACGATAGGGGTATAGATCTTCGAGAACCTGGTGATGAACCTGTCCGCCTTGGACTTCTTCCCCTTGGCTTCTTCGACTAGCCGGCTCATCTTAAAGACGGCAGAATCGGCATATGCTTTTTCTACCCTTGCCTTTGCCTCTCCGTGGGTAAGGATGGTTCCGGATACGATCGGATCCCCTTCCTTCTTTTCCACCGGGATCGGTTCGCCGGTAAGGGAGCTTTCATCGAACAGACCGTTTCCGGATAGTATCGTAGAATCGCAGAGAACCTTGTTTCCGGCACAGAGAGCAAACACATCTCCGACCTTCATCTCTTCCGGACCGACTTCTGTATAGGTTCCGTCCTTGCCAAGGACCTTTGCCTTCTCCTTCTTTAGATCAAGGGCAGAGGTTACGGCGTTCCTGGATTTCTCTTCCGCCATCTCGCTGAAGAACTCTCCGACCTGGTAAAGAAGCATGACGAGTACCGCTTCGAGGTACTCGTTATGATCCTTTCCGAAAGCACGAAGAAGGAATGCACCAATGGAGGCAATAGTCATCAAGGAATACTCGTTGAAAGGCTTTCTTTCGGCAAAGGTTTCTTTTAAGGCATTCCATACTACATCGTAGGAGATGATAACCCAGGAGGAGAGCATTACAATCAGGTTCACATAGAACGGGAAGTTCTCTTCGTTAAGAAGAAGACTCCCCAAAAGAGCAAGAGCTAAGGAAGCTGCAATCCTAAGGCAGAGAAGGAAGAGTTCCCTCTTGGTTTCCCTGGCCATAACCTACTTCGCCTCCGTGGCGTGGGCATAGACGACAGAGAGCAGGGAGCTGACATGGTCATCGGCAAGAAGGTAGAACACCTTTGTTCCGTCCTTCCTGGTAGAGACAAGGTGTGCTTTCCTAAGCACCTGGAGCTGATGGGAGATCAGGGACTGGCTGGCTCCTACTTCTTCTACCAGCTGGGAGACGTTCTTCTCCTGGCCGATCAGGCAATAAAGGATCTTGAGTCTTGTGGAATCGCTGGCGACGCTTAGAAGCGTCTCCATCCGATCCAATGTTTCTTCATCCGGTAGATTCATATATCTGCCTCCTTTATGAATGGTGATTCATATTTACGCTATTAGTATATATGAATCGTCTTTCATATTTCAAGATATTTCTTTCTTTTTTTGAAAAACCCGAGGTATTGCCCTCGGGCCTTTTCTGCTATGTCTTTTCTGCTTCTACTTTCTAAACAATGTCTTCTCGGTGTCCCCGTCCGTCTTGATCCTGGAAAAAGTGAATAAACCCAAGGAGAGAAGAGACAGAACGATATAGACATAGCTTCCCCAGGAAGCTTCGATGTTCGTATTGGCCTGGCTTAGGAAGATCGGGAAGGCGACAAGGCATCCTAGATGGGCCACGTAGAAGATATAGAGAATGACAGCCATCCTCTTTTCATACTTCAGCTCCCTCTGGAAAAGGAAGGAGAGCGGGAACAGAAGGAGAAGAAGGGCAAGACCGAAGGCAGTATAAAGAAGATTCGTGGCAATCGTCAGATTGCCTCCCGCTTCCGAAAAGCGGTAGACAGTAAATCCGGCAAGGAAAGTCTTGCCTTCTTTCGTGAAGGTATCCATAAGGGGAGCAAACATCCAAAGCATCAGAAGAACAGAGAACAGAAGGGAGAGGTAAAAAGGCAGTCTTCTTCTTTCCCTGAGATAGCTGAAATCTTTCTTTTCCATACGGTCTCCTCCTTAGGGTGGTATCTACGATATAATAGTATATCGTAAGAAAGGCCACTATCTTATGGAAGAAAAGCAGAAGAATGACTCGGTGTTCATTAACCTTTTCAAGGGAGCTCTCTCCGGGCTTCTTTCGATGGTTCCCTTCCTGGACAGCAAAAGAGCAAGAGAAGACGTCTTAGTCACCTACAGTTTCCGTACCTGGTCCTATATCCTCGGGTTTGCCATTGCTTTCTTTGTCTTCTCCCTCCTTCCCATCTCCGTCATGGAGAAGAACTTCTCCTATACGGTAAGGCTATTGGAAGCCGGATTCCTGTTTGGATCTCTGGTCGTGCTTCTTCTTCTGGTCTTTTTGGACAAGAAGGAGAAGATCGATCTTCTCCCATTTCTTCTCTCCCTCATAGGCGGAATAGGGATTGCTCTTATCTTCTATTTTGCCTTTACTCCGGCAAAGCTCTTAAGGGACGAAGAACCGATTGCAGGAGCCGGATTCTACAGCGTAATTATTGCCGTTGGTGGATTTTTATGCGGATACGCCGGGATCTCCATCGGATCCCTTCTAGCCGTCTCCGGTTCCTATGTAGGGCTTATCGGAGTGATGTATCCGGCCGTCAGCTTTACGAACACGGATAAGAAGTCCGGAATCCTGATTATGGGAATCCTGTTCCTGGCTCTGTTCTCGGGACTGTTCCTCGGCCTTTATGCCGAAGGCAAAGACAGCAGAAAGAAGAACAAGGAAGCGATGCAGATCGGTTTCCTTCTTCCGATGCTTGTTATCCTGATAGTCTACTTCGCCAAGAACAAGCCCCAAGCTATGGCTGACTCCGTCATGGTCCGGAAGCTGGTGAATTCCTGCTCCCTTATCTTCTCCTTCCTGATTGCCTTGATCCTTGGCTTATCTTCCCTTCTTCCATTATGGAAGGAACATCCTGCCTTCAAGATTTGGAAAAGGAAGAAGGATCTGGTAGACGGGCTTCTTGTGAAGAATGTAAAAGAAGAGAAGAAAGAAGATGAAAAAGAAAATGCCAAGGCCTTGGATGTCGATAAGCTGAAGAAGGCTTTGGAAGAAGAGGATAAATAGATGAGGTTAGATCGGTTTCTGGCAATCCACGGCTTCGGTTCCAGGAAGTCGGCAAAGAAGATGGTCCATAACGGGCATGTCATGGTAAACGGAGAGAAGACGCTCCTTAACGACATGCAGATTTCCGGTACCGATAAGATCACGGTCGACGGAAAGGACGTCGAGAACGTTCCTTTCGTCTGCCTGGTCCTGAACAAGCCCCAGAACTATGTCTGTTCCATGCTGGACGACCACTACCCGTCCTGCATGAAGCTGATTCCGGACGAATACCGGAAAAGAGTCAGGATGGTGGGAAGGCTCGATGCCGATACGACAGGCCTCTTGATCTTCACGGACAACGGAGTCCTCAACTCCCGGCTTGCCAACCCGAAGTTCAAGGTCACCAAGACGTATGCCGTCGAAGTGAACCATATCCTGAAGCCGGAGATGGTGGAAGAATTCCAGAAAGGAAATCTCGATATCGGCCAGGGAGACATCGCCGATTCTGCCGCCCTTGTGATCCAGGACGAATACCATGCCGAAGTAACCGTCCACGAAGGCAAGTACCACGAGATAAAAAGACTGTTCGGCAAGTTCGGATACGATGTCATCAAACTGAAACGTCTCTCTCTAGGGCCGGTGAAGCTCGGGGATGTCGAAGAAGGGAAGTTTAGAAAGGTGAGCGAGGACGAATACGAATCCCTGTTAGAAGCTACCCACCTTATCAAGGAGGATCAATTATGAATACTCTCTGCCCGAAATGCGGAAAGGACAATACTTCCACCTTTGTGGATACGAAGCTGAAGACACATGGTTTCTTCTGCGAAGACTGCAAGAAGGATTTCGGTGTCGATGACGGCACTGCTTTGAAGAAGAAGGAAGAAGACCTTCTTTCTTTCACATATGACCGGTCCCATGACGGAGAGAAGAAGACTTTCCGCCTAGTAAGGGATGCAGGCAAGGCAACCCTAACTATCGAAACGGAGAAGGACAAGAAGCGGGACGTATATGAACCTATCGACTTCACTCCTTATGTCGATTCCTTCCTCTCCCTGCTCTTCGAGAAGCTCTTTGTTTTGGACTGGCCTGAGACAACCAACGGTTTCCTTGTCGGGAAGGATCCCGATACCTGCACTCTTACCCTCCTATTCAAGGATAAAAGCAGCGTCAGGAAGTCCGGTTTCGTCCGCCTTCCTGTCTACAGCAAGGCACTGGACGAGATCCTCGATTCCCTTCTCTCCAGCACGAAGGAGGAGTAGATGAGAACCGACTTCACGAAGATCTCCTTCTGGAAAAGGAATCCGGACAATGTTGCGGATATCCTGAGGCTGGAGATCGAATGCCTCGTCGACAAGACTTACCTTCTGAACGTAAACGGAAAAGACCGTTCCCTTCCCAAAGAGGAAGGAGACAAGCTTATAGAAGGTCTTATTGCTCTGAAGCTGGGCGAGACGAAGAAGGAAGAGAAAGCCTACCTATACGAAGACAGGCCTCAGGACTACCGGATCAAGTTCTTCCTGGTCTTCTCCTATCCGGAAGCCACTTATCTAGCCGTAAAGGGAATCGATCCCTTCGGCCAGAAGAACTACAAGGAGATCCAGGCTCTCTTTGCTCCGCTGTTCAAGAAACAAGACTGAAAGAGGAAGCCCCCAGAAGGCTTCCTCTTTTTCAAGGCATTAAAAAGAGCCCGGTTACTTGATTCAACAATCAAGGCCGGGCCCTAACGTATCTGACCCATGGGTTGTTCCATATCTTGCCGCCCCTTCACCGCGGTTTCCGAATCATCCCGGATCGTATCGCGGTCCCTTCTCGTATCGCCATATTTGCTCATATCTCAGTCCCGAACCGTATCGCCGTATCTTAACGAATCGCCTTACCTGATCGTACCTCCGTATCGAATCATATCGCCGTACCTTATCGAATCGCCTCGTAGAATCTAACCGTATCGCCATCCCTTAACGTATCGCCGTATCGAATCGTACCTCCGTCTCTGCTCATATCGTTGACTCGGCTAGTAACGGAACGTTGTCTCAAACCGTTTCGTACCGCCGTACCTTCTTGGCGAAACACCTTGCGTCCCGGACTTCGAGAAACTAAGACTCACTCATTGACTCGTCTTGCCTCGAAGCGACGTAGCTCGTTCCGTCTTTCCGGTTCCACTCATCCGGAACCTTTCCGTATCTAAACAGTGCACTGGCTACTCGAAGACTGACCGGCTCGTCTTGCCTCCCGGATTTGTATCTCTGACCTTCTTCCCGTATTGCAGAGAAGACCTAAACCAGAGTGGGGATAACGCCTTTAGTCCCAGGAGAGCCGAAACAGCTAGCCTTCCCTTACCTGCTCGGATGGGTACCCGACGAAATAACATAGTCTCGAAGCGACTATATCATGGCCAATGATATACATATTGAGAGTATCCGACAAAAGGAGGAGATTATTGCATCCCTTCTAGAAATTTATAGATATTTGACTTCTAATAGGTTAACGAATTAGAAGCTGTACTCAGAAGCTAACTTCTTGAAGCCGGCAACTGCCAGATCTTCATCTGCTCCGTCGCAAACAATCTTGAGGGATTCCCCCTGGCTGATCGTCGAGATGGCGAAGACATTCATGATAGACTTGAGATCGCACTCGTCACCATTCTCAAGAACCATCTTGATGTTGCACTTATGATGATTTGCTTCCTCTACCAGCTCTGCACTAGAGCGAGAAGAGAGACCATTCATGGCATTCACTTTGATTTCGAATGTTTTCATAGGTTTATATCTTTCTGCACCTTTATTATAGAGAATTTGGTAAGCGTTTACAAGTGAGGCGGGAAATTTAAGGTTTTTCTGTGCGTCTTAGCGTAACTGAAGGGTGGCTAACTTCAGGAAGCGCCCATCCAGTCTTTTGGCTTAGAGAGCTCTTCTTAGCTATTATAAGCTATTAATTACTTTTTGCGGTCATTTCTTTTTCTTTTTTTGCGTATTCTGACATTTTCTTTTTCTTATCGGTTCGTTCCTCATCTTTCCCCTTTCATTCTTAGGTCGTTTCTGCATGCCTTTTATATCCCCTTTCTTCTTCTTTTTGGTTGCAAATCCAATCAAAAGCCGTCATTTTCGCTGTTTCTATTTTCGTAGCGGATTACTGCCTGTCGAAACAAAGCCTAAAGAGTTATCATATAAAGGCAAACGAAGGAGCTATTCCCCCAATGGATGAAACAGCGAATAAGCCGGAAGAGAAGAAACAGATAGTAATGAACGCAATGCGTCCGACAGGAAAGCTCCATATCGGGCACTATGTCAGTGCATTAAGACTTACCCTGGAACTCCAGAATTCCGGAAAATACGACGAAATCTATGAGATGATTGCCGATACCCAGGCCTTGACAGATAACTTCGGCGTTCCCCAGAAAGTCCGGGACAACGTAATCGAAGTCGCCCTCGACTATCTTTCCGCCGGTCTTGATCCGAACAAGACCACCATCTTCATCCAGTCCCAGGTCCCGGAACTTACGGAACTTACCTGCTACTATCTCGATCTGGTCACTCTTTCCCGTCTGGAGAGGAATCCGACCGTCAAGTCGGAACTTGCCCAGAAGGATTTCGGTGATACCATCCCGGCCGGATTCCTCTGCTACCCGGTCAGCCAGGCTGCAGATATCACGGCATTCGATACGGATCTGGTTCCGGTCGGAGAAGACCAGGCTCCGATGATCGAACAGGCGAATGAAATCGTCCATAAGTTCAATTCCCTTTACGGAAAAGGAAAAGAAATCCTTCATCCCTGCAAGATCCTTCTACCGGAGAACAAGGCTTCCTTACGCCTTCCCGGCACGGACGGAAAGGCTAAGATGAGCAAATCCATCGGGAACTGCATCTATCTTAGCGATGACAAAAGAACCGTTGACAAGAAGGTCTCCACCATGTTCACGGATCCTACCCATCTCAACATCACCGACCCCGGCCATACGGAGAACAACCCGGTCTTCATCTATCTCTCCGCTTTTGCTACCGATGAATCCTTTAAGAAATACTGGCCGGAATATAAGAACCTGGACGAACTCAAGAAAGCCTATGAGAAGGGCGGACTCGGAGATGTACCGGTCAAGAAGTTCCTGGCCTCGGTACTTAACGAAGTCCTGGATCCGATCCGGGAGAAGAGAAAGTACTACGAAGCCCACATCGAGGATGTCTACAAGATCCTGGAAGTCGGTTCCAAGAAAGCAGAGGAGAAGGCTCTTGCTACGGTCTACCGCGTCCGGAGAGCACTCGGCGTCAACTTCTTCCATGATCCGAAGCTGATCGAAAAGCAGTCGAAAGCCTATCGCAAGAAGCTTGCCGACGATGCGGCAAGAGAAGAATACCTTGCCAAGCAGAAAGCCGGCCAGAAGTAGAGAGAAGATCAGGGAAGAACAGCACCGGCCTTTTCCTATCCTGGGAAAAGGCCTTTTTCGTGTGTTCCGCTTTACTATCTTCCTCTCTTCCGTTATCCTTGAAGCAAAGCGAGCAAGGCTATTTTCTTCTTAATCCAGAAATAGGTTTTCCTGCCGGAAGAAGGACCAAGCTATGAACAAGAACAACGGGCGCCGTCTAATGGCCTTCCTCAACGACCATCTTGCCAAAGTAGGGAAAAAGTATCTCTCCGTCTTCGATGCCTTCGGAAAAGAGCCGGAGAGAATCAGCGAGAAGACGCTTCTTTCCATCGTGAAGAAGAACAGGAATACGGAATTCGGAAGGAAGCACCATCTCGACCAGATCCATTCCCTTTCCGACTACCGGAAGGAAGTCCCTGTTTCGGACTACGAAGACTATAGGGAAGCAATCCTTAGGATGCAGGACGGGGGAAAGGATGTCCTCTTCCAGGGAAAACCGGTCTACTATACGGATACTTCCGGATCGACGGGGAAGAGCAAACGGATTCCTATCTCTGCTACCCAGCAGAAGGCAATGAAGAAGAAAGGAAATCCTCAGATCATCCCCTATCTGGAGAAGAAGAACGGATGCTATGACAGGAACCACCGGAAGATCCTCGCCCTGATGGCGAATGCCGACATCACCTATACGAAGGACCAAACCCCGATCGGGGATGTCGTCTCCCTGATGCTTTCCAAGGTCAGCGGATTGATGGGGCTCTTCTTTACCACGCCTTTGGCAAGCCTCACCTCGAACGAGATCCATGACCGCCTCTATGTCCACCTTCTCTTCGCGCTTCCGGAAACGGACATCTATCTCATCATGAGTGCCTATCTCAGCGAAACCTGCGGAATGGTGAACTATCTCTTCCAGAACCAGGAACTCCTGCTCCATGATCTTGCAGAAGGGAAAATATCGGACTGCGTAAAGCTTTCCCCCGCCCTAAAGAAGGAACTTGAAAAGAAGCTTGTCCCGCACCCGGAAAGGGCTGAGGAACTAAAAGAAATCCTGGCTTCCGGAAGAGACGGGATCCTGACCAGGATCTGGCCTAGCCTCACCGTCGTAAGCGGGGTCGGCAGTACAGAGAACAGGCTTCGTCCGTATACGCTTCTTGTAAAAAGGTATCTAGGAAGCAAAGGACATATTTATTATGCCGCCTATAATTCCTCGGAATCCTTGATGGGGCTGGCAACGGACTACGACACCTTCCTCTATGCACCGGTCCTGGATATGGCTTATCTGGAATTCCTTCCCCTCGATGAGAAGGAACAGCCGATCCCGGGGAAGATCCTTTCCGTATCCGAGCTTACGGACGGGGCAAAGTACGAGACTGTCCTGACCAGCCTCTCCGGTCTCTATCGTTATAGGATGGCAGACATCGTCAAGGTCAGCGGACGGAAAGGAAGGCTTCCTCTATTCGAAATCCTAGGACGGAACAAGGTCCTCCTCGATGTCATGGGAGAGAAATGCACCTTCCATCAGGCAGATGACGCGATTGCCCTCCTAGGAGAAAAGATCGGGGAGAAGGAACATCCCATCTATGCCTACTGTGCCACGGAAGGGAATAAGGAAAAACGGTATACCTTCTTCCTGGAAATCAAGGATTCCTCTTCCCTGGATCCGAAGAAGACTTCTCTTCTTCTGAAGGATTCCCTAGCCCTTGCTTCCCCGGATATCCGGTATGCTTTCGAGGAGGAAGGGCTCCTTCCTCCCGAAGTCTTCTTCGTGAAGGAAGGGACTTTCCAAAAATACCTCCACAATGAGAACCGGGAAGGAGAAGAAACGAAGCACTCCATCAAGGAGATCAAAGTCCTGAGGACCGAAGAGCAGAAGAAGTTCTTCAGGGATCATATCGAAGGATAGGAAAAGAGGCGTCCCCTAGAGGATGCCTTTTTCTTGCCAATAAACAGTCTTCTCTTTTTTGTCAGTCTCTGTCCGGCAGTTTTCCCGGCGCTTTGGATATGCCTTCCAGATACGAGTCGAAGGACTCCTTTCGGAAAGCATCGATTGCAGCTTCCACTTCCGGGTCCAGATCCTTTATCCGGCCTCTGCCGATTACAAGAGGATCGATATACCTCCTCTTGGAATAGACCTTGATCGTATGCTCCTTCTCCGTCTTGTGTTCTTTGACTTCGGTTATGTTTGTGAACCATTCCCAGTTATTCTTTGTCTCTTGGTTACCTAGAATTTTCTTGATAACAACCTCTTCCGTAGAATAAAGGTCGTTTTCCGAAAGAACGGACAAGGAGAAAGCTCTCCTAATTCCTCTGGCCAGGGCCTCCATCCCGTACCTGTCTTCTGGAGTCACATATACTTTGGAGTTCTGTATGGTTGCAAGAGCAAACTTCCTGGCAAGCTCCTTAGAAGAAAAAGCAAGCTCTTCGACTCCGTCTTCGTTTACCGTAACGGAAAGATCCCGGTACATTGCTTCTACTTCTTCTCTAGAGGCATGGGAATAGTTCAGGAAATTGGAGAGGGTGTATTCCAGCCTGTCGGCAGAAAGCCTGGGAGAATCGTTGTCTGCAATCGGATAGAGATGGTAGTTATCGACATCCTTGGTAGATAGTCCAAGCTTCATAAGCTCTTTCTGGATTACGGGATCTTCTTCGATGATGCAGGTTGTCCTCTCCTCCGTTGCTTCCTGGGTAAGGTAATCCCCTTTTACGAAGTCGACGACGTGGGCAAAGGCCGGGGTTGCTATATCATGGAACAGACCGGAAAGGCTCTCCTTCTGATTCTTCCGGAAGTGATAGACGATTAGAGCAACTCCTAGAGAGTGGACGAACCTGGAATAAGGTTCGAAATCCTTATAGAACGGGAAGGAGGTATATTCCATTCCGCAGTGCATCCCGACATGCTTTATCCGTTCCAGGGAAGGAGCAGGAAGGAAGCCTTCCAGAAAGGAAGGGATATCCTTGCTGTAAAGAGAAAACAGGAACTGCTCTTTTTCTATGTGGGACATGTTTTTTCCTCTGTTAAAAGACCATTATAGCAAAGAAGAGCAACGGAAATGAGGTTGCCCTTGCCCCTCCCTTTTTGTATAATAGATTCACCATCGCGGTGTATACCGTCGAACTTGGTCAGGACCGGAAGGTAGCAGCCATAAGATCGGTGTCCACGTGCGGTGGCTTTTTTATTAAAAGAATGAATAAAGAAGACCTAGCTATAGCTTTATCGGAACTAGAGAAGGAGTCCTCTCTCCTGTTGCAGAAAGGAGAGGTTCCTGTTTCCGCAGTCCTTGTTCTTGAAGACGGGACAAGGATCGTTACCGGAAACAAAGTCGAAGAAAAGAACAACCCTTTTCTGCATGCCGAAATAGTTGCGCTCGAAGAAGGAATGAAGAAAACCGGTTCGAGGTATCTGAAGGGTGCCACCCTTCTTGTCTCTCTGGAACCCTGTCTTCTCTGCATGGGAGCAATCCTGAAAGCAGGGATAGAGGATCTTTATTACTGCCAGGACGACAAGAAGAAAGGCGCTCTTTCCTACTACCATGTCTTTGTCGATGACGTACTCCGTGTCCACACCATAAAAGACAGGGTCCTGGAAGACAACCTTAAAGCTGCTTTTGCATCGCTACGTAAGGACCAATAGTCTTTTTCTATAAGTTTCTATTTCGTCTCGTCTTTCTTCTCTTCTTTTGTTTCTTTGATCTTTTTCAATGAATCTTCTGCTTTTCCTTCCGGGAAGATTGCCTTGAAGGCGAAGAAGAAGACAATAGTCGTGATTCCGGAGGTAGCAAAGGTCTGGCAGACCTGATAGAGAGTTCTGGACATGACTTCCGATGCCGGTTTCAGCCAGAGGGAGTTCAAGGCATTGGAAAGCAGCGTTACCAGGATATTGGCAAGCATATAAAGCAGAACCTGGGGAAGAACCTTGCGGCGGGATTTATAGGTGATATTTCTTTGCAGAGGGAAATTGATTGCCTGGGTCGTGAAGTAGGTGATAAGCCAGCTGAAGAAATACCCTAAGCCTCCTCCGTAGATGACGTTTCCGGACTGATCCCTAAGGACATCATATCCGAGGATTGCCCAGACAAAGCGTCCGTTTCCGTAGGGAAGCGTAATTCCGGGCCAAAGCCATTCCGTTCCGGCAAGCCGCATACCGAAAGCAAGCGGCAGGAAAGTATAGCCAAGATACTGGAAAACAGTCAGGACCCATCCGATAAGGCCGAACTTGATGAACTGCCAGATTGTCTTGTTTAGATTCGGGTGGTGGAACGAGAAATGCTTCCACCATTTTGGCGGAAGAAGCTTCTTTCGTTTTTCCGTCGGGTTGCTGTTCTCTTCCATAAGCAAGAAACATTATATAGTTTTTCCCTAGGTTTTGTAGGGAAAAGAAGGTCCTTTGTGATAAACTTAATCCCGATATGAGAAAAATTTTTATTTCCTTCCTGTCATCGCATTCCTTTTCCGGCCTCTAGCGGGCTTTTTTGCTATAGACGGAAGAAACGATCCATAAAACAGTAAAGGATAAACATTAAAATGCCAGAAGATTATATGATGGCCCGTTTGAAGGCCATGAAGAAGAGACTAACCGATATCGACGACCTCTTAAGCGGTGGTTCGATGGATGTTCCTACGATGACGAAGCTCAGCAAGGAACGTTCCGGCCTGGAAAAGCCGGTCGAGCTTTATGACGAAGTAATGAAGATGGAGTCCGACAAAGCGGATGCCGAGGAGATGATGAAGGATCCGGATCCGGAGATCAAGGATCTGGGCAAATCCACTTTCGATGAGATGGCCAAGAAGATCGATGCCATGGGAGAAGAGATCAAGCTCTCCCTGATTCCTAAGGATGCCAACGATGACAAGAACATCATCATGGAAATCCGCGGTGCAGCCGGAGGAGATGAAGCGAATATCTTCGCCGGAGATCTTTTCCGTATGTATTCCCATTATGCAGACAGGGAAGGCTGGAAGATCCAGCTTCTCGACAGCGAGCCTACTCCGCTTGGCGGATTCTCCCTCGTTTCCTTCCGTATCAAGGGAAAGGGCGTCTACTCGAAGCTGAAGTTTGAAAGCGGCGCACACCGTGTCCAGCGTGTTCCGGTCACGGAAGCAAACGGCAGGATCCAGACATCGACGGCTACCGTCCTTGTCATGCCGGAAATCGAGCATGTCGACATCAAGATCAACCCTGCCGACCTCCGTATCGATACCTACCACTCCTCGGGCGCCGGAGGACAGAACGTCAACAAGACGGAGTCTGCCGTCCGTATCACCCATATCCCGACGAACATCGTCGTCTCCTGCCAGATCGAGCGGGATCAGCTTGCCAACAAGGAAAC
>Ga0172377_10001737_pt1 | contig 22149 bp, 21 predicted proteins | sample Pumphouse3metaG_FD_119749 | JGI IMG/M metagenome (GOLD analysis project Ga0172377, IMG submission 119749) | Leachate microbial communities from a municipal landfill in Southern Ontario, Canada - Pumphouse #3 metaG | ecosystem: Engineered > Solid waste > Landfill > Unclassified | place: Canada...
AATTCGTATCGCTTGAGTCGCTCCGCTCACAACTCCCTATAACGTCCCACAATCCGATCCCCTTTTCGAGACAAAACGTTTTTTTGGCTTCATTGGTTTCCAACCGTATATTGAATATCTCTTCAAGGATTGGCCAAAAGGCATTACGGGGATGAGCGTAGTAGAAAGACTGTTCAAATGAGGCAATACTGGGGAAGCTTCCGAGGAAAAGTATTTGTGTATTGTTATTGATGATAGGGGGAAAAGGGTGGCTATACGTATTCATACTTGAAACTTTACCTTACCTTAAAGCAGTTTCGGCTAAAATTCCGCCACTAATTTTATCAAAGGATTGCCATGAAGCGTGCACTGCTCAGTGTCAGCGATAAAAGCAACATCGTTGAATTCGCCAAATCTCTGATCGGTTTGGATTATCAAATCATCTCGACGGGCGGAACGTATAAAATGCTCAAAGAAGCAAACGTCGCTGCGATCGAGATCGACGAAGTGACCAAATTCCCTGAGTGTTTTGAAGGGCGCGTAAAAACTCTCAATCCGTATATTCACGGTGGAATCTTGCACCGTCGCGACAAACAATCGCATCTCGACCAGGCAAAAGAACTGGGTGTCGAAGCGATCGATTTGGTGTGTGTCAATCTCTATCCGTTTAAAGCGACGATCGAGAAAACCGACGATTTCGAAGAGATCATCGAAAACATCGATATCGGCGGTCCTGCGATGGTGCGCTCTGCGGCGAAAAACTTCGACAGTGTGATCATCCTTACCGACCCTAGCGATTATTCACTCGTCCTTAACGCCATCGCTAACGGTGAAAACACGATGGAATTCCGCCGTGATTTGATGATTAAAGCGTATGAACACACGGCGGCGTATGACAGCATGATTGCCAACTACATGAACAAACGTTTCAACAACGGTATGGGCTCAAAACAATTCATCGTCGGAAACAAAGTAATGGATACCCGTTACGGCGAAAACCCGCACCAAAAAGGTGGACTATACGAGTTTGACGCGTTCTTCTCTAAAAACTTTAAAACCCTCAAGGGGGAAGCTAGCTTTAACAATCTTACCGATATCAGCGGAGCGGTAAAAATCGCGGCGGCATTCGGAGATGAGAATGCAATCTGTATCGTCAAGCACGGGAATCCTTGTGGATTTGCGATCCGTAATTCGCTTTTGGACGCCTACAATGAAGCGCTTAAATGCGATCCGATTTCGGCATTCGGCGGTGTGGTTGCGGTAAACGGTGTCGTGACGAAAGAGTTAGCAGAGAAAATGAACGAAATGTTCCTCGAAGTGATTATCGCAGGACGTATCGATGCAGAGGCTCAATTAGTATTTGAACCGAAGAAACGGCTTAAATTGTTTGAATACGGCAGCGATCGTATTGCATTAAGCAACGATGCAATCGATTTCAAACATATCGACGGCGGGTTCGTTTTCCAAGATGCGGACAAAGTGACTGCGGATGAAGTGAAAAATGCTAAATTGGTAACGAAGCATGTTGCCGATGAAGCGGCAATGAAAGATGCCGAGATCGCGTACAAGGTCGCGTCACTCACGAAATCAAACTGTGTCGTCTACGTTAAAGACGCGGCGATGGTAGCGGTCGGTATGGGGATGACCTCCCGTGTCGATGCGGCACGCTGTGCACTCAAAAAGGCCGAAGAGATGGGGCTGGATGTCAGCGGTTCAGCCTTGGCTTCCGAAGCGTTCTTCCCATTTCGTGACTCAATCGATGCGGCAGCGGGAGCGGGTGTTAAAACCGTTATCCAACCGGGCGGTTCGGTACGGGATGAGGAAGTCATCGCGGCAGCGGATGAGCACGGTATGGCTCTTTATTTCACCGGTGTACGCCACTTTCTCCACTAAGATAAGTTGCGCCTCTACGGCGCAATGTGGAATCCTTTCTTTTTCCCTAATCTACGAAAACCTCTTTTTAACCTTGATTGACATTGACTCAATCTTAGTGCTATAATTTTTACAGTTAAATTATTATCATTATTACCAGGATTTGAATATGTCAAAAAGTTTATACGATACATTAGAAGTTTCTTCGAGCGCAAGTGACGCTGAGATTAAAAAAGCCTATCGGAAATTGGCGCGTCAGTATCATCCCGATGTGAACAAAGACCCGAAGGCCGAAGAGAAATTCAAAGAGATTAATGCCGCCTATGAAGTGCTCAGCGATAAAGAGAAACGTTCCAAATACGACCAATTCGGCGACTCGATGTTCGGCGGTCAGAATTTCCACGATTTTGCCAGAGGGCAGGGAGGAAATGTCGATCTAGATGAGATTCTGCGCAATATTTTCGGCGGTGCAGGCGGTTTCGGGGGAGGACGCGGCGGATTTGGCGGAGGCGGCTTCGGCGGATTTAATGGGGGAGCCGGATTTGGCGGAGGCGGTTTCGGAGGGGGAATGAATCTCGATATCGATGCCAACGTCACCGTTCCGTTTGCCGTTGCGGTATTGGGTGGAAAACATTCGATCAGTCTAAGCGGTGAGAGTTTCGACATTAAAATTCCCGCAGGGATTAAAAGCGGCGAAAAGCTCCGTGTGCGAGGAAAAGGAAAACGTGCCGGAAATCAAGTCGGCGATTTGTATCTTCGCATCGACGTGGCGGCAAATCCCGAATACGAACGGGAGGGGGATAACCTGATCAAAACGTTTAATGTCCCGCTCTATGCCGCTCTTTTCGGCGGAAAAGTGAGCGTTCAGACATTGGAAAAAGAGGTTACTCTCAAAGTTCCGGAAAACACGAAAAACTCTCAGCGTTTCCGGCTCAAAGAGATGGGGGTTATGAATCGCCAAACCAACGTTCGCGGCGATTTGTATCTTAAAGCCAATATCGTTCTCCCTACAGTGGAGAAAATCGATCCGGCGCTAGTCGAGCAGATGAAAAAATCCCTTCCGCAGGAGTAAATGATGCACCATTTTGACGAACCGGTTTACATGATCAGCATCGTAGCCAAGATCCTCGATATCCATCCGCAGACGCTCCGTCAATACGAGAGGGAAAACCTGATTACGCCGTCACGTTCGGATGGTCGGATACGTCTGTATTCCCAACGCGATATCGAAAAGATTAAAACGATTCTCCGTCTCACCCGCGAGTTGGGAGTGAACCTAGCCGGAGTCGACGTCGTCATGCGTTTAAAAGATAAAATGGAGATGATGGAGCAAGAGCTCTCAGAGATGCGTCTGGAACTTGCCCGTATGCGCAATTCCAGCGGTGTTCCTCCGGAAAAATCGCTTGTCACCAAACGGAGTATTTACGAAATGGTCATTTTTGAAGACGACATTTTGAAGTAACGTCATGTCCGTCAATCCGATTATCCATGAGAGCTGGAAAGAGGCTCTTAAAAATGAATTTATTCACCCCTATATGGAAGAGCTAAAAGCCTTTTTGGTAGAAGAAAAAAAACGCTATACGATTTTTCCGCAAGGTAGCCATATCTTTAATGCATTTAATTCGACCCCTTTTGAATCGGTTAAAGTCGTAATACTGGGTCAAGACCCTTATCATGGGCCTGGGCAAGCTCACGGTCTTTCGTTTTCCGTTCAACAGGGAATCCCTCTTCCCCCTTCACTGCAAAACATATTTAAAGAACTTGTCGACGATATCGGATGTCCGTATCCCAAAAACGGGGATTTGAGTCATTGGGCGCAGGAGGGGGTTTTGCTCCTCAATACGCTGTTAACCGTTCGTGCGGGTGAAGCCTTTTCACATAAAGAGAGGGGATGGGAACGTTTTACGGATCAGGTGATCCGGACGTTGAGCGAGCGGCGCGAGCATATCGTTTTTATATTATGGGGGGCTCCCGCAGGGAAAAAATCGGGCTTGATTGACGGTAAAAAACATCTGATTTTAAAAGCTCCGCATCCCTCTCCTCTCTCTTCGTATCGAGGGTTTTTCGGATCAAAACCATTTTCGCAAACGAATCGATATCTGCAAGAGCATGCAATCGCTCCTATCGACTGGACTCTTTGAAAATCTTTAGTTGTTTTTTACGCTCTTTGAGGAGTTTGGAAAACTCTTTGATCGGATGGCGGCGATAGAGTGCCTGAAACCATTCGATCTGGTTGGAAATGTCCTGAATTTTCCCTAGATGATCTTGCAACATTTTGCACTGAGTGATTTTTTCCCCTTCGTCGTGCAGAGAACTCTCAGTCAGAAATTCCAAAGCATAGCGCGATATTTTAAACCGTATGCGAAGGGCATGCAGCTCTTTTTCAGGAGTTTGCGGAGTGAGCGCGTTGTATAGATTAATACTCTCCTGATAATAGGATAGTGCATCGTAGATAAGCTGCTGCGTATCGGTTGAAGGATTGCACTCGATCACGCTGTCGTAAAACTCATTTAAAACCTCCAATATCTCTTTTCTGTGAAGATCGTCGAAGAGTTCACCGTAATAGTCGTTGCGAAGTTCGGTGATATGGCGATAGGCATTCGGATAATTCTTCGAGGAGATATCGGCAAGTAATACATCAAGCTCACGCAGCGGATTGGTTTGTTTGATAAATTGTTTGAGGATAGGGGGAAATGACAACGACACATATGGGTAGAGTTTGAGTAAAGCCCGTATTCGGCGCAATGATACACGGAATTGGTGCAGGTTTGAAGGATCGGAATCGAGGGTGATTTTCGGGATGAGAAGGATGGTATGATAAATATGGTAGGAGATGTATCTTGTCAGTGGCAAAAGTTCCATTCACCCATTATAGCCCGTTTCTGATTAGAATGTGAATACGGCATAGATAGGTAAATGATCCGAATAGCCTTCCCCTAAATGGTGCTTCGGGTACTTGCGGCTTTGTTGCCAGCGGTAGATTTTATTTTTATAAAAGAGATAAGGGGGATCAAAACGGTTAAAACTACCGCGTGCGTATTCGATCCCTTTTCCATCTGCCAATGCAGGGGAGATGATGATATTGTCGAGGGCTTCTTCGGTTTTTCTGTACTGATGGCTCCACCGTCTGTTTTCAGGAAGTTCGTACCAGAGATTATAAAGATAGGTAGCATCTTTTTCCAGTGAACCGTAGGTAACGGGGTTGTTATCAGAATCGATGGTATGTAGAATATGATTGATTCCGGTTATACCGTCGGTATCGTTGTGTTTTCGGCTTCGTAGAAAAGTGCGGTACTCTTCATAATGGGAGTTGAAATCCCCTATCAGTACAAAAGGTTCATCGGGAGGAAGCTCTTTTAAACGCAGTGCAAGCCGTTTGGCACAGAGAATCCGTTCGCTCTCCGGACCGCTTTTGGACTTCCAGTGGTTGACGAAAATGCGTAGAGGTTTCCCGTCCAGCAGGATTTTAACCTCTAAAATATCGCGGTATTTACGGGTTGAACTGACCGGCAGTTTTAGTGCGCTTTGTATCGGATAACGGCTCAGAAGTGCATTGTTGACGGTAGAGTTTTTGGTTCTGGCAAATGCATAATAGGGGTAATAAAGCCCTTGGCGGTTGAGTTCGGCTTTGAGATCTTTTAGGGCACTCTCGGATTCGATTTCCTGCAATCCGATGACATCTGCACCGATATCGCGGATCACCTCTGCCGTATGGCGCAGTTTTGTCCGATACATCGTTTCATCCCATCCCCACAATCCGTTGGGGATATACTCTTCGTATTCGGTTCCGTCATCGTTCATATCGAAAAGATTTTCGACATTGTATGTCGCGATTTTCATTTCGCCTCCCCATAACCATGAGATCATCAGTCCTATTAGCCAGAATAGACGCATTAATCGATTCCGCTGAGTCTGAGTAGATTTTTACTCTCGCACTCTCTTCCCATCATCTCGACAAAGAGTTCCTGCATGCTTTGGCTTCCCCCTTTTGCAAGGACGATCTCTTTGTACTTGCGAGCTAGTTCGGAACCGAATACTCCCTCATCAACGATAGCGTAATAGGCATCGGCACTGAGGACTTCCGCCCATTTATAGCTGTAATATCCGGCACTGTAGCCGCCGCTGAAAATATGGGAAAATCCGTTTTGGAATTTATTATAACTCGGCGGAGTGATTAATGCAGTTCGGGCACGAATCGTATCGAGGAGATGTTGAACCTCTTCACCCTGATACAGATGGGAATGGAGTTCGAAATCGAACAGAGCGAACTCAAGCTGGCGAAGCATAAAAAGCGCACTTTGGAAATTCTTGGCACGGATCAGTTTTGCAATCATTTCGTCGCTGAGAACCTCTGCGGTTTCGTAATGTTTGGCGAAGAGTTTAAGAACTTTAGGCTCATAGGCAAAGTTTTCGAGAAACTGCGAAGGAAACTCGACTGCATCCCATTCGACTCCGTTAACGCCGCTAACCCCGTGTTCTTTGACACGGCTGAGAAGATGATGAAGGGTGTGTCCCATTTCGTGGAATAGTGTGACGACATCATCGTGCCGAAGCAAAGACGGGGAAGTCTCGCTGGAGGGCGGGAAGTTACAAACGACAAAAGCACTGGAGAGATGGGTGCATCCTTGCGTGTCTTCGCAGTGGGTTTGAAAATTGTGCATCCATGCGCCGCCGCGTTTGCCTTTACGGGCTTCAAGGTCGAAATAGACGCGGGCGCGGAGGTTATCTCCTTCGTAGATATCGTAAGCCGTCGCTTTCTCATCCCAGAGTTCCAACGTTTGAGGAACGAAACGGAGCCCGAACAGGCTTTCTAAAAAAGTAAACATTCCAAGGATGACACTGTGCTGCTCGAAATAAGGGCGGTATTCTTCTTCGTCGATGTCGTATCTCGCTTTTTTAAGCATTTCGCCGTAATAGGCGCTGTCATAACTTTGCAAATCGATATCGCCGGCAAATGCACGCAATTCGGCAATCTCTTTTTCCCCCTGCGGACGTGAAGCATCCACCAACTCATTCAAAAATTTTAACACGCTTTGAGGATCGGGCGCCATTTTGGAGGCCAGAGAATATTCAGAATAGTTTTGGAAACCCAGTAATTCGGCACTCTCTTGCCGCAGTCGCATCAGCTCGTCTATGATTTCGCCGTTTTGCGGTGCGCGGGTCGTGTAGGCGCGGTATAGCTCCTCGCGGATGGCGCGGTTAGGGCCGTATGTCATGTAGGCGATGTAGGAGGGCATCTGAAGAGTAAAACGGTATTTAGTAACGCCGTCTTCTTCGAAACAGGCGTTTTCAAGATCGCTTTCGGGAATTCCCTCGACATCGGCCGCATCGGTGATGATTTTTTCATATGCATTGGTAGCATCCAGAACGTTTTGGGAAAAGTCATTTGTCAGAGTGCTTTTACGGAGGTTGATTTCGGCCAAACGCTGTTTCGAACTTTCATCGAGATGGGCGCCGGCGAGTTCAAAATGGAGGATATTTAGATCGAGAATACGACGTTGTTCGATATTGAGTTTGTCATACTCAGTTGCTTTTATCTGCTTAAATGCTTCGTAGATTGCGAGATTTTGGCCGATAAAAGTGGAATATTCGGTTAAGATCGGGAGGGCGTCAGCATAGACCTTTTGAGTGGCTTCGGAGTTTTTGACGGCATTCATATGCGACAATGGGGTAAACAAGAGCTCCATCTCCTCTTCCATAAAATCGAAAGGACGGACGAAATTGTTATAGGTTTTTCCTTCGATAGCAAGTAGCGTGTCGATGGTTTGATGATAATCGGCGATCAGGCGGTTAAGGTCATCGATAAATGTTTCCAGATTAAGGGTAAAATCGGTAAAAGGGTGCATGTTCTCTCCTGTAAAGTCGTTATTGTAGTGTAGGCTTTCAAAAAGTATTCTATAATTCGACAATTTGTCATTACCAAAAAGGTTTATACCGATGAGTGCAATAATCAAACTACTGCTTCGTTATATTTTTGTCGGGGCTCTCTCCCTGTTTCCTCTGATCCTGGTGATTGTCGTGGTCAATTATCTGAAAAATCTCGGGGTAAGCGCGTATCTTTCGTTACACGATTATACCGATTCGTTCGAAATCACCTTAGCACTGATGATAGGGGTGATCGGGGTATTTGCATTGCTCGGGTTTTCGATCGAAAAATACGGTCGTTCCATTTTTATTTCGATGATCGACAATACGTTTGAAAAAATACCGGCAATCCGATCGGTCTATTCGGTTTCAAAAAAATTGGCGACGATGCTTAGCGGCGGGGAAGACGGGACGAAAAAAGAGGTTGTATTGGTCGAATATCCGAAAAACGATGTCTGGGTTCCTGCGTATTTATTAAACCGTCATCAAAACATTTGCGTTTTATTCATTCCTACTTCTCCGAATCCGACAAGCGGGTATACGGTTATCGTCGATGAAAAACTGATTCTCAAAACAACCGTAACGTTACAGGAAGCTTCGTCGTTTATCATCAGTATGGGAGCCGATTTCCCAAAACGCGAAGAGATTGCCGCCCTTATTCAAACTCGTCAAACTTCGGTTCAAGTGCTTTAAATCTCTCCAGCAGATCTTTTTGATAAAGAGGCGCATTATGATAGAGTTTTCGCAGTGCGGCGGTGCCGTAGGCCTCTTCCAATGAGGAGTCGACTACAATAAACGAGAGGTATATCGTATTTTCGTTGATTGAAAATTGCAGATGCTCTAAATTGGCGTTTTCATGTAAAAGGTAATCGTATAACGCTTCGATATTCTCCTGCGGAATCCGGCACAATGCCGAATCTGCGATAATAATACCGTTGTCGTAGTAGTTGATATCGAAGCGGGTGACTCCGCTCTCAAACCTCCAGCTCCGTTGGCTTCGGCGCGAAAGGGTGACATTGATTCCCAGCGTCACTAAAATCTTTTCGACGAGCGCTACGGTTCCGGACGGTTTGTACCCCTCACGTCTGCGTTTGGCAACTTCGAGTTTCGTCCCGCATTTAGGGCAATAGTCGTTTTGAATACCCTCTTCAAAAATCAGATTTTTGCAGGAGACACATCGGATAATATTCTCTTGATTCAGAGCATAAAACTGATCCATCGCCTCTTTGAGCGTATAAAAGGGGAGGGCAAAGCCGAGGTTATTGGAGTTTTGAATTATAAACGTATTGACACCGATGACTTCGGCGGTTTCGTTTAAGAGCGGACCTCCGCTGTTTCCGGGGTTAATCGCGGCATCGAACTGGATATATTCGACTTCCCCCTGCAGGCGCGAAGATTTGGATATGATCCCCTCGGTAGTGGAATAATTAAGTCCGTAAGGGTGACCGATAGCGATAACCCCGTCTCCGTCTTGGATCGGTGAAGTCGCAAGCAAGAGTGCATGAGTAGGTTTAATCGGCACCGGGGAACGGATGAATGCCAGATCGAACGCAGGGTCGTCATAGACTACGGTTCCGATTGTTTTGGCGAGGCTTTTGGTACTGATTAAGACCTCTTTTAGACCGCTTACAACGTGCGAATTGGTGATAATAAGCCCATCGATTACGAAACCGCTTCCGCTACCGTAGGGGTTTGTGATTTGGACGATGCTCTCGATGGTCTGTTCGACCATTTTTTGGGTGGATAGATTCACCTTACGACTCCGTAAAATCGAGATTTTTGATTTGAAGATAAAAACTTTGGCTGAAATGGTCCAGATCGCTGTAGTTGACGCTGTCACTGAAGTTTCTTAGCCCTTTGTAACGGCCGGTGTACGGTTCGATTGCCTCGGCGATCCGGTTGGAAATCAGATTTTTTTGAAACTGACGGGTTTCAAAATCATAAAGGGGTGTATCTCCCTGCTCTTTGAAAAAATCGGCGGCATAGACCTCGACATGCAGATGCAGAAGCGCCCGTAGTGAAGGATGAAGACCGTAGTTATACAGAATATAGAGTGAGATATAGCGGTAGATGACGCTGATGACGTAGTTGGAACGGTTGTTTTTGTACCATCGTACTTTGCCTAGAGATTCGTCGATAAAAGAGGCGATTTCGTCATGCATCGCCTGATCGAACGGGGAAAAGGTATAGGCCGAATCATAGAGCTGGGAAGAAAACTCTTCAAGACTCATTGCCTCCAGCTCCCCGAGGTATTTTTCCAATTCGGCATTTTTATCTTCGGTCAGCTTTTCATCGTCCATGAAATAGCCGTTGATCTTTTCGCTGATGTTTTTCGCCATTTTTTTATGAGGGAGGAGGAGATAATCGATTTGCAACAGCAACGCCAAATAGCTAAAAGAGACCATGCCGGTATTGTCATTGGACAAAAGCCCGACAAGACTTTGCCGGGTTTGGGCGATCCAGTGTTTCATACACTCAAAATATCGCTTGGTTTTTTCCGCTTCGATAGGGATGATATGCGTGCAGTCGAGTAGCAACGATTCTTCAAATTCACTGGCGATAAACTCTTTTTCGTAATCGGCGTTGAGGGCGATTTCACGTAACGGAAAAAAGATTTTTTGCGGGGTGACGGTTGCATTGTTTAGCCGGACCGAAAGACGAACAACTCTGTCGGTATCGCTAAAACGGCAATAGGTGAGTTGAAAATTACGTTCGAGAAAACGGCGTTTCATGGCAACATGCAGAGCTTTACTATGGGCAATATCGGCATGAGCCTGTAACGATTCGGAAGTGATGGTTCCCCGAATGAGGGCATATCCTTGGATCAACGTAAAGCGGATCGAATCTTTTTCGACTTCGATGCTCAAATGCGGCTGCGCAAATGTACCGTTGCAATGGAGTAAAGAGGAGAGGAAACGCTCGTATCCCAGAAGAGTGTCACCGTGGATAAATCCTTCGGAAGCTTCGTCGAAAAGTTCTTGTTCCTTCGGATTGGGCAGAGCATGAATCCCCCGACCGTATTGCGGCGCTTCATGCATCGGGGGCGGGTTGAACCACGATCGGATGCTCTCAAACACTTTCACCCTTGATTTTCCTTCTCTTTATATACTGCTTAGTGTAATCAAAGCAACCTTAAAGCGACGATAAAGTATAATACGCGTACTTTAAAAGGGGGTTGTATGGGCTATAAGCGTGTTTTGGTAAAGTTCTCGGGTGAGGCTTTGGCAGGTGAAAACGGTCATGGCATCGATACGAAAATCCTCAAGTTCATTGCAACTGAGATCCGAACACTTACGGATGCGGGAATCGAAGTCGGTATCGTCATCGGTGCCGGTAACATCATTCGCGGTGTAACGGCGGCAGCGGACGGTATTATTCGCCGTACTTCGGGCGATTATATGGGGATGCTCGGAACGGTTATCAATGCGATCGCGATGCAGGAAGCATGTGAACATGAGGGGATGCAGGTCCGGGTACAAAGTGCCATCAAAATGGAACAAATCGCCGAAGCGTTTATCGTCCGTCGTGCGATGCGCCATCTCGAACGGGGACGTGTCGTGATTTTCGCCGCAGGGACCGGTAACCCGTTTTTTACGACCGATACCGCTGCGACCCTCCGTGCTATCGAAATCGGCGCGGAAGTAATCATAAAAGCGACTAAAGTAGACGGTGTCTACAGCAAAGATCCTAAAAAATATCCTGATGCGGTCAAACTCCCGACATTGGGATATGACGAAGCGCTCCAAGATCATATCAAAGTAATGGACGATACTTCTATCGCATTGGCAAAAGAGAATAAGCTGCCGATTATCGTGTGTGACATGTTTACTCCGGGTAATCTTCTTGAAATCATTCAGGGCAATACTGAACGTTGCTCTATCGTGAAATAAATCCAAATCAAAGGAAATACAAAATGAGACTTGAACAACTTACCGCAAAAGCATTAGAAACTGCAAATATCGACCGTTACCAATTGGCATTGGCAGTTGCCAAACGTTCTGAAGAGCTGCTAAACGGTGCTACGACAAAATTAAATGTCGATATGAAGAAAGCAAAAACGGCGGATATCGCTTTGATGGAGATCGCCGAAGGGCATATCACTATCAAAGGCTTTGTAAACAAAGACTAATTCCTCAAGAGCTACATCATTGAATACTATCGATATTGAAAAAGTAACCAGGATCAATGATGTCGAAGATGCGGTAACGTATCTTTATGAAAGTATCCCTTCCTCCGAGGCGATTGAAAACGCCCTCCAATTCGCACGCAAAGCACATGCAAATCAGACGCGCAAAAGCGGTGAACCTTATATCGTTCATCCCGTTTTAGTCGCTTCGATCGTCGCCAACATCACAGGGGACGAAGCGATGGTGATCGCGGCACTGTTGCATGATGTCGTCGAAGATACCCATATAACGATTCAGGATGTTGAACGCGATTACGGCTCCGATGTTGCCCATCTGGTCGAAGGATTGACCAAAATCGATGCGATCCGCGATGCACAGCTCATCCCTTCGCATTCAGATGAAAAATTGGTCGTTTCTGCATTATCGTTTCGAAAGATGCTGGTAGCGTCGATCGAAGACGTACGGGTATTGGTCGTTAAACTGTGCGATCGTCTTCATAATATGCTGACTCTTGGGGCACTAAGCCCCGCCAAACAGCACCGTATCGCGGAAGAGACTCTCGTCGTGTATGCCCCGATTACCCAGCGTTTGGGGATTTCGTTTCTCAAAAATCTTCTCGAAGATTTGAGTTTCAGTTATCTTTTTCTCGAAGAGAAACGGGCGATCGATATGTATCTTGAAGAGAACTACCGTTCGATCAACGCGCGCTTGAACGCTTTTTGCGAGAAACTGACGAAAATGATGCTTGAAAACGGCTTCAATGAAGACGATTTCGAAATCCTCAGTCGTGTAAAACACCATTACTCGATTTATCTTAAAATGCAGAGAAAAGGGATCAGTATCGATGAGATTCTGGACCTGTTGGCCGTACGTATTTTGGTAAAAAAACCGCTGGATTGTTACCGGGTGTTCGGAATGGTCCATTTGAACTTCCAACCGCTGAGTTCCCGTTTCAAAGACTATATCGCGATTCCGAAAGAGAACGGTTATCAGACGCTTCATACGACCGTCTTTCATGAGAGTGCGATTTTCGAAGTGCAGATACGAACGTACGATATGCATAAAACGGCGGAATTGGGTGTTGCGGCGCACTGGAAATATAAAAGCGGGAATAACAATCCGATCAGTCTGGATTGGCTTCACAACCTCCAGTACCAAAACGAGTCGGTCGAAGCGTTTTACGAATTGATCAAAAACGATCTTTACAGTGACGATATCAGCGTTTTTTCGCCGAAAGGAAAATCGTTTACGCTACCGCGCGGTGCGGTGGCTTTGGATTTTGCCTATGCGATACATACCGAAATCGGCGACAGTGCCGAAGGATGTCTGATTAATAAAGAAAAAGCATCGCTTCTAACCGAACTGCATAACGGCGATATGGTCAAAATCATTGCCTCGCCGAAAAAGATTACACGCTGCAGCTGGATAGATGCCGTTAAAACATCACGTGCCAAATCGAGTATGCGGGCCAATTGCAATCAGCGGATCCGTATGATCGATACCGAAAGCGGAATCAATATCATTACAACGATTTTCCATTTGAATCAGTCCCGCATTAACGAACTGTTTTCGCAGACTCACTTGGAAGAGCAACGTCACCGCATACCAAGCGAATTGGATTTGCTTAAAGAAACGGTGAATCGTTTTACACAAGAGATACGGACGAACAACCGCTTTAGAGCTTTTCTGGCACGGAATCGGTTTAAAGTGAAACCGTACGTTTTCGCAGCTTTGGAAGTGTATGCCAATACCAATATCGGCGATGTGGTATTCGATTACTGCTGTCATCCGAAAACGGGCGATGAAATCGTCGGTTTTTTACAAGATGGGAAAGCACACGTCCATCATAAAATGTGTAAAAATGCCGCGGCGATGATCGATCGGCATGAACCGATGGTATTCGTACGCTGGAAAGCACAACACTATTATCGCTATCATCTGATCATCAGCATGCAAAGCGCACAAGGCTCTCTCGCCGACTTACTCACCTTTATGGCGAAAATGGGGGCTGACCTGAACAGTATCGAGCTTGGGAAAGAGAGAGCCGAACATACGCAATATTGCGAAATGGAATTTCAAACTTTGGAACCGGATATCAATCGGCTCCGTTCCAAATTGGAACGAAAAGGGAAAATCATACAATTTTTTCGGACGGATGACGCGTACCGAACTCAAGGATAAAACATGATACACGAAGCATTACGGGAAATCAGACGCGGGAGCGCTGAAATTATTGACGAAGCACGGCTGGAAACGCTGTTAAAAAACTATTTTGAAAAAGGGGAGACCTATACCGTCAAAGCCGGATTCGATCCGACCGCACCGGATTTACATCTGGGACATACGGTATTGCTTCAAAAACTGGCGGCATTTCAAAAATACGGCGGACACGTCCAGTTTTTGATCGGTGATTTCACGGCTCAGATCGGAGATCCGACTGGTAAAAGCGAAACCCGTAAAAAACTGCTTCCGGCTCAGGTACTTGAGAATGCACAGAGTTATAAAGATCAGGTATTTAAAATCCTCGATCCGGAGAAAACGACGGTAGTGTTTAACTCTGAATGGATCAATCCCCTCGGAGCGGCGGGTATGCTTGAACTCACGACGACGTATAACGTCGCGCGAATGCTTGAGAGGGACGATTTCGATAAACGCTACAAATCGGGAACTTCCATCTCCATAAGCGAATTTTTGTATCCTCTTTTACAGGGGTATGACAGTGTCTATCTAAAAAGCGATATCGAAATCGGCGGAACAGATCAGAAATTCAATCTTCTGATGGGGCGCCATTTACAGCGGGTATATGAGATCGGTAAAGAACAAGCAGTCCTTATGATGCCGATCCTCGAAGGGCTTGACGGCGTTCAAAAAATGTCCAAATCGCTCGGAAACTACATCGGAGTCGTCGAAACACCGAACGACATGTACGGGAAAGTACTCAGTATCAGCGATACATTGATGTGGCGCTATTACGAACTGTTGAGTACACAGACCCTCGATCAGATCGAAAAACTGAAAACAGGTGTGGAAGATGGATCGCTGCACCCTAAAAAAGTGAAAGAAGCGTTGGCTTTGGAGATTACGGAACGGTTCCATACGCATCAGGCGGCACTTGATGCTCAGGGCGAATTCGAACGTGTCCATGCACAGAGTGAAATTCCGAGTGAAATCGACGAATTTACGCTGCAGGGGAGTGTTTGGATCGCTAAAGCTTTAGTGGATTGCGGCCTTAGCCCATCTACTTCGCAAGCCCGTCGGGAGATTAAGCAAGGCTCTGTTAAAATCGATCAAAACAAACTCAGTGATGAACAATATCAGCTTGAAGAGGGTGAATATATCCTCCAAGTAGGTAAACGTAAATTTGCACGATTAAAGGTAATCTAATGAGCTTTAAACCACTTCAAATCGGCAAATACTCCATTAGCAACCCTATCGTACAAGGGGGAATGGGTGTCGGTATCAGTTGGGACCGCTTAGCGGGAACGGTTTCGGCAGAAGGAGGGCTTGGCGTTATCAGTGCTGTCGGAACGGGGTATTATGAAAACAAATCCCATGCCGATAAACTGGTTGCCAATCGTCCGTTGGATGCAGAGAATTTTTATTCGAAAAAAGGGTTGACTGCCATTGTCAAAAATGCCCGAAAAATTTGCGGAGATGCCCCTTTAGCGTGCAATGTCCTATATGCAATCAATGATTACGGGCGTGTAGTCACCGATGCGTGTGAGGCGGGTGTCGATATTATCATTACCGGAGCAGGGCTTCCGACCAATATGCCTGAGTTTACGGCAGACTATCCCGATGTTGCATTGGTTCCGATCGTATCGTCACCTAAAGCTCTTTCTATTATTTGCAAACGGTGGCAAAAACGGTACAACCGTTTGCCGGATGCCGTAGTGCTGGAAGGGCCGTTAAGCGGAGGACATCAGGGATTTACCTATGAACAGTGCGCGATGGAAGAATATCAACTTGAAAATCTTGTCCGTCCGGTAGTCGAAGAAGCAGCGTTATGGGGGAATATTCCTGTCATCGCGGCCGGAGGGATCTGGGATAAAAAAGACATTGAGAAGATGATGGAGCTTGGCGCTTCAGGCGTTCAGATGGGGACCCGCTTTATCGGGACGTATGAGTGTGATGCACATGAAAACTTCAAACAAGTTCTCCTTAATGCTAAAGAAGAAGATATCACTTTGATGAAATCTCCCGTCGGTTATCCGGCTCGGGGTGTACGGACAAATCTACGCGATCTTGTCGATACCCGAACGGGACCTTCGATTAAATGTATCTCTAACTGTGTCGCTCCGTGTAATCGCGGTGTCGAAGCCAAAGAAGTCGGATTTTGTATTGCTGACCGTCTGAGCGATGCGTATGAGGGAAATGTGGAATTGGGACTGTTTTTTTCCGGCAGTAACGGCTATCGAATCGATAAAATTATCTCCGTCAAAGAATTGATGGAAAAATTGACGCAAGGGGAGTAAGTCCGTACGTGCTGACTCGTATTCTCCTTTTACTCTTTTTATTGTTGATGCCGGTTATAGCTGCCAACAACACTGCCCGTTTGGAAGCGGCGAAAAAAGCGTTGCAAAGCAGTGATGAAATCGAGCAATTTAGAGGCTATAACGAATGCAAAACCATCTATCTGCGGGCCATGTTGGAAAAAGATACCGAAACGGCCAACGATGCTCTGGAGGGGATCGTCAGCGGAGGGGAAAAATTAGGTATTGATGTCAGTAAATACAAATCCGATTTGGCCAAAATCAAATTCACGGCCAAAAAAAGCGATTCGGCATCGATACCGGTTGCCGAGTCTTCTGTAGAAGAGAGTACGGTTCCCTCCGTCATTTATGATAAAACTTTTAAACCGGCCCTTATTGCCGGAAAATTTGCGACACCTGAACCTGAAAAGTTGATCAAACCGGAGCCTTCAGTACGTCATGATGATATTTCAATGACGATGCGCCATCGTTTGTTGGATGCACGATGGAAAGACAGCGGATTGGAATTGATCTTTGATACGCCGATCAAATCTGAAGAGATTCGGATGTCCAAGATTATCGAAGCGGACAAACAACGGTTCCGTTATATTGTCGATATTGATTCGGCAACACTTTCAAAAAGTCAAACGCTCGAACATCAAAATATCAATCGGATCAAAATGGCACAGTTTGATGCTAAAACGGTTCGGCTCGTATTTGAGCATTCAGCAGCCATCGCTATCAAACCTTCAACCAGAGGTTCATCCGTATATGTCGATCTTTCACTTGAGCCGCCCAAAACAACTCCTCCTTTAGCGGCTACTCCGAAAGCTGAAACTCCAGAACCTCCACTAATCGCGGCACTTCCTCCTCTTATTACGGTTACCCCGAGGGACAGAAGTAAAAAGATCATTGTAATCGATCCCGGGCACGGAGGAAAAGACAGCGGTGCCGTTGGAAACGGGTATATGGAAAAAGACATTGTATTGGAAGTGGGAAATCAACTTGCCGATAAACTTCGAACGATGGGGTATACGGTACATATGACTCGTAATAACGATACGTTTATCGAGCTCAAAGACCGTACTAAATTTGCCAATGACAAAAATGCCGACTTGTTTATCTCTATCCATGCCAATTCGATTCCTAAAACCTCAGATCCCGGGAGTGCCCAGGGGTTAGAAACCTATTTTCTCTCGCCGACGCGTAGTGAGCGCTCGATGCGTGTCGCTGCTTTGGAAAACTCTGAAGATATGGGTGAAATGGGACAATACGGTAAATTGAGCTTCCTCAGTTTCTTGAACAAAGAAAAAATTATTGCGTCGAATAAGCTGGGCATCGATTTGCAAAAAGGGATTTTGGGAAGTTTACGCAAACAATTTCCGGGCGTCCATGATAACGGCGTACGTGAAGCCCCTTTTTGGGTACTTGTCGGGGCACAGATGCCGGCAGTCTTGGTGGAAATAGGCTATATCAGCCATCCGGAAGAGGCGACACGTATCGCCGATGAAAAATATCAGCGTTGGATGGTTGATGGACTGGTTGACGGAGTAGGGCGTTATTTTACAAATAACGCGTTATAAAAGTTTTTCATAAAAATAATTGGTAGCTTCGACAAACCCTTCGACGCTTCCGCAGTCAAAACGTTTCCCTTTAAATTTATAGGCTAAGACCATCCCGTTTTGTGCTTGAGTCATCAATGCATCGGTAATTTGAATCTCTCCACCTTTCCCTGCGGGAGTATTTTCGATAATCCGAAAGATATCCGGGGTGAGAATGTAACGTCCGATGATAGCAAGATTGCTGGGAGCAACTGCCGGATCAGGCTTTTCGACCATATTGGAAATCATATAGACCCCTTCTTCGATCTCTTTTCCTTCAATAATCCCGTAACGATTGGTTTGGCTAGGATCGATCTCTTCGATTGCTACGATCGAACATTTGTATTTGGCATACAATGCCGCCATTTGTTTTAGGACACCGATTTCTCCGCCATCACATAAGTCATCCGCCAAAATAACGGCGAAGGGTTCGTTTCCGATCAGGGTCTCGCCGGTTAATATCGCATGTCCCAAGCCTTTCATTTCGTTTTGGCGGGTGTAAGAAAAGGTACATTGGTCGATTAACGCACGTATCTCGTTGAGGTAATGTTCTTTTGCAGAACCTTTGATTTGGTGTTCCAATTCGTAGCTGATATCAAAATGATCTTCCAGTGCCCGTTTTCCTCTTCCGGTGACGATTGCCATCGTGTGCATGCCTGCTTCGACTGCTTCTTCAACGCCGTATTGGATAAGCGGTTTGGTTAGAACCGGAAGCATTTCTTTAGGCATAGCTTTCGTTGCGGGTAAAAAACGGGTTCCGTACCCTGCCGCAGGGAAAAGACATTTTTTGATCATCGATACTCCTTCATTATTAATGATATTTTATCACAGTTTGTTAACAGAACGTTTACGTCATTTACCGTTGAATGACATAAAGTGAAGTAAAATTTAAAAAAAGGAGAGTATATATGAATAACAGGATAAGACTTGCCGTAATGATCGGCTCGATCTGTGTGTCGCTTAACGCATCGCAGTTTGATATCGGCATATCGGGATCGGATAAAGGGATTAGCGGTTTTACTTTCTCGATCGGAGACTATTATCATGTTCCGGTTGAAGAAGTCGTTGTTATCGAACGTACTATCCCCAGAGACGAGATGAGTGTCGTCTATTTTTTAGCGCAGAGATCTCATCGGGATGCACGATACATTTCCGATTTACGTCATCGCGGAATTAGTTGGTGGGATATTACGCTTCGATTAGGTCTTGATCCGCGCACGATTTATGTGATCGACAGTCGTAGAAATTACGGTCCTCCATACGGTGTCGCATATGGGTATAAAGACAAAAAACATCGATTGCGCGATGTTGAAATCGTTGATTTGGTCAATACCCGATTTATTTCAGACTATCACCGTATCAGCCCTGATGAAGTTATAGAACGTCGGCGCGGAGGAGAGCACTATAATAAAATCGATGAACATTATCGCGGCAAAAAAATTTCAAAACATGAAGAACGATATGAGGAACGTGGACCGAAAAATGATAAACATAACGACAAAGGACATGGAAACGGACAAGGACATGACCGTAACTGATTAGGCAAGATTCTCGAGGATGCGGATCGATGAGGTATGCAATCGCGCGTAATCGAGTGCTTCGACACTCATTGGGGAAGTCGTCGCATATACGCGGTGCACTGTACGGTTATGAAACATCGGATTTTTGTCAAGATAGACCGTACAGTCTGCTATGAACTCTTTCAAATCCTGTTGTCTAATTTCTTTTAAAGAACTCTCGCAACGTACCAATAACAACTCCTTTTCCTTGATTCCAATCATATCGATACCTTCAAAATGTTCGATATCTCCTACTTTATACCCATGTTCCAAAAAATAGTTGATAACTTGTTTTATATGCTCTTGGGTTACAGACGGAGGGCGTGTCGTAGATGGATTTTTGTGCGGGGAAGAAGGTAATTGTTCTTTGAGAATTAATTGGCTCTCTTGTATAAACTGATCACGTTGGCGACTTTCTTTTTCGGCCAGTTCACGCTGTTTGCGAGAAACGATACTTACAATCACATATCCGATTACTAAGAAAATGAATAATGTTATTAAAGTGGACATGGCTTTTCCCTTTCTTCGAATAAAGATAAAAAAATGATAGTTCATTATAAAATAACGCTATGTAAAAAAGAGTTATGTGGTGATTATAATGGATGGTTATTTTTAATAGGGTATGGGCGCATTAAAAATTTTTGAATTTTGAATGTATTGAAAATAGGGAAATTTAAAGGTGGTGGCGGACAGAGAGGGATTCGAAAAAAACCTACCCCGTTTTTACCCTTTTTTAATCCCAAAACTCTTTTAATTACCGAATTATAACATACTCATTTTTTAGGTTTTTGAATGGTCTTTTTATTTCGTTGAAACATTTTTTTATTGCTTTGAAAATTGCTTTGACAGTCCCTAAAATACGGTTTATTATTGGTGTTTTTTTGATATTTTTTAAATTATGATCGAAATATTTGTAAATTCCGTTTACTACTGAAAAAAGTCTTGGTCTTAAAATTGCGACATTGTTTTTTTTATTATATTTGCCGGATCGTAAAGTAAATTTTTTCATTTTATCACTCCTTGCGTATTTTTATTTTTTGACTTTTAAGGGAAGAACCCTTTCTCTTGTGGATTTCTGAGCTTTCTCCTTTCCAAGGTTCCTTTTGAGCCTTGAAAAGATAGAGCTTTTCTTCCTCTGAAAATCTTTCTCCCGTATCATCCGTCGCTTACTGGGCTAAATCGAAACGTTTAAGAGTAAAAAGTCAAGGAATAGGGGAGGGATACCGCAATGTAATGAGGATATGCTCACCCCTTGATCTTTTTACGGGCGGTTCGATAGCCTCTTAAGTAGCGACGATGTGACGGGTTAAGATATTCGGGGGATTAAAGCAATATTTTCAAGATCAGCGAAATTGGAAGATTGGAAACTGTATTTTCTCATTAAATATTTCTCTCCAGTGTATAGGTCAAGCCGATAACTGAAAATTACAGGAAATGGCGACGGCGGAAGGTCGTACACGCGCGTGGCGCATTAGCGGCGCGCGATACGACCGCCGTCGAATCGCCGATACTTCGGCGATGTCAGGGTGCGCCTCGGGCGCACCCCTTGTCAATTTATCAAAATTTTACAGACATTCTATAAAAGTGAGTATTTTCGATATTCGTAATAAGTGGTTGAATTGTGCTATAATTTCTTTGTGAACAAAAGGTAGATTCTTTCCAACTGGTAATTGGATAGAGAGATACAAAGGCGGGGGCTTTTTAGCTTCTGCCTTTTTTTTTGCCTATAAAATGGCAGGAAGGGTGGAAGAGGGTAGTATTTCTTGAAAGGAATTTACTTTTTTGTTTCACGTAATTTTGGTAGCTTTTTTATTGTTGATGGTGTTTGCACCCGCTCTTCATTAATCAAAAACGGGGATTTACCACCCCCGGGCTATCATTCTAAATATGATTTTTTTCATGGTTATTCCTTCCATTTATTAAGATGGCATTGGTAAATGTAGATATTTTACTTTGTCTTTATTTTGATTGATAAACAATATCGCAGATTTATCTAAAATTGGTTCAGAGATTACATATAATCTTTTTAGGCTCATGTGGTTAAGTTCTGGATTGTCTTCCATAAAGCATGTTGTACTTCCTATAAATGCTTTGATTTTTTCATGATCGATTCTGTACTTATTTTCTGCATTCCAATTTTTGCATTGTATTAAATTCAACTCGCCATTTTTACTTGCTATGAGATCAATACCTTGGTCGTTTCTTCCCTTGTATCTTCCATTTTCATATACGTAAAATCCTAATATTCTGAGTTGTTTTGCGACATATTTTTCATATTCTTGTCCTTTTATTTTTTTTTGTTCTTTTATCTCTCTTTGTCTTATGGCATAAGCTCTTTTTTCTTCTGCCGTGTATTCTCTTTTTCTATTTGTTGGTTTATCGTTTTCTTCAATAATTTCGACATCTTTTATTTCTGTTTCTTCAATGTTTTCTATGCGATTTTGATATGCTTCTAAATTCTCTTTAGCTTTTTGATAGTTTGTTCCGCGTATTTTTATTCCTTTTTTTTCTTCCATGTCTTTTTCGGCTTTCATTTTTAGAAGCCATATGCCTATTCCGATCATTATTATCCAAAAAACTATATGACTCATTTTTTTCCTTATTCAAATTCTGTAAGTTCTGCCATGATCATGTGATAGAACTTTTTAGCTTTTGATTGTGGCAATCTGTCAAT